>ODAK010002284.1_pt1 | contig 20166 bp, 17 predicted proteins | sample 1539591 | NCBI WGS metagenome assembly ODAK01 (sample SAMEA3539303, study PRJEB22396) | soil metagenome | biome: tundra; feature: field; material: soil | place: USA | collected 2010-05 | depth 0.15 m | reverse complement strand
CGGCCCGACCCCGGCGGCCTTCACCCTGCGCCAGCCCTTCCCGCCGCCGGGCGCCGCCGACGCCCGCCCGCGCCAGGCTCCCGACGACTGGATGTGCCCGGCCTAGTTCATGTCCGGTTTGCGCCAGTCGGTGTCCGGGCCCGGCCAGTCGGTTGGCGGGACCACTAGGGCGAGCCGTACCATATCGACGCGTCCGGGCCTGCCTTCGACGCGTTCCGCCGCGCCTGCGCGGACACGTGGGGCTGCGCTCCGGTCGAGGCAGGTAGCGGCGGAGGGTCATGACGGCGGGCGCATGGCCGGGTCCTGACCGGAGGCTGCGGCCCGCGTCGGTGAGACCGCTAGGAGGGGCTGATGCGGCGCCCGGTGATGTGGGTGGGGATGATGCGGACGAACAGCTCCCGGTCTCCGGCGGGCCACGGCTCGACGCCCGCCTCGATGGCGGCATCGCGCTCGGCCTCGGACACGTGGTGGGCCGGACCCTGGATCAGCACGCTCCAGCCCTGCCGCCCGGGCGTGTCGATTTCGTCGATCTCGAAGGCGACCTTGTACTCGCCGCCCGCGATCCCGGTCTGCAGATCCTCATCGAGCGCGCCGTGCCGGGCGGTCCGGAACACGATGGCCCCGTCATGCCACTGGTAGTTCACCGGCAGGACGGCCGGGCCGAACCTGCTCTCGTAGGCGATCCGGCCGATTCCGCCGTGCGCTATCAGCTGCAGGCTCTCGGCCTCGTCGAGTTCGGTGATCGTGCGGTCAGTCATGGCTGGTCCTTCCCGAGTGCGGGCCTGGTCGCCTCCCAACGACCTTAGCTGCCCATGTCAGCACCGTGAAATTCCGTCCGTCCGGAATCGCTATGACCTTCAACCCGGCTCGATACGGACCTTCGGCCCTGCCCTGGTCCGGCGCGCGCGGCTGAGGCTAGGAGCGGAACCTGGCGATAGGTGGAGGCAGCCATGCGAGCCCTCGTGTACCACGGCCCCGGCCGCAAGGCATGGGGCGTGCGGCAATAAGGAAACAGGAGTAACAACGATGAGAACCACGGTCGAGGAAGTCATGACCACTCGCGTGATCTGGGTCAAGCGGGACGCGCCGTTCAAGGGGATCGTCGCCGCCCTCCGGGAGCACCGGGTCAGCGCGTTTCCGGTCCTGGACGACCAGGGGAAGGTCATCGGCGTGGTCTCCGAGGCCGACATGCTGATCAAGGAAGCCCTGGCGGGCGGGTATGACGGCATGCCGGGAATGATCACCGGCCTGCTGCGGCACAAGGAGCAGGAAAAGGCGCGCGGGATAACGGCGGGCGACCTGATGACCAGGCCGGCGGTGACCGTCGGCGCCGAGGACACGGTGCAGGACGCCGCCCGCATCATGTGCAGGCACAAGGTCAGGAGGCTCCCCGTGATCGACGCGGACGGCCACCTGGTCGGAATCGTCAGCCGCACCAACGTCCTTTCCGTCTTTAACCGCTCGGACGAGGAAATCCGCAAGGAAGTCACCGGCGACGTGATCCTCGATGGGTTTCTCACCGACCCGGACACCTTCACGGTGGCGGTCAAGGACGGCGTGGTGACGTTGACCGGCGTACCTGAGAACAACGAGTTCGGTCACGAGATTGTCCGCCGGGTCCGGCACGTGCAGGGGGTGGTGGCCGTCCGCGATCGCCTCAGCTACCTGGCCGCCGAGTATTCCGCTCCCCTCCGCGCCCGGTCCAGCTTCCCGCTCGACTTAAAAGGAGACGATGACGATGAAGACGAGCGTCAGGGACGTCATGACCACCCAGGTGGTGGCGGTTAAGCGCGGCGCGTCGTTCAAGGAGATGGCGGCCAGGCTCCGCCAGGACCGGGTGAGCGCCTTTCCCGTCGTCGACGACGACGGGAAGGTGATCGGGGTCGTCTCCGAGGCCGACATGCTGGCCAAGGAAGTCCTGAACGGCGATCACCTGGGCACGCTCACCGCCATGCTGCACCGCCGGGAGCAGGAGAAGGCCGACGGCCTGACCGCGGGCGACCTGATGACTCACCCGGCGGTCACCGTCGCGCCCGGCGACTCGGTCGAGCACGCCGCCCGGCTGATGTACACCCTCCAGGTCAAGCGGCTCCCCGTCGTGGACCCCGGCGGCAAGCTGGTCGGGATCATCAGCCGGACCGACGTGCTGGCGGTCTTCGACCGCCCCGATGAGGAGATCCGTCAGGAGATCACCGACAACGTGATCTTGAATGACTTCCTCGAAGATCCGGGCAAGTTCTCTGTGACCGTCCAGGCGGGCGTGGTGACCCTGGAGGGAAGCCCGGAAACCGCCGCGCTCGGCCACGACATCGTGCGCAAGATCCGGCACGTCCAGGGCGTCGTCGCCGTCCGCGACCGGCTCAGCTACCCCGACACGTATCCCATCGTCGCCAGGCCGCTTTTCTGACCATTGACAACGGCGCGGGCGGTACCGGCCGGCTGAGTTCGGGGACTTCACCGGGGGACGAAGGACCCGGCCGCCGGGGACCTCGGCCCGGTGCGCCGGGGACCCTCGCCGGACGACCATGGAGCCAGCCGCGACGGGAGCCAGCCGCGACGGACAGGGAGACTGGCATGAGCATGACGCGGGAGGCCGGCCACGTGTACGCCCTGCTGGCCGACGGAACCACGGTCGAGATCCGCCCGGCCACCCCGGATGACGTCGATGCGGTCCAGGCCATGCATGAGGCGATGTCCCGAGACCATGCCTACATGCGGTTCTTCAACTTCAGCCCGCAGGCCGGCGGCATCGAAGCGCACCGGATCTGCCGGGACCCCTCGCCGGACCAGGTGGCGCTGCTGGCGCTGTCGGGCGGTGAGGTGGTCGGCTGCGCCAGCTACACCGTCCCCCGTCAGCCAGGAGAATCCGAACGAACCGCCGGTTCCCGGCCCAGCACGGCTCCAAGCACGGCGGAGGTCGCGTTCGCGGTGGCCGACCACATGCACCACCGGGGCATCGCCACGCTGCTGCTCGAGCATCTGGTCTCGCGGGCCCGCAGCCAGCAGATCACCACGTTCACCGCGCAGACGCTGACCGGGAACCGGGCCATGCTGAACGTGTTCGCCGACGTCGGCCTGCCCGTGGACCGTCATGATGAAGCCGGGGTCTATGAGATGACATTTCCGCTGACCGGCGATGCTCTGCCCGCCGGTGACGGCGGGACCGCCCTGGACGGCTACCTGGACGCGGTGGCCGAACGCGAGCGCCGCGCGGACATCGCCAGCCTGCGCCACGTGCTCGCGCCCGAGTCCGTGGCGGTGATCGGGGCCGGCCGGAGCAAAGGCGCCGCGGGCCGCGCCATCCTGGACAACATCCGGGCCGGCGGGTACGCAGGCCGCCTGTACGCGGTGAACCCGCGGGCCCGCCAGATCGGCGGTGAGCGATGCCTGGCCTCAGCCCTGGACCTGCCCGAGCCGGCCGATCTGGCGGTGATCGCGGTGCCGGCCGGCTCGGTGCTTGAGGTGGCGGAGCAGTGCGGGCAGCGCGGCGTGCGGTCGCTGGTGGTGATCACCTCCGGGCTGGACGCCGGGGGGTGCGCGGATCTGCTCGCGGTCTGCCGCCGGCACGGGATGCGGCTGGTCGGCCCGGACGGGTTCGGCGTGGCCGTGCCCGGCCTCGGGCTGAACGCCACCTTCGCCGCCCGGCCGCCCCGGCCCGGCGTCGCCGGGCTGGTGATGCAGTCCGGCGGGCTCGGGTTCGCGCTGGTGGATCAGCTGTCCCGGCTGGGCATCGGCATCTCCTCGTTCGCCTCGGTCGGCGAGAAGCTGGATGTGTCAAGCAACGACATGCTGCTGTGGTGGGAGCACGACGGCGTGACCAAGGTCGCGGTGCTGTATATCGAGTCGTTCGGCAACCCGCGTAAGTTCGCCAGGACCGCCCGCCGGGTTGCCGCCGTCATGCCGGTGCTCACCGTGCTGGCCGCCCGTTCGGCGGCCGGCCAGCAGCCGGACCGCCGCCCGGCCGCGCCGCTGGCCAGCCGGGAGGCGCTGTTCGAGCAGGCCGGGGTCATCGCCACGCGGGGTTTCGGGGAGCTGATCGAGGCCACCGCGCTGCTGGCGACCCAGCCGGTGCCGGCCGGGCGTACGGTCGCGATCGTGTCCAACGTCGGCAGCGCCGGGTGGCTGGCCGCCGACGCCTGCGCCGACCTCGGCCTGACCGTCCACCACCCGCACGACCAGACCAGCCAGCGCTTGCTCGCGCTGACGCCAGCCCATGGCACCGTCAGCGGTCCCGTCGACATGTCGGCCACCGTGTGCAGTGAGGATTTCCGGCGGTGCCTGGAGGTGCTCGCGGCCGATGACGAGGTGGATGCGATCATCGCGCTGATCCTGCCCACCGGCGCCACCGGCGACCTGGTCCAGGCCGTCCAGGAGGCGGATGTCGGCATCCCGCTGGCCGCGGTCGTGCTCGACCAGGCCGAGTCCGTCCGGCTGCTGCCCCGGCCCGGAGGCGGCCGGATGCCCGCCTATGGTTACCCGGAGGCCGCGGTGGCCGCGGTGGCGCGTGCGGCCGGTTACGGGGCCTGGCGGGCCGAGCCGCGCGGCCGGGTGCCGGACTTCCCCGACGTCAAGATCACCGAGGCCCGCGCGCTGGTGCGCGAGTTCCTCAAGCACGCACCAGCCGGCGGCTGGCTGCCGCCGGAGCAGGCGGTCGATCTGCTCCGCGGCTACGGAATATCGCCAGCGGCGGACCAAGACACGCCGGTGACCCTCGGCACAGGCACAGGCACAGGCACAGGCGCGGACGTCGCCGAAGTGACGGTCAGGGTGACCGCGGACGACATTTTCGGCCCGCTGGTGGCGCTCGGGCTCCCGGGCGCGACCGGCGGGGTGTTCGCCGACCGCGCGGCGCGGCTGACTCCGCTGACCGACACCGACGCGGACCGCCTGATCCGCTCCGTCCGCTCCGCGGGGCTGCTGCCCGGTCACGAGGCCGCCGCGGCCGCGCTGCGTGACCTGGTGCTGCGGGTCTCGCGGCTCGCCGACGACCTGCCCCAGGTCACCGATCTGCGTCTCGATCCGGTCCTCGTCGGCCCGGCTGGGATACTGGTGGCGGACGCGCGGATAATGGTCACGCCGTCCGAACACAAAGACCCGTTCCTGCGCAGGTTGCGCTGAGGTGTTGGGCCGGTTAACGCTGGCCGTCCGGTGGCCCAGAACCAGGCCGGGGGTAATAGCCTGGGCCAGGAAGCCGCTAACCGGGGCCGAGTACCACTGCCGTTCAGATAAAAAGAGGGGTTTTTGCATGGCTGAGAATGAGCAAGGTCCGTTGACCGGCAGCGAGCTTGATGCCCTTAATGCGTGGTGGCGGGCGGCCAACTACCTGTCGGTGGGGCAGATCTACCTGATGGATAACCCGCTGCTGGCTGAGCCGCTGCGGCCAGAGCACGTCAAGCCGCGGCTGCTTGGCCACTGGGGGACGACGCCGGGGCTGAACCTGATCTACGCCCACCTCAACCGGGTGATCAAGAATTCTCAGCTGAACGTCATTTACATCGCCGGGCCGGGGCACGGCGGCCCGGGCATGGTGGCGAACACCTATCTGGAGGGAACCTACACCGAGCTTTATCCGCGCATCGGCCAGGACGCGACGGGCATGGCCCGGTTGTTCCGGCAGTTCTCGTTTCCCGGCGGCATTCCCTCGCACGTGGCACCGGAGACGCCCGGTTCCATTCACGAGGGCGGCGAGCTCGGCTACTCCCTTGTGCACGCCTACGGGGCGGCCTTCGACAACCCGGACCTGATCGTGGCCTGCGTGATCGGTGACGGCGAGGCGGAGACCGGGCCGCTGGCCGCCAGCTGGCACTCGGACAAGTTCCTCAATCCGGCCCGGGACGGCGCGGTGCTGCCCATCCTGCACCTGAACGGGTACAAGATCGCCAACCCGACGGTGCTAGCCCGGATACCGCATTCCGAGCTCGAAGCGCTGCTGCGCGGCTACGGGTACACGGTGCACACGGTCGAGGGCGATGATCCCGCGGTGGTGCACCAGCAGCTCGCCGCCACCATGGACACGGTGGTCAGCGAGATTCACGCGATCCAGCGGCGCGCCCGCACCGGCGGGGATCTGAGCCGTCCGGCCTGGCCGATGATCGTGCTGAAGACACCGAAGGGCTGGACCGGGCCCAAGGTCGTGGACGGGCTGCCGGTCGAGGGGACGTGGCGGGCGCATCAGGTGCCGATCGACGCGGCCCGGACCAACCCCGGGCACCTGGCCCAGCTGGAGGAGTGGCTGCGCTCGTACCGGGCCGAGGAGCTGTTCGACAAGGCGGGCGCGCTGGTGCCCGAGCTCGCCGCGCTGGCGCCGGACGGTGCGGCGCGGATGAGCGCGAACCCGCACGCCAACGGCGGCGTGCTGCTGCGGGACCTGGAGCTGCCGGACTTCAGGGACTACGCCGTGACGGTCAGCCGGCCGGGCGCCGAGATGTCGGAGGCGACCCGGGTGCTCGGCGACTGGCTGCGCGACGTGATCACGGCCAACCCGTCGAACTTCCGGCTGTTCGGCCCGGACGAGACGGCGTCGAACCGGCTCGGCGACGTCTTCGAGGTGACCAACCGGGCCTTCGAGGGCGAGATCATCGCCGGGGATGATCACCTGGCGCCCGATGGCCGGGTGCTGGAGGTGCTGAGCGAGCACATGTGCCAGGGGTGGCTGGAGGGCTACCTGCTGACCGGGCGGCACGGGCTGTTCAACTGCTACGAGGCGTTCATCCACATCATCGACTCGATGTTCAACCAGCACGCCAAGTGGCTCAAGGTCACCCGCGGCATCCCGTGGCGGCGCCCGGTGGCGTCGCTGAACTACCTGCTGTCCTCGCTGGTCTGGCGGCAGGACCAGAACGGGTTCTCGCACCAGGATCCGGGTTTCATCGATCACGTGGTGAACAAGAAAGCCGAGGTGATCCGGGCTTACCTGCCACCGGACACCAACACGCTGCTGTCGGTGGCGGACCACTGCCTGCGCTCCCGGCACTACGTCAACGTCATCGTGGCCGGCAAGCAGCCGCAATGGAACTGGCTGACCATGGACGAGGCGATCATCCACTGCACCCGCGGTGCCGGGATCTGGGAGTGGGCGTCGAACGACGCCCCCGGCGAGCCGGATGTGGTGATGGCGTGCTGCGGTGACATACCCACCCTGGAGACGCTGGCCGCGGTGTCGCTGCTGCGCGAGCATCTTCCGGAGCTGAAGGTGCGGGTGGTCAACGTGGTGGACCTGATGCGCCTGCAACCGGAGACCGAGCATCCGCACGGCATGTCCGACGCGGAGTTCGACGCGCTGTTCCCCGTCGGGCGGCCGGCGATCTTCGCGTACCACGGGTACCCGTGGCTGATCCACCGGCTGACCTACCGCCGGCACGGGCACGACAACCTGCACGTCCGCGGGTACAAGGAGGAAGGCACCACCACCACGCCGTTCGACATGGTCATGCTGAACGACCTGGACCGGTTCCACCTGGTGATGGACGTGATCGACCGGGTGCCCGGGCTGACCGCCTCGGCCGGGCACGTCCGGCAGCTGATGGCGGACAAGCGGATCACCTGCCGCGCCTACACCCGCGAGCACGGCGAGGACGCGCCGGAGATCACCGGCTGGAAGTGGCCGTACTGACTCCGAGCGCGATCTTGGTCGTCAACGCCGGGTCAAGCAGCCTCAAGCTCCGCGTCCTGACGCTGCTTGCGGGTGCGGGTGCGGGCGCCGACTCCGTCACCGGTTCCGCCGACCTGCCTGCGCCGGGCGGCGTGGCCGAGGGCGCCGCGATCAAGGCGGCGATCGAGCCGTTCGGCGAGGTGCACGCGGTCGGGCACCGGATCGTGCACGGCGGCGAGGAGTTCAGCGGCCCGGTGCTGATCGACCCGGGGGTCAGGCAGCGGATCGGCGCGCTCACCGACCTGGCTCCGCTGCACCAGCCCAAGTCGCTCGCCGCCCTGGACGCGGTGCAGGCGGTGCTGCCCACGGTGCCCGCCGTGGCCTGCTTCGACACCGCGTTCCACGCCACCATGCCGGCTGCCGCCGCCACCCTTGCGCTGCCTGCGACCTGGCGGGAGCGCTGGGCGCTGCGCCGGTTCGGGTTCCACGGGCTGTCGCACGCCTACGTATCGCGGCGGGCCGCCGAAATGATCGGCGGCGACGCTTCTGAGCTGCGGCTGGTCAGCTGCCACCTGGGCGCGGGCGCGTCGCTGGCCGCGGTGCGGGGCGGCCGCAGCGTGGATACCACGATGAGCTTCACGCCGCTGGACGGCCTGGTCATGGCGACCCGGTCCGGTTCGTTGGACCCCGGGCTGGTGCTGTGGCTGCAGACGCACGCGGGGATCCCGGCGGCCGAAATCGGCGACGCCCTGGAGTACCGGTCCGGCCTTTACGGCCTGGCCGGAACCGGTGATATGCGGGAGATCCTGGCCCGGGCCGCGGCGGGCGACGCCCGCGCGGAACTGGCCAGGGAGGTGTACCTGCACCGGCTAGCCGGCAGCGTGGCCACGATGGCGGCCGCCCTGGGCGGCCTGGACGCGCTGGTGTTCACCGGCGGCGTCGGGGAGAACTCCGCCGAGGTCCGGTCCCGGGCCGCCGCCCGGCTCGGCTTCCTCGGCGTCCTCGTCGACGAGGAGCGTAACGCGGCCGGGACCGGTGACCGGGACATCGGGTCGCCGGATGCCCCGGTCCGCAGCCTGCGGATCGGCGCCCGCGAAGACATCGAGATCGCCCGCCAGGTCCGCGCCGTCGTCCACCCGTAACGGGCCAGGCCCGGGCGGGGGATAGCATCCGGATCATGACGGCACGGCGGGCGGGACGCGGCGCGGCGGTGAGCGCCGGGCAGCCTAATGAGCTGGCCAGTCAGCTGGCCGGCCCGAAGCCCGGTGAGCTGGCGGCGGCGTTGCGGGCGGCCGGGGTGGGCCACGTCGACGACTCGGCCCGGCGGCGGGCGGAGTACTCCTCCGACGCGTCGAACTACCGGGTCGTGCCGGCCGCGGTGGCGTTCCCGGCGCACGTGGACGAGGCGGCCGCGGCGCTGGGCGTGGCCCGCCAGTTCGGCGTGCCGGTCACCAGCCGGGGCGGCGGGACGTCCATCGCCGGCAACGCGGTCGGTCCCGGCCTCGTGCTCGACTTCTCCCGGCACCTGAACCGGGTGCTCGCGGTGGATCCCGAGGCGCGGACCGCGGTCGCCGAGCCCGGCGCGATCCTGGACGACATCACCGCGGCCGCGGCCGGGTACGGGCTGCGGTTCGGTCCCGATCCGTCCACCCACGCGCGGGCCAGCATCGGCGGCGCGATCGGCAACAACGCCTGCGGCTCACGCGCCCTGAGATATGGCCGAACGGCCGACAACGTCATCAGCCTGGACCTGCTCACCGCGTCGGGCGAACCGCTGGCGGCCCGGCGGTTCGGCCGCGACGGCCTGGCCGCCGCCGGGCCGATCGGCGCCGCGCTCCAGGCGCTGATCGCGCCGCGGCTTGAGCTGATCCGTACCGAGTTCGGCCGGTTCACCCGGCAGGTCTCCGGTTACTCGCTGGAGCACCTGCTGCCCGAGAACGGCGCGGATCTGGCCAGGTTCCTGGCCGGCACGGAAGGCACGCTCGGCATGGTCACCGGCGCGACGGTCCGGCTGGTGCCGTCGCCGAAGGCGGTGGCGCTGGCCGTGCTCGGCTACCCCGGCATGCCGGAGGCCGCCGACGCGGTGCCCGGGCTGCTGCCGCACCAGCCGGTGGCGGTCGAGGGCATGGACGCGCGGCTGGTGCAGGTGTTCCGGGCCCGCCGCGGCGTGGACCCCAAAACCGCCGTGCCGGGGCTGCCGCCGGGCGAGGCCTGGCTGTTCGTCGAGACGGCCGGGGACACCGAGGCGGAGGCGCGGGCCGGGGCGCAGCGGCTCATCGCCGACGCCGGCTGCCTGGATGCGCTTGTCGTCACCGGCGGCCCGGCGCAAGCCCTGTGGCGTATCCGCGAGGACGGCGCGGGCCTGGGCGGCCGCACTCCGGCGGACGCGCCGGCCTGGCCCGGCTGGGAAGACGCCGCCGTCCCGCCCCAGCATCTGGGCGCGTACCTGCGGGACTTCGGCGCGCTGATGGCTGAGCATGACCTGGACGGCCTGACCTACGGGCACTTCGGCGACGGCTGCGTGCACGTCCGCATCGACTTCCCTTTCGCCACCGCGCCGGACCGTTACCGGCCGTTCGCGGTGGCCGCGGCCCAGCTGGTGGGCAAGTACGGCGGCTCGATGTCCGGCGAGCACGGGGACGGCCGGGCCCGCGGCGAGCTGCTGCCCTACATGTACTCACCCGAGGCCATCGACACCCTCGCCGCGGTCAAGGCGATCTTCGACCCGGGCAACGTGTTCAATCCTGGCGTGCTGGTCGACCCGGCGCCGATCGACGCCGACCTGCGGGTGCCGCAGGCCCGCCCGCTGCGCACCGGGCTCGGTTTCGCCTACCCGCACGACGGCGGTGACCTGTCCACCGCGGTGCACCGCTGCGTCGGCGTGGGCAAGTGCCGGGCCGACACCACAGCCGCGGGCGCAGTGATGTGCCCGTCCTTCCTGGCCACCAGGGACGAGAAGGACTCCACCCGGGGCCGGTCGCGGGTGCTGCAGGAACTCGCGAACGGCACCCTGATCAAGGGCTTCCGTTCGGCGGAGGTAGCCGAAGCGCTTGATCTGTGCCTGTCCTGCAAGGGCTGTTCGTCGGACTGCCCAGCCGGGGTGGACATGGCCACCTACAAGGCCGAGGTGCTGTACCAGCGGTACCGGCGCCGGCTACGTCCGCCGGCCCACTACTCACTGGGCTGGCTGCCCCGCTGGGCGGCTCTGGCGGCCCACGCCCCGGGCCTGGCCAACGCCGCGCTGCGCCCGGCCGCGCTGGCCGGCCTGGCCAAGCGGCTGGGCGGCATCGACGCCCGCCGGCCGCTGCCGCGGTTTGCCCCGGCGACGTTCCGGCAGTGGTTCGGCCGTCGGCCCGTGCGGGCCGGGTCCCCGGTGCTGCTGTGGGTGGACACGTTCACCGACCACTTCACGCCGGAGGTCGGCCAGGCCGCCGTCCGGGTGCTCGAGGCGGCCGGCTACTCGGTGCAGATCACCGGCCAGCCGGTGTGCTGCGGGCTGACCTGGATCTCCACCGGTCAGCTGGACGGCGCCCGCCGGCAGCTGCGGCGGAGCCTGCGGGCGCTGGACCCGGCGGTGCGGGCGGGCATCCCGATCGTCGGGCTGGAACCTTCCTGCACCGCCGTGCTGCGCGGCGAGATCACCGAGCTGCTCCCCGAGGACCCGCGCGCCGCGGCGGTCCGCGCCAGCACCCGTACGCTCGCCGAGCTGCTGGCGCAGACGAAGGACTGGTCCCCGCCTGACCTGTCCGGCGTGCGCGCGGTGGCCCAGCCGCACTGCCACCACCACGCCGTGATGGGCTGGCACGCCGACTCCGCTCTGCTGGCCGGCGCGGGCGCCGAAGTCCGTGCGGTCGGCGGCTGCTGCGGGCTGGCCGGCAACTTCGGCGTCGAACGCGGCCACTACGACGTCTCGGTGGCCGTGGCGCAGACCGCCCTGCTGCCCGCCGTCCGCGACGCGCCGCCGGACGCGGTGGTGCTGGCCGACGGGTTCTCCTGCCGCACCCAGCTCGAGCAGCTGGGCCAGGTCTCCGGCCTCCACCTGGCCCAGCTCCTGGCCAGCCGCCTGCCCGACGACCGCTAACCTCGGCTCGGGGCGGCATCGAAGCCGCGTCCCGCTCGCCGCGCCTGTCCCGGCTGCCTCACCAGGGGCCGTTCCCGGCCCCATTACAGGGATGATCGTGGTGGATCCGGGCCTGGCGGTGGATCGGGTGCACCGGGATGCACCGGATCCACCACGGAACCCGGATCCACCACGATCTTTCCCCCGGGCCCGCCGCACCACAGGCACGCACGTACTGTCCCGTCACACGGGGACCAGCGACCGCGGACCAGGGACCGCGGACCCAGCGGACGCCAGGGGCATGCCCGTCACCGCGCTGCTGCGGTACATCCGCCCAGACGCGTCACCCATACCCCGAGTTACGCGACACCATGGCGTGCGGCGTCTCCGCGGAGACGTCGCACGCAATTGCGTGAAGCGTTTCCGCGGAGACGCCGCCGGTCGTGCTGGCCGCGGTGGGCCGTGCCGGCTGCGGCCGGTCAGATGCGCTGCTCGGTCGCCGGGTCTGGCTTGCCGCCGAAGTACTGGTCGAGCACCCGGCCGAAGATCGGCTCGCCCGGGTCGGCGTGCAAGAACAGCGTCATGGACGAACGAAGCTTCTGCGCGTCGATGCCGCCGAAGATCTGCTCAGCGGTGCGGCCGGCCAGGCCCGCCACGATGGTGGCGCATTCGACCAGTCGCGGTCCGAGCACGGGATGAGCCAGGTAGGCCCTGGCCTCCGCCAGCGAACAAATCGCGTACCTTCTGGACACCGAGCTCCGTCCCAGCCCGGTGATCTGCGGAAACACGAACCACATCCAGTGGCTGGCCTTGGCGCCAGCGCGGAGCTCGGCGGTGGCGCGATCGTAGGTCCCGTGAGCGTCCTGGGCCGCCACGAAGCGCTGAAGATCGTACGGGTCGTCCATTTACCTCAGCTGCCGTGCCCCTGGGCGGCGGCGGCCACCGGCTGCCATTCACGCCAGGTCGCCAGCCGGGACTCGTAGTCCGCGGTGGCGATGCCGAGCGGCGCCTCGCCGAGGAACAGGCGCAGCGGCGGGTTCTGGGCATCCACCAGCTGCAGCACGGCGTCGCGGGTCGCGACCGGATCGCCTGGGGTAAAGCGCTTGGCGCGTGCTTGCGCAGCCTGCTGGCGGACCGGCTCGTAGGCGGCCAGTTCGGTCGCGTGCTTGGCGGAGGAGCCGGCCCAGTCCGTCGAGTAGCCGGTCGGCTCGATGAGCGTGACCTTGACGCCGAACCCGGCTACCTCCTGAGCCAGGCTCTGGCTCATCCCTTCCATGGCCCACTTGGACGCGTGGTACGCGCCGGTGTTCAGGAAGGCGGAGATCCCGCCGATCGACGACACCTGCAGGATGTGCCCGCTGCCCTGCTCGCGCAGGTAGGGGAGGGCCGCCTGGGTGATCCACAGCGCGCCGAGCACGTTCGTTTCCAGCTGTGCCCGGATTTCGGTCTCACTGATCTCCTCGACCATGCCGAACTGCCCGTAGCCTGCGTTATTCACGATCACGTCGAGCCGTCCGAAGTGCTCATGCGCCTGCTTGACCGCGGCGAAGCCGGCGTCGCGGTCTGTGACGTCCAGCTGGATCGGCAGGATCGCGTCACCGTACTTGGCGGCCAGATCGTCGAGGGTGGAGAGGTCCCTGGCCGTCGCCGCGACCTTGTCGCCGCGGTCAAGGGCCGCGATCGCCCACTCCCGGCCGAAGCCGCGCGACGTCCCGGTAATGAACCAGGTCTTCAGAGCCATCAGATGTCCTTCTGTTCTGTCTTCGTTGCTGTCCCTCATGTCAACCAGGCGAGGCCGGGCGCATTCCGCGGGCTCGGCGCCGCGTGCTGGCGATCGGGGCGCGCGGAGGGCCGTGACCGTACGCTGGCCGCAGCTGAGGACGGACGTTTGACTTCGCCCCTGGGGCCTGCCCGAGGCTGATGATGGCCGGGCGGCCCGTCCGGTCTGAGGAGGGCGCTATGGAGCCGATGACCAGCGGGGCGTTCGCTCGCGCGTCCGGGCTGTCGCGCAAGGCGCTGCGCCTGTACGACGAGCTCGGCCTGCTGTGCCCGGCCGAAGTCGATCCGGTGTCGCAGTATCGACGTTACGACCCGGCCCAGCTCGAGCAGGCCCGACTGGTAGCGTGGCTGCGTCGCCTGGGCATGCCGCTGGCCGGTATCCGCGCGGTGAGCACGCTGCCGCGGGCGAACGCCGCGGCCGAGCTTGCGGCGTACTGGGACCGGGTCGAGGCCGAGACCGCGGCCAGGCGAGAGCTTGCGGCGTTCCTCATCGGTTACCTGTCTGGAAAGGACACTGCCGTGCGCGATGCTCCGGGGACGCTGGCCGTCCGCTGCGGGGTGCAGTCCGATATCGGCCTGCACCGCGAAGGCAACGAAGACTCCGCCTACGCCGGGGCGCGGCTGCTCGCGGTCGCCGACGGGATGGGCGGCCACGCCGGCGGCGAGGTGGCCAGCGCGGCCGTCATCGAGGCGCTCCGGCCGCTGGACACCGAGGTGCCGGCCGGTGAGCTGCTCAATGCCCTGGAGCATGCGGTACGCCGGGCCGGCAGCACGCTGCGCGACATGGTCGCGAACGACCCGTCGCTGCTTGGCATGGGCACCACGCTGACGGCGCTGCTGTGGTCAGGCTCGCAGCTGGGGCTGGTCCACATCGGCGACTCCCGCGCCTACCTGGTCCGCGACGGTGAGGTGTTCCAGATCACCCATGACCAGACGCTGGTCCAGTCCCTGCTGGACGACGGCAAGATCACGGCCGGCGAGGTCGCGTCGCATCCGCAGCGGTCGCTGCTGCTGCAGGCGCTGGGGGCGGGCAGCTTCGTGCCTGACCTGCAGCTGCGCGAGGTCCGCCTCGGCGACCGCTACCTGCTCTGCTCCGACGGCCTGCACCAGGTCGCGGACGCCGAGTCCATCACCGCGGTGTTGCTCACCGTCGCCGATCCTGATCAGGCCGCCAAGGACCTCATCGCGCTGGCCATCGAAGGCGGCGGTCCGGACAACATCACCTGCATCGTGGCCGATGTGGTGGCCGCCGAGGTTCCGGCGAGCGAGGCTGAGGCTCGGTAACGCGCCGTACGGCCTCCCGGAGGGCTAGCTCAGCCGGAGGCAGGATCCCGGCTCGCCCGCACGGCCAGGGCTCCGGCGGCACCGGTGAGGGCGGCGCCGCCCGCGGACGCTACAACCAGCCACCGGCCTATCCGCGGTAGCTCGCGCCACGAGGCCAGGCTGGCGGCCACGTCGAGGGCGTCGGACAGGGCGCCCGCGGCCACCCACGCGGAGGCTGATCCGGGCTCACCGGCCGGGCCCTGCAGGGCCGCCAGCGCACCGAGGCCCAGGGCGAGGTCCCGTGCTCCCAGGGCCCGGCCGAACACCCGGGCGGTCAGGTCGTCCGCCGCCGAACCCACCCACGGGCGGGCCGGTACCGAAGGCCAGGCCAGAGCGGTCAGGCCGAGCGCTACGCGCCCGGCCGCCACGGCCCGGGCTCCGTCTCGCAGCAGCGCCGGGAAAGTCATCGAGGTCACGTGTGCTCGTCCTCCAGCCTGCCCAGGCCCGGCCGCCCAGGCACAATGATCATAGCCACGGGGCGCCGGCCGTCCGGTGCGGCCAAGGGGCGGAGCCCTTCGGCGGGCTGCGCCTTACCGGGATCCTGGCCGTGCTCGGGTGGCCAGCCATTGAGCGCCAGATCGCGCAGGCTCTGGGCGAGGGGGACTGGCGACCGTCGCTGAACTGGCTGGATGTCGTGGAACTGCTCGACAAGCCGCCGCGGGGATTGACATCGCGCCTTCGCCCGTTGGCCCCAGCTGATCCGGCGCGCGATACTGGCGGGATGGTTGATGACACCGCACGGGACCTGGCCATCTATCAGGCGCTGAAGGCGGCGGATGAAGTAGCCGCGGCCTTGCAGACCCATCTCATCGAGGAGCACGGGGCTGATCCGGAGCGTGCCGCTCCGCAGGCTCCGGCCGCCATCTCGCTCAGGCTGCTGCGGCAGGCCCGCGAGCGCCTGGGCCGGGGGCTGCGCGCCATCGAGGCCGACCATATCGCCGCATCCGACGAGATCTCCCTGCGCCGGGGCGGATGAGCGGGCTAGCCGAAGATCCGGGGACGGAGATGACGCTGCGGTTCGAGATTTTTCCGTCCGATCTCGATCCGGTCGTCGACTTCTACACCCGGGTGCTGCGCTTCAGCGTGTCCAAAGACCAGCGTGACGAGCCGAGCGCGTATGTGTCGATGCAACGGGGCGCGGTCCGGGTCGGGGCCGCCCGCAGGATCGTCCGTGGGGCTTGACGGACTTCCGGATCATCGATCCCGCTGGTTACTACCTTCGGATCACCAGCCGGGCCGGATGACAACATCCGATCGACCCTGGCTCCGGCGGTCCGGAAAGCTCACGGAGCGGCATAACCTGGCGTCTGGTGTTCAACGGCCTCACCCGGGGTGAGGCGGATGACGGCCCGCCCTGACCAGGCGGGCTTTCCTGCGCGGACTAGCGCGCGTCGCTACAGATACTGAAAAGCTACTGAAAGAGGCAAGGATGAGCATCAGCAGGCCCGAGATCGATTTTCCCGGCGGCGAGCCGCCGGCCGAACTTCAGATCACCGATATCTGGGAAGGCGACGGGGCCGCGGCGAACGCGGGCGACAGGGTCAAGGTCCACTACGTCGGGGTCGCATACTCGACCGGCGAGGAATTCGACGCGAGCTGGAACCATGGCGATCCGCTGGAGTTCCAGCTCGGCGTGGGCCAGGTCATCACCGGCTGGGACCAGGGCGTGCAGGGCATGAGGGTCGGCGGCCGCCGTCAGCTGATCATCCCCCCGGACCTGGCCTACGGTGACCGGGGCGCCGGCAACTCCATCGCGCCGGGCGAGACCCTCATCTTCGTCTGCGACCTGGTGTCGACCTGACCAAGGTCCCGTCCCGGCCATCGTGCCCGATCAGGCGAGGCCGAACGGTCTAGCTGGGTGGGCCTGCCGGTGAGAGGATGCCGCTGTGGGTGACGTGCGGATCGGTGGACCAGCCAGGCCACCAACCAGCCAGGCCACCAACCAGCCGGGCTAATTATCAGCCGGGCGGCTGAGGTCGCCGGCGAAGCCCGCGGCCAGCACGCCGGGCTGCGGCGGCACGAACTCCTGGCCGCCGACCAGGACCCGCTCCACCCGGACGGATCCGTGCATCACCTCCAGCCTGACCCGCAGGGTGCCGGTGGCTTCGAAGGACTGCCGCACGGTGCCCCAAGCCGTGCCGTCGGACCAGAACCAGACGACCGGCCCCGGACTCTGGCCCGGACCCGGCGCCGCCGCGAACGACATCACGCCGGTCCGGCCGTCGTAGGAAAAACCGGTCAGCGCCACGACCAGCCCCCAGCTCGCCAGCGCCCGCGCGTAGTGGTGTCCGCACTCGGCCTCGTCGAACGGGTTGCGGCTGGCTCCGGAGAAGCGCTCGCGCACGGCCGCGACAGCGTCTTCGGCCAGCGCGGTCTCGCCGTGCTGGGCCAGGCCAATCGCGTACACGTACTCCACGCCGGTCCACGCCTCGGACCAGTACGGCGCCGGGTGCTCGGGGAGCCCGCCGGGGTAGCTGAGGACGATGTGGCCGCGCTCGCCGCGGACCGCGTAGCTGCGCACGTAGGTCGTCCAGTTGCCGAAGTCGGGCACGTAGTTCAGCCGGCCGATGCTGCGCAGCGCGGCCGCGGCGTGGTCCGAGTCGAAGACGGGGCCGATCCCGGCGATCCGCGCGTAGGTGTCGCCGAGCAGCTGGTCGATCAGGCAGCCGTCGCCGACCTGGAACTCCGGCTGGTCGGCCCGCTGGGCGCCGAGGTCGTTGTTCCGCAGCCGCGGGGCCACCCGGGCGAAGTCACCGGGCGGGATCACCTCCTGCTGGTAGTACTCGCCGTTGAACAGGCGTGCCTCGGCCGCCGCCGTACCCGAAGCGCAAAGCGACCGGCAGGTCCGTCCGAAATCGTCGTCGCTGACCGCAAAAGCCATCTCCGCCGCGGCTGTGAGCGCGGCCAGGTACAGGCTCTGGACTTGCGGGTTCGGGCCGTAGTACTCGACGTCCATGGTGACGTGCTGCGCACCTTCGGCCAGGCCGTCGCGGTCCGCGTCCCAGCCGCCGTCGATCCAGGCGAACTCCAGCGACCGCTTGCAGGCCGGCCACAGCTTGGCCAGCCACTGGTCGTCGCCGGACAGCTTCCATTCCCGGTAGAGCTTCACGATGCAGCCGAACTGCCCGTCGGCGGCCACCTGGCCGAGCTCGCGGGCCCGGTCCAGCGGCAGCGTGAGACGGAAGCTCATCGCGCCGTCCTCGCCGGTCCCGTACAGGTACTCAAGCTCGCGCATGCGCCGGGCCAGACGTGCGAACAAGAAGCCGGTGGCCAGGTCGTAGTTCCACACGTGGGTGCAGGAGCCGAGGCAGGATCCGGCCTCGTCCAGGCATCCTTCCCAGCCGAAGGGCCAGCCGTCGGCGGTCCGGAAATAGGTCTGGCTGCGTAGCGTGCTGAGGTTGAACAGCGCCGCTTCCTTCACCGCGGCGGGCAGGTCGCTGGCCCAGAACGCGCCGGTGAACCGCTCGGTCTCCGTCCTCAGCTCATCCAGCCGGGGCAGCTCCCTGGAGATAACCTCCCACGCGTCCCGGTATCCGGTGGCGTAGTGGTTGCCGACGGTCTCCGCACCCGACCCGCCGCGCGGCCCCGGTCCGGGCCAGGTCCAGGACCGGCGGTTCGGGAAGTGCCAGCCGAGCACGAAGGTGAACTCCTGGCGGCCGCCCGGCTCAAGCACGCGCCGGGCGCCCAGGGTGCCCGCGATGGCCCCGCGGCTCGACGGGTCGCTGGACGGGGTCGGGCCGCCGAGCAGGTAATCCCCGGACGGCGGCAGCCCGGTCGCGGCGAAGCCCCGCCACATCGCGAGCAGGCCCTGGTTCCATTTCCCGAAGCCCCAGGCCGGCCCGGTCCAGGCGCCGTCGCCGAGCACCGCGGCGGCGATCGTGCCCCACTCCTCGTGCGCCGGGTCCATCAGCTCGTCGGCCAGCAGCAGGCCAGCCCCAAAAGTCCCGCCAACTGGACCGGAAACCGCACGCGAGGCAACCACGGGCCGGCTCGCCGCCCCGGCCGCCCGGAGCGAATGTCCGACCAGCGCCTCGGCCGAGAGCATCACGCTCAGCGAAAGCGGCTCGCTCGCCACCGACGTGATCGCCACCCGGAACACCGCCAGCGGCAGCCCGCTGGCCTCCTCGTCCCCGGGCACCAGCGGGTTCCACGCCTGCACCGATGCCCGCACTCCAAAGGCCGGATCGGCCAGCAGCACCCGGCCGAACGGGTAGCAGGCCTCGAACTCGCACTCGGCGAAGCGCGGCAGCCCGGCCAGCGGCGCGGTGGCGCCCTGGGCGCCGCCCACTTCGTCGTCGAACAGCGCGCCTTCCAGCACCCGGGCCGTGGCCGGCGTCCCGGCGCCGGCGACCTGGCAGGCCAGGAACGTGAGCGGCGCCAGCAGCCCCTTCGACGGGTGGTTCTCCAGCTCCCAGTCGCGCAGCTGCCCGCGGCCGCCGAACCCGACCGTCCCGGTGCCGATCCCGCCGACCGGCAGGCTGATCCGGGTCCGGTCCCGGCCCCGGTAAGAGCGCGCCACCGGCCACCCCGGATCCGCGCCGCTACCGGACCAAGGACCGCTATCTGGCGATGCCACGGAAACCGATCCCTTTCATGAGCCTGCGCTGCAGGAACACGAACGCGATGACGCACGGCACGCACAGCACCGACAGCCCGGCGAAGATCGCGCCCACCGGCCCGCCGCCGGTCACCGACTCCAGGTTGTACAGGGCGAGCGGGGCCGTCATCCGGTTCGTGCTTGTGATGAACAGGTTCGGCCAGAAGAAGTCGTTCCAGATGTACTGGCCGGTGATGATCATCACGGCCGAGATGGCCGGCCAGGACATCGGGATCATGACGTGCCGGATGATCCGCAGGTGCCCGGCACCGTCGATCTTGGCGGCGTCGTCGAGCTCGGTCGGGATGGTCCGGAAGTGCTGCCGGAGCAAGAAGATCGCGATGACCTGGATGAGCGCCGGGATGATGAGGCTGACCTGGCTGTTCAGCAGGTGCAGGTACTTCACCACGACGAACTCCGGGACCGCGGAGACCTGGCTGGCTGCAGCGGCCGCCGGACGGGCTGCTCATCTCGAACGACCTGATGACCATCGGCGGGTTGCAGGCCATCGCCGAGGCGGGGCTGTCCATCCCCGGCGACATCGCCGTCGTCGGCTTCGACAACGCCAGCTGGGCCACCGCGTTCCGGCCCCCGCTGACCGTGGTGACCCAGCCCACCTACGAGATCGGCCAGGTGGCGGCCGACCTGCTGCTCCGCCGGGTGAGCGGCGAGAAGTTCCCGCCCCGCCATGTCGTGCTGCGGGCCAAGCTGGTCGAGCGGGAAAGCTCCCGCCGCTCACCCCAGGGCGGATAGCCCCCTGCTAGCAGATAGCAGGGTGCCGTCAGCCTGAGCCAGGCGAGCCAGGTTCAGGCTGAT
>ODAK010002281.1_pt1 | contig 20181 bp, 17 predicted proteins | sample 1539591 | NCBI WGS metagenome assembly ODAK01 (sample SAMEA3539303, study PRJEB22396) | soil metagenome | biome: tundra; feature: field; material: soil | place: USA | collected 2010-05 | depth 0.15 m | reverse complement strand
TGGCCCGCGGCTGGACCGAACCCGACTGCGCCGCCCTAGCCGGCGGCAACCTCCTGCGCGTGATGCGCGCCGCGGAATCCTTCGCGGCCCGGCGCTTAAGGCCAGTGTCCTGCCGACCGACGTTAACCGCCGGTCTTCTGCACGGCTGTCATGAGTTCGGACGCGGCAAGCAGAGCGGACCTGACTTCCTGCAAATAGCTGCGCCCGCTGAAGGAGAGCCCTGGCAGGAACGAGCTCTCCGCATCCACTCCGCAGCAATACACAGCGCATCCTAGCTCGATGCCGAGAACCCGGAGCGCGGTCATCTGCTGGAAGGGCACGTAGATCTGGGTCGTGAGCAGCAGCACCCGGTCATCACGGCCGATCCCGTTCTGGGCGGCCCAGTAGCGTAGCTGGGCGACGGTATTCACCCTCTTGCCCGGCTCGCCGGAAGGCGCGATGAGTACCTCGATGCCCGGCCAGCGGTACCGCGCCCAAGCAGACCAAAGCTCGTTGTCCCAGTCGTTCCTGTGTGGCCCGGATTCCTCGGATTCCTGTGGTTGGCCGAGGCCGAAAGCCTGCCGAGCCGCCGCCAGCACAACGTCGGCTTCGTCGAAAGGCTCGCTATAGCCTTGCTGCCCGGCGAGCACCAGCTCGTCACCGCCGAGTTCCCTGTGACCGCCAAGCACTGTCACCGAAGTGGCCTGGACGCCGTCCCGCAGTAGCGTGGCGGCATGCCTGGTCCGGTTGACGCAGGCTCGCACTAGACCCGACAGCACGACGAGCGAGGTAAAGCGCTCTGGCGGTACCGGCGCCGCGGTTACCAGGCCAAGTGCCTGAGCGGCGGAAATGACCAGCTCTTCGGGTATCTCGCGGCCGTTGATGACCACTGGTTCGGTGCCTATGAAGTTCCGTTCCAAGCCGCCCCGGCGGCCGCGGAAGTCCCAGTCACCGGAGAGCCCGGCCAGCCGCGTCAGCAGCTCATCAGTATCGGAGCAGACTGGCCAGTCCCAGCCGGAAGTCTCCGCGAGCGCTCGCAGCGGCGGCGAACTCACCCAGCCCCGCAGCACCGGTTCCAGCCGTGCCACGGTGAGTTCTCCCGGCGGCAGCGATGGCACTGGCACGGGCTCGAAGCGGACGTGCGGTGTCGCCGTCATCGCTGGTGATCCCTTCCCGGCGTCCATATCTGGCGTACTTTATCTCTAGATTGCCCGCAGCGGGCGGGTAGCAACGGAACGATGCTACGCGAGTCCGATACTGACGTGGGCAAGCGCGGTTTAAAGACACAACACTGTCCTTTTCGCTACTACGGAAACTCCCGTCAACAGCGCCACACTGGGTGCCGCGCCTGCCGCATGGCCTATGGGGGCAATGCCGGACGCGCGCCGGGGAGGAATCTTTACGATGACGGACTGGCCTGACTGGCTGCTCAGTGACACTGCCGCATACGACGCGGAAGCCGCCGCGCAAGCCATGGCCAAACTGGTGCGCTACGTCGACATGAGCCGGACACGCGGGTATGTTCCCGCGGATTGCCTAGGCCACTGCCCAGGCATTGATGCCAGACGTGCCCGAGCGGAGAATCTCTACGAGGCCCTTCGCGCCCATCGGATCCTGTACGCGCACGAGCCCTGGAACCAGGCTGGATCCAGTAACGACAATACGTCGATGCCTCAGCGCATCCGCGGCCCGATTGAGACCATTCAAAGTCCTGCCACCTGCCTGGACCTGGCGCTGGTCTTCGCCGGCATGGCCATGGCCGCTGACGTGCGGCCATTGATCGCAGTTCGCTTCGGCCCGGTGCCGCACGCGCTGGTCATTCTCGATGTAGGTGCCGCGCTGTCCGACCGAGAGGACGAGCCCGCCGCCCTGGATGGGTTCACGATGCATCCAGGCCGACCAGGAGTATGGATCGCCGCGGCTTCCGAGGAAGGTAATGGCCCCGTTCCTGGTTCCTTCGCGGAGCAGCGGGACTGGCGGATTGTCGACGTGTTCCGCGCCGTGCGTCATCGATCCGTGTCAGGCGCGTGGGCGGCGTCGGGCGAGCCGTACTCCGGCGCGGTTTGGAGCGCGGGCGAGCTCCTGAGCGATTCGGCGCCCAACCGCAGATGGGCCCTGGTCGATGTGGATTACGTCCGCGCGGACCAGATACGGAAGGGGCTCCAGCCCTATACTCCTCCGGCCGGCAGCTCGATTCCCGCCATCCACGGCTATCTGCCCGCGCTTCCCGCGTTTACCGAATACCCTTCGCGACAGGAGTTTCTGCGGAAGCTCCATGACCTCGTGGACGCCGCGAGGCCGCCCGCCGTGGTGATTCTCCAAGGTGAAGCCGGGCTCGGGAAAAGCATGCTGGCGCAGCGGCTGGCCGTGGCCGCCGACAACGGCTGCGGGTGGTTTCTCAACGCGACGGACGCGAAGGTGCTGACCACGTCCCTCGCTCAGGCGGAGCGCCAGGAGAAGACTGAGCGTGGCGAACTGATCGGCAGCGCGGCGGCGGCGAGCGGCGAGAAACCCGATCCCGGGGACGATCAGGCGCTCGCGTCCGCCGCCCTCACCAGGCTTCGTGAGGCCGAACGGCCATGGGTGGTTGTGCTGGACAACTGCGACAGCGATCCTGGCACCCCCGGCCTGGCCGAGCTGGTGCCTCAGCCACACCAGCCCGGCCAGTTCGTGATCATCACGACTACGCATCCCCGCTGGCTTGAGCATGCCCGGCAGCAAGGCTGGCAGCCGCGGGAACTTCCCTGGCTTGACGAAGGCGATCTGGATAAGCTCTCGCTGCCGCGGGGGCTGGACAAGGCCGTGGCGGGCCGGCCGCTTATCGCACAGGCCCTGGCCGCGCTGCGCAGCGGCGCCGGCCTGCCAGAATCGGCAGGCGACGATGGCCCCGGCCTCGTCTGGAACCTGCTGTCCGCGGCGCAGCGCAGCGCACCTGAGGTGATTGCGCTAGCCCGGCTGCTGGCCTGGTCTCCTCCGGAGCCGGCGGATGCGCCGAGGCTGATCGCGGCCTCCGGGCTCGATGCTTCTTCGGGTGCGACCAGCACGCTTGAGGCGCTCCGCTTCGTGACTCCGTCTGGTCCCGCGACCGTTGGCGGAAGCCGCGCGATCCAGATGCACCGGTTGTTCGCGGAGGCCGTGAGGACCTCGACCTGGAGCCACGATCCTGCGGCGGCGGCCTGGGCCATGGACAGGCTTCTCACCACAGATGAAGGTCAGGGGTTCTTCATCGGCGCCGCGGACACCACCGCGCTGATCCGGCTGGAACGTGGCGGGGCGGCCGGGGAACCCGGCGATGTGGCGAGGGCGCTGGCCTTTCTGGCCGATGTGAGCCGCTCGGGGCTGCTCTGGCACGGACTCGGTCATGTGCGCGAGCGCCGTGGCCCGGTCAGCGCGTCGGCACCGCCTTTCGCTGCGGCGGCGCGAATACTGGATCCGGTCGCATACCCGTTCCAGGTGGCGGAGTGCCTGATCGGGCAGGCCCGCGTCGTCTACCAGAAGGGTCCGGCCACGAACGCCGAACTTATCGCGGCCCGTGAGATGGTGGAAGACGGCAGGCGGATCCTCGAAGCGCTGACCGATACGGACTCGCTGCAATTGCGCGAGCAAGGAAATGCCCTAGCCTGGCTGATCACGCAGCGCATCGCCGGGCGAGAGGAAGATCTGGTACGGCGAGAGGAACTGCTCGCGGAGGTACGCGATAACCTGTGGTTGTCCTATGAGTGCCGTCGGAGCATTATCCGGCCGGAGCACAATGCGGCCGTGAAATCATCGCCTGAACCACGAGATGGTCTCGGATCAGAACGCGCGTATTACAATCTGGCCGGTGTCAACATTCAACTGGCTAAAGTACACCACAGACTGGCCATGAGGCTCGGCGAAGGCCCGGGCGGCGCCGGTAAACTGCTCAGCCAGGTCGCCGAGGACCTCGAGCAGGCAGCTAATGTGTACGCGGAAGTAAGGGCGCTGCGTGAACTGCGTTACGGTGGCCGCCCGCATCCGCACCTCGCCGCTTGCGTGCACGGGCAGGCGCTGGTGGCGTACTTCCGTGCCGTGCTCCTCGGGAAGACCGGGGATCTGGCCGACACGTTCAGGTTTGCCGCCGAGGCCATGGAGCAGCGCCGCAAGGTGGTGAGCGGCCTGGCAGGCCCGGGATCGGAGGCCGTGCTGCGCGATGGGGACATGCGGAAGTCCGTGGACTTCATCATGAAGGCTGCGGCGGTGACCATCCTCGATCGCCACGGCAACATGGAGGACGGGACAGCAGCCGTGACGCGCATATGCGATGAGGCCGGGGAAGAATGGTCTGGCCACCCCGCTCGCTGAGCGACGATCCAAGAGGAAGTGACGATGCCAGCCTATGATGGCATGCCAGTCGACACGCTGATCTGGATGGTGAAGGAAGCGGTCACGGGGAGCGGCGTGTCGCGCCTGTCCAAAACCCAGGATCTGCGGGTAGCTTCGGTGCATATCACTCTTCGGGTGCTAGCGACGAAATCCGGCGGCACCGAGGTTTCCATCCGGGTGCCGTTCATCGGCACCAAATTCGGCGCCGCCGGCAAGGTTACGAAACAGGATACCCAGACTATCGATATCACCTTGGTTCCGCCGCCGCAGCCGAAGCGCCGCGGGGTCCGGGGGCTTCCGATAGACAAGGTCCTGGTGGATGCCATCGCTACCATCAGGGACACGATGGCCAGTGCGGCCACAGGCAACGATCCATGGGAACTTTCGCAAAGCACCGTGAGCATCTCGTTTGGCGTAACCAAAACCGGAACCATCTCGCTGGGAGTCGATGGTGAGCGGTCGACGGATGTCATGCACACGCTTCGTCTCACCCTCAAGCCCGCCGACCGGGTGGAGGCCGCGAACGTCGAGTAAGCGAACTTATATCCGGGGTCATGCCGTGTAACCTTGCGGCGTGGATGTGGCGTGCTGACTGTTCCTGGGAGGCTGAGCTGATGGCGGCACCGGCGGCGGCCACGTCGGCGCTTCGCCGGCGGGGAGACCTGGACGTGCTAACTTGGCCGGTCTTCGACGCGTTCGACATCGACGTGTTTGTGACGACACGGCATGGCGGGGTCTCGTCCGGGGCGTACGCGTCGCTCAACCTCGGCCTGCACGTAGGGGACGAGACCGGCGATGTACTGGAGAACAGGCGCCGCGCCGCGGCTGCCCTGGACGCCGATCCCGGCGACTTCGTCTTCTGTATCCAGGCCCACGGTCCGAATGTCGAGGTCATCACGGCCAGCGACCGGGGGAGGGGGGCACTGACCCAGGACGATGCGATTCCGGGCACGGACGCGCTCGTGACCAGAGACCCCGGCGTGGTGCTGACCGTGATGGTCGCCGACTGCGTGCCGATCGTCCTCTACGACCCGGTGGCGCACGTGCTGGCCTGCGTGCACGCGGGCTGGCGGGGCACGGTCGCCCGGGTCAGCGAAGCCGCGGTCGAGTCCATGCGCTCACTGGGAAGCCAGCCAGGGAACGTTATCGCCGGGCTGGGCCCCGCCATAGCACCGGATCGGTACCAGGTAGGCGAGGACGTCCATAAGGCGGCCGAAGCAGGGCTAGGCGCGGCCGCGACAAAGGCTATCCGGGCGGACGGGACCGGCAAGTGGCTATTTGACTTGTGGACGGCCAATCAGCTCGTCCTGCGAGAGGCGGGCGTGCCCGAAGAAAACATGCATGTCGCGGCGATTCCGACCGGATCAGATCCCGGCTTGTTCTTCAGTGACCGGGAAGTCCGGCCGTGCGGCAGGTTCGCGGCTATCGGGCGGCTGCGCGCCCGGGAGGCCCGGTGAACGCTGACCAGCGTCTCGGGATACTGTTCCGCTACGAAGGCTACGACATCGACGCCGCGGCGGGCTTGCTCGCGTGCCGGTACAGCGTTGACGGGCGGAACTTCGAAGAGCGGATCACGCTGAGCCTGGACGGAAACTGGAATTCACCCGCGGTCCGTGCCGCCGCTCGCCTGGTATTCCTGCTCGCCGGGGTTTCCTACTATAAGACGGCCGCGCCCGAAGTCATCGATCTCGGTGATACCGCGATCACCGGCCCGGAGCGTGACTTCCTTCGTGAGTTCTACCTTGAGGGCCTCGGGGAGTTCGGCTACCGCAACGGCATTGACCTGTCCGGGCTTCGTATCGAGGCTCCGTCGCTCCCCGCCCAGGCCGCCGTGCCCGCTCCGGTTCCTGCCACGAGAGCCCTCGTGCCGTTCGGTGGCGGCATTGACTCGATAGTGACGGTGGAACTGGTCAGGCCGCGGGCCGACACGGCCCTTTTCGTGGTGAGCCGGCCAGGCGACCGCTTTGCCGCCATCGAGCGTCCGGCCGCCGTCGCCGGGCTGCCCGTGATCCGTGCCGAACGGGAGATCGATCCTGCTCTGCTGCGGTCGAAGGAGCTCGGCTTCCTCAACGGGCATGTCCCGGTGACCGGGATCCTTTCCGCGATCGCCGTGCTGGCGGCCGCGCTTGACGGCCGGGACGCCGTGGTGATGTCCAACGAGTGGTCGTCCTCCGTCCCCACGCTGGAATTCCGCGGTCAGCCCATCAACCACCAGTACTCAAAAAGCGCCTCGTTCGAGGCCGGGTTCCGGGATGTGCTGGCCGGGTCGGCTACCGTCACGCCGGATTACTTTTCCTTGCTGCGGCCCAGAACCGAACTGTGGGTGGCAGAAAGGTTCGCGGGCCTGACGAAGTACCACGACACGTTCCGAAGCTGTAACCGGGCTTTTCATATCGACAAGAGGCTGCGTCTCGATCACTGGTGTGGCCACTGCGACAAGTGCTGCTTCATTGACCTCATTCTCGCGCCGTTTATGCCGGCCGCCGAGCTCGAGCGGATCTTCGCCGGGGGAGACCTGCCGGCTAGCCCCGACAGCCGTGAACCGCTTGCCGACCAGGCGCAAGCGGACCGGTTCCGGACCCTGCTCGGCACCTCGGCGACAGACAAGCCCTTCGAGTGCGTGGGCGAGGTCAATGAATGCCGGGCGGCGACATTGCTCGCGGCGCAGCGCGACGATCGCGCCGAAAGCAAGCTTCTCCAGGAACTAGCCGCCGAGGTGGCGGCGCTGCCGGACGCGCCGTCGGCGGTTATGCCGGCGGAACTGCTGCGGCCTGTCGGTCAGCACTTCATTCCCGCTCCCTTCGCGACCGAGGATCTCACCACCCGATGATGCGGCCGAAGCTGTCGTGGTCCGATCTGCGCGGTACCCGGGCTGGCGTGTGGGGCCTCGGCCGCGAAGGTATGGCGAACCTGCGCAAGCTCGAATCGCTAGGCGCCGAGATTGTCCTGGTAGATGACGCTCTAGCCACGGCTGACGTTGGCGGTATCCAGGTCCTAGCCACCAAGGCGGGTGGAATCGAGGCCCTGGAGCGGTGTGACGTGGTGGTCAAGGGCCCGGGCATCAGCCGCTACCGGCCCGAGATAGCCCGGCTGGAGCAGCTCGGCATCCCGGTGGCCGGCGGCCTGGGGCTCTGGCTCCAGGAGGCCCCGGCCGAACGCGTGGTCTGTATCACCGGGACCAAGGGAAAGAGCACCGTGGTGTCGATCGCCGGTCACCTGCTGGCCGGACTCGGATACCGGTGCATGGTGGGCGGCAATATCGGTTCTCCGCCGTTCGATCCCGAGGTCGGCGCGGGCGAGTGGGATTACTGGGTGATCGAGGTTTCCAGCTATCAGGCCATGGATCTCGCGTCTTCGCCGCCCGTGGTGGGTGTTACCTCGCTGAACCAGGACCACCTGCCCTGGCACGGCGGCGTGGAGAATTACTACCGAGACAAGCTGTCGGCGTGTTCCCAGCCCGGTGCCGACCTGACCGTAGCCAATGGCGACAGTGACCTGATCAGGGAACGTTCCGGCCTTCTCGGCCCGAGGGTGGAGTGGGTACGCGCAGCCGACGAGCCCGGCGCAACGTGGATGGAACCGCTGGGGCTCCTCGGCGGCCACAACCGGCGCAACGCCCTCATTGTCAGGCGCTGCCTGATCGCGCTCGGCGTCCCGGAAGCTGCCGACGACGCGGCGATGCGCGAGGCGGCGCACGGCTACCAGCCGCTCGGTAGCCGGCTGCAGATCATCGGCGAGGTCGGAGGCGTAACGTTCGTAGATGACAGCCTGTCCACGAACGTCCTGCCGACGGTCGCCGCACTCGAGGCGTTCGGCGAACGACGAGTGGCGCTGATCGTCGGCGGGCAAGACCGCGGCATTGACTATGCGCCGCTCGGCTCGGCGCTGCGGCAAAGGGCGGCGCCGACCTACGTGCTGACCCTGCCTGCCAACGGCCCGCGCATCAAAGCCGAGATCGAAGCCGCGCCGGGCAGGCCGGGCGATACCGCCCTGGCCGCCGTGCTGGAATGTCCCGACCTGGACGTCGCCGTAGCGGCCGGGTTCCGGTGGGCCCAGCCGGACGGCGTGGTCCTGCTTTCGCCGGCCGCGCCGAGCTTCGGCCAGTTCCGCGACTACCGTGACCGCGGCGAAGCCTTCGCCCGCGCCATGCGCGACATCTCTGAACGGACGGTGGTTCGTGGCCACAGGACCGGCTTCCCCAGACCCCGAGCGGGACGATGACCCCGCCCGGCGTGCTGGCGAGCCGGACGCGCCCGATGAGGTGGCTGAGGGCTGGCGTGAGCTGCCGCCCTCCCGTGAGGATGTACGCGGCAGAACGTGCGTGTGCAACGGCGGACCGAAGTGCAGGCAGGAGCACCGGCTCAAGCAGCACCCCAAGCAGCGATCGGCGTGCTGACCTTGGCCCCGGTCATGGATGAGCGCGAGGTCGTGCCGGTAGTAGTGCATGCTCGCGGTCCTTTCAGTCGGCGACGGTGATGCCGAGGTGACGGGCGAGCAGGGGCGCCAGGCCGACCAGCTGGATGCTGTCGATCGTCACGCCGCGCAGCGACTCGTATCCGGCGGTGATACCAGGCTCGGCGCCGCGCAGGTCCACGTCGGTGCAGGTGGCCTTGGTGAAGTCCGCGCCGGACAAGGTACTGCCGGGAAAGCTGACCCGGAGCAGCTTGGCGCCGCCGAACTCCGTGTCGCGCAGCAGGCAGTTCTCGAACGTCACATCGGTGAGGCTGCCGCTACGGAAGTTCACCGAGTCGAGCTTGCAGTCGCGGAAGGTGACGCGGCGCATCGAAGCGGAGAAGGCCTGCACCCCGGCTAGCGCGCTACCGGTCAGGGTGACGTCCTGCCAGCCGGTCTCCGCCAGGTCAGTGGAGACGAACCGGGTGTCCCGCATGGTCACGTCGGTGAACCTGGATCTGCGCAACCGCCCGCGGCCGAACGACACGTTGTTAAACGCGCAGTCGAGAAACAGGCAGCTCTCGGCGGCGTTGTCGTCAAACGAGGCGCTGGCGAAGAGATAGCCGTCATAGTCCTCGTCTGGCTCCAGGTCGCCCTCGTGCGGGGTGAGCGCGCCGACCTCGCCTGCCATGGGATCGACCCTACCGGTCACCTATGATCCTGCTGAATAGCCAGAACCAGAAGTACGCCCGGATAACACCAGCACCAGAAGGAGCGACCAGTGGCCGAGACGGAAAGCTTTAACGAGAAGATCATCAAGGAGTTCCGCGCGAACGGCGGGAAAGTGGGCGGGCCGTTCGAGGGAGCCCCCGTCCTGCTGCTTCACCACACCGGGGCGAAGAGTGGCACCGAACGGGTTAACCCGCTCATGTATCTGCCGGCGGGCGGCTCGTTTGCCATATTCGCCTCGAAGGCAGGCGCCCCGAGCCACCCGGACTGGTATCACAACCTGGTCGCGCACCCGGACACCACGGTCGAGGTGGGCACCGGCACGGTCAAGGTGAAGATGCGGGTGGCGGACGGGGAAGAGCGTGAGCAGATCTGGGAAAGGCAGAAGGCCGTCGCCCCGGGTTTCGCCGAATACGAGACGAACGCCGCGCCGCGCCAGATTCCCGTCGTCGTGCTAGATCCCGTAGCGTAACCTCACTGCTGGCGGCCTATGGTCAGCATCCGGATATACCTGGCCTCAGGCTCAAGCGCGAAGGCTTGAGCTTCAGCCCGGGATACGAAAAGCCGTCGGCAAGAGGTGCGCGCATGGACGTAACCGAGCCCGTCGTACGCACGGGCGGCGGCCAGGTTCGCGGCCGGGCGGGCGACGGGGTCGCGGTGTTCCGCGGTATCCCGTTCGCCCAGCCGCCCGTGGGCGACCTGCGGTTCGCCGCGCCCCGCCCGGCCCGTCCCTGGGACGGAGTCCGGGATGCGGCCGCGTTCGGGCCGCCGCCGCCGCAGGCCGGCTTCGGGCTCAGCCCGCTCCCGGCGCCCGCGCCCGGGGCCGACCCCGATGACTGGCTGACCGTCAACGTGTTCTCACCCGACCTCGGCGCGGCCGGGCTCCCGGTGATGGTGTGGATCTACGGCGGTGCCTACCGATCCGGCTCGGCCAGCAACCCGGCCTACGACGGAACGCTGCTCGCTCAGCGCAACGTCGTCGTGGTCACCTTCAATCACCGGGTCGGTGTCGAGGGGTACGCTTACCTGCCCGGTGTGCCGGCCAACCGGGCGCTGCTCGACCAGATGGCCGCGCTGCGCTGGGTGCGGGAGAATATCGCCGCGTTCGGCGGAGATCCGGACCGGGTGACCGTGTTCGGCGAATCGGCCGGGGCGGGTGCGATCGCCGCCATGCTGGTGATGCCGGCCGCGGCGGGCCTGTTCCGCCGGGCGATCGCGCAGAGCGTTCCCGGCACCTACTTCTCGCCGGACCTGGCCAGCGAGGTTACCGCCGCGATCGCCGCCGCGGCCGGGCTGCCCGCTAGCACCGAAGCGTTCGCGGCCGCCGACCCGGTCCGGCTGGCGGCCGCATCTGACGCTGTGCAGGCCGCCGACTACCGGGAACGGTGGGGTCGGGTCGCCTTCGCCTACACCGGCACGCCGTTCTCGCCGGTGGTGGACGGCGAGGTCCTGCCCGCCGCGCCGTGGCGGGCACTGGCGATGGGCGCCGGGCGCGGCATCGATCTCATCACCGGGCATAGCCGCGATGAGTTCCGGCTGTACACCGCGTTGGCCGGGATACGCGGCCGGGTCACCGCCGAGATGGCCACGGACGCGCTGCGGGGACTGGCACCCGGCGAGGAAGGGGAAGCGGCCTACCGCGAGGCCTATCCGGACGCCGACGCCGAGACGCTGTTCGAGCTGGTCCACTCCGACTGGCTGTTCCGGATGCCGAGCCTGCACCTGGCGCAGGCCCATGCCGCGGCGGGCGGGCGAACCTTCCTCTACGAGGTCAGCTACCTGGCTTCGGCCGGCGGGCTTGGCTCCTGCCACACGATCGACATCCCCCTGGTGTTCGGCGTTTACCGCGGGGTCGGGCAGATGCTGTTCGGGCCGGAGCCGCCGGCCAGCGCGGTCAGGCTCGGGGACCTGATGCGCTCGCAGTGGACGGCGTTCGCCGCGGACGGGGACCCCGGCTGGCCGCCGTACGCCCCAGGCCGCCGGATGACCCGCATCTTCGCCGACCCGCCGGACGTGACGCCGTACCCGGAGCGGGCGTCCCTGCACATCTGGGATCAGCACCACTTCGGCGTCCTGGACCTGACCGCCGACCCGGACCTGAGCGATAGTCTCGTGACTTAACCGCAGGAAAGGTCCGCGAGTGCCGATATACGCGCTGGGTGATCACGAACCGGAGATTCACCCGACTGCCTTCGTTCATCCCGACGCCGTCGTCATCGGCCGGGTCCGGATCGGCCCGGAGGCGTCCGTTTGGCCCTGCGCCGTGCTGCGCGGTGACCACGGCCGGATCGAGGTCGGCGCGCGGACGTCGGTGCAGGACGGCACCGTGGTCCATTGCACCCACGACTGGCCGACCCTGATCGGAGCCGAGTGCGTGGTCGGCCACAACGCGCACCTGGAAGGCTGCGTCGTGGCGGACCGATGCCTGATCGGCTCGGGTTCGGTCATCCTCAACGGGGTCACGGTGGGCACAGGCGCGGTCGTGGCCGCGTCCTGCCTGGTCCCTGAGGGCTTTGAGGTGCCACCGGGTGCCCTGGTGGCAGGCGTGCCCGGGAAGATCAAGAAGACCGGGCTCACCGCCGACTGGGTCCAAGACGCGGTAAAGACCTACGTCGAATCCGGCCGTGCCTACCTGGCCGGGCTGCGGCGCCTGGACCAGGACCGGTAACCCGCGCCGATGATCGACGGCCGGCCGGTGGTCGACGCCCACATGCACGTGCCCAGGCTGAGCACGGTCACGCCCGCGTGGATGCAGTGGGCCTCCGATTTCGGCCGGGACGCCCCGTGGCGGGAGGTATTCGGAGCCGGCGGAGATCCGGTTCCGGCCCGGCTGGACGCGCTGCTCGACGCCGAAGGCGTGGAGGTGGCCCTGCTGTTCGCCGAGTACAGCCCGCGGACGACCGGGATCCAGCCGATCGAGGACCTGCTGCCCGTCCTCGCGCACAACCCGGCCCGGTTCCGCCTCGTCGCCAACGTCAACCCCGAGCTGCACTCATCCCCGGTCGCCGAGGCCGGCCGCCAGCTCGACCTGGGCGCGGTCGCGGTCAAGGTCCACCCGGTGCACGGCGGTTTCCGCCCCGGCACCGATGAGATGTACGCGGTCTACGACCTGTGCGCCGGGCGCGGCGTGCCAGTGATCGTGCATACCGGCGGGAGTATCTTTCCCGGCTCGGACCCAGAAGCCGGCGACCCCAAGCTGATGAGCCAGGCCGTCGCGGACTTCCCTGGCGTCCAGTTCGTGCTGGCCCACGGCGGCCGGGGCCAGTGGTACGCCGATGCCGCCCAGATGGCTCTTGACCACGGCAACGTGTGGTTCGACCTGGCCGGGCTGCCGCCTGAACGGCTGCCCGGCTACTACGCCGGCTTCGACCTGGCCCAGCTGGCCAGGAAATGGATCTTCGGCACCGACTGGCCCGGCGTCCCCGGCGTGGCCAGGAACGCACGTGCCGTGGCCGCGCTCGGGCTGCCCCCCGACGTCCTGACCGGCGTCCTCAGCGGCAACGCGGCCAGGGTTTACCTCGGCGGCAGCCTCCCCTAGCTGAGCAGGCTCCGCGCGTCGGCGTCGCTGCCAGAACCCCCAGAACCCCCAGAAGCACCGGGGGAAAGCAGCTGCTGCAGCAGCACGATCTCGCTGCGGTCGAGATCGGCGGTGATGGGCAGCTTGCGGAGGCGTTCGGCGGCCAGCTCCAGCGAATGTCGCGCGGCCTCGAGCTGTACCCGCAGCCTGACGTTCTCCTCGGCCAGCTTGCTGTGTTCCGTCCACGCGCTGGCCCGCCGCCCCGAAGCACTCCGCCGCCCGCCTTCCGGCGCCCCGGTCCCCGGCTCGGCCGCGGCCAGCCGCCGAACCACCTGGACCAGCAGCCGCCGGGCCAGCTCGTCGTAGTCGAAACCGCCCGTCCCGGCGCCGCCCATGGTACCGATTCCAGCCAGCCCGTCCGACCCGTCCGACCCAGCCAGCCCGTCCGGCCCCGGCGGCTCGTCCGCCTCCGCGACCCCGAGGGCCTGTACAAGTCCCAGGCTGATCCGGTAGGTTCGCTTGCCGCGTACTTCGCGCTCGATCAGGCCCGATCGCTCCATCCCGGACAGGAGCTGGGCGAACGCCACGCTCGAGCCCGGGTAGCCGACCGCGGCGGACAGCCGCGTGCTGGCCATCCCGCTGGCGTCGAACAGCTCGTGTACCTCTGCCAGGTAAGCGACGATGTGCTCGCGTGTCCCCACCGCGCGCTTCCTGGCCGCCTTTTTCGCGACCCCCACGTCAGCACCCTTTCCCCATGGCGAAGACGCCTGCCGACGGCTTTCATAATAGTACGAATAGCCCTTTTGGCCGGGTAATGAGCGTTTTCTTGGGTAGTCGGCGACGGACAACAAGCGGAGAACAGGCGGACTTCAGCCGAGCGCCGATCACGTCGGCGGGGTGCCGGGAGGGTGCCACGACCCGGCGGGGCGGCCGGAGGGAGGTAACCGGTTAGCATACGATCGACTTGCGTACCCAGCCCCCTGTGCGTCACGTCGCCTGACAGAAACTAGCCGTCAGCTGTGCACGTTGTTCTTGATATCTGAAGACCCTGCACCTGATAAGCCTGTACCCGATAAAGACAGAGCACCGTGGACCTGGATGTGGACTACGCAACGACCCTCGTGGCTGCCGTGCTGCTCGGCATCGGTTTCGTGCTCCAGCAGTGCGCCGCCGAGCAAGAGCCCGAGTCGCGCTTTCTCAGCCTGCGTATCCTGACCGACTTGCTGCACAAGCCGCGCTGGCTGCTCGGTATCGGCTGCATGGTGGCCGGGCAGCTGCTCGCGGCCTGGTCGCTCGGCCATCTTGAGCTGACGCTGGTCGAGCCCCTGCTGACCACCTACCTGGTGTTCGCGCTGGTCCTGGCGGTGCCGATGTCCCGGCAGGCGGTCAAGTGGTCCGAGGTGGCCGGCGCGGTCGTCCTGTGCACGGGCGTGGCGCTGCTGTCGATTTCTCGTTCCACCAAGCCCATCGGCCTGTCGTTCGGCTCGTTCTCGCACTGGCCCGCGGCCGCGGTCATCGCCGGTATCGCGTTCATCGCCGTGCAGACCGGCCACCGCAGGCGTGGACACGTCCGGGCTACCCTCACCGGGCTGGGGGCTGGCCTGGTCTTCGGCATTCAGGACGCGCTGACCAGGCAGACGCTGGAGATCTTGCAGCGGCACCCGTTCACGCACCTGTTCACCGTCTGGCCGGCCTACTGCCTGCTCGCCACCGGCATCGTCGGCCTGTGGCTGATGCAGAACGCGTTCAGCTCAGGCCCCCTGCACGCTTCGCTGCCCACGATCGCGGCCGGCGAGCCGGTGGCAGGCATCGTGCTTGGCATCGTGGTGTTCGGCGACCGGATCCAGATCTCGCCGGGGCCGCTGGCGATCGAGGCCGGCGGGATCGCCGCGCTGATCGTCGGCGTGGTCATGGTGGCCCGCTCGTCCGCCTTCGGCGGCCTGCGCAAGATATCCGACACCATCAGGCCGGACTCCGCGATCCCCGCCGACCAGGACAACGGCCCGCCGGTCCGCCCGGGAAAACTACGGCGCCGGGTTCACGGCCCCGCTTCCGGCGAGGAGGGCGGCTGAGCCCCCACGTCGGCCAGCGCCCCCGATCGCGGACGTCCCCAGCCGGTCAGATTGGTGCTACCCCGGTTCAGCATCTTGTCCAGCGCCCCGCTCACGCTGCCGTCCGCCGCCACCATCTGCCTGATGATCGTGATCATCGTCGGCACCGCCCAGAAGTCGCCGCACACCCACAAGATGGCCGCGCCGATCTGCTGGTCGGCGAACGGCGGCAGGGTGACGCCGGGAATATGGTCATACACCGAATACACCGAACCCGCTGCGAAGATGCTCAGCGCCATCGCCATGCCGATCATGATGACGTTGGTGGCGAGCAGCGCGGCCGCCTGGGACAGCAACGGCATCCGGCGGCGGAACGGCGGCGACGGAATGAACTGCAGCCAGAACAGCACCCCGGCGGCGAAGAAGCTGCCGTGCATCAGCCAGATATGCACGGCCGAGTTGCGTTGCGCCAGGTCAAACGGCCCGGGCAGGTGCCAGAGGATCATCATGGCGTTGAACAGCCCGATCGAGACCCACGGCCGCAGCACCAGCCCGCCCAGCGCCCGCAGCGGCCTGGACCAGCCGCCGGCCAGCACCCCGCGGGTCACGCTGCGCCCGGACCGGCCGGGCAGCGCGTCGAGCAGCGGCTGCCACGGCGCGCCCGCCACGATCAGCGAGGGCGCGGCGAACATCAGCAGCAGATGCTGGACCATGTGCACCGAGAAGTAGTCGTCGGCCCAGTAGTCGATCGGTGACTCCACCGCGAGCAGCAGCAGCACCAGCCCCGCGTAGAACCACAGCGACCTCAGCCGCCGTTCCCGCGTGCGTTCCGGCCGGGACCGGCGAGCCAGCCGCCACAGCCCGATCTCGTGCCACCCGACCACGACGATCGCCAGGATGAGAAAGGGGTCGAACGACCAGTGGTCGGTGAGGTAGCTCATGGGCCGTCCTAGCTTGAGGAGCCGTACTCGATCGGCACGTTGATCAGCTGGACCTTGACCCAGGCCGTCGTGGTGAGCCGCCAGACCGTGAGCGTGGACCCGGAAACGGCCAGCGCGTCGTACGAGCCGCCGGGCCCGGGCGCGAGCGTCGCGGTCCTGCGCGGGGCTAGCGTCATGGTGCCCGCCGGCACGGGCGGCAGCGCCCGCCAGGAGCCGCCAGGACCGCTGATGGTTTCCGCGCGCCCGCCGCTGAGCAGCAGCCATGCGCTCCCGTCCGGGCCGGATCCGGACGCAAGCACGGCGGCAGATCCTATTCCGGTGACCGGGGCGGACACGGTCCAGCGCGTCCCGTCCGACCACGCCGCGAGCACGCTGTCCCCGGCGCGCACCAGGGCCACGTTGCCGCCGGTCAAGCTGGCCAGTCCGAGAACCTGCACCTGGTCACCGCCGAACTCGGCAGGCACCACCAGCCCCGCCGACCGCCACATCCCACCGGTATCAGTGAAAACCCCAGCCACACCCGGCCGCGCACAACTCCCGGCCGCCATCGGCGTTCCATTTCGGCCGAACGAAAGTGCGCTCAACCCCTGCAGCCCGCACTCGCGGCCGAGGGCGGACGCCGCGAGGGCGTTCCGCGTCGTCAGCGGCGACCACTGCCCGGCCGCGGCCGCGCCGGCCGTGGCCGCCGCCGCGACGCTGCCGTCTTGCCGCAGCGCGAGGATCCGTTCCGACGGGTCCACCGCGATCGCGCCCGGCGTGTCGGCCAGCCGGGCGTCGAGCAGGCCGGGCGCCCAGTTCCGGCCCGCGTCGGTGCTCGTGGCCAGAGGCGAGAAGGACAGGCTCTGGCTGGGGCGGAAGCCGACGACCAGCGAGGTGTTACCGCCCGCGGCGACCAGGCCGCCGTTGTCGGCCACCCCCTGCGGGGTGACCAGCGACCAGCTGCTGGTCCCGGCCGGCCGCACGAACAGCTGCCAGAAGTCATTCTCCGACCCACCCGATCCGCTCGACGCGGCTGACCCGCCCGACCCGGCCGGCCCGTCCATGACCGTGATCGCCCAGGTGCCCTGGGCGGTGACCAGCGAGGTGCTCAGCGGCGCGGTCACCGTGGCCGGGCTCGCGCTGGCCGTCCGGGCGGTCTGCGTCCCGCAGCCGGCCGCCAGGCCCGCGCACAAGACGGCCAGGCTGCCCCAGATCGCCCGGGTCAGTCCGCGGGTCACGAGCGGCCCAGTGCCTGGCGGGCGTACTGGCTGAGCAGTACGGAGAAAGAGGACTTGGTGCTGCTCGTGCCCGGGCCCGGGTCGGCGGCCATCTCCTGGCGGATCTGGCCGGAGGCGTCGATGACCACGGCCACGTCGTTGTGCGCGGACATGGCGCCGGCCGGCAGGTTCTGCACGGTGATGCCGTAATGCCGCCAGACCGCGCCCAGCTGGCTGAGCGAGCCGGTCAGGTAGAGCCAGTTCGGCACCGTGGCGAGCCCTTCCTGCCGGTCGAACGCCTGGGTGAAGGCGGTGGACCGGTAGGTGGGGTTGGCCACGACGGCGACCAGCTCGACGCTGGAGTCCTGCGCGCCGAGCATCTCCCCGGTCTGCTTGAACTCCTGGGCGATGATCGGGCAGTCGGTGGTGCACACCGGGTCGAGGAAGGTCATCAGCACGACCTTGCCGCGCAGACTGGCCAGCGACACCGCCCGGCCGTTCTGGTCGGTGAGCGTGAAGCCCGGCGCCGGCAGGTCCAGGGTGGTGCTGCCGCCCTCGATGGCCAGAGCCAGGATCGGATCCGCGGTCCGGTTCGCCGCCGCCGAGGCCATCGGCGCCGCCCCGAGGATGATGACGGCCAGCGCGGCGACCGCGGCGACCGACCGGGCGCCCGCCGCCGCCAGCATCCCGCCCAGCACCCCCGGCCGCAGCGAGCCCGGCCGCAGCGAGCGCAACCGCAGCGAGCGCAACCGCCCCGGAGCCTGGTCGCCCGCGGTCTCGGCGACCGCCATCTCCGGGCTAAGGGCCAGGTAGCCGACCGAGAACAGCAGCGCCATCGGGATCATGCTGTTCGGGTCGGTCCCGAGGCCGCCCAGAAAGCCGAGATCCTCGACCAGCACCCAGTCGGCCAGGCAGAACGCGACTCCGAACCACATCGCGTACCGTACCAGCCCGGGCCGTCCGGTCAGGAAGACGGCGCCAAGCGCGGCGAGCACGATGACCACGACCAGGTTCACCGCGAAGGCGTGCCGGGTGGCCAGCGACCCGAAGCCGGAGATCAGGGCGGACAGGATGTGCGGCTGCGGGGTCCCGGACATCGTCTGGACCATGCCGGTCAGCGTCCCCGGCTGGCCGCCGACGGTGCCCTGCCAGAAGCCGCGGCCGGGCCACGCCTGCAGCACGGCCATCCCGGTGAAGAACAGCCCGAGGCCCGCCAGCAGCAGCCGGCCGAGCCGGGGGCTGCGCCAGGCGCCCTCCGGCAGCGCGATGAGGGCGCCCGCGACCGCGTAGAGCAGCACGGCGCCGGGCGCGCCGGTCAGCCAGCTCAAACCGGGCGCGAAGATTCCGCCGAACGACTCACCGAAGACCCACACGACGAGTCCCCAGCCCACGCTGACCACCCCGGCCAACCGGGACCACGGCCCGCGCGCCGCGACGAGGAGCCAGGCGCCGATCCCGACCTGAATCCAGACCGAGGCGGCCCCGGCCTGGATGGGGTGGAAGGACCAGACGGTGCCGCCCCAGTTGATCAGGTGCTGGACCCAGCCCGGCGACGACGACGCGGTCGGCTCGATGACCTGCGAGGCTAGCCCGCCTGCCATCTTGGGCTGCGCCTGCAGGATCCCGTCCACGATCCACAGCACGCCGAACCCGATCCGGAGCAGCCACCGTCCCCGGGCTTCCCTCGCTCCGCTGGCCTCAGCCTGGGTGCCGCTGGCCGGCTCGCTCGTTTGTGCCTTGGCGCCGGGCGTGGTCATCCGCCAGGTACGCGCCGTCGCCCAGAGGAGGCAGAGGAACACGATCAGGAGGAGTGCGATCGCGCTCTGGTGGATCAGCGCGGTCCTGAACGCGGCGACCAGCGTCGGGTCGCCGGGATTCAGGCCGGAATTCATGCCGGGCACGGAATCCGCTCCTCTCGTCCCGGGCGCCTCGGGTTCGCGTGCGGCCAAGCCTCGTGTGCCTAGGCTAGTGGGTCACCGTGCGGCCGGGCCCAGCCGGGCGGAAACATGATGAATATGTCATGATCAGTGGGCTTACCGGCGGATTAGACCGTTTCCGCGGGCTGCCACCGACTGCCGTCCGGTGTGTCGCTGAGGTCGAGCGCGGCGGCGGACAAGGCCTGCCTGATGGCGTCGGCGGCGGCGAAGTTGCCCTCGACGCGCAGCGTGTTCCGCCTCATCCGGGCCCAGCGCCTCGGCGCCGCACCCGGCAACGGCCCCCATGGACCGGACCGCCGATTTGTCTACGTTTTCGGGTGCTATAACCCCCAGCACCGCAGACAAAGCCGAAAGCCCGGTCCGCCGGGCTCGCTCAACGCCTGAGCTAGGCCGTCGCCTGCGCCTCGGTGTCCTCAGCGGACCGTCCGAGCCTCAGCGTCCACGGCGCGCCAGGCTTCAGCCCCCAGACCGCGACCGCGGCCATGGTCAGCACGAACAGAACGAACGTGATGATGTGCACGCTGGTGCAGTACAGGCAGATGCTGTCGATGATGAAAAGCTCGGCGTAGAGCAGGTAGAGCACGAAGCCGATGCCCACCACCAGCGACGCGATCCGGAGCAGGTGGATTTCGCGCCTGCCCGCCCGCCAGGCCCACGGGCTCATGATCGCCACCGCGAACACGTAGAACGCCAGCCCGAGCACGGCCACCGGGATGCCGAACACGTAAGACTGCGCGCTGGTGGTCACCTTGGTGCAGTTCACCAGGCCCGTCTCCGAGCATCCCAGCAGCGCCGACTCGGTGAAGTGCGCGATCGTCAGGTAGATCGACACGCCCAGGCCGGCCAGAGCGAGCACGAACGTGGTGAGCTGGAGCCACAGCGCAGGTCCGGTGCCGGCCGTGCTAGCGCTGATATCGTCCTGAAGCGCCCGCCCCCGGGCTCCGCCGCGCCCCGCGGCGCCGCCGTTTCTGGCGGCATTCCCGTTCTTGACTGCCGTCCCCGCCCTGGCCGCGCTGCCGTTCCTGGCCGCGCTGCCGGAGCGGCCCGCACTGCCGTTCCGGCCCGCACTGCCCTGGCCGCCGCTACGCGCGTTCC
>ODAK010002280.1_pt1 | contig 20186 bp, 18 predicted proteins | sample 1539591 | NCBI WGS metagenome assembly ODAK01 (sample SAMEA3539303, study PRJEB22396) | soil metagenome | biome: tundra; feature: field; material: soil | place: USA | collected 2010-05 | depth 0.15 m | reverse complement strand
CTGGCCGAGCCGGACCACGAGCCTGGCCAGCGGCCCCGCTACGTCGCGTTCTTCCGGTTGGACCGGCGCGACGGCAACCGGGATTTCGATGTCGGGCTGCATCGGCATTGGCTCGATCCGACGGTGCCGTTCGCGTTGACCCTGGCCGCGCCCGCGCAAGGCATGCTGGTGACGTCCGCGACTTTGCGTGACGCCGGCACTGGTGATCCCGAACAAGCGTGGGCCGCCGCCGAGGCGCGGGTCGGTGCACCGCACTTGCCGTCCCCGGCGATCCGGGCCGCGGTCGCTTCGCCGTTCGATTACGCGGCGCAGACCCGCGTGCTGGTGGTGACCGATCTGGCGCAAGGCGACATCGGCCAGTTGTCGTCGGCGTTCCAGGCATTGTTCATCGCGGCCGGTGGCGGCGGTCTCGGCTTGTTCACCGCGATCAACCGGCTGCGCGCGGTGCATACGCGCATCGCGCCGGAGCTGGAGGCGCGGCATATCCCGCTTTACGCACAACACGTCGACGCGATGGGCAACGCCACGCTGGTCGATATTTTCCGCGCCGAGGAGGACAGTTGCCTGCTCGGCACCGATGCCATGCGCGACGGCGTTGACGTGCCGGGTCGCGCGCTGCGGCTGGTGGTGTTCGAGAAAGTGCCGTGGCCTCGTCCGGACATTTTGCATCGGGAACGGCGCGTGCATTTGTCGCACGGCGATCCGAAAGGCTGGGACGACCGGATTGCCCGGGCCCGGCTGCGCCAGGCGTTCGGGCGGCTGATCCGGCGCGCGTCGGACAAGGGTGTGTTCGTGCTGCTGGACCGCGGCGCGCCGAGCCGGTTGATGTCGGCGTTCCCCGAGGGCGTGGTGGTGCATCGCGTCGGCCTGGCGAAAGCGGTGGAGGAGACCCGGAACTTTCTGCATGACATTTAACCTATGCGTTTGGTGACGTGGAACATCCGCGCCGGTGGCGGCACGCGGCTGCCGCGGATAGCGGAGGCGATCGCGGTTCACCAGGCCGACGTTCTCGTTCTGACTGAATATCGTTCCGGCGAGGCGGGACAGCGTCTGCGCATGGTATTGCGAGATCAGGGTTACGTCTGGCTGAGCCCGGTCGAGCCGCCAGGCATCCGTAACGGCGTGCTGATCGCCACGCGCACCAAACCCGGATCGATCGCGCATGTGACGGAGCACGTGCCCGAGCCCTGGCGCATGCTGACCGTGACGATCGATCGCGTCCGGGTCTTCGGCATCTACATGCCCAACCTGAAAGCGAAAATTCCGTACTGGGAGGCACTGATCGACGCGTCGCGGCCGCATTCCGGACGCCACGCGCTGGCGATCGGCGACTTCAACACATGCCGCGCCTTCGTGGACGAGCCAGGCGCCACCGACCGCACCGCGCTGTTCATGGACAAGATCCTTGCGGCCGGCTTCCACGATGTGTGGCGCGACCGGTTTCCGGAGGGCCGCGAGTTTTCGTGGTACAGTCACCGCGGCAATGGTTTCCGCGTCGATCACGCATTCGCGTCGAGGCGGTTGGCGCCGCGGATCGGCGATGTGCGTTATTCGCACGTGGAACGGGCCGTTGGGGTGTCAGATCATTCCGCGCTGGTGCTGGACATCGATACGGCCCGCTGATCAGGCCGCCATCGCGTAGCCGCGCCGGCGGACCGGCGGGACCGGATGCCGTCCCGACACTCGCTCGATCATCATCAGGCGGTCTTCGTTCAGGCCAGCCTTCATCGCGGCATCCAGAAACACCTGTTCCAGCACATCTTGTTGCGCATGGCTGCCGCCGAGCCGGTACATCTCGCCCAGAATCGGGCGCATGAGCGCGACGGCTTGCTTGTACTGGCCGAGGCCATGCGCGAGTACGGCCCGACTGACCGGGATCGCGAAATCGCCGACGAGCCGCGCATTGATGCCCGGTCCTCGCGCGTAATCCACCATCGCATCCAGCATCCGCCGCGCGGCGTCCTCCCGCCCGGTCGCGGCCAGCGCCATCATCCAATGCGGTAACGTAAAGGCGGATTGACAATCGCCAATCCTGGCCTCGGCTTTGTCCGCCAACTCCGTCCAGCGGGCACCGGCGTCGACGGCGTGACGGGACAGGCGGAACAGCATGGAGGCGGCGTTCTGCATATCGATGTAAAGGTCGGGGACAGCCTGAACCAGTGGTGAGTCCAGATTACGAAACCGCGTGTCGTAAAGCGTCAAAACGCGTGACATATCGCCAAGTTCCAAATGGTACATCGCCTGATGCCACCACAGATGGTGCTTCAGATTGTTCGCGGCGGCCCAACCGTCCTGCAAGGAGTCGACCCAGGCGATGCCCTCCCGACGCCGTCCCGTCATTTCCAGCACGTGCGCGACGCCATGGGCAGCCCAGAGGTCGGAGGGATCGCGGCGGATCGCTTCGCGGCCGGCGGCCTCGGCTTCGACGTAATGGCCGCTTTCCTCGTGCGCGAAGCAGCGGCAGCCGAGGATCGAATTGAATCCTGGGATCGCACCGGACCAATGTTTTTCCACGCTCAGAACCGTGGACAACATCACATCCGGCCGGCCGAACCAGAAGTTGACAAAGTGGTGCAAGCGGAACGCGAGGAGATCGTGCGGATGATCCCGCAGAATCTCTTCCCAGATCGTGGCTGCCTTGTCCGTATCGCCGTCAGCCCAGAGGGTGAGCGCGTGAAGATGCGCTCGCTCGCGGGCGGTGGCGTGGCGCAGCAATGGCGCCGCCGTCTCCGCCGCCGCGCGGGCGATCGGGACAAACTGGGCTTTGTAGCCAAGCATCATCAGATAGCCCTTGAGGATATGCGCCATGCCGCAGTCCGGATCGGCGGCGAACAACGCCTCCATGCGCGCCATGATGTCGGAACGATAGCAGAGATAAGCGTCGATCGCGTGATCGAAGGCCCGCACGGCGTCCGCCGATGCGGCGGTGACCGTCAGGCCGCGGATGTCGTTGTGCATGCGGTGGGTCTCCCGAGACATTTGTAAGGTAGACCAGCCGCCGGGCTTGATCAATTTGAGCGCGCGTGCCTGACTTCGGTTACGCCCGTCAGAGGCGAGGGAGGAAATGACGATGTTGGCCTGGATGCGAGACCTGACCGCGCGCGAACGGCGTACCATGATCGCCTGCTTTGGCGGCTGGTCCCTGGATGCGCTCGATGTGCAGATATTTTCCTTTGTGATCCCGTCGCTGTTATCGATCTGGGGCATCTCCACCGGGCAGGCGGGTGAACTGGCGACGGTCACATTGCTGGTATCGGCGTTTGGCGGGTGGATCGCCGGCGCCGTGGCCGACCGCATCGGCCGCGTCCGGGTGTTGCAGATCGCGATTCTTTGGTACGCGGTCTTTACATTTCTGTGCGGCTTCGCGCAGAACTTCAATCAGTTGTTCGTGCTGCGCGCGTTGCAGGGCTTCGGCTTCGGCGGCGAGTGGGCGGCCGGCGCCGTGCTGATGGGTGAAGTCATCCGCGACCAATATCGCGGCCGCGCCGTCGGCCTGGTGCAGACCGGCTGGTCCATCGGATGGGGCACCGCCGCGCTGCTGTTCACTTTGTTCTTCGCCGTCCTGCCGGAGAGCATCGCCTGGCGGGCGATGTTCTGGATCGGGCTGGCACCGGCATTGCTGGTGTTCTGGATCCGCCGCTTTGTTGAGGAGCCGGATCTTTCCGCCAAACGTCGCGAACCGGTCGGCCTGTCGCATTTGTTCGCCGCGTTGAAGCCGCCCTATTTGTCAACGACATGGCGGGTCGCCATGATGGTGACCGGTGCGCAGGGTGGTGGTTACGCTCTGACCACGTTCTTGCCGACATTCCTGAAGACCGAGCGGCACATGACCTCGGTGGGCACCGGCAGTTACCTCATGGTGCTTATTCTGGGCGCGTTTTGCGGCTTCGTCTCCGGCGCTTATCTGGCCGACGGGATTGGGCGCCGAAACACGTTTCTCCTGTCGGCGATTGGATCGGTTGTGTTGATGCTGATCTACATGTTGGCGCCGTTATCGAATGATATGATCCTGCCGGTCGGCTTCCTGCTGGGGTTCATCAACCTGATGATGTTCTCGCCGATGGGACCGTACATGACGGAACTCTTCCCGACCTCGGTACGCGGCGTCGCGCAGGGGTTCTGCTACAACGCCGGTCGAGGCATCGGCGCGATCTTTCCCGCGTTGGTCGGCTTCCTGGCGGCGCGGTTCGGTCTTGGCAACGCGATCGTGGTGTTCAGTGGTTGCGGATTCGGTCTGATGATCGTCGCGCTGTTTCTTTTGCCGGAAACCAGAGGGCGATCGTTGGAGAGTTTGGAGACCGCTGATTAACCCCAACCGCTGAAACGCATCATCCTCGGGCGCGACCCGAGGATGAGCAGGCATGACGATTTCGGTGGATCACTGACCCAACCCCGCCAGGAAATCTTCCATCGCGCGATTGAACGCCGCCGGCTGGTGCAGGTTCGCCGCATGACCCGCATCCGGGATCACGGCTTTCCTGGCGCCAGGGATTTTCGCGGCCATGTAGTCCGTCGCCGCCAGAAAGTTCGTGTCATTGGCGCCGACCAGAACCAGCGTCGGCACCGCGATTTTTTCCAGCGACTGGATGACGGCGTCGTCCTCCTGTGCCAGCATCCCGCGTGCCGCACCCGCGAGGCCGGATGCCGATCTGTGCTGGCTCATGCGCACCTCTTCGGACGTGCCAAGCGCCGCGAGGCCGCGCGCGTCCAGGTCGTCACCGCGCGCGCGGGCACGCTGGTTCCACGCCTCACGCGCCTGCTGTTTTTTGAAGCCGGGACCAGTGTCGAACAGCATCAGCGCGCGGCATCGCCGCGGATGGCGCAGGTGAAACGCCAATGTCATGTAGCCGCCCAGTGAAAGTCCGCCGATGATGGCACGCGTTTCACCGCACGCATCGAGGATCGCCGCCATGTCGGCAACAGACAAAATCTCGGAATAGGCGGCGTCATCGATGGGGTAATCGCTCGCGCCGTGCCCACGCATATCCCATACGATGATTTTGTAACGATCTTTGAACGCCGCGATCTGGCCGTCCCACATGCGGCAGGTCGCGCTGTAGCCGTGGCTCAGCAGGATGGCTGGTCCGCTGCCATGGACCTCGTAATGAATGCCGACGCCGTCGCGATCGAGTTTCGCCATCGTTGCCTCCTGCTATTCGAATACCGCGACAGCGCGGATCGGGCTCGCGGTTCCGCCACGGATCTTCAACGGAAAGCCGATGAAGCGGAAGCGGCCGCGGCCGACGAGTTTGTCCAGATTGGCCAGGCACTCCATGTGCGTGATGCCGCGTTCCGCGCAGGCCATGTGCGCCTGGAAATTCAGCTCGCCTTCCGGAGCCGGACTGATCGCCTCGACCCCAAACATGCCGATGCCGCGGTCGGCGAGCCAATGCACCGACGCCAGTGCGAGGCCCGGAAAATCGTGCTGGTAACCCGGCTTTCCCAACAACCGCTCATTGGTGGCCATATAGAGCAGCACGGTATCGCCCGGACGGATCTCCTGGCCGGATTTCGCCAGCGCGTCCTCCATCTCCGGCACCGTGATCGCGTGTCCCAGCGGCACATGCGACAGGTCGAGACAAATGGCGGAGGTATAGAACTTCTCCAACGGCATCTCATCGATCGAGGCAGCGCCCGGCCGCGGATCGAAATGCACCGGCGCGTCAACGTGCGTGCCGGAATGATCCGACAGACTGAGTGCCAGCGCCTTCGACGTGAACACCGTGTTGCCGGCGACCTTCTTCTCCGAATGATCGCCCCAGACCGAGATCACGACGGGTGGATGCGACGGATGCACCTGAGTGCGGTGAAACAAGTCCCGGCTGAGGTCGATCAGTTCCATGCGTCCCTCCAATTGCCAAGGCATTCCGCCGTCAATCCCCGAATGTTTGCAAGCCGGCGCGGTTTCTGGTGCGATGCCGCCAGCCAACAAGGAGGACGCGGCCATGGAAACTCTGAACGACATCCTGGACGACACGACGTCATTCGAAAAAGTCGCCGCCGGTTTCGTGTTTACCGAAGGTCCGCTGTGGCATCCCGACGGGTTCTTTTATTTCGTCGATGTCCGCGGCAGCGGCTTGTTTCGCGTCACAATCGGCCAGCCGCATGAGAAAATCCGGGAGACCCAAGGCGGCAACGGGCTGACGTTCGATCTTCAGGGACGCCTGATCAATTGCGAGGGCGACGGACGGCGAGTCACTCGCACCGAACTCGATGGCACCGTGAACACGCTGATCGACCGGTTCGAGGGCAAACGGCTGAACCGGCCCAATGACGTGATCTGCCACTCGAACGGCACGTTGCTGTTCACCGATCCGGCGTTGCGGGTGCCGGTGGCGGAGCGCGAGGTGCAAAACGCGATGATCTACAAAGTCGCGCCCGATGGCGCGGTCAGCGAACTCGCGGCGTTCGAGTATCCGAATGGCCTCGCGCTGTCGCCGGATGAGCGCACGCTGTACGTCGCGAACACGCGCTGGACGCAATACATTCACGCCATCGAGCTGGACGCGAATTGCAACATGGTACGGCGGCGGGTGTTCGCCGACATGTCGCACGATCAGACGAACGGCGTGCCGGACGGGATGAAGGTCGATGAGGCGGGCCGCGTGTTTTGCACCGGCACGACCGGTGTCTGGGTCTACGCGCCGGACGGAAAGCTGATCGGCATCATCGAAACGCCGGAAGTGTGCGCCAACATCGCGTTTGGCGGTGACGATCTTCGCACGCTTTTGTTCACCGCCAGCACGTCGGTCTACACGTTGCGGGTCAAGACACCGGGCCTGCCGCATCCCTGGTACAAAGTCCGGGGTTAACCCGCTACGACTTACTGACATTCCAGAACGTCGGCGCCGGTCCCTTCCCGGGATCGCTGATCGCCTTGGTCCACGCCGCCCTGGGCAGATAGCGGCCAAGCGGAATGAACGGCACCTGGTCGATGGCGATCAGCTGGATCTCCCGCTCCAGCTTCGTCTGTTCCTCCGGGGTAGCGGCATCTAGCCATGCGTTATACGCGACCTCCATTTCCGGCATATCGGGCCAGCCGATCCAGGCATCCTTGCCGTTGCCTCGTAGCAACGAACTCAGTAGCGGATCGCGGTATTCCGGGACCGGAGTGACGCTGACGAACAGCGACCAGCCGCCTTTGTCCAATGGCTCCTTGCTGCCGCGGCGTTGCAATGTCGTACCCCAGTCCATGGCCTGATCTTCGACATTCACACCGGCCTGCTTCAGCGAATCCAGCACCACCAGAGTCGCGAGATTGTAGAACGGCTGATCAGTCGTGTGCAGCATCACGAGACGCTCGCCACTATATCCGGCATCGGCGAACAGCGCTTTGATTTCGGCGGGAGAACGCTTTTTCGTGATCTGCTCCATGCCGGCCATGTCGACCTCCGGGTTGCCGGTCGCCAGGTAACCAATCGGCACGATCGCGCTGTCCGGATCGCCACCCATCACCGCGTCCATCACCTCCCGCTGATTGATTGTCCCGCGAATGGCCCGTCGCAACTTCACGTTATTGGTGGGTGAGATCACGTGATTGGGCCGCAACTGGCTGATGAACCCGTAGTCATCCAGGCGGCCAATCTTCACGTTCGGCGCGTTGCGCAGCACCGGCAACAGGTCGGGCAGCGGCATTTCCAGCCAGTCGATTTCTCCGGTGGTCAACGCGTTCGCGGCAGTCGATGCGTCCGGGATCATCTTCCACTCCATGCGGTCGACCAGCACCTTGTGACCGCCGGAGGTGAAGCTCGGTTTTTCATCGCGTGGCACATAGCGTTCGAACGGCACCAGCGCGGCATGGCTGCCGATGACGTATTCATCCTTCAGGAAACGAAACGGGCCGCTGCCGATTGCTTCCGGCATCTGTTTGAACGGATCAGTCTTCGCCAACCGCTCCGGCACCATCACCGCGGCGGTCTGAAATTTTGACAGCGCCTTCGGTAGCCACGGCGCTTTTCGGTTCAGCCGCAGCACGATCGTGCGGTCGTCCGGCGCCTCGAGCGCATCGAGCCTCGCCTGCAACGTCGCTCCGGCGGGATCGCGCACCATCCACCGCCGCAACGACGCGACGCAGTCCCGCGCCAGCACTTTGTCGCCGTCGTGGAACCACTGGTTCTCGCGTAGCGTCAGGGTCCAGCGTTTGCCGTCGTCTTCGATGACATAGCCGGCGAGCATCTGCGGCTTCGGGTTCATTTGTTCATCACGGCCGAACAGCACGTCATAAATCTGAAAGCCGATGTTTCGCGTCGTCATGGCGCTGGTCCAGACCGGGTCCAGGCTGGCCAACGGCGATTGGGGGGTGAACAGCAGAGTTTTCGAGCTACCCCCGATCGCGGGGCGCGCCAATGCGCTGATGGCGGTCCCAGCCAGAAAGCCGCGACGATTCATTGTCAGGTTTCCTCCCGTTCGCCGTGACTCTAGCTGCTTCGGCGTGGCGCTTCCAGAGCCCGATTCGCACGGCATTGTCATACGCTATTAAGAAAGCTTCGTGAGCCTGGTGAACTTCGTGGGCTTCGTGATGTCGCCGACCGAGGGACCAAACCCAGGCTGGGAATGTCCGATCGCACGGGCCGGGAATCCGAGGGAATTTCAGTCGATCGTGCGCATGGAAACGCCGCATTTATCACAAAGCGCACGAAGTTCACCAGGCTCACGAAGCTTTCTTAATGCGTCCGTCAACATGGTGGCGCATCCACAAAAATGGCAAAATAATGTTCAGACGTTCTTTCGAACCACGTCCAGTTCCTCGCACACCGCTTCCGCGATCGCACCCAATGACCGGACCGGAAAATGACGTGGTATGTCGCGATATATGAACACGATGCGCGTATCGGTATCATCTGATGGCCAACGCCGCGGGAATTCGGGCGGCGAGAAAACGTGCCCCGCAACGTGGACGACGGCCGGTTGTCCAGACATTTCCTCAATTGAAACGAAACCCTTGACTCGGATCAGCCGATCGCCGCGATGTTCCGTCAATGCCCGCGACCACGGCATCACCGCGTGCGGGATCGGCGGGGCCGGACGTTTCGATCAGCGCGCGGTCGAACAAACCACCGGCGCACTCACCCAACTCCAACAGGGTTTCGATCAGGTCGCCGCGCACGGCGCGACACAGGCAGCCGGTGGTCAGCGCCGGAAACGTTTCGTTGCCGCTGGCGATCAGCTCGTGGTCCAGGCCGATTTCGCCGAATTCGTTGACGATGACGGCGGCGCGGGCGAACGCCGGATCGCGCGGGACATGGCCGATCAGCGTGGTTTTGCCGGAGCCCAGAAAACCGGTGACGATCGAGACCGGGGTCATTACGGTGCTGGTTCAGGTGGTCCGGACAAGCCGGGCCATGACGTGTGGTCGTAACAATTGGGTCCGGTCACCACGCCACTTCTTCACCCTGGAAATCAATGAACGCATGGCGATGCTTGCCGCGCTCGCGCTCGATCACGGTGACCAGGCCGCGCGCGCTGTCCTCGACGCCAACCGGCGCGGATGGCCCGCCCATGTCGGTCCGCACCCAACCCGGATGCAGCGTCAACAATGTGACACCGCGGCCCTTCACCTCGGACCACAGCCCGCGCGACAGCGAGTTCAACGCGGCTTTGCTGGCGCGATACAGCTCATGCCCGCCGGTGTTCAGCGCCACGCTGCCCATGGCCGAACTGGTGAACGCCAGCACCCCGGTCGTTTCCCGCACCGATCCGGCCAAAGCGCGCGCGAGGCGGATCGGCGCCACCGCGTTGGTGAACATCAGGCTACCGATCTCCGCCTCGGTGGCCTGGCTCGCGCTCATATGACCGGGTCCGGCGACGCCCGCGTTGACCAGCACCGCATCCAGTTTTCGGCCCTTCATCGTGCCGGCGAACGCGTCCACCTGACCCGTATCCGTCATGTCCAGTCCGACGATTTCCAGTTTTCCCGGGTTCGCGGCGGCGAGGGACCGCAACTCGGCCGCCGCGTCAGGACGGCGGGCGGTGGCGATCACGGACCAGCCGTGGCGCAGCATTTCCTTCACCACACCAAGCCCGATGCCACGATTGGCACCGACAACAACAGCGAGCGACGGATCGGCCATGGATTGATCTCCTGAGGGACGACCCAGTTTGGCTATTTTTGTGGCTCGACGACAACCGTGCCCACTTTGCCGCCCTGCTCGACGGACAGATGCGCGGCGGCGGTCTGGTACAGCGGAAACGTGCCGTCCACCGACAGGATCCGCCCAGGGGAGGCGATGAAACGGGCCATGTCAGTTTGCGCGCGCTTGCGGTTGGCATGTGGGCTGGTGGGCAGCACGAAGCCGCGGATCGTCAGGTTCTTCGCCATCACGGTCCGCAGCGGCACCGACGGTTCAAGCGCTCCGTTCGACGCATAGTATGCGATGCTGCCGCCCTCGCGCACCGAGGCCAGCACGGCGGCGAGATTGCCGCCCAGATCGACATCAACCACGTGGTCGACCAGTTCGCCGCCGGTGATGTCGCGGACGCGCGCGGCGACGTCCTCGCTCCGGTAGTTGATGGTGTACGCGGCACCGCCCGCCCGCGCCCGGGCCGCCTTTTCGTCTGAGCTCACCGTCGCGATCACCGAGGCGCCAGCCCAGGCGGCGAGTTGCACGGCGTAGTGGCCGACGGCACCGGCGCCTCCGGTCACCAGGACGATCTTGCCCTGTAACGGTCCGGTGGCGAACACGCAGCCATGCGCGGTCATGCCTGGAACACCCAGAGTGGCGCCCTCGGCGAACGAAACGTGCGAGGGCAGTTCGGTAATCAGATCGGCATTGAGACAAATATATTCGGCGGCGGTGCCCATCCAGCGGCCGTTGCGTTGTCCGTTGTACAGCCAGACGCGTTTGCCGACCCAGCGCTCGGGGACCATCGGGCCAACCTTGTCGACCACGCCGGCGCCGTCGCTGTTGGGGATCACGCGGGGGTATTCCGCCGGCACCGCGCCGCGGCGGCGATAGGTGTCCGACGGATTGACGCCCGAGGCTTCCAGCCGCACCCGCACTTCGCCGGTGCCAGGCTCGGGCGTCGGAAGCTCGCCCTGAACGATAACCTCGTCCGCCGGTCCTTGCCGATCGTACCAGACTGCTCGCATGGCCCGTCTCCCTTCGTTGTCCCGGAATATGACCCGAGGTGCCGCCCCGTTACCAGCCGGCAAGACTAATCGTGCGATGACACTGGACGCTTCCGGCCCTTCACGCGGGCGAGCATTGGAGATTTTGGAATGGATAACGGCGGATTACCTGCGATGGCCTCAACAGCGCTGGCCGAATTACGCAAGACGGCGCACCTGGAAGGCGCGGCGATCATCGATATGACGCAGCCTGATGCGGCCTCCGTCCTGTTGTTCGACGCGGCTCCCGGAGTGCCTGATGCGATCGGCAGCGCGCATCAGATGTTGCGGCGTTGCCCCGATGCGCCGTCCTATGCGGTTGGGCCCGACAAGCGGCCCATACTGGTTTCACCGTGGATCCTGCATCCCGATCGCCGCGGCGGTATCGCGCTTTGGCGCAAAGCCGGTGCCTCCGGGTGGGATGAACGCGACTCGGAATTCGCGGCGTCCGTGGCGGGCCTGATGCGGGTCATTCTGGAGCATGGTCCGGGCGAGGCCACGATCGACCGCCTGACCGGCCTGCCCAACCGCTCCTATTTTCTTGGCGAGGTGAACCGGCATATCGATCGGCTGGAGCAGGACGGTACCTGCGGCACGATGCTGCTCATCGATCTGGATGGGCTGCGCCGGGTCAACGCCAGTCACGGCCGCGCACTGGGCGATGATCTGCTGATCCGGACCGCCAACCTGTTGCGGGGGATCGTGCGGCCGGTGGATATGGTCGCGCGCGTCGGTGGTGATGAGTTCGCCGTCTGGCTCGACAACATGGACCACATGACCGCCGCCGAGCGCGCGGTGGGTCTCGCCGACCGGCGCCTGGCGTTGCCCGAGAGCGTCGGCCGGGCGGAGCAGGCCCAGCCCGATCAGTCGGAGATGACCCAGTCGGAGATGACATTGTCGGTCGGCATCGCCAGTCGGATGCTCGGCGACGGTGAGGACGCGCGGGCTTTGCTGCGGCGGGCCCATAAGGCGTTGTGGGAGGCGAAGCAGACCGGTGGCGGCGGTTGGGCCGTATCGAGGCCTCCCAGGGGCTGATTCCCAGGGGGGGATGACGCCGGAGCCGCTGATCAGCGGTCTGCCGCCGCCGGTTCTTGCTGGCCATGGAGCGCGCGCAGGGCGGCGGCGGCGGCACCGCGTAGCGCGGCGGCTGGCTCCGCGCTGTCTGATGCCGTGTCGAACCATCGCAGGTTCGCTGCCAGCGCGGTCAGGCCCAGTAACCCCGCCACACCGATGAGGTCGTGCACCGCGTCTCGCACCGCGGCGTTCGCGAGGGCATCCGGACGTTCCAGCAGACCGAGCAGGTCACCGATCCGGCGCGCGGCCGTGCCGAGATGGGTCGCGAGCGCCGCGTCGCCCAGATTTCGTTTGAGATCGGTAAGAGTAGCCGGGTTGAGCGCCTCTTGGTCGTCGTCTGGCACCGGGGTAAGCCGCGCCGCCGTCAGCACCGCGGTCAATAGCTCGGCGCGGGTGAACGGCTTGCGGACGCAGCCGTCGATTCCGGCGTGCCCTGAGGCTCCGGCGACAAGTGCCACGAGGTCAGCGGTCACCAGCACCACCGGAGTGTGACCGCGGTGACCGGGAAGAGCCCGGATGCGGCGCGCGACCTCCAGACCATCCACGACAGGCATCCGCATGTCGGTCAGAACGACGTCGAAGTCGTGGTCCTGGACCTGGGAGATGGCTGCTTCGCCGTCCGCCACCTCGGTGACCAGGTGGCCGGCGGAGCGGAGAAAATCCGCCGTCACGGCGCGCGTCAGGTCCAGGTCGTCGGCGAGCAGAATGCACAGGTGGTGGATTTCGACAGGTGGGGATGGCGGTGGGACCGGCACGGCCGCGTCGAGGGACAGGGCCGCGTCGAGGGACAGGGCCGCGTCGAGGGACAGGGCCGCGTCGAGGGATACGGCCGCGTCTGGGGATTCGGCTGGCACGGTGATCGGCAACTCGATCCAGAACACGCTTCCGCCGCCCCGATTTTCGGCGTGGCCGACTTTGCCGCCCATGCGGCGGGCAAAACCTTGCGTGATCGACAGGCCAAGGCCGGAACCCTCGGCGCCGGAGGGAGAGGCATCGAGGCGGTCGTAGGCCCGGAACAGCCGCGACCGTTTGCCGGGCGGAATGCCTGGTCCCGTGTCGGAGACCTCGAACCGCAATCGCGATGTGTCGCCCGAGACGCGCAGCGCAACCGATCCCTTGGCGGTGTATTTCACCGCGTTCATCAACAGGTTGATCACCATTTGCTGCACGCGATCCCGTTCCAGCATCGCCCTCCTGGGGGCAGAGGGGTCGATCGTGCTGGTCAGCAGCACGCCTTTGCCTCGGGCTTCACCTTCGACGACTCCCAGACAGGTGCGGATCAGCGGGTCGATATCGCATGGCGTGAGGACTTGTGGTTCCAGGACGTCGTCCGGGCGGGCGATATTGATCACGCGATCGACGATCTGGCGCATCAGCGTCCCCGCTTCGGTCAGTCGGCTCATCCGCGTCGTCTGGCGATTGTTCAGGCCGCCTTCGTCCGTCAACAGCTCCGCCTGGCCGAGAATTCCGGTCAGTGGCGTGCGGAGTTCATGACTCATGTTCGCGAGCAGACGCATGCATTCGTCACTGGTGACGTTAGCGGCGGTTTCCGTCCGGATGGCGCGGCGTTGGAGGCGATGGGCCGCGAGACCCAGACCGAGGATGCAAATGCCGGGAATAAGGGCCAGGATGGGGAGCCAGATCAGCCAGGACCGTTCGCCGTCGGCGATATCCGCGCGGTTCAGCACGAGTTCCAGGACCAAGGGTGGCGTGCCAGGCCGGCGGAACAGGTGAATGCCGGCTGGGTCATCCGCGGTTTCCGACAAACCGGTACGGAGATAGTTCTGCCAGGCCGGGTCGGCGGCGCCGGTGCGCCCGATCGCATCGGGATCGTATGGGGAGCGCATCAGGATCAGCCCATCGTCGCGTCGGATCGTGACGGTGGGCTGGGGGGCGAGCGACGCGTGGGACAGGAGATCGCTCAACCAGGTGAGGCGGACTCCGGCGACCACGACTCCGGCGAAACCGCCGTCTGGCCGGTTGAGACGCCGGCTGATGGGGATGGAGGCATGCTGGGTTGGCGCGGTGGCGAAGGGCCGGCCGATCATGACGATGTCGGCGGGGTTCTTCTGGTGATCCTGAAAATAATCCCGGCCAGCGAAGTTCACCGGCCGGGACACGTTGGATCGAGGGTCGGCGACCACGTCGCCAATCTCATTGAGGACATTTATAAAGCCGATGTACTGGGCCGTCAATGGCAGATCGAGCAGCGTCATGTTCGGCGACGCCGTTCCGGGCGCGGGCGCGAGGCGCGCGGCTTCTCGCAGCACCAGATCGTACTGCGCCATGTCGCTGTCGATTTGCCGCGCCAGACCGTCCCCCTGGGCTGCCATCCGCTGTGCCGCGCGGTCGGTCGCGCCGGTTCGAGCGACGAGGCCGAGGTACAGGGCCAGCGTGAGGCAGGCGAGACTCGCGAGGAGACTGAGACCAATCAGCCAGGGCAGGGCGACGCGGAGATGGGGCAGGCGCATTTTGGGCTTTTCCCGATTGGTCCGGGGAGACTGACGGGAAAGTGCTGATGAAGTGTTGACGGAGGTGGATAAACTCTGAAGGCCGGAGCCCGGAGCGCGCGGTAACGTTGCCGGCGCCGTGCATGACATCGGACCGACCAGCGCGGACACAGGGAACGAATGCGGTAGATCTCGCAATTGTAGGTCCGGCAAATGCAGATCTGGCAAATCGGGTTCACGATGGGACAGAACGACAGTGCTCGCGGCCCTTGGCTCGTCGGGAAAAATTTCAGGTTCGCGGGGTATTGGTCGAATTCACAACGGAAGCGGTTGGAATAGCTCGGCTCTTCGGCACCGATTTGGCTACGCGTCCGCCAACCGTCGGCTTTCCAGAACCTGAACCGGACGGAACCGCACCGCCTCCATTGTGTCGAGCACGCCCACGATCGGGAACCCCGCCGGATCAAGAGCCGCGATGGCGGTTGCTGGATTGGCAAGGTCGCTTGCCAGGGTAACGTGCGGCACCCAGTGGCCCAACTGGTAGTGGGCATCGACCAACTCGCCGACCAATGAACTGAGCAATTCGGCATGAAGCGCCAGCAACGCCGGCGTCACAACCGGTGCCAGGAACATCGTGGCCGGCGTGCCCGGGAAAACACCGAGACTCGCGAGTGTTATCGGCAACGCCCGCCAGTGCGTCGCCACGCCCCGCGCCGCCGCGATAAGCCGCCCCCGATCCGCGCTGTCCGGATACACCGCGAGCGTCAGATGCGGCGGATACCCGAGCCGGAGCGCTTCGTCGCTGATGCCGCGTGACGCGAGGGCCCGCCACAGCGCCTCGATGAACGACGCGGCCTCCGCATCGAGCCTGAGCGTGATCGCGTACGGCATCGCGTCCTCATCCCCGGCGATCCGGTCGCGCTGGCCTCAGGCGTAATCCGCCGCCTGGGTCATGTCGTGCGACTTATCCGGCACCACCGCGTTGAACACCAGCGAGAGCACGGTCGCCACCGCGATGTTCAGCACCAGCATCGCCAGAGCGATGTAGCACGGGAACGTCGTGCCCAGGATCTTCAGCGGGTACACCGGGGCGTAGTTGTTCAGCAGCACCATCCACGTGCCAATGCCGAAGCCCGCCAGCCAGCCGAAGAACAACGCCCAGCCGTGGAAGAATCGCGTGTACAGGCCGATGATCACCGAGGGCACCGTCTGGATGATCCACACTCCGCCCAGAAGCTGCAGCCACAGCGCGTATTGCAACGGCACGAAGAAGATGAACACCAGCGCGCCCGCCTTGATCACCAAAGAAACGATCTTGGCCATCTGGCTTTCTTGCAGGTCCGTGCAATTCGGATTGATGAACTCCCGATAAACGTTGCGCGTGTAGGTGTTGGCGGTGGCGATCGACATGATCGCCGCCGGCACCAGCGCGCCGATCGCGATCGCCGCGAACGCGACTCCCACGAACCAGTCCGGGAACATCGCCATGAACAGCGCCGGCACCGAGAAGTTGTTGCTGTACGCCTTAAACCCCGGCGCGAATTGCGGCATCGTCGCGACGCCGATGGCGATCGCCATGAACCCCACCAGCGCCAGCAAGCCCAACATCAACGAGTAGGCCGGCAGCAACGCCGCGTTGCGCCGGACGACGCGGCCGCTGGAGGAACTCAATATGCCGGTGATCGAGTGCGGATAAAGGAACAACGCGCAGGCCGAGCCAAGCGCCAGGGTCGCGTAGGCGCTGAAACTGCCCCACGATCCGGCCGGCGGCGCCGCGAGCAATAATTTCGCCTTCGGGATCGCCGCGAACATCGGCCCGAAGCCGCCCATGTGAACCGGGACAGCGATGATGGCGGCGAACACGGTGATGTAGATCAGCATGTCCTTCACCACCGCGATCATCGCCGGTGCGCGCAATCCCGAACTGTAGGTGAACGCGGCGAGGATCACGAAAGCGATGATCAGCGGCAGGTCGCCGAAGAAGCCGGACGTCTCGATCCCCATCGCGCCGATCACCACCTGCATGCCGACCAGTTGCAGCGCGATATATGGCATCGTCGCGACGATGCCGGTCAGCGCGATCGCCAGCGCCAGCCAGCGATTGCCGTAACGCCCTCGAACGAAGTCGGCCGAGGTGACGTAGCCGTGCTTGTGGCAGACCGACCATAAGCGGGGGAAGATCAGATACAGAAACGGATAGATCATCACGGTGTACGGCACCGCGAAGAACCCGATCGCGCCGGCGCCGAACAGCAGCGCGGGCACCGCGATGAACGTATAAGCGGTGTAAAGATCGCCGCCGATCAGGAACCAGGTGACGACGGTGCCGAAGCGGCGCCCACCCAGACCCCATTCGTGCAACAGGTCCAGATTACCGCGGCGCCAGCGTCCGGCGAAGAAGCCGATGAACGTGACGAGCGCGAACAGGATGACAAAGATGACGAGCGCCGTCGTGTTGAGGGGCATGGTTCAGCGCTCCACGGCGTAGACGAACGCGATCAACGCCGCGCCGATCAATACCCACAGCAGTTGATACCAGTAGAAGAACGGAATGCCGGCGACCATCGGCTCGACGCTGTTGTAGGACGACACCCACAGCATCGCGATAAATGGCAGGAGCAACAGCAGCCTGGCCCATAGCACGCGCCGCACCGGCCGGTGTTCATTGTCGTGGTCCGACATCTGTTTCCTCTCCGATTCCTTTGCTCCGCCGTAGCGCGTTTCGGTTCGTGCGTAAAGTTTGTGCTTTTTTGGACGATTCCGATCTTTCCGCCGCTGGATCACGCTCGGTGATATCGCGCGCATCGCTTACCATGCGTTCGAAGCAACCGCTCCCGAGGCCCCGCATGCCGCATCCCGTCACGTCGTCTCTTGCCCGCGACCTTTCACTGTTCCGCGCCAAGGAGATTCGGACATGACGGCCGCCGAATCGGGAGACGGGCAGCCGAGGCTGCTGTTGATGACCCCGTGCCATGGCGGCCAGGTCACCACGTTGTTCGCGAACTCGGTCTTGCGGCCGCGGATAGCGTGTCAGGCGCGCGACCGTGCGAGGGATTCCCATTGGGACGCAAGGACACCCGACGTCAGGACGGCGGGACCACCGTCGAGTTTGTTAAGTTGCTGGTCCAATGATCGCATCCGTGACCCTGAACCCCGCTGGGGACCCAACCGGCCGATACGCGTTGTTGCAACGTGCCAACACCCTGCGCGAGGCGCGCCGGTTCGCCGAGGCGGACGCACTGTGCCGAACCTGGCTCGACGAAGCGCCGGACGATGCCGAAGCGATTTGTTTGCGCGGCCTGATCGCGAAAGAAGACGGACGGCTCGCGGACGCGCTCACGTTGGTCGACGACGCGATCGCGCGCGGCACCGCCAGCGCCGCCTGGCTGCTGACCCGGGCGCTCGTGCTTCAGGACCTCGGCCGGCTGGACGAAGCTCTCGGTTCCATCGAAGCGGCGATCGAGTGCGACCCGGCGCTGGCCGAGGCGCATGCCGCGCGCGCCACGCTGCTCATGGATATGCGGCGTCCGGCTGATGCGCTGGTCAGCCTGCGACAACTCATCACATTGCAACCCGACAACGTTGGCGCGGTCCTGTATGCCACGTCGCAACTGTTACTGACGCACCGGCCTGACGCGGCACTGACCCTGATCGACGCCGAACTCGCGGTTCGGCCGAACGACGCCCGCGGCCATGTCGCACGCGCTCAGGTGTTGCGGGCATTGAACCGTCTGGATGAGGCGCTGGACGAATGCGATCGTTCGATTGAAATTCAGGATGATTACGCGCGGGCGTGGTTCGTCAAATGTCTCGTTCTGCTTGCCCAGGGACGCTATGCCGAGGGTTGGCCGCTGTACGAATGGCGGTGGTTGACGCCGGAGTTCCTGCCAGGCAGCCAACATTCCCACAACCGTTGTGGGATGGTTCCCCGCTTTCCGGGCGGACGTTGCTGGTTCACGCCGAACAAGGTCTGGGCGATACGATCCAGTTGTTTCGTTTCCTCACCACGTTGCGCCGCGACGCGCGGGTCGTGCTGTGCGCGCCGCCGGGTCTGGTTCGGCTGTTCGCCGCGCAGCCGGACGCGCCTTTGGTGATCGCTTACCGTGACATCATTCCGCCAACCGACCTGTATTGCATGATGGGGAGCCTGCCGTGGCTGCTCGGCGCCGAATTACACAATATCCCCGCCGCTCCTTACCTTCGCGCTGACCCGGTCCGCGCCGTGGCGTGGGAGGCGCGTTTGCCGAGGCGGACGCGGATCGGCATCATGTGGGCGGGCAACTGCCCTGGCTGCTTGGCGTGGAGTTCCACACGCTTCCCAAACCGCCGTATCTGCGCGCGGATCCGGCACGTGTCCTGGCATGGGAGGCGAAACTGGCCGTGCTTCCTGCGCGGCCCAGAATAGGCATCGCGTGGACCGGCAACAGGCTTTATGCGAACGATCGAAATCGATCTTTGCCGTTGAGCGATATGTTGGAGATGCTCGGTTCCGGCGCGACGATCGTTTCGTTACAGGTGAATGTCCCGGACACCGACCATCACACCCTGCGGAATGCCACGCATGTGCTGGATCTCAGTCATGACCAGGAGAACTTCGCCGAGACGGCGGCGGTGATCAGCCAGCTCGACCTGGTGATCTCGGTCGATACCGCGGTGGCACATCTCGCCGGTGCGATGGGCAAGCCGGTGTGGGCGCTGTTGTCGACGTCGGCGGACTGGCGCTGGATGGTCGATCGCGAGGACAGCCCCTGGTATCCCTCCGCCCGCTTGTTTCGGCAGCATGAGGCGGGCGACTGGACTGGCGTGGCGTGTCAGGTCCGCCGCGCGATGGAGGAATTGATCGAGGCGTCATGACCGATTCAACGAGGCGAACCATCCTGGTCACCGGCGCGGCCAGCGGCATTGGCGCCGCGGTCTGCCGCGCCCTCGCTTCACCTGGGGTCGCTTTGTTGCTGCACACGCGCCGCAACCGCGACGGCGTCTCGCGTGTGGCCGCCGAGGTGCGCGCATCCGGTGCGACGGGGACGCCGCCGCCGCGGTCGTCCGCGAGACCGTGACCCGGTTCGGCCGCCTGGACGTGCTGATCTCCAACGCCGGTTTCGCCGACCGCACGCCCTTCGCCAGCCTGACCGATGCCGCGAGGACGGCGTCGGTGGAGGCCATTCAGGGCGCGTTCTTTCGCCTCGCGCGCGCCGCGATTCCGCATCTGCGGGAGGCGATGCAGCCGCGGGTCGTCGCGGTCTCAAGTTTCGTGGCGCACAGTTTTCGTACCGACGTCGCCACGTTCCCGGCGTCAGCCGCCGCGAAAGCCGGTCTGGAGGCGCTGGTGCGCGCGTTGGCGGTCGAACTCGGGGTTCCTTGACGCAAAGCTACGTAAAGCGACATCGGATTTGTCAAAACCACAATGCGATCAGCTTGTTAGCCCTGTCCTGAGTAAAATGGGCAAAAGTCCTGGCACCGGCTTCCCTCAGGCGGGTTGGATCAAGTCCCGAAGGTATCGGTCGAGTGGCGGGATCGCGAGATGTCCCGGCACCTTGAGCCGGCTGCCCAGGTAA
>ODAK010002279.1_pt1 | contig 20190 bp, 18 predicted proteins | sample 1539591 | NCBI WGS metagenome assembly ODAK01 (sample SAMEA3539303, study PRJEB22396) | soil metagenome | biome: tundra; feature: field; material: soil | place: USA | collected 2010-05 | depth 0.15 m | reverse complement strand
AAGGCGCTTGTCGGGTGGGGACGAACGCAATTCCAAGTCAGCACGCGCAATCAGCCGCAGGGCACGCGTCAGTTCCTTGCGGCTCTTATAGCGGCGAGCCTGGCGAATCAAATCATCCGCGGCAAAGGGCGGCATGCGAAACCCTTGCCACAAAGCCTGCCAGATGGCCCGCGAGTCGCGCACATTCTTCTCCAGGATGACCAGCATCTGCCGGAAGGTGCGCGCCAGCATATAGAGGTGCCCGATGGCCGCATCCTCGCCCGCGTCGGAGCTGTTGAGCAGGCCCTGCAGCAGCGCCAGCGCGCGTGTCCGATTCCGCGAACTGATCGCGTCCGTCAGTTCATACAGCGAACGCTGCTTGGCGGCCAGCACCATGGTCTCAACGTCGCCCAGCGTAATGCGTCCGCGGCCGAGCGTATAGAGCAGCAGCTTTTCCAGTTCTGAAGAAATCAGCAGCATGTCAGCGCCAAGAGCGTCAACGAGTTCACGCACAGCATCAGCATCTATGCGCGTATCCGCAGCCTGCGCGGTTGACGAGGCCCAGCGCATCGCATCTTCTTCCCCAACGCGCGCCAGCTCCACCATCCCGCAATGTTCTCCAAGCGTTTCAGTGAGGCGCTCAAAGCGATTCTTGTCGTCCATCTCCATGCGCCGGTTGTCAGTCGGAATGCGCAGAAAATCAGCCATGAAAATCAGCAGCGCCTGCGGATTGGGTGAACGAAAGTAGCGATCGAGCGCGGCAAATTCATCTTTTTTGGCGCCACGCGTGTAAAGCTGTCGCACGTTGCGCACGAAGATGACTTGAAACGGCGACATCAGCGATGGAGTTTGCGCGCGGTCGAGCACATCGAAGATGGGCGTGGAGCCAAGGTCCACATCGGAGAGGCAAAAATCTCTGAGGTCCGCAGGCACAAATGCCTTGAGTACGGCTTCGCGACAGCGGTCGAGCAGAAAAAGCTCGTCGCCGGCAAGCACGTATCCGGGGCGCAGCTGTCCTTTGCCGGCTGCAGCAGCTTCGATCTCCGCCACGAAGCGGCCGACCGCCGAAAATCCCGCACCCCAGCGCTGACCGCTCAACTAGGCACTTCCGTCGCCGCCAGGGTCCGGCGTGAACTTGCTTTGATCATGCGGCTCCAGAATACCCTTCTCCGGGGCTCAGCCGCCAGCGATGCAGGAGAGGGTTGCCATAATCTGCACTGCCCGCAATGGTTATCAGACGCGGACGATCTGGGCCTAGAGCCCTTCGAGCACATCCGCTACCAGCGCGCGCGCAAAATCCCGCGAGAGCCGCTCGACCGCCGCGGGGCTCTCATCGAGGAACGTCGGCAAGTCCGTTGTCGATTGATACTGCTCGCGGAAAACATAATTTTTGTTTTCATAAAGCGTCTTGCCGTCGCGACCCGAAAGAATCACCGAGACCACCATCGTGATCAGAAAGCTCGAAGACTGCTGCGTCGAAGTGTTGTAGGTGAGTGGCGCGACCGTTTCCTTCAGAATGGTTCCGTGCAAGATCACGTCGGGATCGCCGCTTTCCTTTGATGTGACCCGCAGCCGCGACCGCGCAGCAAATTCTCGAATGACCGCATTGGTCATCACTTCTTCAGTGTGGTAAGCCTCGGTGCGCGTGGCAAACACCGGCACGGCGAGCGTATGCGCATCGGGCGGCAAATGGGTAGCCGCACCCAGCGTGTGATAACCGCAGCCGCTCAGGCCCAACAGGGCAAATAGAATCGACGCAAAGTTGCGCTGGCGCATGATTCATCTTAGCTTGGGCGACGACTTCTACGCCTTCAAACCCATGCGGTGACCAGCCGCGCCAGTCCCACGGCCGAGAGCCGCAGACCGTCAGCGCGGTCTTTGAAATATATTTCGTTAAGCTGCTCGTAATCGCGTTGCTCTACGCGGTGAAATCCCGCGCTCTGTAATTCCGACTCCATCGCCTCTGGCGTAAAAAACAGCTGGAACGGCTCGCCCGCAGCGGCCACGCGCCCAGCCAGTCGGTCAAAGGCGGTTCGACCGGCGGCGCTCAGCGTTTCCGGCGAAAGCGTGTAGTCGAAGCTCAGGGTCGTGCCGCCCGGCAACTGCGCAATCGCAAGCAGCGTTGATCTGAAAGCTTCGACTGTCAGATACGGCACGACCCCGAGCCAACTGAAGAATGCCGTCCGGCAGGCATCGAATCCTGCATCCGCGAGGCTCTCTGAAAGCGTGTGATGTTCAAAATCAAGTGGCACAAACGTGAGCGATTCGGGTACGCGAATGTCTGCCTTGCCGAGCATCGAGCGTTTCCACGCCTGCGTCGCCGGAAAATCAACTTCAAAAACGCGTAAGTTCGCAAACGGATTGCGATAAGCGAACGTGTCGAGTCCCGCGCCAAGTACTACGTACTGGGCCACACCCTGCGCCACCGCCACCGCGAGTCGGTCCTCTGAATAACGGCTGCGCACTGCCATGAAAGCGCGAAAATCCCGCGTGACCTTGTGCATGGCGCGCTCCATGTGGCGCGGATATCCCGCACCAATCAGCCGCACCGCAATGGGATCATCGAGAACCGGCGGATGGTCCTGCAATTGGTGCGCGGCGCGCCGAATCGCCACGCCGAGAGCGGTTTTGCTGACCTGTCCGGGCTCCATCCTTTCAAGTCTAGAGCACTGCTGCGAGCGCTATCCGCGTACCATAATCTCCATGACCTGGATTGGATGGGCATTGCTCTCCGCACTCTTTGCCGCCGCCACTGCCCTGCTGGCCAAGGTGGGCGTCGCGCATGTGGATTCAAATTTGGCGACCGCCGTTCGCACCACTGTCGTGCTGATTTTTGCGTGGGGTATCGCGCTGGCGCTCGGCAAGCATGGCGAACTGCGCCTGCTCGACCGACGGACGCTCTTGTTTCTCACACTGTCAGGCACTGCCACCGGCCTGTCGTGGCTTTGCTACTTTCGTGCGCTGCAGCTTGGCCCCGCCTCACGCGTCGCGCCTCTCGATAAGCTGAGCGTGCCGCTCGTGATGATTTTCGCGTGGCTGCTGCTCGGCGAAAAAATGACAGGCCCCGCCGTAGTTGGCGGCCTGCTGATCACCGCCGGCGCCGTCGTCATGGTACTGGGCTAGCTTTCAGGTCCTTTTATACTGAACAGACAACTTCGCGACAATCTGAAAGGCCCGTTTGTCTCCTATCGAACAGTCCGTCTCCCGGCCCGCGACCCCGCCAACGCGCATCGTGCTCACCGGCTTTATGGGCTCGGGGAAAACCACTGTGGGGCCGATCATTGCAGCGCGCCTCGGCTGGAAATTCATCGACGTCGATGATGTGATCGAAGCTGAAACAGGCACCGCGATTGCCGACATTTTCGCCCAACACGGCGAGACCGCCTTCCGCGACAGCGAACACGCTACCATCCTGCGCCTGGCGGCCCAAAATTCCCTGATTTTAGCCCTGGGCGGAGGCGCCATCGAGCGTGCCGAGACCCGCGACCTGCTGCTGACCACTCCCGGTACATTGCTCATTCACCTTGAGGTGAAACTGGACACCGCCCTGGCCCGCTGCGGCGGCACGGAGCAGACCCGCCCCGTCCTGGCCGATCGTGCCAACCTCGCCAGCCGCTACGACCGTCGCCTTCCGCTCTATCGCACCGCCCACGTCTCTATCCCCGTCGACGCACTTACCCCCGAGCAGGTGGCGGACGCAGTCCTACATACTGCGGGCCTCTAGCGCCAAACTTGCTATCATCGAGAAAGGCATGCGGCCCAAGGCCTTGCCGAGGTCCTGCAACGAAATTCATGACTCCAGCCTCCCAAGCTGCCACGCCGGCAGACTTAACCCCGTCCCCGGATAGCCACGCGCAAGGAACGAGCCACGCGCATGCGACGCTCCACGCGCCGAGCCCTGGGACGACCGCGACCTTCATCAACGATCTTCGCGAGCTGTTCAAGGTGCGCGTCACGGGTATGGTCGTCATTACCGGGTGGGCCGGCTTCTACCTGGGATCTATGCAATCCGGTATCTCCAGCGTACAGCGAGGGCTACTCGATACTCTGGTCGGCATCGGGCTCGTGTCAGCCGGCGCCAGCGCACTCAATCAGGCCTTGGAGCGCTCTACCGACGCGCTCATGATCCGCACCGCAGACCGCCCTATTGCCGCTGGGCGCATTTCGTTCGCCCAGGGCATTCTTGCCGGCATCGGCGCACTCGCCCTCGGATCGTGGTGGCTCCTGGTTCACACCAACCTGCTCACCGTAGCGCTGGCGCTGCTTACCGCATTTTGCTATGTCGCCATCTATACGCCACTCAAGCGCGTTACCAGCCTGGCCACGTTCATCGGTGCATTCCCCGGAGCGATGGGGCCCATGCTCGGCTGGACGGCCGCCCGCGGACGCATCGAGTGGCAGGCCGTCGCCTTGTTCGCCATCCTGTTCGTCTGGCAGTTCCCTCATTTCATGGCCATCGCCTGGCTCTATCGCCACGACTATGCGCGCGCCGGAATCCGCATGCTGCCCGTCGTGCAGCCCGATGGCTGGTCCACCGTGGTCGAGGCAATGTTTTACGCCGTACTGATGATTCCCGTCAGCCTCGCGCCGTGGAAGCTCGGAATGGCGATTCCCGCCTACGCATTCCTCGCGACCGCGCTGGGACTGTTTTATCTCGCCTACACCATTCGCTTCACTCGCATCTTGCGCGCAACCACAGAGACTGAAAGCCGAATGGTCGCGCGCGATCTGCTCAAAGTGAGCGTGATTTATCTGCCCCTGCTGCTGACTACGCTCATGCTGTGCGCCATCGCCAAACACTAAGGAAAGTATGACTATCGCGGCACCCTCTGCGAGTTCCCGATCAAGCACAACCCCCGCTATCGCCGCCATCCTCATCCTCAGCGCGGCAGCGACGCTGTTTCTCTTCTGGCTGATTTACGTCCATCCCGCATCCGACATGTCGAGCACGCGCATGACATTTCTCCCGGCCTTGAATGCACTGCTCAATGGCCTGAGTGCCACTGCCCTGCTCATTGGCTTTACATTCATTCGCGCGCGCCGCATCGCTGCCCATCGCGCCTCGATGATGACGGCATTCGTATTTTCCACGCTCTTCCTGGTCAGCTACATTCTCCATCACGCGCTCCATGGCGACGTGCGCTACCCGCTACACGCTGCATTTCGCTCGCTCTATCTGCCACTGCTCGTCAGCCACATCGTCCTCGCCATCGTGACGCTGCCGCTGGTGCTGGTCACCTTCTTCTTCTCGCTCACCGGCCGATTCCCGCAGCACCGTAAGGTGGCGCGATGGACCTTCCCATTGTGGCTTTATGTCTCGGTAACTGGCGTGATCACCTATGTCATGCTCCGCCTGGCTCAAGGATCGTGACCACCATGCAGGCAGACCGCCGCGAGCACCGTTCAGCCAGCCAGTTGTCTGCGGCCGATGGCACGCGTCAACTGCTGCAATGGGGCTCGTCGACGGTGGCGGCGGGTCTGCTTGCGGCGTTTCTGCTCAAAGCATTTCTTGGTGGATTTTCTCCGACCGGCGCAAGCACCAATGCCGGCTGGTTTGCTCTCATCGTTGCGCTGATGTGCCTCCCGTTTGGCGGTCTGCTGCTTCTGCTCGGAGTCGCCAAATGGCTGCGCAATCGCGCCCATGCCCGGCGCGGGTGAGGTCTGTTATTCTTTCCCCTTACTGGAGAGCTCGAAAATGGCAAAATCGGTCAATAAAGTCATCCTTCTCGGCAATGTAGGTAAAGACCCTGAAATCCGCTCCACCGGCGGCGGCACCATGGTCGCGAACTTCACCATCGCCACCAGCGACCGGCAAAAGGACGCGCAGGGCAACTGGCAGGATCGCACTGAATGGCACAACATGGTTGCCTTCACTCGTCTTGCGGAGATCGTCCGCGACTACGTGAAGAAGGGTTCGAAGCTTTACGTTGAGGGCAAGATCCAGACCCGCAGCTGGGATGACAAGGAGACCGGGGCCAAGCGCTACCGCACCGAGATTATCGTCAACGATCTTTCGCTGCTCTCCGGCCGCGACGAGGGCAGTTCCAGCGCCGGCGGTTACAGCAAGGCAGGCAGTTCCTCAAGCTCGACCGCCAGCTTCGATCAGCGCCCCGCCGCCGGTCATGACGACTACGCGCAATCGGCTGAAATCTCCGACGACGACATCCCGTTCTAAAAACGTACCTGCGGCCAGATTTGTGAAGCTTCTTGGAACCGCTTCGACTTCGGAGCGGTTCTCTGCTTTTGAGGCAAGCACATCCGCCAACTTCTCTGCCCGGAAGTACCTTTTCATCTAAGCACGAGGCCGTATACGGCGAGCACACCGCGATTCAACTAACGTGGACAATAGGCCGACGGCTGACGTCAGGGACAGCCTTGCGTAAGACCTCGTGCGTCAGAGGAGCAGAATCGCCCTCGCCAAGAAAAAGAAAGCGGAAAACGTTCGCGACCGGATTGCCCTCTTTCCACTTGAAATAGATGTGCGGCACCTGGCCAGTGAGTTCTTCAACATGGATCAGAAAGGCCGCGATAGCGTTCGCAACGATAGGGCTTCTGGCATAGAGGATGCAGTGATTGGCGATCCGTTCGCCCTCGACGGAAAGTTGCTGATCAAACTCCGACGCGTCAGTGCGTTCCATCTCAAGAAAAACGATCTTCGCTTCTGGCGGAAGGCCGTGAATGGAGCGCACCAGCTTGTCGATGCGATCCAGGTCCTCGGGAACGGTTGATTTGGGCTTTCTTGGTATGACCCGAACGACTTTGTCGCACGCGCTTTCAAGAATGTCTGCAGCTTCGGCTGAGAGGCGGACGCCCGTGATGCGCAACTCCGTCGCGCGCGTCGCACGCGAAATGAACGAAACGAAAAGAATCGATGCGATGAAGAAACAGGAAATCTTCAGACCTTCGGGCCGTTCCCAGATGTTCATGCCTGTGGTGTAAACGAAAATGAGCGTGATAAGCAGATAGGTCCAGCGCGTGCCCGTCTTCCAGACTGAGATCGTCACAGCGCACGCGGCTGAAGTGATAAGCACCAGCACGCCTGTTGCGTAAGCGCCTCCTTGCGCATCCACGTTCGCGTGGAAGGCTAGCGTTACGATGAATGCGACTCCCATGAAGACCAGCACCAATGGCCGCGATGCGCGCGCCCACTCTGGCGCCATGCCAAAGCGCGGCAGGTAGCGAGGGATAAGGTTGAGCAGTCCCGCCATCGCAGACGCTCCGGCAAAAGCAAGAATGAGAATCGTGCTGATGTCGTAGAGCGATCCAAATGCGCCACCGAAATACTGGTGCGCCAGGTAAGCCATCGCGCGGCCGTTTGCTTCTCCATTGTCGGCGAAGGCCGCGGCTGGAATGAGGACCGTAGTCACGAAACTGGTCGCGATTAGAAAGACGCTCATAATCGCCGCTGCAGTGACCAGCAGTTTGCGCGTGTTGCGAATGCGAGCATCGAGATCGGCGCCCGATATGAGGGGCATAACCGCGACCCCTGTTTCAAAGCCCGACAGCCCCAACGCCAGCCTGGGAAAAAGCAGCAGACAGACCCCGACCATTGCCAGCCAGTTGGGATGCTGCGCAAATAAAGCAGCCTTCCAGTGAGAAATGAGTTCGCGGTGATGCACCACTTCGATGATCGCCTTCACCGTCACGATAGCGTTCAAAGCGAGGTACGAAGCAACCAGAACGACGGCAATCCCGATCGCCTCTTTAAATCCCTTGAGGAAGATGATGCCTAGAATCCCGAGCAACAGCAAGGTGACGAGCATCTGCCCTGAGAGCCATTTTGGCGAGAACGGGTTATGAATAAAATGCGCGGCCGCATCTGCAGCCGACAGAGTCATGGTGATGATGAAATCGGTGGTTGCAAATCCGAGCAACACCAGAACAAAAATCTTTCCGCCCCACTCAGGGAACAGCTTCTCAAGCATCGCAATACTGCCCTGGCCATTGGGGCTGGCCTTGGCAACGCGCTGATAGAGCGGCAGCGCCGCAAACAACGTGACCAACACCAGCACGAGCGTGGCAAAAGGCGACAGAACGTTGGCTGCGAGAAACGCGATCCCCGGTTGATAACCCAGGGTAGAGAAGTAGTCCACACCCGTGAGGCACATGACGCGCCACCACGGGTGTTCCGGCTCCGGCTTGCTGAGCACGCCTTTCGGCAACTTCAGGTCTGCAAGCAACCAATCGCTCAGAGCTGTCTTCATCGTCATCCGTTAGGCCCCCTGCCAGAACAATAGTCAATTCAGTTGGATGCGCTCCAGGCGTCAGCCTCCGAGATGCATCCTCGAAACGTCTTTTTTGCTTTGCCTGCCATGTGCAAAAGGATATGTTTACGTGAGTCTTGCCGGGAAAACAGCCTTCGACGACGACAAAGAAAACGCGCTGGGACTTCTATCGGACTTAGCACTAGTTGTAGTCGAAAATTGAGCTTGCCCGTGGACGGCTCTTTGACGAATCACTCGGTGCAGAATTGAACACTGTACGATACCGAGCGCCAAAAACAGAATGGTCAAAGGCTGAAAACCATACGTTTTGGCGACTGCCTCGGTAAACCATGCAACTACGAGCGTTACAAGGGCAAGCAACACGACCAGGTTCGTGGCGTTCGCCCAGTTCAATTCCCTGAGAGCACCCAAGGTCAGCAGCACGGCGATCGTGACGAGGATCGAATCGTAAATTGGCACATAGATATTCAACAGCAGGGTCCAGGTCAGTGTGGCTGCCCACGCGAGAAATTGTTCAGCCTCTTGGCCGTTCGCCGACTTCCACAACAGTGTTGCGAGCCACCCCACGGCGACAGCACCGATGCCGATCAAGACCGCGAGACCGACCGCCGACCGTCCGCCCGCAATGGCATAAGAGTGTGAATTGAAGTCGATGAACTGCCAATCCTGCAGGTGAGTATGGTTGCCGATCCGCGAAACTTGCGAGAAGAATCGCAAAAAATGAGCATACGCGGTCCAAATTTCAATGCCATCGAAAAGCGTCGCTATAAGCACCATGCCCGCAAATCCAGTTACAAATCCTAAGAGTGTTTTCAGTCTCCGCGTGAGCAGCAGCATGGGAATGAGCAACAGCAGCAGAGTAGGTTTATAACTCAGCATCGAGAGCGCGATACCGCTCAAAACAAATCTTTGCTTTCGTTCCAGCAAGGTTGCGAGACCGACGCCACATACGGCTATCGATGCGATCTGGCCATTCACGAGGGTCGTCCATAGAAACGGAGGAAATGCCAGGCTCAGGCACAAAACCAACGATCTCTTGAGGCGTTCCTCCTGAAAAACCTGCCGGACCGCTGCCGAAACACCAATGAGATAAAGCGTAAGTGAAACGGCCATCCACACTAAGTACGCCAGCTTGAAAGGAATTCGAGCAAACAGGCTGAAGAACAGGGCTACATACGGCGGGTATGGGCTAGGCCCGTAGAATCCATCATGTAATGGCGATAGCTCATTGAATATCCTGACCTGCTGATCGTAGTTATAGAGATTTACCACGGCGTGATCATTGGCCAGGCGACCAATTCCATAGAAGTAAACAAAATCGAATCCTTTGCCGGCTCTTAATTGCATCCCTAGCAGCACGCTCAACGGCGCGACTAACACAAGGAAGAATAATCCCCAGCAAATCAGATTTATTTCCTTCAGGCCGGGCGCCGGCCCAAGAATGCCCTTGGGCCATCGCACCCAGTTCCTGTTCGGATCATCCAAAATTCACCCCTAAAGACCCACCGTTTTTATAGTCAAATCAATCGGAGGATGAGTTACACGCTTTATAACATCGCGCTAACTCGAGTTATCTAATCTGTTTTCGCGAGCGCCAAGAGCAGCGCATCCTTGTTACGAGTTGCCATCCCATCGGCATTGCTGAGCACGCGCATCCACACAAAGGTCATGATTCCAGCCAGCAATAGAAAGATCGGCGTGGCAAGCCACAGCCGTCCAAGATACGCGCTTAGCTCGAAAACACCGGCTCCCACTGCCACCGCAGCCATTTGAATAAACATACTCAACAGCGCACTGGCCTGCGATCCGCGCTGCCTCGACAGGCGGCCGAGGCTCACTCGATAGGGCATGTTAATCGAGAGAATGTTGCCGGCAGCTAGATTCGCCGGCAGGGCAAACAAGAGCCATGCGGCGGTTGCGACAATTACCGCACCACGCGGAAATCCCATCCGTAGTCCGGCAAAAATACCCGCCAGAATCGCGACCAGGCTATACATGATCGCATGAAACAGGTTCTTCGCCAGCAGTACGGTCCGAAACGGCGTCGGAGACAGAAAAAGCAATTGAATCGCCGTCCCTTCCGCGCCAAGATTGTTGTAAATCATCTGTGTGAACCCTAACAGCGCATACGATACGCAAAGCGGAAACCCCAGTAGAAATGAGCGCCCCGACACAAAAGCCCCATTGCGCAGCAGCGACCCGATCACCAGCACCGTCAACAGCGGGCCGCCCATGGCGAAGAGCAGCGGCATCGATCGTGGCACCGTGCGAAGTTCCTTTTCCATGACAGCGGCGATTGGGCCCGATCCATCGATGAGCCACGTGTGTTTCCTATACTCCGCTTTTTTTTGTACCGGTGCCTCACCCAGATTCTCACCGCGAAACTCGGCGCGAAGCCGGTGCGCCAGCACCCCGCCAACCGCCAGTACATATAACCCCAGAATGCTTAACGACCCGGCGGCAGCCGCTGGATCGTGGTCCGATGACTCATTCAGGCTGGACGCAACCAATCCTGGAGGCAGCCACGTGAGCACCATATTCACGTCTTTCATCCATGGCGTGATTTCAGGCGCGGGTCTCTGCCGGTACGCATTGGGGTTCGATCCTCTCGGCCCATGACGGCGATGAGGGCGCAGAGCCGGATTGAGAAGCTGCATGCTCAACATCAGCAATAAGAACAATGCGCTGACTATTTCTCGTGTTCGTCTTTGCGCCAGCCAACGATCGATCCAGGCAAGAACAGCCCGCGCGAGAAGAATATTGAAGATTGCAAAGACCACAAGTACGAGCAACGTCCACGCCATCAGATTCGGCTTCGCAATCACGAATCCCAATCCGATGCCGAAGCAGCAAAGGCCTCCCAGCAACGCCGGGATATCCACCAGGCCGAAGACGAGGTGCAGCAGATAAAACGAGCCGAAGTTTACCGGGAAGCGCAACAGACTGCTTAAATCGAACTGCTCTTGAAACGAGGCGAGAGCCACGGGCAGCACCTGCCACGCAACAAAGACGACCCAGAAAAGAGCGGGCATCAACTGCCATTTATTGTGAGCTGCCATTGAGTACGAGCCAATGCCCAGCCCCACTCCAATACTCAACCCCATGATGGAATAGAGAAGAAACGCGACGCCGCGCGCGCCCAGTTCAAATGCTCCCTGCGCGGAACGAATGCTGTTGACAAGCAGCCGCCAACGCATCGTCATCAAGGCGCGATATTGCAATCGCGACAGATGGCCGAATGGGCTTTTACCTTCGAGCGAGGCGTCGATCGGCGTTGCTATGCCAGCCATGACAACTCCTGCGCAGTGTCCTGTCCGGTTGCTCCAACGATCGAGAGAAATATCTCTTCCATCGTCAACCGCTGTTCACTCTCAGTACCGGGCAAAGTGCTCGCAACGCCGGCGCGCAAGTCTTCAAGCGCACCGTTTGCGACCAATCGTCCCTGGTGAATGATGCCAACATGGGTACAGAGCCGTTCCACAATCTCAAGCACGTGCGTCGTCAAAAAGATCGTTGCCCCGCGATTGATCATGCCCGTCAGCATCGTCTTGAGCATGCCCGCTGCAATCGCATCGACGCCCTCAAACGGTTCATCGAGAAACAGCACCTTGGGCCCGTGAATAACTGCAGCGGCCAATGCGAGCTTCTTCTGCATCCCATGAGAAAAGTCCGTCACCAGCTTGCGCCGTTCGTCGGCCAACCGCATGAACTCAAGCAATTCCTCGGTACGCAGATTCACAGTCTCCCGATCAAGCCCGTACATGCGCCCCACAAAGCGCAGGTATTCAGGCGCCGTGAGCCGGCCTAGAAGCGCCATGCCCTCGGGAACAACTCCAATCTGAGATTTAAGATTGAGCGCGCCGGCGGTGAACGGCTGTCCCAGTATCTCCATGGTTCCAGCGCTCGGCTCGAGCAGTCCCGTAAGCATCTTGATTGTGGTGGACTTCCCTGCCCCATTCGGCCCTAAAAACCCGAAGAATTGTCCGGTGGCCACGCTGAGCGTGACGTCCTCCACGGCCGTCAGTGCGCCGAAGCGCCGCGTGAGTCCGTGGGTCTGAATCGCCGCTGTTTCCATGTGCCGCAAGAATAGCAAGGTTTACCCACACGGCAAAACAGCTGGGAACAGGACCGCAAAGAGTCAAATAGATGCGGCTGAGCTGGCGCTCCGCGATCGCGGCTTGACTGTCTTAGGTAGGGACGGCCGCGCGGGACCATTTTCCTTTACCCAGTCGGGATGTTCCGCTCCGATTTCCGTGCCGACTTCTCCGCCAACCTTCGCCCCGAGTTGCGTAAACTCTCCCATAATCTCGCTTGTGACTGAGATTTGGGCAGCGCTCATTTTTCTTTAAGCCGCGGAGAGATATTCGGTGTCTTCGCATCGTTCACTTCGCGCTGCACCTGGATCAACTCGACCAGTTCATCGTTGGTGTAGTTCCGTTCGTAGACGCTCACCACGATGTTCACCAGGTCGTCAACCTTGAGGCGGTCTTTCATTCGCTTGCCCCACTCTTCAACGAATGCAGGGTTAGCGCTGGGAGACTGCTGCTGAATTTTTTCCTTGCCCAGTTGCAGCATCTTGTCCATATTTGCCTCGAGCGTTTGCCGTGTGCCCAGCAGCCCGACCAGCTTGACCGTGCTCTCGTGCTGCGCAGCACTAACGACAGCAGGCGCATCCGGACGCCAAGCAGCTGCAGGCGGAGCCTCTTGTGCCCCCGCTGTGAGCCCGACGAGGACACAGAGCAGCAGAACTCTCGCAGTGTTCATGGGGAATTCTGTCTCTACCTCAGAGCATGTCGAACACAATGATTGTATGTCTGCGGCCGACCAAGAGAGAAACTATACGAACACGGTATCCAGCGGCGGCTCCGGCGGGGCCAGCGGATCCTGGTCGCGATCGGTCACGTCGACGATCGCGGCAAGGCGCTCTGCCAGATCTTCAGTCCAGCTTCCTTCCGCGACGCGCCAATTCCAATTGCCGCCGGCAACGGCTGGCTTGTTCATGCGCGCCTCTGAGCCAAGCTCCAGCAGGTCCTGCACAGGAACAATCGACATCTGTGCGACGCTAGCCGCAGCCGCACGGATCAATGGCCATGCGGGCCGATCGCCCATCGGACCAATATATGTCTCTGCGGCGCTGCGCTCCTCGGCTGACGCTGCATTCCACCATCCCAGCGTGGTGTCGTTATCGTGCGTGCCGGTGTACGCCACCGTGCCGGGCGCGAATTGGTGAGGTAGATGCATGTGCGCGCCCTTGTTGCCAAAACCAAACTGCAGCACGCGCATGCCCGGCATACGCATCTGCAGCCGCAGCGCCTCCACTTCAGGGGTAATCAGGCCCAGATCTTCAGCGACCAGCGGCAGCGGCCCGAGTACCGCCTCGAGGGTTTGAAACAGTTCAAGACCCGGCGCCGTAATCCATGTACCGTTGATGGCCGTCGCATCGTCCGCGGGAATGGACCAGTACGCTTCGAAGCCGCGGAAGTGGTCGAGGCGAACAATTTCGTAAAGCTCAAGAGACCGGCGAATGCGATCGACCCACCAATCAAAATCGCGCTCGCGTAGCACGTCCCAGCGATACAGCGGATTGCCCCAGCGCTGACCTGTCGGCGAAAAATAATCAGGGGGCACGCCGGAGATGTGCACTGGCTGCAGGTTCTCGTCCAGCTCAAAAATATCTGGATGAACCCACACATCCGCAGAGTCCATGTTCACAAAAATGGCCACGTCGCCGAGGATGCGTATTCCACTCCGCGCCGCCGCTGCGCGCAGATCGTTCCACTGCAGCGCGAAAGCAAACTGCAACGCCTGTTCCTGCGCCAGCGCCGCGCCAAATTGCGACGCCACCTGCGCCAAGGCCTTCGGCTCGCGCCGGCGAACCGGCTCCGGCCACATCGTCCACGCACCGGTGCCGTACTGACGGCGCAATTCGGCGTAGAGTGCGTAGTCAGTGAGCCAGCTTGCCTCGGTGCTGCAGAATTCCTGAAAACGCTTCCACTGTCCGCCTAGTTCCGGAACGTGCGGTCCGCGCTCGATAAAATTAGCCGCTGCTTCGTAGAGCAATGGCAGCTTACGCTGATCCACATCGCCAAAATCGACGTTGCCGCCGTGACCCCCGAGTCCGGCGATACGTTCTCCGCCTATCCAACCCCAATCGGACAAATATTCAAGGCTGATCAGATACGGGTTCCCTGCAAATGCTGAAGAACCCGCATAAGGCGAATTGCCGTACCCTGTCGGACAAAGGGGCAATACCTGCCAAACGTGCTGTTTGGCAGCAGCTAAGAACTCAACAAACTGGTACGCAGCGGGACCAAGGTCGCCGATGCCTCCGTACGAAGGCAGCGAGCTGATGTGCAGCAGTATTCCCGACGAACGCTGAAACTCCATGACCTGATTCTCTCCGTCGCCGCGTTGTGCGGGACTCTCTCGCTGAGATGCATGCCAGACGAGAAAAGACCCGCTCCCAGTTTGTGGAAGCGGGCCTCGCAACTCCCCCCGTGGTTTCGTTGGCCGGCCTACTCCCCTGGAAGCGGTGCTTGCGGCTTAGCATTCACCCGAACGCGGTTGCGTTTTTTGTAGTCGCTGATGATGCCGTTTGCAAAAACTTCAAAAGCCTCGTTTCGCTTCTGTTGCAGAATCTGATCGCGGGTCTGGTCCAGGTTTTTGGCGGTGTCTTCAGGGGTCGGCTCCTGCTTGTCGAGCACCTTGACTACAACGCCGGTACGGCCGGCATTGATCGGTCCGCTGATCGCGCCAGGGGCCATATCAAACAACTGCGGTGCAACCTGTCCCACCGCGCCCAGTTCCGGCACTTGTCCGGACTCACCAACTAGGTCGCTGGTCTTGACGGCCGCGCCCACTTCTTTGGCGGCCTTGGCAAGATCATTCATGGCCTTGGCCTTCGCGGCGAGTTCGCTCGTTTTCTGGCTCAACATCGCAGGAACCTGCTCGTTGCGGTAGTCGTCTTCGACGTGGCTCTTCCAATCCGCAAAGTTCGGCGCGTGAGCGGGTGTGATCCCTGCGACTTGAAACACAGCGTAGCCTTCACCAGTTGGCGCTGACTGCGGTGGATCCGTCTGCTTGGCCTGGAAGGCGTGAGCAATCAGGGTCGAGCCATCCGGCAGCGCCGGAATGACGCCTTGCGAATTGATAGGTGCCGTGGTCATCAGCTGCAGGTGGTGAGCCGCCGCCGTCTTCTGCAGTCCGTTCTTGATCGCTTCAGAGGTCAGCGCACGCGAGTAATTTTCCTGCGATGCAGCCGACTTCTGCCGAACCAGTGTGGCCTGAATCGTCGGCAGCACGTCGCTCAGTTGCTGCGAATGCGCCGCTTGGCGCTCTTCCACTTGAACGATGTGGTACCCGTACTGCGTCTTCACAATCTTGCTGTCGCCAACCTTCTGCGTGAAGATGGCGTTATCGAATTCCGGCACCATGTGGCCGCGTTGCGCAAATCCAAGTTCGCCGCCCGAGTCCTTGCTGCCGGGGTCGTCGGAATTCTTTTTCGCCAGGTCAGCGAAGTTAGCCCCACCCTGAATCTGCTTGAGAAGGCCTTCTGCCTTCGCTTTGGCCGCCGCATCTGTCTTGGCGTCTGCGCCTTTGTCAACCTTGATCAGGATGTGCCGCGCACGCGACTGCTCCGGCATCGAATACTCAGACTGGTGCGCGCTAAAGTACTGCTGAATCTCCTGCTGGTTCGGCTGCACTACGCCTCCAGGCACATCGTTCGGCGTAAACGAGAAATAGCTAATGGTGCGCTGTTCCGGCACCGCGTTCGCGTAGCGCGCAGCATTCTTCTTGAAGAATTCTTCAAGTTCACCGTCAGACGGATTGATCTGCTTGCGCAGGTCGTCGCCCGAAATCACGGCGTAATCAAACTTGATCTTGATGTTGTTCTTGAGATAGAGCTGCTTCGCTTCCTTCTCGTCCACGGTCACGCCCGCGGTGATCAGCGACTCCAGCCGCCGGATGGCGATGTCGTGCTTCACATTCTCTTCAAAGTCCGCCACCGACATGTCAAAGCGGTTCGCGATAAGCGCCGCGTACTGATCCTTGCCGATAAACTGCCCGTTGGGAAAAAGCACCTGTCCCGCCTGCCCGGTGTGCAGATACTGCGCCACGTCGTCGCTGTTCGCGGTGATACCGAGCTTCTCAGCCTCGGCGAGCAGGATCTGCTGCTGCACCAACTGTTGCCCCACCTGCTGCTCAAAGAGCCCGACAATCATCGGATTCGACGCGTACTGCGGATTCCGCTGCTGCAGCTGCTGCCGCGCTTGCTGGGTGACCTTCTCCTGGCTGATGGTTTCGCCGCTCGATAGAAATTTGCTGTACCAATGCGGATAAACCACGGCATATGTGTCAGCGGATACGGCACCCTGTCCGGTAAGTCCGGGAATCAGGTAAACCACCATCGAAACGGATGCAGCGGCGATGATGACGACGAAAAGAGCTTTGACGACGCGATTGTCTTTTTGCAGGAAACGAATCATGGGTGGGTTTGAGCCTTCAACTCTCTACGCGCGTCCGGGAGCGCCCACGCCCCAAGTCACCCCACAGGTGACTTTCAGGTCAGGCTTCGTCCCACGAAAGCGCAATTCTCGCTGATGCGATTCTCAGCCATTATAAACGAACGGTGGCGCAAGATTACGGGGGGGCGAACGGCGCTAGCCACCGGAGCGGGAAGAAAATCGGCCCCGATGCACAGCGGGCATCTCCTACCCAGGAGATGCCCGCTTTGCTTTTGTCTGATATGTAACTTACCGCCAGTAGTAATATCCGCCAACCATGTAGTACGGACGGTAGTAAACAGGCGCATATCCATAGGGATACGGTCGATAGGGGTAGCCGTATGCGGGACGCCGGTAAAGCGACGGTCCGCCCGGATTCAGCCCTTGCGCAAGCCGCATCGCCTCCTGCTGGCTCACCGGCTGCACCGTGATAGGCGTCGCCAGGTGGAACGTAACCAGCGCTTCGGCCGGGATCCAGACGCCCGGTCCCGAAGAAGCCGCCGACGCCGCATACCCTGCGCCGCCCCCCGCCGCCGCGCCAATCGCCGCACCGGGACCGCGACCCACGGCTCCGCCGATAATCGCACCCAGCACCGCGCCGCCTACGACATTACCGGCTGAGCGCTCGCCTTTGCCCGGTCCCTTCACCTTGAACAAGTCAGATTGAAGATCGTACGTCTGCCCGCCCAGGTCCAGCGATGTCAGCTGCAAGCCCAGTTCGGAGCTGCCCGTAACGGCGCCTTCTTTGGGCCGCTTTACCTCGGCAATCACGCCATGCACCGTCGCACCACGCGGAATCGCCAGCACTCCGTTGTAGACCACATCCTGAATCACGGTGAACTGAATCGGCTCGCCGCCCTTGGCGCGCTTGCTTACCACCGGCTCGCTGGTGCGAAGCTGAATCATAGTTCCCTGCGGCACAGTGACGGGTCCCCGCGCTATCTCATACGGCGGAGGCGGAGGCGCCTGCCGGCGGTCGTCATATCCCTGCGGCGGATACTGATTCTGCCCGTAACCCTGGTTCTGTCCGTATCCCGGAGGTGGAGGAGCTTGCTGTCCATATCCCGGCGGCGGGGCCTGCTGGCCGTATCCCGGGGGCGGAGGGGCCTGTCCGTAGCCTTGCTGTTGGTTCTGTCCATACGCCGGCTGCTGGTTCTGGCCGTTGCCCTGCTGATCCTGCCCATAGGCTGGCTGCTGATTCTGCTGGGCGGGCGGAGGTCCTGCCTGGCCCCAGTTCGGGGGCGGATTCTGATTGATGCTCGGCTGACTAGCCTGTCCGTTATCCGCATACGCGGGCTGGTTCGGTGGGGGCTGCTGCTGGCTGTCCGCGACATCCTGGCCGCTCTGGTCTCCGGTCACCGCGCCCTGCGCATTTGGATCTTCGGCGGGATTGCCCACCTTCAAATTGTTATGCACCTTGCTGACGCCTGGTACGCCTTTGGCGACCGACTCTGCGAGCTGCCGGGAAGCGTCCGTCGAAACCGTTCCCGAGAGTGTAACTTCACTCTGAATGGTGGCTGCCGTGATGAGGTCGTTTTTGAGGGCCTGCGATGCATCGAGAGCGTGCACCACGTCCATCTCGATTTGTCCGTCACTGCGCTGGCTCGCGGGGGCTGCGTCCTGCGCCAGGCCCATCGCGCCGCTCAAAGCAACTACAGCCGCCCAGGCAAAAGCCTGGGGGAAAAGTCTTCTAAACAATGGCCTATTCATCCTGGTGTCTCCTGCTTACATAGATGCCGGTGTTGCCTGTTTAGACGGAGAATCGACCGACCCGTCACATCTTGAAACCCCGGCGCTCAGAAAAAGTTCCGCCCCAAACCGCAACCGCGGCTAAGCCAATGAACCGCACACAGAAAATGTGGTTCATTGCGGCTTTTCCGCAAGCTGTTCATCCATGCGCAGATACACCTGAAAAAGCGCTTCTCCATGACGATGGAGCGGAGGTCGTTTCGGACGGCTTGCGGAACAGGCTATTGGATCTGGGCAGCGGGCCCCGAATTTCTATAGGTTGCCGTGCTGCACGGTGATTACGATTTTGCCTTGCGCGTGGCCTTCTGCAAGGTAACGCATCGCATCGGCAACGTCGCTAAGAGGGTAGCGTCGATCGATCACGGGGACTAGTTTTCCGGCTTCCAGAAGGTCTTTGAGAAAAACCAGGTCATTCGTGTTGATCTTCGCTAATACGGTTCCCATCTTTCTGCTGCCGAGAAGCGATAACAACGGTGCGATGAGTAAGAATTGAAGCATGCGTTGCGGCGCACCACCGACCATGATGAAACTCCCGTTTGGGCGAAGGGCGCGCCTGTAATCGAAGATCGAATGATGCGCGTTGGCGCCGATGATCAGATCGTAACGCTCCCCACTTTGCGTGAAATCTTGTTGCGTGTAATCGATGACGTGGTCTGCGCCAATGGATTGCGCAGTCTTCAAATTTCTTGTGCTGCACACGGCAGTGACTTGAGCGCCGAACGATTTTGCGATCTGCACTGCGAAGGTTCCCACACCGCCTGAAGCACCGTCGATGAGAACCTTCTGTCCACGCTGGATGCGTCCCTTGTCGCGGAGAGCTTGCAGGGCGGTGATTGCCGCTATGGGTACGGCGGCAGCCTGCTCAAACGACAGGTTGGCCGGCTTTGGCGCCAGTTTATCTGGAGGAGTACACACGTACTCGGCAAATCCGCCTAAACCTCTGGCGCCGAAGAGGCCCGCGAACAATCCTCCAAACACTTCGTCGCCGGCACGGAATTGGGTCATCTTGCGGCCGACTTTCTCGACTCGACCAGCGATGTCGGCGCCGAGGATTTTGTGTTTTGGTGCGAACAAACCGCCGCTCAGCAAGCGGACCACCCACGGGCCTTGCAGGGTGCCCCAGTCGAGGGGATTTACAGATGCGGCGCAGACTTTGATGAGGACTTCATCGTCGGCCGGAGAGGGTGTTGCTGTCGCTGTGAACTGCAGTACGTCGGGCGAGCCATAGCCTGTGCACACAATCGCTTTCACGTGGCACCTCGTGCTGGCGAGGATCATAGCATCGTCGGAAATTGTGGGACGTGATCATGCTCTTCCTGGGTGGGGATTTCCATCGAGGGCTGAAGCCTCGCCTTTTCAAAGCGCGATTAATTCAGCGCGTGTTTGAGATTCGTGCTTTCCCACCCATACTGCGTCAGTGGATGGGGCACCCAGAGTTTGAGCTTGATGGACGGTCTGGTTAGTTGAGGAACATGGTGCGGTAGAGGGTGTCGCGCTGGACGGGTTTGAAGCCGGCGTCGCGGATGATGCGGCGCAGTTCCTCTTCGGTGGTGCAGTTTGAGGTGCCCGCGGCTTTGACTACGTTTTCCTCGAGCATCACCGAACCCACATCGTTGCCGCCGAAATGGAGGCCAAGCTCAAGAACCTTTAGACCCTGCGTGACCCAACTGGCCTGCACGTTTTCAATATTGTCGAGGTGGAGGCGCGCGATGGCGAGCACCTTCAGGTACTCG
>ODAK010002278.1_pt1 | contig 20202 bp, 18 predicted proteins | sample 1539591 | NCBI WGS metagenome assembly ODAK01 (sample SAMEA3539303, study PRJEB22396) | soil metagenome | biome: tundra; feature: field; material: soil | place: USA | collected 2010-05 | depth 0.15 m | reverse complement strand
TGGAGGCAAGGATGATGAGAGCCCGTGGGCTCCTGCTCGGCGGGGCATGTTTCGCAACGTTTGCGGCCTTTTCGATCGGGGTCTCGGCGGTGGCTTCCCTTCCAGGAGCGGCTGTCCGGACTCCTTCGACAGCACACGGTGTGACGCCCGATGTCGGCTCTTCCGCCCCCCGTGATAACCAGCCGTCGAGCATTGACGGTGTGGCCGCTGACGCAGTCACCACGCGCGGGATGCTCCGCAGCGCGCGGCATGGCCCCATGATCGTGCTGGTGCCAAGTCAGACGCTGACAGGCATCGACCCGCCGTCAGGCCCCACGACGGGTGGTAACAATGTGGTGCTCACCGGCACCGGGTTCACTACCGCCACGGATGTGAATTTCGGGGCGAGCGACCTCACGCTCTGCCCGTCGGCGCCGTGTTTTACCGAAGACTCCGACACGCAGATCACGGTCGTCGGCGTCCCCGGCAATGGCGCCGGCGGCGTCGATGTCAATGTCGTGACGTCAGGCGGGACCACTGGAAACCTGACCTACACGTACGTGGTCTCGCCAACGTTGACGAGCCTCAATCCACCGTCGGGCTCGACGCTCGGGGGTAATAGCGTGGTGCTCACGGGCACCGACTTCACCGGCGCGACCGATGTGAACTTTGGTCCAAACGATCTTACGCCCTGCCCGTCATCGCCCTGTTTCAACCTCGACAGCGACACTCAGATCACGGTCAGCGGCGTCCCTGCTCACGCTGCGGGCGGGGTCAGCGTCAACGTGGTGACGCCGGGAGGCACGACGGGCAACCTGACTTACACGTATGTGACGCCGCCGACGTTGACGCTCCTCAATCCGCCGTCTGGCTCGACGCTGGGTGGCAACAGTGTGGTGCTCACGGGTACCACCTTCAATACTGCGACCGATGTGAACTTTGGAGCGGACGACCTCGGGACCTGTCCAACCACGCCGTGCTTCACGGTCGACAGCAGCACCCAGATCACGGTCAGCGGTGTCCCAGCGCACGCTGCCGGCGGCGTCAGCGTCAACGTCGTGAATCCGGGCGGCACATCCGGCAACCAGACCTACACGTATGCGGCGGTGCCGACCTTGACCCTTCTCACGCCGCCGAACGGCCCCGCAGTGGGCGGAAACAGCGTTGGTTTGACGGGCACCAACTTCAACACGGCGACGGACGTGAACTTCGGTTCCAATGACCTCGGGACGTGCCCGGGGGCGCCCTGTTTCACCATCGTCGACACCGCTCACATCACGGTCACTGGTGCCCCCCCGGGCTCCGGCGGCGTGGGCGTCAACGTTGTGAATCCCGGTGGTACGTCCGGAAACCTGACGTACACGTATGTGGCAGCGCCGACGTTGACGGGTCTCGCCCCACCGTCGGGGTCGACCGCGGGTGGCAACAACGTGGTCCTCACCGGCACCAACTTCAACACCACCACGGACGTGAACTTTGGCGGGACTGACATCAGCAACTCGTGCGGCAGTGGGACGTGCTTCGTGGTCGGCAGCAACACGCAGATCACGGTCCACAGCATCCCCGGCGATACCGCCGGGCCAGTCAACGTCAACGTGGTGACCGTGGGGGGTACGTCCGGCAACCAGACATACACGTATTTCGCCCCACCAACCTTGACCCTGCTCGCTCCTCCCTCCGGCTCGACCGTCGGCGGGAACAATGTCGTGCTGACAGGTACTAACTTCACGGGCGCCACCGACGTGAACTTTGGGCCCAGCGACCTGAACCCGTGCCCCGGGGCACCCTGCTTCACGGTTGGCAGCAGTATCTCGATCACGGTCACGAGCATCCCCGGTCACGCAGCGGGGGGCGTCAATGTCAACGTCGTAACCCCGGGAGGCACGTCAGCAGACCAGACCTACACGTATCTGGGTCCGACGTTGACCAGTCTGGCTCCGCCGTCGGGTTCGACCCTGGGCGGCAACAGCGTGATTCTCACCGGGACGCTGTTCACAGGCGCGACCGACGTCAACTGGGGAGCGGTCGACATCAGCACCACGTGTGGCACCGGGACGTGCTTCACGGTCAACTCGGCCACGCAGATCACCGTCGACAGCATTCCGAGCCACGGTCCAGGCGGTGTCAACGTGAACGTCGTTGCGGCGGCCGGCACGACGAACAACGTGACTTACACCTACGTCACGCCGCCGCCGACGTTGACGCTTCTCAATCCATCATCCGGCTCGGGCTCGGGTGGCAACGACGTCGTTCTCACCGGGACCAACTTCACCGGTGCGACCGACGTGAACTTCGGCGCGAGCGACATCCAGGCCTGCGGAGCGGGCACGTGCTTCGACATCAATGGTCCCACGCAAATCACAGTCCATAACATCCCTTCGCACCTGGCAGGAATTGTCGACGTCAGCGTTACGACGCCGGATGGTACGAGCGGAACACTTCCGTATACCTACGTGGGGCCGACACTGACAAGTCTTCTCCCACCCTCCGGTTCGACCGCGGGCGGCAACAGTGTGGTGCTAACCGGCACTAACTTCCTGGGGGCAACGGATGTGCATGTCGGGGCGTCTGATCTGACGCCGTGTGGCTCAGGCGCGTGCTTCACTATCAACAATGACACGCAGATCACGGTGACCATGCCGGCGAATACGCCGGGCATCGTGAACGTCAACGTGACCACGCCCGGCGGCACGACCGGGAGCTTGCAGTACACCTACGCGGCCCCTGCGCCGACCGTTACGAAAGTGTTTCCAAAGGAAGGTGCGCCTGCCGGCGGCAACATCGTGACGCTCACGGGCACCGACTTCGAAGCCGCGGGCACGCCGATCACCTCCCAGGTCACCGTGGGCACCGCTCAGGTGATCACCACAACGCCCTGCGCCGTATCACCGATCGCGCCGTGCTTCACGGTCAACACCGCGACATCGATCACCATCGGGTTCATGCCTGGGCAGGTGCTGAATGGACCGGACCAGGTCAACATCACGGTCACGACCCCCGGCGGGACCAGCCTGGCGACGTCATCGAACGTCTATACGTACAACGCCTTATTGCCGTCCGTCACCGAACTCTTGCCGAGGGACGGCGCCACGAGTGGCGACGCAGCCATCTCGCTCTTCGGCACCGGCTTCGGCTTGGCAGGTCAGGACTTCGTGACCGACGTGTTTTTCGGTGCGACCGATGTGCTGTCGTCCAACGCGTACCCCTGCGCGGGCTCGTCGGCCGGGTGCTTCATCGTGGTCGGCCCGACCCAACTCGACATCTACACTCCCGCAGGTGCTGCCGGCACCGTCGATGTGAAGGTGAAAACACCGCCGGGAACGAGTAATGCGGGCACCGCCGACCAGTACACATTCATCGCGCCGGGCGCATATACGGCGATCAACCCCTTCCGCATCTGTGACACGCGCCCCGTGGGGAATGGGATCGGCCCGAATCCCTGCAATACCGGAGGGAATCGAACGCTCGGCACCGGCCACGAGGTCGTCACCGTCCAGATGACCGGCGGCCAGGTGCCCTCGGGAGCTCAGGCGGTGGTCGTCAACATCACGGCCATCAACCACGGGCCCGGCGGCACCTACGTGGTCGCCTATCCGGCGGGTGGGTCGCCGCCCGGCGCTTCCAACATCAACCTCCTCAACGGGAAGGTCGGATCCAACCTGGCGATCGTGCAACTGGGCACGTTGCCAACGTTTGTCGGGGAGATAAACCTCTTCAACGCGATCGGCAGCGCTGACGTGATCGTCGATGTCGAAGGATATTTCACGGCTCCGGTGGATACGAAGACTGGCGCGTTCCACAGCATTCCTCCGCTGCGGATCTGTGATTCCCGCGGTGGCAAGGGCACGGAGTGTGCCCTGGGCGCGACGAACAATCCGCTCATCGGTGGTCGCTGGGTTCACGTCGTCCTGTCGGGCGTTCCGCCCGGTTCGACGGCTACCCAATTTATTCCGAGCAACGGGACAGCAGCGGCAGCGGCGTTCAACCTCACCGCGGTGGCCGGATCCCTGCCGACGTACCTTTCGGTGGCCGTTCCGACGTCGGGCGACGCCTGTCCGACCGGCCAGCCCTCCTTCTCGAATCTGAACCCGGCAGCGGGCACGGCCCTCCCCAACCGGGTGATCTCGAATCTCGGCCCCAACCAGGACATCTGCCTGTACTCCGCCCTGGGCGTGATCAACTACGTCATCGACGTCAACGGATGGTTCGGCAAGACGAGCGCGGGTCCGGGCGCATTCTTCTATTCAGTTCCGCCCACCCGGATCTGCGACACACGCTCGAATCTCGGCACCAGATGCCAGAACCAGGAACTGCAGAAGAATGAACACCTCCTCGTGCATGTCGCGGGCATCCTGGTGGTGCCCGCCTGGGACGCACATGCACCGCCGCCGCTCGCTGTGGTGGCCAACCTCACCGGTGTCGCCGGGACGGCAGCGACCTTTTTCACCCTGTATCCCGCTGACGCGACCTCGCCTCCGACGGCGTCGGACCTCAACCCGAGTGCCGGGCAGGTCATCGCCAACCTGACGATCACCAGCCTCGCCCAGACCGGCGGACTGAGCACCGACGGCAACGTGAACCTCTACAACCCCGTCGGTTCGATCAACGCGATCCTCGACGTCGCGGGCTGGTTCCAGTAGGGGCTCGGCAGCAGCGAGTCAGCGCGCGACTCCGCGCTCAGGGAGCGGCGCGCTCTCCGGCAGTCCTCGACATGCGCAACACGCGCAGCAGCGATGCCATCTCGATGGCCGCGATCGCTGCCTCCGCCCCCTTGTTCCCATGCTTGCCGCCGGCCCGGTCGTTCGCCTGCTCGATGGTGTCGACGGTCAGGACCCCGAAGGTCGCGGGAACGCCGGTGACGGCATGCACCGATGCGGTCCCCTGCGCCGCCTCGCCGGCCACGTAGTCGAAGTGCGGGGTGTCGCCCCGTATCACCGCGCCAAGGCAGACGATCGCATCGACGGCTCCGGACTTCGCGAGCTCCCGTGCCGCAATCGGGATCTCGAAGGCGCCGGGAACCCAGACGACATCGATGTCGCCGGCCGCGATGCCCTGCTCCCGCAATGCCTCGACGGCGCCGTCGAGCAACCGGGTGGACACGATGTCGTTGAAGCGCGAGACGACGATGCCGATGCGCATGCCGGTGGCGTCGTGGCTTCCCGTGTACACTCGCGCGCCCTCGATCGGAGCGCCCGCCGACCCGGCCTCGGAGTCATACCTTGTCGACGGCATGGTCCAGGTCCAGGTTGTGGCCGAGCTTCTCCTGCTTGACCCGGAGGTAGCGCTCGTTGTGCGCGTTCGCCGGGATCACCAGCGGGATCTGGTCGGTGACCTCGAGACCGTAGCCGCTGAGGCCGTAGTACTTCTTCGGGTTGTTGGTGAGCACGACCATGCGCTTGACGCCGATGTCGGAGAGGATCTGCGTGCCGATGCCGTAGTCGCGCTTGTCGACGGGGAGCCCCAGGCTCAGGTTCGCCTCCACGGTGTCCAGCCCGCGATCCTGCAGCGCATAGGCGCGCAGCTTGTCCATGAGCCCGATGCCGCGGCCCTCCTGGCGCAGGTAGACTAGGACCCCGCGGCCCGCGTCGGCGATCATTGCCATCGCTTTGTGCAGTTGCGCCTGACAGTCGCAGCGCTGCGACCCGAAGACGTCACCGGTGAGGCACTCGCTGTGCACGCGTACCAGGACCGGCTCCTCGCCGCGCACGTCGCCCCAGACCAGCGCCATGTGGGTCACGTGTGTGATGACGTCCTCGTATGCGTAGGCGACGACCGTGCCGTACTCGGTGGGCAGCGTCGTCGTCGCGCCGCGCTCGACGAGCCGTTCGTTGCGGCGGCGGTACGCGATGATGTCGGCGACGGACACGATCCTGATATCGTGCTCGGCGGCGAAGACATCGAGGTCGGGACGCCGCGCCATGCGGCCGTCGGCCCGCATCACCTCGCAGATGACCCCCGCCGGAAAGCGACCCGCGAGCTTGCAGAGATCGACGATCGCCTCGGTCTGGCCGGCGCGCTCGAGCACACCGCCCACCGCCGCTCGAAGTGGAAACGTGTGACCCGGCTTGGCGAAGTCGCTCGGCTTGGCGTGCTCGTCGCAGAGCAGGCGGATGGTGGTGGCGCGGTCGAAGGCGCTGATGCCGGTCGTGACCCCGTGGCCGATCGCCTCGACCGTGACCGTGAACGCCGTCCCGAAACGCGAGGTGTTGTTGTCGACCATCGCGCCGACACCGAGCTCATCGAGGCGCCATCCCTCGACGGGCACGCAGATGAGCCCGCGTCCGTACGTGGCCATGAAGTTGACCGCCTCCGGCGTGATGCGGTCGGCCGCAATCGCGAGGTCACCCTCGTTCTCGCGGTCCTCGTCGTCGACGATGATCACGAACTTGCCGGCGCGGATGTCGGCGATCGCGTCCTCGACACTCGCGAGCGTCATCGAGTGACTCCTTCCTCGACGGCTGTGGCGAGCACGCGCGGCGTTCCTGGCGCAAGCGCGCGCGCCACGTAGCGGGCGATGAGGTCGACCTCGAGGTTCACTCGTGTCGCCACCCTCCAGGCGCCGGCCACGGTCGCGGCGAGGGTCACCGGGATGAGCGAGACCGTGAACGCCGACTCGAACACGTCGACGACGGTGAGGCTGATGCCGTCGACGGCAACGCACCCCTTCTCCGCGATGAGCTGGATGACATCTTGGGGGGTGGCGATCGTGACCCAGCGTGCGTTGCCGTCCTCGCGCAGCACGGTGACGATCCCGGTCGCGTCGACGTGGCCTGACACCATGTGGCCGCCGACCCGGTCGCCATAGCGCAGTGCGCGCTCGAGGTTCACGGTGGCGCCGTCGGTGAGGTCACCGAGGGTCGTGCGGTGCAGGGTCTCGGGCATGACGTCGGCCTCGAAGCCGCCCGCGGACGCCGCCGCGACGGTGAGGCATGCGCCGTTGACCGCGATGCTCTCCCCGATCTCGATCTGCTCGAAGGGTGTGCGCGGCTGGATCTCGATCCGGCCCGGCGTCTGCGCCCGCACCGTGCCGAGCGTTTCGACGATCCCGCTGAACATTCGTGACTCCTCGATCTCAGCGTACACAGTATCCGGTCACCACGAGATCGGGACCGGCGGTTTCCACAGAGACATCCCCGAGGAATGGTGACGCCGCGAGGCTCGGCACCCCCATGCCACCGACGGCACCGGGGGCGCCCGCGCCGCCGATGATCCGCGGCGCCAGCATGGCGACGACCTTGTCGACGATGCCCGCGTCGAATGCGGCTCCGAGCACTCCGCTTCCCCCCTCGATGAGCACGCTGATCACGTCGCGCGAGCCGAGCAGGGCCATCAGCGCGGCGAGGTCGACGCCGCCGGGCCCTTGAGCGACGACCTCGACCGCCACGCCCGATGCGCGCAGCCGGGTCACGTCCTCGGGTCTCGCTCGCGACGTGGTGGCGATGAGCGCGGTCCCGATCTCATGCTGCAGGACGCGAGCACCGGCGGGGATGCGCAGTTCGCTGTCGACCACGACGCGGAGCGGCGAGCGGCCGCCCTGGATGCGGGTCGTCAGCGCCGGATCGTCCGCCAGGACGGTGTTGATCCCCACCAGCACGGCATCGTTGACGTGGCGGGGGCGGTGGGCCACAGCGCGGCACGCGTCTGAGGTGATCCACCGCGATTCCCCACCTGCCGTGGCGATCCTGCCGTCGAGCGAGGCGGCGAACTTGGCCGTGACAAACGGGAGTCCGGTGGTGATGTGCTTGACGTAGCACTCGTTCAGGCGGCGCGCCTCCGCCTCGCGGATACCGACTTCGACGGGGATCCCGGCGGCCCGTATCGCGTCCATACCTCGCCCGGCGACCCGAGGGTTGGGGTCGGTCATGGCAACAACCACCCGTCGAGGGGCAGCGGCGACGAGCGCGTCAACGCAGGGCGGCGTACGTCCGTGGTGCGCGCACGGTTCGAGGGTGACGTAGACGTCGGCGCCGCGGGCTCGATCGCCGGCCGCGGCGAGTGCCTCGACCTCGGCATGCGGATCACCCGCCTTGCGGTGGAAGCCGGTGGCGATGACCTCCCCTGCTCGCGCGATGACGCACCCGACCATGGGATTGGGACTGGTCGCGTAGTCGGCCGTCCGCGCAGCTGCGAGGGCGGCGTCCATCAGCGCCTCATCGGCGCTGGGCGCTTCGGTCACGCTCGAGCCGGCACCCGAGGCGGTGAGAGCGTGCCGTCGGGACGGAGCATCCGGCGCGCCTCGAGATCCGCGCGGAGCTGGCCGCAGGCCGCATCCGCGTCGCCCCCGCGGGTGTCGCGGACGGTCACGCGCGCGCCCCGGAGCGCGCCGAGAAAGCGGCGTGCCACCTCGGGCTCGGGCGGACCCCAGGGGCTGCCCTCGATGCGGTTCATGGGGATGACGTTGATATGGGCCTCGGCGCGGCGGGCGAGGTCGCGGAGGCCCTCGGCCTGCTCGATCGAGTCGTTGACGCCCCCGATCAGGCACCACTCGAAGCTGATCCGCCGCCCCGTCCGCTCTGCGTACCGGCATGCCGTGTCGAGCACAAGCCCGAGCGGATACGTCCGGTTGATCGGGACGAGGCGATCGCGCAGCTCGTCGGTGGCCGCGTGAAGGGAAACAGCGAGGGTCACCGGCATGCCCGATGCGGCGAGCTGCTCGATGCCCGGGGCCACCCCGCTCGTGGACACGGTGATCCTCCGCGGGCTGATGCCGGCGCCGTCCGTGAGCCCGCGGAGCGACTCGAGCGTCGCGGCGACGTTGGCGAGCGGCTCCCCCATTCCCATGTACACGATGTGAGTCACCGGTCCGAGTCCGCGCCGGTGGAGCGCGTTCGACGCGGCGCGCACCTGGTCGACGATCTCGGCGGCACTGCAGTTGCGCCGCAAGCCCATGTGGCCGGTGGCGCAGAACGGGCACCCGACCGCGCAGCCCACCTGGCTGCTGACGCAGACCGTCGATCGCCGCCTCGAGTCCGCCCGCGCCGGCGTTTCCATGGCCACCGTCTCGATGGTCTGACCGTCCCTGAGGCGGCAGAGGAGCTTGATCGTCGCTCCGCCGTCGGCGAGCAGCTCGGTGTCGACGGCGACGGTCGAGAACTCGAATTCGGCGGCCATCGCCTCACGCAGCGGCCCGGGGAGCTGGAGCATCCCGTCGAAGTCCACGACGAACGGCTGCCAGACCGCGGCCTGGATCTGGCGCGCGCGCCAGGCAGGCTCGCCGAGACGGGCAAGCGCATCGATCACCGCGGTTTCGCCCGCGGTGCTCAGGGCTCGGGTGGGCATGAGTCCATGGTACGGGTGGGCGCGTCAGCTCCCGTGAACCACGTAGGCTGCCCGCATGAATGGGGTTCTCGGCGCCTTCCTCGGCGTGCCCGCGACGATGCTCGTAGCGGGTGGCCTCGGCATCATCGGCCTCAGCATCTACACCCGTCTCATCGGGACCCGGCGCGGCAAGCGGCCGATCCACTGGGGGCACGTGACGCTGGGGACGGTGATGTTCGCCCTGGGGGTGCTCCTCCTCTGGGTCGAGGTGATCACGGTCGGAGCCGGATAGTGCTCCTAGCGGTGGCCGATCAGGCTCAGGAACTCGTTGCGCGACTTGTCGTCATCGCGGAAGCTGCCGGTCAGTGATGAGGTGACGGCCGAGCTGTTCTGCTTCTCCACGCCGCGCATCGCCATGCAGAGGTGGATCGCCTCGATGACCACCCCGACTCCCCCGGGCTCGAGGATCGACTGGACCGCGTCGGCGATCTGCGTGGTGAGCCGTTCCTGGACCTGCAGCCGGCGGGCGAACATGTCGACGAGGCGGGGAATCTTGCTGAGTCCGAGAATGCGTCCAGTCGGGAGGTATGCAACGTGCGCCTTGCCGAAGAAGGGCAGCAGATGGTGTTCGCAGAGGCTGTACACCTCGATGTCTCGGACCACCACCATCTCCGAGTACGGCTCCTCGAAGATGGCGCCGTTGACGAGGTCCTCGAGATTTTGCGAGTAGCCACTGAGCAGGTACCGCATGCTCCGGGCCGCGCGCGACGGTGTCCGGACCAGGCCGGGTCGCGTGGGATCCTCGCCGACCTCGGTCAGGAGCGACAGCATCAATGGGGCGATGGGATCGGTGGTCTCAGCGTCCGCCGTCATGGCGAGGCGATCATGACGCTCGCCGCGGCGAAGTTGCTACGCACGCGCGGATGCCCGTTCGGTACCGGTATTCAGGACGTTGGTGGGGTGGCGGGACCGGCATGCTCGCGTCGAGCGACTGGTTGCGCGGCGGCGATCAAACCTGCTGGGGGGCGGCGGAGCTTGCCACGACCTGGTCCAACGCCGCTCGGATGATCGCGTAGCACTCGCACGACACTCCCTCCAAACCCCTTCGATCCACGATGGTCACGCGGCCCCGGTGATAGCGGATGAGGCCCGCTGACTGGAGCAGTCCCGCCGACAGCGTCACGGTCGCACGGCGCGACCCGAGCATCTGGCCGAGGAACTCGTGGGTGATCGGGAAGGTGTCGGTCTCGACGCGGTCGTGGCTCATCAGCAACCATCTGCTGAGGCGCTCCTCGTTGGAGTGGAGCCGGTTGCACGCGGCCGCCTGGGAGATTTGACCGAACAGTGCCTGGATGTACCGCCGGACGAGGCGGCGAAAAGCCGGCAGGTGGTCAAGGGCGGCTGTGAAGGCGGTCGCCTCCATCCGCAATGCGCGGCCTCCGACCTGAGAGATCGCCCGAACCGCGAGTGACCCTCCGGCGACGAGTGGCACCCCGACGATGCCTTCGTTCCCGATGGTCGCGACTTCCACGATGTCCCCGTCCGCGAGCGGCGTGACCAGCGAAACGACACCGTCGAGTGGGAAGTGCACGCATCGGATCGCGGTACCGGGCTCGAACAGCACAGTCTGCGTGGGAAGAGCAACCAACTCGAGCCCGGGGAACAGTTGATCACGCTCTTCACCCGGGAGGGCGCGAAGGATTCGGTTCTGTGGCGCAATGTCGGCGCCGCTCGTGGTGTCCATGTGTGGAGTCCTCCACCGATGCGATGGCCGGAATCCGTCACTCCTAAAGCGAGGAACGTCCGTCCATCTCCGAGCTCGAGTCGATGATGGCTCCGGCTCGCTGTCGGCGCAAGAGGACGAGGTCCCAAGCGTTCAGGCCATTTGGACCAGCCTTCCGAGACCTGCAGACGAAGCTCTGGCGCGGGCTGCCGGGCCTCAGGCGGCCGTCCGGTACCGGGCTGATAGGCTCGAAGGCATGGTGGGTCATGACTGAGCGCGCGATTCCTCCGACTGCGCGAGAGCGCGCTGCGTACGACGCAGCCACGGCGGGAACACCCAAGGACTTCGTGGTCACATGCCGCGCGGCGGGCATCAACCCGAAACTGATGCTCGACAACTTCCAGGCGGCGCCCTGGAGGTGGCTGTACCTCTTCCCTCCGGGCGATCCCGTCACCGATGAGGTGAGGCACCGCCCGTACCAGCCGGCGATTCAGGAGCGTCTTGACGCAGCTCGCGAATACGTCGAGGCACCGTGGTGGCGCCGCATGTTCGGCAGCCGCGAGGCCTTCGACCCCGCGGCGCGGCACGCCTACACGAGGACGCACCTGCCGGATCGCTGAGGCACAGCAGACGCAAGGACCTTTGCGCCCGATTCCAATGCCATCCGGCCCTGGTAGGCCGTCGCATGAGCGGACATCCTCAACGCGGAGGTATCTGCGATGAACGCGTCCACACTCGAGCGGTACAAGCCAAAGCGGCTTTCGATGGTCGACAACGCCTGGCTCCACATGGAGATGCCCACCAACCTGATGATGGTCGGGAGCCTTGTGTTCTACGATGCGCCGCTCGATCGGGAGCTACTGCTCACGACGCTGCGCCAACGCCTGCTGAACCACCCGCGCTTCGTGCAGCGCATCGAACCCTCGCCGCTCGGGCCGCCGCGGTGGGTGCCCGACAAGATGTTCGACCTGAACGCGCACGTGCACAGCATCGCGCTGCCGGCTCCCGGCGGGGACGCGGAGCTGCGGACCCTGGTCGGCGATCTCATGAGCAGCCCGCTCGACATGTCACGCCCGTTGTGGGACGCCCACCTCATCGAGAACTACCACGACGGTGGCCTGATGCTCACCCGTATCCATCACTGCATCGCCGACGGCACCGCGCTGATCCACGTGCTCCTCGGACTCACCGCCACCACGGCGGCCGCCTCGTTGCATGCCCCGCACCACCCGACGCAATCCATCGAGGGGGACGCGGGATTCCACCTTCCGTCGCTGGACCCGCGCCATGCGGTTGAAGGGATCGTCGAGCTGGGAGCCCATGCCTACACGCTCGCGCGGTTGACCGCCCTCTGGCCCGACTCGTCGACGACACTGCGCGGCGACCTGGTTCGCACCAAGCAGGTGGCTTGGACACAGCCGTTCCCGCTCGAGAGCCTGCGCACACTCCGCAAGGTGTCCGGCTACACGGTCAACGACATCCTCGTCACGGCGGTGACCGGCGCGCTGCGGACGTTCATCCGCAAGCACGACGCCGAGGTGCCCGACCACATCCGCGCGCTGGTGCCGGTCGACATGCGCCCGAGCACCAGTGACGGCACCGCCGGCAATCAGTTCGGGCTCGTCTTCCTCGACATGCCGGTGGGGCTCGCTCGTCGCAAGGATCGCCTCACCGCCGTGCACGAGCGCATGGAGGCGGCCCGGCACTCGCCACAGCCATCGGTGACGTTCGAGGTGATCGGAGCGCTCGGCCTGGTTCCGCAGACCGTCAGGCGTCTCGTGACGCGTTTCTTCGGCTCCAAGGGCACGGCGGTCGTCACCAACGTCCGCGGACCCGAGAGCGAGCTCTACTTCGCCGGCAGAAAGCTGCGTCACATGACGTTCTTCGTGCCCCAGTCCGCGATGCTCGGCGTGGGCATCAGCATCATGACCTACGCCGGCCAGATCCAGATGGGCGTCATCGCCGATGCCGGCCTTGTGCCCGACCCGCTGGCCATCACCCACGACATCACCGAGGAGTTGCGCGAGCTGATCAAGCACTGACGCGCTGGGGCCTTCTGGGATGGCCCAGAATTGCCGCACCAGGGCCAGTGACTGACGAGATCGCGCGCGCTGCCGCCGTCGCCGTCGAGGCGCCCGTGGCGCAGCCCGCCCTCGTCGTTCATGAGCTGACCAAGCGCTTTGGGCGGCGGACCGCTTTCTCGGAGGTGTCGTTCGAGGTCGCCCAGGGCGAGGTCTTCGGTTTTCTCGGCCCCAATGGTGCCGGCAAGACGACGACGGTGCGCGCCCTCGGCACCCTGATCGCGCCGACCTCGGGGTCGGCAACCGTCGCCGGAATCCCGCTCAGCCCGGAGAACGGCGTCGAGATTCGCCGCCGGATCTCGGTCATGCCCGAATCGCCCGGCCTCTACCTGCGCCTCACCGTGACCGAGAACCTCGAGTTCTTCGCGGGTCTCTATGGTCTGCACCAGGCGGGCGCGCGGATCAAGGATGCCCTTGCGGCCGTCAACCTCTCCGATCGTGCGGCCGATCTGTGCGGCGGCCTCTCCAAAGGGCTCCGCCAGCGAGTCGGGCTCGCCCGCGCGCTGCTCAGCGACCCCGAGATCATGTTCCTCGACGAGCCGACGTCCGGACTCGACCCGGTGGCGGCTCGCGAGGTGCACGACCTCATCACCGGGCTCCGGCGCAAGGGTGTGACCATCTTCCTCACCACCCACCGACTCGACGAGGCCGAGAAGCTCTGCGACCGCGTCGCCATCCTCAATACGACGTTGCGAACCGTGGGCCGGCCGGCGGAGTTGCGCGCTCAGCTGTTTCAGAGTGCGCTGGTCGTCAGGACGCTCACGCCGATGAGCGATCCCGCGCGGGTCTTCGGTGGTGTGGACGCCGTCGAACGCTGGCACTCCGGGGAGCCGGGATCCTACGAGCTGACCGTTGAGGATCCACGCGTGGCCGCGCCCGAGGTGACCAGAGCCCTGGTCGGGGCCGGCGCCGACGTGCTGTCGATCGGTGAAGCGCGGCATTCGCTCGAGGATGTCTACCTCGAGCTGGTCGACGAGGACGTGGAGGCCCGCAGGCAGTGATCAGCATCGACGCCACCCGCGTTCGGGCGGTCGTCCGCAAGGAGCTGCGGGACTACCGGCGCAAGCGGGCGATCGTCGTCGCGATGATCATCCTGCCGCTCATCTTTCTCATCGAGCCCCTGCTCGCGGTGCTGCTCGGTGCGCCGGATGCGCCCGGGGACCCGAGCTACCGGGGACCGATCCTGCTCCTGCTCCTGATCCCGGTCATCACGCCGTCCACACTGGCCGCTTACGCGGTTGCCGGCGAGCGCGAGCAGGGGACGCTCGAGCCCTTGCTCACCACGCCGATCCGCAAACAGGAGTTCATCCTCGGCAAGGCGGCGGCGGTGATGATCCCGACGCTGGGCATCAGCTACCTGGTGTTCGGATTCTTTCTCGCGTTCGTCCGGGTGGTTGCCAACCCCGCCATCGCCACGGGCATCTTCGACGAGGGTCCCCTCCTCCTCGCCCTGTTTCTGTTCACGCCGCTGCTGGCCGGCTGGGCCATCGTGGTGGGATTGGCGGTGTCGGTCAGGGCGGGCGAAGTGCGCGTCGCCCAGCAATTGGGAATGATTGCCAGCTTCCCGCCGCTCGGGGTGGTCGTGCTCTTGGTGCTCGGTGTGATCGCCCCGACCTTCAGCTCGGCGATCGGGTTCGCCGCCCTTCTGCTGGCGATCGACCTGCTGGCCTTGCGAGCCATCTCCGGGATGTTCGACCGCGAGCGGTTGGTGACGGGGACGAGAGCCTCGCGCTTCTAACGGCTCGGCGCCCACAAGCCCACCCTCAGAGGTCTATTGTTCGCTGACGCACATCACTGGGGGGGCAACAATGGACGCGACCAGCAGGTATCTGCTTGTGCTCACGGCGGCCATGACCGCACTCGGCGCCCTGATCTCGTTCGCGCTCGCATGGGAGCTCCGGGACCGCTCGCCCAAGGGACCGCCGACCCGCTGACGCAATCAAGGGCGCGCGTCACGTGGCGTGAAGGTCCCCGTGGGGCCGGCGTGCCCGTTTCTGAGTGTCCACGCCCCGGCGGACCGCCCGGATATGTGACCAAGGACCCTCGCTTCGGCTGCGAAGGGCACTTGAAGGTCGTCTGGTCACGACCAATGATGGCGTTGTGGCAACGACATCGGCATTGCCTGAGGCCGGCATCCCGGGGGGATCCCGTGGCGACGAGCCGCTCGCTGCGCTCGAAGGGTCGGTCAAGGATCTCCTGACCACCGCGGCACTCGGCCGGGACAACCTGCTGGCGATCCTCGACCTGGCGGCGCAGTGCAAGCAGGACCCGTACGCCGGGTACGACCTGCTGCGCGGTGACACCGTGGTTCTGTACTTCAACAAGCCGTCCACGCGCACCCGGATCTCCTTCGAGACCGCCGTGGCGCGCCTCGGTGGCACGCCGCTCTCGGTCGGACCGCACGAGCTGCAACTCGATCGCGGCGAGACCATCGAGGACACCGCCAGGGTGATCAGCGGCTATGCGCGAGCATTCGTCATTCGCACCTTCAGCGACGAGGATGTTCGCCGGTTCGCCGCCGCGGCGACGATTCCCGTGATCAACGCGCTGACCGACCAGCACCACCCCTGCCAGAGCATCGGCGACCTGCTGACGCTCCGCGAACTGTGGGGTGGCTTCGCGGGTCATCGGCTCGCGTTCATCGGCGACGGCGACAACGTCGCGCACAGCCTGCTCGAGGCATGCTCGCTCCTCGGAGTCGACATCGCCGTCGCGACACCTCCGGGGTATGGGCCCGATCCCGACATTGTGGCGGCGGCGCTCCGCACGGCACGCGCCGGTGGCAGCACCGTGGTCGTCACCGACGATCCAATCGAGGCGGTCCATGGCGCCGATGCCGTCTACACGGACGTCTGGCTGTCCATGGGTGACTCGGAGCTCGAACGCGCCTCACGCATTGCGGCATTCCAGCCGTATCAGGTCGACTCGCGGCTCATGGCGCACGCGGCGCGCGATGCTGTCTTCCTCCACTGCCTGCCGGCACATCGGGGTGAGGAGGTCAGCGCGACGGTCTTCGACGGGCCGCAGTCGCGCGTCTTTCACCAGGCCGCCAACCGTCTCCCCACTGAGCAGGCGATCCTCCGGGCGCTGCTCGTGGGCTCGCTCGCACCCACAACATCTTCGTCTTGAGGGAGAAGCACATGCGCAACGTCATCATCATGGGCGCCGGCGGGCGCGACTTTCACAACTTCAACGTGGTGTATCGCGATCGCGCCGACACCAGGGTCGTGGCATTCACGGCGGCGCAGATCCCCGGCATCGACGACCGCACCTATCCTCCGGAACTCGCCGGCGGGCTGTATCCGATGGGGATTCCCATCCGCCCCGAGTCCGAGCTCCCGTCGCTGATTCGCGAGCACGGTGTCGATGAGGTGGTCTTCGCATACTCGGACATGCCGCACATCGAAGTGATGCGGCGCGGGTCGATCGCACTCGGAGCGGGTGCGGACTTCACCCTGCTGGGTCCGAAGTCGACGATGCTCAAGAGCACCAAACCGGTGGTCTCGGTCTGCGCGGTGCGGACCGGGTCAGGCAAGAGTCAGACCAGCCGCCGTGTCGGCAGGATTCTGATGGACGCCGGGCTCCGTGTCGCACTCGTCCGGCACCCGATGCCGTACGGGGATCTCGTCGCCATGCGCGTGCAGCGCTTCACGACGATGGACGAGATCGATGCGTCGCATCCGACCGTCGAGGAGCGTGAGGAGTACGAGACTCCCGTCGAGATGGGGATGGTCATGTACGCCGGCGTCGACTACGGCGCGATCCTCGCCCAGGCGCAGGTTGAGGCGGACGTGATTGTCTGGGACGGCGGTAACAACGACTTCTCGTTCTACACGCCGACTCTGAGCATCGTCGTCGTCGATCCCCTCCGCGCCGGACAGGAGCTGTCCTATCACCCGGGAGAGACCAATCTGCGCATGGCCGATGTGGTGATCATCAACAAGATCGACAGCGCCGGCCTCGAGGCCACAGAGCACGTCATCGACGACGTGCTCTCGGTGAACCCCTCGGCCACGATCATCCGGGCGGCGTCACCCACGCGTCTCGAAGCGGGACCTCCCATTGCCGGGAAGCGTGTGCTCGTCGTCGAGGATGGGCCGACACTCACGCATGGGGGCATGAGCTTTGGAGCCGGGATGGTCGCTGCGCGGCTCGCCGGCGTCACGCAGCTTGTGGACCCACGTCCGCACGCTATCGGCACCATCGCCGATGCCTTCGTGCGCTACCCGCATATCGGCATGGTGTTGCCGGCGATGGGGTATTCGGACGCGCAGCTCAGCGAGCTCGAACAGACGATCAACGACGCCGAGTGCGATGTGGTGGTGACCGGGACCCCGATGGATCTCGGGCGGCTCATCCATTCACGCCATCCGATCCGTCACGTGACATACGAGTTGCAGGAGATCGGAGAACCCACCCTCGCCACAGTGCTTGCGCCGTTCATCGCCCTGGCGAAGCCGCCGGCCGTGGTCGCCGTGTGACCAACACCGTCCTCTCCCCGTAGCCGGCGTTCAGCAGCGGTGCCGGACCTGCGTCACGATCTGGCGCCGAAGTCGACCTCACTGGTTGGCACCGTCCCAGCGGTTCGTCCCGGCGCCGTCTGATAGGTCCAGTACAGGTTGGTGTGGGCGATGACCTGCTCAGGCGGTGGCGCGCCCCATTCCGACTGATCCTCGGTGGTGTGGGCGTCGCTGACGAGGGTTGCGTCGTATCCCCTGGCGAACGCGCCGTGGAGTGTCGAGCGGATGCACAAGTCCGTCTGGGCGCCGACGACGATGAGCCGGCCGACGCCGAGCCCGGCCAGCACCGTCTCGAGTGAGCTGTCCTCGAAGGAGTCGCCGTAGTTCTTCTCGATGAGGGGCTCACTGTCGCCCGGCGCGAGCTCGGGCACGATCTTCCACTCGTCGCTTCCCCGTTCGATCTGCTCGTCGGAGTGCTGGACCCAGACGATGGGAACCTTTTCCCGTCTCGCCTTCTCGACGAGGTTGCCGACGTTCGCGACCACCCTGTCGCGCGCGACCGCTGCATCGACGATGCCGTTCTGCACGTCAATCACGAGGAGGGCGGTGTTGGGCCGATTGTCGAGGGTGGTCATGGTCTCCCCTTTTGCTACTGGAACCACCCGGCGACGTCCAGCGTCGCGTTGATGGTGCCAACGCCGTTGTAGAGGTTGACATCACCGGACGAAGGCCCGCTCGTCGCCAGGCTCACAATTGCGAGGTCGTCGATGACGTCCCGGGCGCCGGGATTGAGATCAGATGCCTTGGGGATGTGCGTCGCATCGCTGACGTTCCGAGTCGGCTGAGGTACTCGGTCGCCGCAATCAACGCACTCGGCGACAGGGCGCTCAGGCAGATCGTGGGCGTCCGGGGCTCAAACGAAGGCCAGCCCCGGCGGCGGTCACACCCACCGCCGGGGCTGGCATCAAAGTTGGGGAGGTTACGTCGCGTTGATCCAGGGTTAGGTGGTCTTCCCGGCCTGGAAGATCTCCACTGCAGGGATGTTGCCGTAGAACCCACCCAAAGGCGGTGCGGTCGCGGTCCCGTAGCCACAGGCACCGGACCCATTGGTCCCGGCCGCAGTCGAATACTGGATGAACGTCTCGGGCGAAACCAAGCCATTGCAGGTGATCTCGCTACCCGCCGCCGTCCCGGAGACAGCCGGGTTCTCCTCGACGTAGAGATTGCCGGGGTTAGTGTCCGCGCCGACACTCACATTGGTCGGCTCGGTGCTCAGGTTGACGTTGAGCGAACCCCATGGATTGGGGTCGTTGCCGCAGTACGGCGTGTAGTTGGCGCAGTCCTCGTTCAACTCAGCGAGGGAGATACCGACGACCACATGGGAAGGCAGTACGACCGCAGGCTTGAAGCCGGTGAACGTGGCGTTGAAGAGAGTGATGCCATCGACGAAGTAGGTGCCAGCGCTGGCCCCAAAGGGAACCGCGATGGTCTCGGTGACGCTGGTGAGCAGCTTCCCGACCGTTCCTCCCAGTCCCGGCTTGTAGAAGCTGACCGTGACCGGGGTCTTGAAGGCGCTCGGCCAGAAGTTGGACATCGACACGACGACCTTGCTCACGCTCCTAGTCGACGCGTGCAGGGTGACCGCATTGCCGAACTGCTCGATCTGCGTCCCGTTGAAAGCCTGACCGGCCAGGTAACCACTGAACGAGCCAAGCAGGCTGTTGTATGTCGGCGTCGGGGCGGGGGCGGTCGGTGCCGCAAACACGGCGGTTGCGGGCACGATCGCCGCAGCGAGCCCGATCAGCACCGCTGCGGGGCGTCCAATCTTGATCATGTGACTGTCCTTCCTATTGAGCTGATCCGATCTGGATGTCTTGACGGAAGCAATGGCCCTCCCACCAGGGCCGAAGGTCACAAACTTCAACCGGCCGACGAAAGCCTGCCGGCGGGATCGCTTCCGGGCACGCATGGCAGCCCTGTTCCCACCTCCTGACAAGCCGAGGTCACGCCCCAGGGCCGCCCTCGGTGTCCTTCGGCTTGGGATCCACGCGAACCGGCTGGTCCACTTCGGGCCGCCTCTTTACGGGCAGGTCAAGCTTGTCCCCGTCGAGCCCCTGACTGCCCTGATAGAGCACCAGGGCGAGGTCAAGTCCCCGGTAGTGGTGTGAATTCGGTGGAGTTCTCACAACGTCGGTGAGCTACGCGACCAGTCCCTCCGTGAGCGGGTTGGTGAGCAACGCTGGACCGTCGGGACGGAGCAGGCGCGCCATCGATTGCTGGCTGAAGTGGCGGCGTCCATCCTGCCACTCGTCGTGCTGGTCCTGGAGCACGGCGGTGAACAGGCGCAGCAGTGAGGCCGTGTTGGGAAAGATCCCCACCACCTTGGCGCGCCGGTCGAGCTCGGCGTTGACCCGCTCGATGGCATTGGTTGACGAGATTGAGCGCCAGTGGTCGACCGGGAAATCCAGATAGGCGAGCACGTCGTCCTCAGCAGCACGGAGCTTGGCTGCGACGCTGGGAAAGCGTGGCTCCAAGACGCTGAGCGCGTGGTTCACCGCGTCGCGGGAGGTCTCGCGAGTTGGCTGCAGGAAGATCGACTTCACCACCGCGAGCACTGCCGGCGCGTGCAGCTTGGGCACCGCGCTCGCCACGTTGCGCAGGAAGTGCACCTTGCAGCGCTGCCAGGTCGCGCCGGCGAACA
>ODAK010002277.1_pt1 | contig 20206 bp, 17 predicted proteins | sample 1539591 | NCBI WGS metagenome assembly ODAK01 (sample SAMEA3539303, study PRJEB22396) | soil metagenome | biome: tundra; feature: field; material: soil | place: USA | collected 2010-05 | depth 0.15 m | reverse complement strand
GCTCGGACGAAGCACCACGTAGTGAAGCTCAATGTTGTTTGACCTGATGATGTCGGTCAGGACGTCGAGATAACGAGGACGTATCAACGAATCGAGCACAACAAAGTAGCCGCCATTTGCAAAGGCACTGGCGGCGCTGCCAATCGCCTCAAACACCACTTGATGTTGGAGCGTCGAACCTTCATCCCAGCCTCGTAAACGCCCCACTTTCAATGCGTGAAAAAAGTCATCCGCGTGGAGATGCACCGAAGGATCGAGGGTTTGCTCAGCTATCTGGCGCGCTACTGAGGTTTTGCCGCTCGCCGCCGGACCAGTGACTATGAGAATTGTTCCCTTATCCTCAGTCCCTCTTCCGATGCGACTCACAACTGCAATTCTAAAAGTTCACTCATGGTCGAGCCGCCAGTGCACGGTGGCAGAACTGTTGCGTCGGGCCTCGGACACCACAGCTATACAACCCTGGTTCAACTCGACCACTTGATTCGTTTGAAGAATCGGTGGTGAGCCGACGACCTGAATTTTCAATCGGCGGTTTCGATGGGTATTGATGATCAACTAGGTGGCCCGAACGGACGGCTTTGCGCTTTGCGCACACCGTCCCCGGGCTTCGAGAATTGTCTTAACGATGGTTCTGAACAGCGAGTGTGATGCAAGGGCCTGTGCGAAAAACCAAGGAGCTCGTTGGACGATTTGAGGAACTCTTCTAAATGTTGTCAAGGCACCGTCGGCACCATATTGTTCTGACGGTGAGGTACCGCGGCGCTGCATACGTTGTAGCTGGTCTTATCGCACTGGCAACTCTGGGCGCGACGCTGGCCGCTGTCGAGAGCGCTGGGCGACCACGGCCCCCCAGTCCAACGGCGACGGCACGAGCCTTGTGCCACGACATCCTCGGTGCACGAGCCCTCAACTCGGAGCCTGAGAAACTGATCGCAGTACGCCAGTTCACGTACGGTCCGGGATCGCGTTCCACACCTAACGCATTTCCGGGACTTGACACAAGCCAGGTGGCCGGCGTGTGCTGGACCGCACAATCGAGCACCGGTTACGAGCTGTACGCCGTCGCTCCTGGCTACAAGCCCGTCCGCATCGAAGGGGTAACGGGTGTCGGATTCACATCGACGCCGCTACCGGGCTTCGTCGATATCCCATGATTGAGTAGGTGTCGCCACCTAGATGCTCAGCCCGCACGATTCAGAAGAACCGCTAATCCCGGGTTGGCGATCGATGATGTCAAGCCCTCCGCCAGACCGGTGTGGCGCTCGTCTACTTCGAGCGATCTGAATCACGCCGCGGCTGTCTCTCGTTCGAATACGGTGCCAAAACGGATTCTGACTGTCTTCGAAGATACCGGCTGGAAGGATGTCCTCATGACGATGTCACCAACTCCGCGATGGAGTTTCGATGTGATTCAAGCCGATTGGGTGAAGGAGCGGCTCGATGACTTCACGGCGGGGACAGTCTCTTCAGTGGTCCCGGCGGGATTCGACGCGTACGCGAGGATTCTTCATCCCGTCGAAACGCCATTACACGGCGACAGACTTGTGCGGTGGAGAGACGTCGCCAACTGGGGCGGTCAAGTACTCTCCGCTCAATCGCTATGGCTCGCAGTCGCGATGCCGGAAGTCAAGCCTGAACACCCTCGTCCTTGGAGAAGCCAGGGACCTCATCAGGGCTCCCTCTACGCCGACGACGCACGAGCCCTCGCCGCGATCGCCGGACGATTCACTGACACGCCACATCAATGCTGGTGCTGCATCTGGGAGGGCTTCGGATGGTGGTCAAGGAGCTGGCTCGTAGCCCCGGGCCAGTTGGCGCCGCCTCCTCCGCCAAGTCCGATTCCCATCGAAGCGAAGGATTGGCCGAAGGTTCACACTCGCTATCGCGATTACTTCCTCTATGAGGAGTCACTCGAGACTTCGTTCGTGGAAGCGATCGAGATACTCGAAGGGCACTCACCGAACCTGTGGTGGCCATCCGATCACGCGTGGTGTGTGGGGACGGAGATTGACCTCGATTCGACCTACGTCGGAGGTTCGAAACCCTTCATCGACGCGATCCTCCAGAGCGAAGAGCTCGAGGCCTTCGAAGTTGGTTCGACGGACTCGACGTCTGCGGGCCTGCCTGAATGGATGGACCATGTTGTCGATCACACTGTCGACGAGTTGCTCTTAACTGGACGTGCAGCGGTTGAGACCTCGATTGGCAGAATTCACTTCGAAGTAGATCGTCCGAGCCGTCTGCACCGGGGGGTCTTTCGATACGGGATTGACCGCGATGGCGATCGAGGCGGTTCTGGTCAATCACCACTAAGCAAGGGCTCAGATGATGACTTGCGTCGGCAACTTGAGTTCCAAGTCGAATACGGCCTGAGAAGCCTCGCCAACTAATGCTGCGCTTGACGCGGTGCAGGGTTGCACACTTGTCCCGTCGGGCCGCCGACCAGCTGCAATCCAAATGCGTTGTCGGACAGTATCGTCACGTTTACTTCGATTCAGGTCTGGGATCGTACGTTTTCGGGTACCGTGACGATTATCACGCACCATTGCCGTCCTAACGTGACGACGTGATTCACAATTCGAGGACCTTGCCCTCACACAGGAGCGCGATCCAAATCAGACATTCACGAAGGATCAGTCGCGGCTGGGGCTTTAAGTTGCCAACTGTCGTTGTCGGTCTCGCGATGGTCGTTATCGCATCCTTCACCGTGATGCCGCTCTCCGTCGACGCTGTCGCGAATGCCTCCCAAACTGCCTCAGATACGACCAGCGAGAGCGGGCTGAACGTACATGCGATCAGCGGAGCCCCGTACGGCGTGCACGCGCCGATACACGTACTCACCTTCAATGGGCCGCAATACTCGCTCGCAATTGACCTTGCGAACCACGAAATCGACGGTGGTGTGGAGACTCCAAGCTCCATGTGCCGAAGCACGGTCGGTTGCGTGGCGGCGGTGAACGGTGACTTCTATGACGTGACGCACAAAGGGAAGCCTGATCCCGGTGACGAGGTAGGCGGGATCATTCAAAACTGCGTTCTCTTGCATACTCCCGAGATCGCACATCAACAGGTTGATCTTAATGGGCAGCAAGTCAACGAAGGTCTCAACTGGAGTGTCAGTGTCGACGTCAACGGAGTCACTGCTCCGATCACCGCCATCAACCAGGAACTTCCGATGAGATACCGCAACGTCAATCTCCCTCTGGCCGGGACCTTGCTCTTCACCACGTCGTACGCCCTTCGAATTCCGTCCGCGGCGGGGCGGCTTACTTACGAGTTCATTCAAGTTAATGGCGCTACCAGTCCAACCACCATCAACACGACAGCTGAGCTCGAGCTGGTGGCGCTGACCACAAATGCAGTGAGGGTGCCCGCCGGTCACGTCTACATCTCCGCCCCAACGGGGTCGTCGTTCGCGTCCCTGCAGGTCGGCAACACCGTCACCATGACAACAACGTCCGCCGCTGGGTGCAACAACATCGGAGGGCACCCGATCCTTCTCAATGACGGCGCGGTTGTGCCAATAAGTTCGACCGATACTTACATGTCCCAGAGGTACGCGCGCACCGTGATTGGATGGACGGGATCGGGCGAGACCGTCATCATGATCGTCGCCGGAACTGACGACAAGTCAGGGGCCACGGGGTACCAGCTGGACAGACTGCTTCTATCCCTTAACGTCGTGACCGCACTCGATTTGGACGGAGGTGATTCCACCGCGCTCTACGCCAACGGGCGCATCTATTATCACGCCGGCAGGGCGGAGAGACCGGTCTCGACTGGTCTTCTCGTCGTCCAGAACCCATAGAAACCGCTACCGATTCCGTTTGCTTGGCGCCGAGCCACCCACGCAAGGAGGGAGACGGCTAGTGGTGACAACATTCTCCACGTCACCAGTCTCCAGTCGAAGATTGTGGACGTCGGTCCTCAGACACCAGTGAGTGGGAAGACTCCCACGCATCCGAGACCGATCAGTCACACCCAGGGTCGAGCATCCCGGACGACGCTGACTCGTCCGTTCAGCATCGACAGTGCGGAGCAGAATTCCTAGTCACCCTCGGGCGCCTCGGTGACGGTGTTGCCAGACGTCAGTGCGTCCTCCAAATCGAGTTGGATCTCGTCGCCGCGCACTACACCGTTCGCCTCGCCGGTGACTTCGAGCTCAGTCAACAATTCCTCGCCGCCGGCTTGTACCGCTTCGTCTCCCTGGATGTCCTCATCGACGTCGATCTCCCTCGTCGGGATCGTGGCGTTGAACCCCGTCGCCAAGTCTTCCGCGTCGACCGACCCCTGGACGAACTCGTCCTCGTCCTCATCCTCGTCGAGTAGCGCCGCATCTGAGGAGGTCTCGTCCTCCTCTTCCTCGCCGATCTCCTTAAAGATCTCGTCTTCCAGTTCCAGTCCTTGTTCGTCCCTGTCCATGGTTCCTTCTCTCCTACTCTTGACAGTCCCGGATCCGGACTGGTGGCACGCACCGTTGCACGATTCGCGTCGGACTACCTCCCTTGATCACCAGGCCCGTCGCCCTCATGGTAACGGAGGCGCGAAGAGAAAGATCTTAAGAGAACGTCGCCACGCCGCTCACGATCGCCTGCCTCGATAATCCCGTGGACGACAAGCAGGCGCTTCGAAATTGGGCGGGCGTCATGTTCGTATACAGGGTTGCCGTCGACCGTTTCCCGTGGTCCGTTCCAGCGAAGGAGCCCGTCACCTTCGCGGTCCCTCCCACGTTCGGCACCATAAATCCCACGTCTCCCACTTTGTTATAGACGAATGCGAGACCCGAGAACGACGCCGTCGTGGAGTGGATCGAACTCGGCCTCCAGGTTCCGGTGCTCTTCGGGAGTTCGGTCGAGAGTAGTCCGATACAACTATTCGAAGGACGGTGGACCGTCACCGTCAAATAGCCGCTCGTGACGTGTTTTACGTTCGAGCCCTTCGTTGAACACGCGCTTGCGCGAAAGGTCACAATTTGAGTCTCTGGCGTTGTGCCGACGTGTCGGACCGCCGGTTGGAATGTGACCGAGCCCGTCACCTTTTTGCAGGTCACACTCCCCGTGGCCACGATGACCTTGTGCTTCGTGAGTTGTGAAGGGGAAGCATGTGCGACCGGAGTAATTGAAATGACCGACATGACCGTTACGAGCACCGCGAAACACGTCGTACGCCGAAACCTCGACATGGGCCTCCGTTCAACTTCGCGCCTACTTTCGAAGTATCGAACATGAACTCCCGGTCGAACAGGGCAATTAGTCACTTCTCGTGAACAGTGCAACATCAGCATTGATTCGTCACTTGAAACGATTTTATTCTTCTGGCTCTATTTGCTCGCCACCGTCAACGACGACCCAAAAACCGCGAACCGACGTACGACACTCGTGCGAGTTCGGCGTCATCCGATTGATTCTCTCTTTGATTTTTCGCGTCATTGGAAATCGAGTATCTGGATTGCATAGTCATTGAAGTCAGGAATCGGCACCCTAAAAGAGAAGGACTCAGTACTCGTTAAGGAATAATTTCGAACCTTTTGCGATTTTTAAGATTCTGTTTAAGGCCCGGCTAACAGAATTGACTCAAAGGGTTTTCCCATAGGAGGTAACCATGAGTGGTAAAAGGCAATTGAAGAATACGCGCCACGATCGCACGCTCGAGGAGTCGAAAATCGTTCGTCATGAGCGTCGAGCGCTGAAGCGCAATTCCTCCAATCAGGACCAGTTTCCGAGCGCGAACGAAGTTCCCCCTCAGATCGAAACCTTGGCACCTGAAGGCCGGCGAACCGTTCAAGTTCCAATTCGAATTGCCGTTGGCGCAAGAATCTTTGGAACCACTCTTGATGACAAACTCGCGAACGGCTGTACGCCGGAGACGAGTCGATTGCTGGCCGCTCGCGCACAACTGATTAACGCGTCAGCGAATCGTCGCAAGTTAGCCGAGAATTGGCTCGACCTCATCATTTGCGCGCGTGAGGCCCGCGAACTTCTCAGTCCTAAGATTCCACTGATTCGTGAACGAATAATCGAGGCGCGAACTGATATTGAGTCACTCGCTGACGCCTTGCGGGCACCTATTCCAACTGTTCACGGTGTGGCGATGGCCAGATCACTGTTGGTCGATGGTGCCGGGCCGATCTACAACCGAGACTGTTCGGTTGATCTTGGTTCGGCGCTGTGGGGCATTATCGCCACGTTGGATCCATTAACCGCGTAGAACTTGGATAGCGGCTCACGAAGTGCAGTGCCGTCTCGCGCCCAAAGAGTGAATCCGAAATGAATCCTGTCATTCAGTTCCACTTCGTCATCTTGACGGATTGGGATGAACGACGATCGTCTATGGCGAGCAAAGAAAGCGTTGAGTTTCAATCCGAGATGTGGTCTTCTGGTTGGGCATCGCGCAGATTTAAGCTTTCAACAAGTCGATTGAAATGCCACTCGATGTCGTCCAGGTCATGCTGATCAGTTACCGACTCTTGCGAACTGGAGAGAATCATTTCGCCTTGTCGCAAAAGTACATCACGCTGAGACTTAGATGTTGTCGCCCCGACTACGGCGTCGAGGGAGTCGAACATGCGGATGATGACGGCGGGCATGCCACGAGCCGATTGCCGTATCTTGTCGAACGCGCGGTTTACCATTTTTGGATAGGACCAGTCCGCGCCAATTAGCCGGATACGTCCTTCGTCATCTCGGTACACACGTTCGGTGAAGTCGCGTCCCGAGATCTGGCTCAGACCTGATGAGATCCAGTCGAGGCAAGTCAGAGCAGTGAAGGTATCGTTGACCGCCGGAGAAAGCGCTCGAATGGCAATCTCTACTAACTGATCGATGGCGAAGACTGGATCCTGCATGAGAGTACGGTGCGGTCCGGTGACGTGAGCCTTGGCGAGCGCCTTTTCCACCTGCTTCGCTGCGCCCCGGGGAAAGACTTTGGCAACAGGTCTTCCGGCGACAATGAAGTGGCCCGGTCGATAATCGAGGCGGATGACCGCGTCGACCAACTTGGCAAGCTTCGCGAGTTGCGCGTAACCCACGAATTGGAGGTAACCGCTCTTGGACGCAAGGACGACTCCACCGCGGTCCTCGATTATGGCCAAGAGCTCCGCCGGATCTTCTGGCTCGAGACGGCGCGGATTCGCACTTGCGTCGACGGCGTCGGCTTCATTGATAATGGGAAACTCAGTGTTGACGGCCGATTCGAGGTCTCTGGCGATGCCAGCAATCACGGCCGGAAGTTGGATTGAAGCCGCGATGTGATTAATGAAGTAAATGAGAACCGCCAGGTCCCCGAGGAGGAGAACTTCGGCCACCGTGATACTGAGGTGGGGCACGAAATTACCGTGAGGAAACACAGTGATAGAACCGAGAGCCAGCACCGAATACACGAAGGTGGCCACGAAGACCCCCAGCGTCACTTGATTTCCGACGTCTCGAACGAAATTTCGCATCATGCGGGGACCAAACTGCTGCGACGCCAACGTGAGGGCGAGGATCGTTATTGAAAAGACCACGCCAACGACGGTGATGATTGCCGCCGCAATGGCAATGAGCACTTGCAGGGCCCCCGATTGCGAGGTCCCACTCCTAAGCCAAGTCGGCAGTTGTAAATGATGGAAGTAGGCGGCGACGTCAATCATGAACGTCGCGGCAAAGGTCAAAGTCGCGACCACGATGAGGACGGCCGGCACAAACCACAAGGTTGTTCGCAGTGCCTCCCATCGCCAACTGGGAAGTGCTTTTCGTTGACTCGTCATGGGTGATCCAAATGTGGGTTCCACTTCACGAAGCCTTCGTCGACGTACGTCGTCACGATCAAGCTGTCGTGAGAATCGCCATCGTCGTCACGGCGAAGACGAGAACTCTTCGCCTCGGTCGTGTGGGACCGTGAAGCGTCGCGAAAGTGCGCGGCCCTCCTGATCATGGTCAAACTCCCTGCCGCCGACCAGTCTTCCCGGCACACCATTAAAACACGATTGGATAGTAACCCATTGGACTCAACGACCGAACCGCGCCGGGATCATGACGTTTGGGCATCAATGCGTTGTCTGCATCTCACTGAATCCTTCGATCAGTCCGTGTCGCCGCCCGAAACGTCAGAGACCTTCTGTTTACCCGCCGACACGAACGGCATCATCGCGCGGAGTTTCTTGCCGATCTCTTCGATCGGGTGCTTTTTCCCGGCGTCACGGAGTTCGCGGTAGCGCGGACGTCCGATCTCGTTCTCCAGGATCCACTCAGCGGCGAACGTACCATCTTGAATCTCGGTGAGGATCTGCTTCATCTCCTTCTTCACCGACTCGTTGATCACCCGTGGTCCCCGAGTCAGGTCGCCGTATTCGGCGGTGTCCGAGACGCTGAAGCGCATACCGGTGATTCCCTCTTCGTACATCAAGTCGACGATCAGTTTCAGTTCGTGCAGGCACTCGAAGTACGCGCTCTCCGGCTGATACCCCGCCTCGACGAGCGTCTCGTAGCCGGCGCGTACGAGGGCCGACACGCCGCCGCACAGGACCGCCTGCTCACCGAAGAGGTCGGTCTCGGTCTCCTCGGTGAACGTCGTCTCGAGCACGCCGGCGCGCGTGGCGCCGATGCCGTGCGCGTAAGCCAGCGCGATGTCGTGGGCGTGTCCGGTCGCGTCTTGTTCCACGGCGATGAGCGCCGGGACGCCGCCGCCCTCGAGGTACGTGCGACGCACCAGGTGCCCCGGACCCTTCGGGGCGACCATCGCCACGTCGACGTCGGCCGGCGGCTTGATCAGATCGAAGCGGATGTTGAAGCCGTGGGCGAAGAGCAGGCACTTGCCGGTCGTCAGATGCGGCGCGATCTCGGCGTCGTAGGTGCGCTTTTGCTCGGTGTCAGGCACGAGCACCATGATCACATCGGCCTCGGCGCAGGCGTCGGCGATCGAGAGCACGCGAAGACCGGAGGCCTCGGCCTTAGCGATTGACGAGGAGTCGGTCCGCAGACCAACGCGGACGTCGTAGCCGCTGTCGTGGAGGTTGAGGGCGTGCGCGTGGCCCTGGGATCCGTAGCCCAGAATCGCGATCTTCTTCGACTTCAACAGTTCGGGCTTGGCGTCGGCTTCGTAGTACATCGTGGTCATGGGGAGTCCTTTGATCAGTTATTGGAGCGTCGTCGCTCAGGCAAGTCTAGGGAGTGCCACGCGACCGGTTCGATGGAGTTCGACCTCGGTGAAGCCTTCGAGGGCCGCTTCGAGTTCGTCGCACGCGGCCGGGGTCCCGGCAAGCATCACGGTCACCGACGTCGGCCCGACGTCGACGATCGCGGCGCCGGCGCGCGTGATGGTGTCGAGCATCGCCGAACGATTTTCGTCGCCCAGGGGCAATGTCGCGAGCAACAGTTCGCGCTCCACCGCGTCGCGAGGCGCGAGGTCGGTGATCGCCACGACGTTGACCAGTTTGTCCAGCTGTCCGACGATCTGTTCGAGCGGCGCCGATTCGGCGTCGACGACGATCGTGACCCGAGAGAACCGGGCGTGACTCTCCGCCGGGGCGACCGCGAGGGAGTAGATGTTGAAGCCGCGTCGGGCGAACAGTCCGGCGATGCGAGCCAGGACGCCGGCCTTGTTCTCGACGAGCACCGAGAGGATGTGATGGCGCACCGGCGTTCGCGACACCTCGCCTAGGTACGGTTCGGGTGGGCTCATTGATTGCCCCCTCGCTGCAGCGGATGCACGATGATGTCGTCGTTACTCGCGCCCGCGGCGACCATGGGGAAGACCTTTTCTTCGGCGTCGGTTCGAAAGTCAATGACGACGGGCACGTCGTTGATCGAATTGGCCTCGTCGATGACTTCGTGCATCTCTTTGAGCGTGCGCGCGCGCAGGCCGACGCAGCCCATCGCTTCGGCCCACTTCACGTAGTCCGGCAGGTCGGCACTGAGGTAGACCTCGGAATAGCGTTCGTCGTAGAACATCTCCTGCCACTGACGGACCATTCCCAGGTAGGCGTTGTTGAGGATCGCGACCTTGATAGGAATGCCCTCGGATCGCGCCGTGGTCAACTCCTGAGCCGTCATCTGGAAACAGCCGTCGCCGTCGATGCACCACACGGTGCGATCCGGTCGACCGACCTTCGCGCCGATGGCGGCCGGTACGCCGAAACCCATCGTCCCCGCTCCCCCGGAGTTGATCCAGGTACCGGGCTCTTCGAACTTCCAGTGCTGCGACGCCCACATCTGGTGCTGTCCCACGCCGGCCGCGACGATCGTGCCCGGTGCGGCCTTCGCGGCGATCGCTTCGATCACGTGTTGGGGACGCAGCGGTCCCTCGGCCGACGGTTCGTCGTAGACCAACGGATACTGGTCACGCCATTCGTTGATGGTCTTCCACCACACGTCGAGGTTCCTCGGCGTCGCCCGGGCGTCGTCGAAGGCCGTGAGGGCGGCACCCACGTTGCTCTGTATCGCGACGTCGGCGTGGCGCACCTTGTTGAATTCGGCCCGATCGATGTCGACGTGAATGACCTTGGCGCCCGCGGCGAAGGCGGGGACCTTGCCCGTGACCCGGTCATCGAACCGGGCGCCGAGGGAGATCAGGAGGTCAGACTTCTGGATTGCGGTGACCGCGGTGTACATGCCGTGCATCCCGGGCATGCCGAGGTGCAGGTCGTGGGAATCGGGGAACGCCCCACGGGCCATCAACGTAGTCACGACCGGTATACCCGTGCGCTCGGCGAAGGCCCGCAGCTCTTGAGCCGCGCGCGACTTCAGAGTGCCCCCGCCCACGTAGAGGACGGGACGCTCGGATTCATTGATGAGTGCGACCGCGCGAGCGATCGCGTCTTCGTCGAGCGGGACTTCGGGCCGGTACCCCGGCAGGTCGTACTCCTCGACGCTCGCCGGGTACCACCAGTCCATCATCGACTGGGTGACGTCCTTGGGCACGTCGATCAACACCGGGCCCGGGCGACCAGTGGTCGCCAGGTGGAACGCCGCGGCGACCGCCCGTGGGATCTCTTGGGCCGATTGGACGAGGAAGTTGTGCTTCGTGATCCCCATGGTGATGCCGGTGATATCGCACTCCTGGAACGCGTCGGTACCGATCGACGCGGTCGCCACTTGTCCGGTGATCACGACGAGCGGGGTCGAATCCATGTGGGCGTTGCCGATCGGCGTGACGATATTGGTCGCGCCCGGTCCGCTCGTGACCATCGCGACACCGGGACGTCCCGTCGCCAGGGCGTAGCCCTCGGCCATGTGACCGGCGCCCTGTTCGTGACGCACGAGGATGTGGCGTATCGACGAGTCGAGGAGCGGGTCGTAGACCGGGAGGATGGCGCCGCCGGGCAGCCCGAAGATCGTGTCGACGCCTTCTTGCTCGAGGCTCCTGATCAGTGCCTGCGCTCCTGTGAGTTGCACAATGTTCCTTTGTTCTTAGATAAGCAAAAAGGCCTCCCTTGTTTGGGAGGCCTCCGGAGTACGTGTGAGCGTGACTACCGGCGCCGCGCGCCTACTACCACCACGAGAATGTCGTTACGGGTCGTCACACGCTTATCTAAGCACATGTGGCCCGTGCGCACAAGACTGCTACCTCGTGGTGACCGCTCCCTTCTCAGCCCCCTGGGCCATGCGAGCGAACTTTTCGAGGACGCCGGTCGTGTAGCGAGGGACGAAGGGTGCCACGTGCTTCGCTCGTTCGGCGAGCTCGGCGGCGTCGACGTCGACGTCGATCGACAGTGTCTCGACGTCGATCGTGATCCGGTCGCCGTCGCGCACGAGCGCGATCGGACCTCCGTCGAGCGCCTCGGGTGCGACGTGCCCGACGCAAAAACCGTGGGTCCCGCCGCTGAAGCGACCGTCGGTGATCAAGGCGCAGTCACTACCGCGGCCGACACCCTTCATCGCGCCGGTCACCATGAGCATCTCTCTCATGCCCGGACCGGACTTGGGGCCCTCGTAGCGGATGACCAGGACCGTCTCCGGCTCGATCTCGTTGGCGAGGATCGCCGCGAGCGCGAACTCCTCGCCGTCAAAGACGCGCGCGCGACCACTGAATTGCAGCTGGTCGATTCCCGCCACCTTCACGACCGCGCCCTTGGGCGCGAGCGAACCTCGCAATACGGCGATGCCGCCGCGGTCGTGGATCGGGTGAGCGAGATCGTGCACGACCTCGCCGTCGGGCGCCGCCGCCTGATAGTCCGCGAGGCTTTCGGCCATGGTCTTGCCACTCACGGTCATGACGTCACCGTTCAAGAGGCCGTGGTCGAGCAGATGCTGGAGCACGACCGGCACGCCGCCGACCCGGTCGAGGTCGCTCATGTGGAAGCGGCCGTGCGGCTTCATGTCGGCGATGTGCGCGACCCTGGCCGCCACCCGATTGAAGTCGTCGAGATCGAGGTCGACGCGGGCCTCGTGGGCGATGGCGAGCAGATGCAATACCGCGTTGGTGGAGCCGCCCAGGGCCATGACGACGGCGATCGCGTTCTCGAAGGCCGCCTTGGTCATCACCCGACGTGCGCTGATGCCACGGTCCAGGAGATTCAGGACCGCGAGTCCCGAATCGTAGGCGTACTGGTCGCGACGCGGGTCGATCGAGGGCACCGAGGCGCTGCCGAGGAGCGACATGCCCAGAGCCTCTCCCACGCTCGCCATGGTGTTGGCAGTGAACATCCCAGCGCAACTCCCCTCGCCGGGACAGGCCGCGCACTCAATCGCCGTCAACTCCTCGTCACTGATCGCCCCGACGGCGTTGGCGCCCACGGCCTCGAAGACCGAGGTGATATCCAGGGCCCGGCCGTCGAGTTCACCGGGCATGATGGTGCCGCCGTAGAGGAAGACGCTCGGCACGTCCAGACGAGCGGCCGCCATCAGCATTCCGGGCAGCGACTTGTCGCACCCGGCCAGCGTCACCATGGCGTCGAAGCACTCGGCGTGCATGACGCACTCGACCGAGTCGGCGATCACCTCGCGCGAGACGAGCGACGCGCGCATGCCCTCGTGACCCATGGAGATGCCGTCGGAGACCGCAATCGTCACGAATTCGAACGGCACACCACCGGCGTCGCGCACGGCGACCTTGGTGCGCTTGGCCAAGCGGTCGAGGGGCAGGTTGCACGGGGTGACCTCGTTCCAGCTCGACGCGACACCGATTTGGGGCTTGGTCATGTCGTCGTCGGTGAGGCCCATCGCGCGCAGCATTGAGCGCGCCGGGGCGCGGCTCTTGCCGAGAGTGACGTCAGTACTTCGAGGGGTGGGGTGGTTCGTCATGGGGGAAGTCTATGAAACGCGCAGCGGGGTCAGCGACGAAGGACTTACGGGTGCGCGTAGACGCTGACCGTCTCAGCGGTCGCGAGGAGTTCCACCCAGGTCTGACCGGGACGCAGCGCGATGACTTTGCCCGACGCGGAGCGGTACGCCGTCTTCAGGTGGATGTTGCGGCGGTACCACGTGCCCTTCTGCAGCCGCCCGTCGGAGAAGACCTCGACCGGACCGGAGCCCACCATCTGGGCGTAGGAGCCCTCGACGCCGACCCCGCCGTAGTATTTCACGCTCATCACGATCACGTTCGTCGGCGCGACGCGCACGCCGGTCGCCGTCACGTCGGGGGCTCCGAATATCGATCGCAACCAGGTACGTGTCTTGGAATCCCACTGGTACGACGTGGCGAAGCCTGAACCGAAGTTCACCGTAAAGGACCCGGCGGGCGCACCCACCGCGGGGGCACGTCGGGGCACGTACGTGAAGAGCGCCGGTGGTGGGTGGACCTTGCCGCCCTCTTTCATCAGCAACGCCGCGTTGGCGAAGAGGTTGTGGGGTGGCGGTCGCGTGGGGTCACGGAACATCGCGGCCCCGGCGTTCGATTGATCGATGAGCGTGACCGGGGCGGTCTCGATACTGCTGATGGCGTACTGAGCACCCCCCGAAAAGGCAAAGATCCCGCCGATCGGAAAGACGATCTCGCGGTCGGTGCGTCGAACCGATCGCACCGGCCCCACCTTTGTCGGGAGGTTGGAGTTGAAGATGGCCGCCAGTCGAGTGATGCCGCCTTCGACGATCTCTTCGTAGACGACATCCGCCTCATTGATGCCGTACTGCGGGTGCGCCTGGGGCGTGTTGTCCATTTTGATCGTGAGCGCCGAACGTCGCTTCGTGACCGCCGTCGGATCCGCGAGCCCCGTCAAGGCGGCGACCCTTCGGTGCGGCACGGTCGTCGAGGTCGTCGAAGACGTCGAAGACGTCGACGTCGTGGTGGTCGTGTCCGCGGCCCCGACGCTCGCCGCCGCGCCGCTCAGTATGACCGCAACGACGACGACGAGGGGAAGGCGGCGCATAAGAAAAAACTACTTGGTCTCGAATCGAAGATGATGTCGCAGTTACCGTCAGCGACGAGTTTGCAGTTCGGCGATCACGTCTTTGCCGTTCGCCTGACCCTTCGTGAGCTTCATGACCTGGCCGATGAAGAACTGCGCGAGCTTCTCATCGCCGGCACCGTAGCGCGCCCACTCGTCCGGGTTCTCGTCGATCAGTCGGGCCACGACCTCGCCCAGAGCGCCCGAGGCGAGTCGCTCGAAGCCCTTGCTCTGTGCAACGGACGCCGGCTCTCCCCCGTTGGCGAGGATCTCCGCGAGCACCGATTTGGCCTGCGTGGCGGAGAGTTCGCCACCTTGCTCCATCCGTAATGTCGCCACGTAGGATTCGGCGCTCAAGTTACCCACGCCGTCGAGGTCACTCGCGATTTCATTCGCGGCGCGAGCGAAGGCGAGGTCTGGCTCGACGCCGGCGTCGAGCGCGGCGATGACGTACGAGTCGAGGCCCAGGTCGATCACCACTTCGAGCGCGTCGAGCAACGCCGGGTTCGGATTGGCGAGACGACCCTTCAATGCCGCACGGCGCTCGGCGGGCATCGGCTTCAACGCGTCGCGAACGCGGTCCTGCCACGCCTGGTCCGGCACGAGGTCGACGAGGTCGGGCTCTCGGAAGTAGCGGTAGTCGTCGGCCTCTTCCTTCACGCGCATCGTGGAGGTCGAACCGAGGTTCTCGTCCCAGTGACGCGTCTCTTGGCGCACGGTGCCGCCGCCTTCGATCAATTCGACTTGTCGCGCCGCCTCGAAGTCGATGGCGCGCGTGAGACTGCGCAGCGAGTTCAAGTTCTTGATCTCGCACCGGGTCCCGAGCGCCTCGCCCGAGCGGCGCACCGAGACGTTGGCGTCGATGCGCATCGAGCCCTCTTCCATCCGTCCGTCGGAGGCGCCGGTGGCGATCAAGATGCCGCGCAACTCCGCAGCGTACGTGCGCGCTTGGGCCGAACTACGAATGTCGGGTCCCGAGACGATCTCGACCAGGGGCACGCCGGAGCGGTTGTAGTCGACCAGTGACCGGTCGGCCCCGTGGATGCGACCGCTGCCCCCGAGGTGGGTCGATTTGCCGGTGTCCTCTTCGAGGTGCGCACGTTCAATGGAGACCCGTGAACCGTCGGGCAGGTCGAGGTACCCGCCAGCGTTGATGGGCAGGTCGTACTGACTGATCTGGAAGTCTTTGGGCATGTCGGGATAGAAGTAGTTCTTGCGGTGAAACGTCGAGGGCGAGATCGTGCTGTGCAGGGCGGTGCCGATCGCCATCGCCAATTCGACCGCGCGCACGTTGAGTACCGGCAACGAACCGGGCAACCCGAGACAGATTGGACAGACGTTCGTGTTCGGATCGGCGCCGAAGGTGTTGGCGCAGCCACAGAACATCTTGGTGTTGGTCTTGAGTTCGGTGTGAACCTCGAGCCCGACCACCATCTCCCAACCGTCGGGCATCGTCACGGTCGTCCGTCCGCGATCTCCAGGACGCGCGCGCCCGCGAAGAGTTGCCCCTCGCTCCGCCCCGGACCGAGTAGCTGCACGCCGATCGGCAACCCCGCCTCGCCGGTCCCGAAGGGAACCGAGATCGCCGGTTCGCCCGACAGATTGCTCGGGATCGTGAAGACGTCTGAGAGATACATCGCCATCGGGTCGGCGGTCTTCGAGCCGAACTCGAAGGCCACCGAGGGCGTCGTGGCGCCGAGCAGCAGGTCGGCCTGTTGGTAGGCGCGGCGAAAGGCGTCGATCGTCAGCGTGCGGACCTTCAGGGCCTGTCCGTAGTACGCGTCGTAGTAGCCGGCCGACAAGGCGTAGGTGCCGAGCATGATGCGTCGTTTCACTTCCTCGCCGAAACCGGCGGTGCGCGTCGCCTCCATCATCGAGGTCACGTCGTCGCCGTCCACGCGCAGCCCGTAGCGCACGCCGTCGAACCGTGCGAGGTTGCTCGACGCTTCGGCCGGCGCGATCAGGTAGTACGCACTGAGTCCCAACCGGAACTCCGGCACCGAGAGTTCGATGATCGTCGCGCCGGCCTCTTTCAGGGCTTCGACCGCGCGTTCGACCGAGGCGACAACGTCGGCGTCGGCGCCGTCGATGAGTTCACGGACCACGCCAATGCGCTTGCCCGCCACGCCGTCCTCGACGTGCGCGACCAGTGACGGCGACGGTTCGGGGAGCGACGTCGAATCAAGCGGGTCGTGGCCGGCGATGACTTCGAGCGCCATGGCGGCGTCGGTGACCGTCTTGGTGAGCGGACCGATCTGGTCCAAGGAGCTCGCGAAGGCGATGAGACCGTAACGAGAGACGAGACCGTAGGACGGCTTCACGCCGATCAGTCCGCACAGTGCGCCCGGCTGACGGATCGAACCACCGGTATCGCTTCCGAGGGCGAGCGGCGTCATGTCGGCCGCGACGGCCGCCGCCGATCCACCCGAGGAACCGCCGGGAACGCGCGACGTGTCAAGTGGGTTGCGGGTCGGACCGAAGGCCGAGTTCTCGGTCGATGAGCCCATCGCGAACTCATCGAGGTTGGTCTTGCCGACGGGAATCGCACCGGCCGCGAGCAGTCGATCGACGACCGTGGCGTTGTAGGGCGGGCGCCACCCTTCGAGGATCTTGGACGAACAGGTCGTCGGGATGTTGGTCTGACACAGGTTGTCCTTCAGCGCGACCGGCACCCCCGCGAGAGCTCCGACGTTCTCACCTCGGGCGATTCGTCCGTCGATGGCGTTCGCCGCGGCTCGCGCGCCGTCCTCATCGACGTAGAGAAAGACGTTGAGCTCCTCGTTACGTCGTCGGATCTGCGCGAGTGACTCTTCGAGCACGGAGAGCGCGCTGGCGTCGCCATTCTGCACGTCGCGCGCGGTGTCGCGGACGTTTCTCACGGCGCCTCACCCAGGATGCGCGGGACCGCGAAGCGCCCGTCTTGCGCGTCGGGCGCCATCGCCATCACCGCGTCGTGGTCGAGGCCCGGGCGCACTTCGTCGTCACGAACGACGTTTATGAGTCCGAAGGGATGCGCCGTCGCGACGACGCCGTCGAGATCGAGCGCGTTCATGTCGCTGGCGTGATCGAGGACCTGGCCCAACTGCACGGTGAATTTATCCAGTTCACTCTCACTCATCGTCAGTCGCGCCAGTTTGGCGACGTGCGCGACGTCTTCGCGTTTCAGACCGGGCATTACTCCAGAACCTTCGCGAGGAACTCGATCGTCGCACGCTCGACCAGCTCTTGGTCGTTGTCCAACGTGGCGATGTGATACGACTCCTCCAGCCAGATCCGTTCGACGGGACCCGAGGACCTCTCGACGATCTCGTCACCGTTCTCGGGCGCGACCGTGTGGTCCTCGCGGCTGGAGATCAAGAGACTCGGCACCGTGATCGACGACATCTTGGCGTTGACGTCCTCCACGCCTTCGATGACGCTCTGCAGCGCGCGAAGCGGCCACCCTTCGTATTTCGCCTCGGTCGTGTCCTCTTTCTTGATGTCAGATTTTCCGTCCGTCGCCATTATTTCGAGACCGGAATCGATCAAGTCCCGCAGTCCCTGCTCTAATTCGGCGCCGGGGCCCTTCAGCATCGGATTGATGAAGACGCATCCGGCGATTCCGGGACGCTCCTCGGCGATCAGGGCCGTGAGTCCCCCGCCGACCGAGAGGCCGATGACGGCCACCTTGTCGCAGCGTCCGGACAGTTCATCGAACGCGCCGAGGGCGACGTCGACGAAGTCGGGCCAACGGCGCGGCACGAGGTCTTCGATTGAGGTGCCGTGACCCGGGAGTCGCGGTAACTCGACGCTGTAGCCCGCCTCGGCGCAGCACTGCGCCAGAGGTCGCATGGAGTACGGGTTGCCCGTGAATCCGTGCAGGATCAGCACACCCATTGGACTTCCAGCAGACGAAAAGGGCTCACAGCCGGGCATAATGTCGTCGTTCATAGGTAAAGAGCCTACCGGTCGCTTGCGAGCGCCTTCTCCTTGCGGCTTCGCGGAATCGAACGAATGAAGAGCGACGCGAACAACCCGATCGCACCGACGCCGGCACCGATCATGAACGGGAGGTGGAAGGTCGCGAGCAACGCCGCTCCGGGCTTGGCGTGCAACAGCCCGCGGCGACGAACCAGGGCCTGTTGCACGGTCTCGAGGACTTGGATGCCGGCCACTTCGCCGACCTGCATCGCGAGCATCTGGGCGGCTGACATGACACCGAATTCGTTCGTCTTCACTTCATTGGCCATCACCGAACTCGACGAGGGCATCGCCACGCCCATGCCGAGCCCTGAGAGCGCGAGCGCGATCGCGACGACCCACGTGCCCGAGCTCGGCTGCAAGAACGCGAACAACCCGAGTGACGCCGTGAGGAACGTGGCGCCGGCGATCGCACTCACGCGTTCGCCGATGCGAACGGCCACGTAGCCGGCGATCGGCGAACACAGCGAGAACGTGATGGGACGAGCGATGGCGAGCGCGCCGACGTGCGGGATCGAGTAGTGGTACCCCTGTTCCATGAGGAGAGGAAAGAGGAAGAACGCGCCGAAGTAGGCGAAATTCGCCGCACCGCGCAACACCATCGGCATCACGAAATTTCTTCGATGGAAGTACTCGGCCGGAATCAAGGGGTGCTCGGCCGTTCGGATTCGATGGACGAACGCGGCGGTCATCACCACCGCGAGCACGAAGGTGCCGAGACACCACACGCTCGTCCAACCCGTGCTCGGTCCGATCGACAGGCCGAGCATGAGCGCGGTCACGGCGATCGAGAGCGACCAACTGCCGATCCAGTCCATCTCCTTGAACTCACGCCGTGCTTGCGCCTTCTTCTCGGCCTCTTCGTGATCGAGTCCCCGACGCTTGGGCAGCACGATTGACACGACGCCAAACGCGACGACGATCAGCACCAATTGGAACCAGAAGAGTGAGCGCCATCCAAAGGCGGCGATGATCGGCGCGCCGAGCGAGACGCCGATGACCGGTCCTCCGGCCCCCACGAGGCTCCACCAGCCCATCGCTTTCACTCTCTCTTCGCGACCGAAGACCGAGTTGATCAGCGCCCCCGACGCCGTGCCCGTGGCGGCGCCCTGGACGCCGTCGAGGGTTCGCGCGAACAACAACATGTCGACGTTGTGCGCGAGCGCGGTCAACAACGCCGAGACCATCGCGCCCAAGAGTCCGAAGAGATACAGGCGCCGATGCCCGTAGATATCACCGGTCTTGCCGAGGATCGGCGCGGCGAGTCCGTAGGCGAGGAGTGGCCCGACCATCGTCCAGGTCAATACCGTGACACTCGTGTGGAACTGTGCCGCCACCGTCGGCAACGCGACGATGAACACGGTGAAGGTGAAGTTCAGGGCGAAGAGTCCGGCCAGCAGTGACCACAACACCCACCACTGGTACCGCGAGGAACCTTCGGCACGCGCCTGCACGCGATGACGCAATAGGAAGAACCAGTTGAGATCGCTCCCGGCCTCGGTGCCGAGCGTGCCGAACGCGCCCGATCCGGGATCGGTGCGCGCGTTGAGCAGACCGTCAGCGTCTTCGCGGTCGACGTGCGCCCCGGGGCGCGGATCGCTCACTGCAACAGTGTGGGCAGTTGCGCGGCCAGTTCGGCGACCGACCAGCGATCGTTCTTCTCGAGCGTCGCGGTCATCGTCCAATTCTGAAACTTTCGAACGGTGCCGCCCTGTACGAAGAAGACCTGGCCGGTGATGTCGCAATCCTCCATCGCGAGGCTCGCGACCAACGGAGAGATGTTGGCGGGGTCCCAAGTGTCAAAGACCGACGCGTCCGACGGCGCCACGACGTGATCCGAAAGACCGGGCGTGGACTCGGTCATCCGAGTTCGCGCGGCGGGCGCGATCGCGTTCGCGCGCACGCCGTAGCGACCGAGCTCTTCGGCGATGATGACCGTGAACG
>ODAK010002276.1_pt1 | contig 20214 bp, 23 predicted proteins | sample 1539591 | NCBI WGS metagenome assembly ODAK01 (sample SAMEA3539303, study PRJEB22396) | soil metagenome | biome: tundra; feature: field; material: soil | place: USA | collected 2010-05 | depth 0.15 m | reverse complement strand
CCCATAACCCTCACACTCCCACACGAACTTCACCTACACCCATGACAAGAGAGCCTGATTTCCTCGAAGACACCGTTGAAAGCGCCGAGAGATACGCGAAAGGCAACCCTCGTGTCCAGCGAGGTTTGGTTGGTCTACGTGAACGACTCGGTGGGTTCTCGTCCTCACTCTCATGGAATGAGATCAATCTATGCGCGGCGGCCATCGCGCGCTACTCGGCGGATGATGGGTCGCTCTCGGATTCCGACCGTCCTGCCGCTAAACAGCTACTGTCGTATTTCTCTGATGGCGAGTGGACTAGAGTCATTCGCGAGGCGCAGAGCTATAAACAGCGTGTGCGCGTTACCTGGGCCGCTGACGCGGATGAGCAGCCCGCACCTTCCGCCGACTAGCTCCAGAATCAGGCTTGATGGTGGGCCGAAGACGCTCACGCCCCCGACAACGCCCCCGCGTGTCGGGGGCGTTTCACGTCCAGGAAGTTCTAATTCAGCTTCAAGGTTCCTTTTTCGGGTAGCAGCACGCACTTGACGTCGGCCGTGCCGATCCCTGCGGGTACGCGCCACTCGACATCCCAGAGATGGGGCCGCCCGTCGTTCATGGGCACGTTGTAGCCGCTAGGGCTGGGAGGTTCGGAGCCTTCGTCATAGCCTTCCTGGGTGCCATTCAACTGCCAGGAGCGGTCGCCGGGAGCATGACAGCGCACAGAGACGCCGGGGGGCTGCACCGGCCGGTCAGTCGTAAGGCTGGTGATGTTTACCTGCACGAGCAGGTAGGTGTACGACGGAGGAGCTGGAGGACTCACCGGCGTACCGCTCGGAGTCAGGCCGATGCTGGCAAGCTGAGCCGTGAACGGCCATGAGCCAGCCGGGCTTTGCGTCGTGACGCTGAAGTGAACAACGCGGTAAGACGGCGAAGGTGCCGGTGTGCTTGTTGTTTGCGTCGACGCTGAGCGAGTGCTGCTGGGAGCGGCCGCCGATTCGGTAATCGTAACGTGGGTTTCGGCTGAGCCGCAGCCGGCGACAGCAACCACGCAGAGCGCCAGGGCGAGATATGTGCGCCTCATGCCCGCCCCGATCGTTGGCTGCTCGACTCAGACTGCTCGCTCTTGGGGTCTGTGGGTCGGGCGAAGTTGGTGAGGTCGGGTGGGTTCGCCTCGTCTACCGGAGGAGACTCGCTGGCATAGAGATGCCATATCCCCCAGAGGGAGAGACAGAAGACCACGATGACGACGGCTATCCCCATCGTCACTCCGTGATCGCGATATTCGCGGCCGGGTCGGCCTGCCGGGCGAGCTCAGCAAAGCGCTGCATGAACTTCTCATAGGCCGAGAGTCCCACCATGCGCCTTGGTCCGACCGGGATGAATAGATAGCTCTGCTGCGTAGTCTTATACGTCAGAATGCGGGAGGCCATGACCTGCCTGCCATCGCTGCTTGAGAGGCAAACCTCAAAGGTCATGAGCTGGAGCTTGGTTGGCGCTACGGCCCCACGGATGCTAAAGAGGAGCCGCCCTGGCTGGGCGTCATCGAGCCGTATCTTGAGCTGATCGGCAGCGTCCTTACAGATGCCCGCGAGTTGGTCTGCTGGCAGGGTGCTGGTGAGCTGGATCGTGCTGCTGGCCTTCTTGTGGGACTTGGTCAAAGCGCGTCGACTCCTTCACGATCTCGCAGGAATACGCGGGGCACGCCGACGCCGTGGGGGGTCAACGCCATGCCCGCATCTGTGCTCTACTGGAATGTCATATGAGGCGACCCTGCCGGAATGTCAACAAGAGGTCTACTGGAATGTCATTGCTCAGGGGCTGGTGGGCGAGAAGGCTGGGTCTATGTCCGCCTCCCCGGCCTTCCAGCTCGCTCTCGGCCTCGCCGTCAAGAGCCGCCGTGGGAAGCTCGGGATCACCCAGGAGACGCTCGCCAACGACACCGGCCTGCACCAGCGCTGGATCTCAAACGTCGAGACCGGCAAGCGCAACCCCAGCTACGCCAGCCTGCGCCGCCTGGCCGCTGGGCTTGGCCTATCCGCCTCCGAGCTACTGGCGTGTGCCGAGCAGATCGAGGCCAGCGGAGCCAGAGCGCTCGACGCCCCCGCCATAGCACGACGCTGAGCGCTCGCGCTCTGTGTGGCCCGCTCCACACCTTGACCGTCTCAGGGCCTCAGCCCTAGCCTGCCCGGCCCATAAGCCCAAGCGGCCCCGGCACGGGTGATGACCGCGCCGAGGCCCGGACACGAAGGAGCCGGTGACTCCCCATGCCCAAGAAAGAGCGTATCCCCGACGCGCCGATCTCCGACGACCTGTTGCTGGCCGCGATTGAGCGGGCCGAGCGCCACCGAGGAGCGCCACCCGACGATCTCGGCGAGACACTCGCCCAGATCAAGCGACACCTCGGCCTTCCTCACCATGGAGGCACCACCCGCATCCTGCGCCCAAAACTGCAAGCCCTACAGACCGCTGGCCTGATTGAGACGCTCCGTCGACGCAGCAAAGACCGTTGGCTCCTCACAGACACAGGCCAACAACGACTGGAAGCGCTCCGACGCGACGACAAGCTCGGCGAGCTGCCGGAGTCCCCGCAACACCAGCACTGGCGCGAGGCGCAGCTCGCCGCCAGCCAGCGGATCGCCGGATTCCGCGGAGATCTGCGCGGCGCACTGGACGAGGCCATCAATCTGCTTGAAGCCGACCACGAGACCGACTCAGCTACCTGGTACGCACTCAGCGAACGCCTGCACCAAGCGGGCCGGCTGCTCGCATCAGCCATCCACTGCCTGCGCGAGTGGCCCGAGCCAGACGACTCCCAACCAGACAGCGACGACCCACCCTACCGCCAGCGTGGACGCCGCCACGTACGCGGATGGGACAGCGACTTCCCGTTTTGATGGCACGTCCGCACAACGGCACTTGTGCGACACACCTCGTTCTCGAGCCGTCCCGGATGATGATGGGCGCCACTGAAAGAAACAAACGCCGTCAATAGTCGGCCTGTTTCGGACTGGCTCATCTCAAGTCTCAGATCTCGGCAAGGCCCAAATCCGCTGTGCTCGACCGGCGAATCCGGCGATCGCGATACGCGATTGCTCGAGGATGCGGGCAAGCCGACACCGTCGCGCGATATAACCTGCTACCAACTTCACATGGGCGCCCGAACGCACAGCATCACGATGCCTGATAGGCTGCGCGCGCCTTGTGCGAGGGGGAGAACAGGTGCGAATAGCGGAATCCGGGCCAGGCGCGGTGGCGCGCCATCCCTTCGGTGTCGGCTCGGATCGATGTCGTCGCGGCAATCTGAGCAATCAATGAGCTTCGCTATCTTCAAACAGGCGGCGCTGCGTACGCTCGTCCGAGACTTTGCGAGATCGAACGCGCTAGTTGCTCTCGTCGGCGCGGGAGCCTCGGTGGAGAGCCGCCTCCCCTCGTGGGAGGATCTCGTTGAGGCGGCGCTTCTTCGAGCCGCCGCCGACGCGAAACTACCCCTCAGCACGGATGAGACGGCGAGGTGGGCAGCCGATACGATTAGGCGTGACTCGCTTCTTGGCGCAATGGCGACCGCCAAGACCCTAATCAAAGAGCCAGTCAAAAAGTGGCTGCCTGAACTGCTCTACGGTGAAGGGGGCGCGGGGGCCTATCAACCGGGTCCGATTTCCCGTCAGGTCGCGTATATGAGCGCGATCTTCGAACGACACCTCGACATCGCTACAACAAACTACGACGACCTTCTAGAGATCGCACTCGAGCATCGCGACGAGATCAAAGTACCTATCTTCCCTTATACAGGCCCAAAAAGCCGCCGCCCGCCTAAAGGCGCACATATCAAGGTCAGGCATCTGCATGGCTTCTACGGACGAACACGCCAGCAGGGCGAGACCATCCTGACTCTCGAACAGTACCATCAACTTCAGCGCGGCAGCTCTTGGCAAGAGAGCTATATAGGCGAGAAAATGATGGAGGGTGACTGCATCTTTATCGGCATGAGCATGACCGATAGCAACATTCTGCGCTATCTGGACTATTACTCGGCGCCAGGCCAGCATCACGCCGCGTTGATCGTCCGACAAAGTGAACGGTCCAATAATGCCAACATACAGGCAGCTCACGAGATGGCGACCGCGGCGAGATGGAAGGCAAAGGGCGTCAAAGCCACCTTCCTTGATCACTTCGCAGATGTCGCGTATGTGCTTCACGAGATCGCATACTGTCGCCAAGTCAGTGTTCAGAACTACCGCTCACTAGACCAGCGCTGTGCGCGATGGCTCAAAGCTGTCGAGCGCCGGATCATCGCACCACACAGCCCAAGGAAATTCCGGGATGGTCAGGCGGCCATGAGCGAGGTACTTCGCGGCACACTCGGTGCGGCCCTCAAGGCAGTCGCAGAAGGCGGCGTCAATATCGAAGATGACAAGCTGGCTATGTCGTTGTGGCTCCTGAGTAGCGATGGCACGCGACTGACCTGCTGGAGCTCGACGGACCGACTGCAATACGACCCTGACACGATTATGCCTGTGCCGCTCGATGCGGGAAGCAAGTGGTTGGCCGTGAGCGCCATGTGCCACGGAAAACAGGTCGTCGGCAAACCTACCGCGAGCCCGAGTCGGTGGGGTTATATCGTCGGCTTGCCGCTCCAAGTAAATCCCGACGGCGACGGCACTCTGCCTGTGGGCTGTCTCACCATTACGTCTATGAGGAGCGAGGCACACACCATCTTGACAAGTATGCCAGCGGACGTTGCGGCGGAGTTCAACGGCACCGTTAGAAAGGCTATCGCAGCCTTTCTACTGGAAGGCAGCAAGGCATGAGGTTGCACGCAGCAGGGGCACATGATAGGCTTGATACAATGGTACACTATCGTCCCTCGGGGGGTTGACATCCATGGCGGCGAAATCAAATCAAAAGCACGGCAAGATCGTTCACCGGCTGAATGAGCGTGAAGCGGTTGTTTGGGATGCGACCGACATCAGCCCAGAGGTGGCAGAGCGTTTCGACCGAGTCCTCGCACATCGTATCGTCGCAAACAACAAGATTCTGAAAAAACTGGGACTAGCAAAAGACACAACACCTGAGCTTGACAATCCGTCGGCTGGTCGGACGGTCTAGAAGGTCGGACCGGCTGCCACGAGAGTTCGCTGTACTCACCACTTATACAAAACTATAGGTGCTCAATAAAGGATCTTGGCGACACTAACGTTGCCAGGGTCCTTTCCTCTTTATGGTCCGTGAAGCGCGGGTATCTACCTTCTGCGCCCAATACCGGTTGTGCGACATGCGCTATGAGGAGCGACTTGGAGACTCAGCGAGTTGATCCATCGCCGCGCTGACCACGGAGAAAAGATGCTCGCGCTGTTGCGTAACCAGGGGCTGAACCCAATCCGGTCCGGATATGCTCCACGCAATCCTGGCGATCACTGCGCCGCTCTCATCGTGGGCTGTGATCGTGAGATCCCGGCCCTTGTAGCCCTCTTCTGTGCTCCTGAGCCTCGCTATAGATCCCAGGTCACAGAGACGTCGTACCTCGATCCGCTTCGAGAACATGCCGTGCTCGCTGGCAAGCGTGATGGCTTGTCGATGGACAACGTACAGATCGAAGGTCGATCCGGTACCGTTCTCGCCCAGTCCGATGATGTCCTCGATCGTAATGCCTTCTTGAGCCAAGACTGCATCGAGGCGGCGGCTGTAGCTTGTTTGGTCGCGTTGATCAGTGATATCTGCATCGAGAAAAAGGTTCATGTACTTTGAGATCATCCTGGCCTCCCTCGCAACTTGCTAGATGCTCCAATGAGTCGATTGAGCATATCGAGCTGCTGATTGCAGCCCATGCCGAATAGCCTGTAGAGTCCAGCCTATGGGATTCTTGGATAAACTGCGCGCAGGCTCGGCATTGCCAGCCACCACCGGTCGCAAGCAGCACCCGCTGTTGCCGGTGGACATTGTGTCGATCATGGAGCGCTCTGGTAGGCATAGGATCGCTCCGCATAGCTCGGGGGAGCCGAGCCCTCTCGATCCCGGCTGGGAGCCGATCGTCCCGGTCCGCTTCGAGTCCGAGGCCAGGGCTGACCCGCAGCCCTACATCGACGCCCTAGCAGAGATCATCGCCCCTATCGGGGGCTGGGCCGTATACGGGGCAGCTGAGTTTGCACTCGACATCATGCACCATGATCTCGACAATCCGTCCTACCATGCTTTGTTCGTTGGAGGTCTTGAGGCCCGCCGACAGGCGGAGGTTCCCTGGGTCATGCTCAACTCGTTCGATCACTTGTACTGGCAAGAGGCTCACCCTGACGAGCCATGGCTTCCCGAGCGGCGACCGCCTGCGCGGGAGAGCGCGAGCATCGCGCCTCTTGAGGTTCACCAAGAGCGCCGTGTAGCCCAAGTTTCGCCGGGAGACGATTCGAGACTGATCTTCGTCACACGCCCGGAGCCCGATCAATACGTGATGGTTATCGAGCACCCTCAAGACGATGGAAGTCGCTCGCGCGGCGTGATGTATGAAGCTAATACGCTGTACGACGCATACGCGGGCCTAGGCGAGAAAGTGCTCGCCCATTTTTGGAACGACCCAGAGTTCGAGCCTTTCTGCAAGTACGTTGCTCCAAAGCTCTGAACGACGTCCACCGCCGAATGTGCGACCGTGCACCTAGCAGGCTTCGGAGCGTCAGGCCACTGCTATCGACTGTAGCGCCGTGCGGCTCTCCGAAGTCCTTTGCCCGCGAGTTTGGCTCCTATGCGGGCGCTTTTCGGAACGCTGTCCTTAGCGAGCCCCGCGGCCGGGATAGCGAGCGCCGTCAGCAGGCTGCTCGTCTCGGCCTGGAGATCGGCGATCACGTCAGCACGTTGGCGCCTCTGGATGTGGCGCTCATCCTTGCTGTCTTCTGGCGAGCCACCGGCACCGTTGACGTAATCGACCGCCTGCTGACCGCCTAGCTCCGCTACGAGGGATCGGACGCGATCTACGCGATGCTTGTACTGGTCGCGCTCGGCTGCGGGCAGCGCGCGCCACTGCTTGAACGCCCTTTGGACATTGCGGAGGAGCTTGAGCACGGGGGTATGCTACCCGAGTTACGCCGCATGTATCGTTCTGGCCGTTGGAATGCCGATCCACACCCTGGAGGAATGCGCGTGTCGCTTCTCAGCCGTCGGCCCAAGCTCCATAGCTGCTTCTTCTGCTCCGAGCAAATCGAGGACGCGGCGAAGTGGGCGCATTACGAAACACACCTGATCGAGGTGACCGACGACAATGGTCGCCAGGCGTTCACGTTTGAGTGTCCTCGCTGTGGCGTGATGGATCAAGCGTGGGGTGGCGGGCGGCCGAATCCAAAATTCAACGGGACGAGTGCGATCGCTGTCCATCTGATGCAGTCCCACCACTTCAACGAATTGATGCCCTAGCCGACTTGACGAGCGACAGAGGTGCCAGGGCCACGGGGTATATATCACGGGCGACAATGCCGCTTGTGCGACGTAGGAGCAGTGTGATGTGCGCGGTCGCGCGCCGCGCCGCTATTGGGCTACTGGGTGTCTGCTCTGACTGCTGCCTCGGCATCATTGCGGCGGGCCTGACGTTCGTAGTCCTCGGCGAGCCGGCGAAGCACTCGGCTTGTCCGCTTCCAGTTTGTAGCAGTCTGCGTTGATAGCTCCCGATAATGGGCAGCTAGCTCCCACTCTTGTTGTCCGCCGTCGAACACGCCGCGCGTTGTAACACCGCGGTCATTTATGACTCCGGTATGGATGCCCGATTCGATGTTCTGGCTACCGGTGGACTCAATAATTTCCCGGACGGACTCAGCGGGCCAGATACCATCAGATCCCGCTGGACTTGCAGCCAGAAGCTGCCCGATAAGCTCGTCGCCGATGTCTGCGCGATCTGACTCGGCGAAGCCTAGGCGTGCGTCCTGAACCCATTTCTTGAGGTGCTCTGCATTGACGGCGTCTTCGTGGTGCCCCGGAAGCTGTCGCCAGTGGCTTATTACCCACCACGCATGATGGGCTAGAGCGACCTCGTGCTTATCAGGTTTCCTTTCCGGTTCGTTCTTGCCACGATACACGCGGCTAGCGAGATCGACGAACTCATTTGGGTCGGCGGCAAGAGCATCGAACAGTGCCCGTGGTGCTCGGTGATGGTCGAGCAGGGGAAAGAAGGCGAACTCGTATCTAGCAAGCTCTTGCGCGGGTGCTCCTTCTCTTTCTAGGTAATCAAGGAGGACTCCCAGCTCATAGCCAAGCGATCCCGCTCGTGCACGATTCGGGTCCGTAGACAGGGCTGCTGCAAGACTTTCGCGCACCACGTCAGCTGTCAGCGATGTCGGCTCGTCGGCAGATCGGTGTAGCGACCCCGCCAACAAGTCGATCGCGGTCCACGGACGGTCATGGGAGAGAAGTTCGCGGGCCGCTCGCGCCACATCCACTGGAGGCACCATCGGCGGATGCATTTGCTCCCAATAAGCGTCGCTCAAGAACGGGTCGATCTCAGCGAGGGCATCCCACACCTCGCTTGTAGGCCGCGCACTTAGGGCTAGCCGAACCCGGCGGTTCAGCGCCTCCATTTGCGGCCGGGCCAACACCTCCCGTAGCCACGGCAAGCCTTCCTTGGACAGTTTTTGGCCCGCCCAGCTAACCGCCACTTGCTGGCGGTTAGAGTCGTCTGCGTCGAGCCAGGTAAGGAGCTCGGGCTCTAGGTCTTCTGATGCCACCATCCCGACTACCCAGCCGAGATGTCCTGGCGCGGCACTTCGCGCAGTGAGATCACTAAGCCCCGTGAGTGAGGAGGCCGCGAGCGTTTGGCTAACTGCATGCTTTCGTAGTTCGAGAAGCTTCTTTTCGTATGCCTCGTGGTTGCTGATATCAACGTCGGGAAGATCAGGATGCCAGCCGAACAGGTATGCGAAGCGCTCCGGGCTGTCTTTGGGCTCTATTCGATCAGCGACGGCCTGCATACGAGCAAGTACCACGTCATCCAGAGACCAGTCGGCGGTCGGGAATTGCCGATGGCGACCGATCTCGTTGTGTATCCGCTCCCAGAGAATCAGTCGCTGTTCGGGGTCCAGGCGCTTCGGATCGGCGAAGACCTCGAGCGCGCCCAAGACGTAGTCACGATCTGCCGGGGGAAGTGGCCCAAGATGCTCGCTGAGTTGCGCCCAACGCTCCGAGTTCTCGTCCGCGAGGCCGACGGCTAGGCGGACTAGAGTGCCAATGTACTCGATCCACTCTGCTATCGCCACGTTCCGACTCTCCGGGCTCCAGTCGCGGTAGCGTGGTGATGCTGGTGGTATGGCGAAGCCGCCATGACTCGGCCACAAGCCAAGCACTAGATCCCAACCGACGTCGGGAGTCTCGAGACAGATCGACTCGATAGCGGCGACCTTTGCCTCGAGCGGCGCCGTCGTGTGTCGAATCCAGGGCACGAGGATCGACTGCAAGCTTGCTGGTGGCCGATTTGCCATGCGGCCACCGGGATCTCTGACCTGGAGGCGAGCCAAGGCGCGTGTAGCATCGAGCAGGAAGTCCTCGGACCAGCTAATTGTCTCGAGCGCCCAAAGCAAGCCGCTGTGTGGGGATGAACTCCCGAACACCGAGCTCTCCTGGTCCTGGAACATCGTTGCGAGTACGGGCATTTCTTCGTCAAGGTCTCCGTGGACAGCATCAAGAAATACCTCGGGTGCAGCCTCCGCCAAGAGCGGCAAGACGTCCGTGAGCGATTGCCACAGCTGACCCGTCTTGTCACTATTTGCCCGGCCAACGATTGCACGGACAATCGACCGGGCATGATCAGCTCCGCTGTTGCCGTCGCTGAGGTCCGTCTCAGGCTCAATCGACCCGACCATCGCTATACCTTCGGCAATGCCACGTCTCAAAACCGGCGAGAACAGGCGAGCGACCCCTCGGATACCTGCCATTGGGCGCTCGTCAGCGGAAAGATTGAGTGCCGGGTCCGGCTCAGTGAGCACCTCCACTGCGATCTCATGCCAACGTGCGAGGTCGGCATGGGTAAGCTCCTCGCGGAGGATCAAGAAAGCCTCCTCGCTTGACGCGAGGTGCCACTGAGCACCCGACTGCACAAAGGGCGGATCATCAGTTTTGCGCCAGGAAAGCAGGGTTCTCTCGATCACTGAGTAGTTCTCGTCAACGGCGCGATGCACTACCTCCTTATCTGGGTCAATTGGAGTCCAGCTGCCTACAAGCATCAGGGGAGCGAAGATCGCGACAGCTGGTAGCTCAGCCCATTTCGGGCGTGACCGACGGGTATCTCGCGCCAGCTTCCGAACTAGCGACGGCATACTTCGCCGCGCGAGCGCGGCTAGATCATAGGTCTGCTCAGGTGATACACCAGCCTCCTTGAGCGCCTCCGCTGCCCCTATGCGGTGTGGTCGAGGCAACGTGAGCCTGCTTCCACTTGCTATCTCGTCTCGGCCGAGTGGTAGGACGACATGGTGGCCGTTTGCCTGCGCGCTTGCAAGATCAGGGTGCTCGAAAAGGGGTATCAGGGTCACTCGCCCACGGTTCGAGACGGCGCGATCCCATACCTCGGCTGAGGAAATGAGCAGACCGGGCTGAATCTCTCCCCGTTGCTCGGAGGTCTCGACCGCAGAGCACACAAAGGCAATAGCCTCGTCACGCCAATCAGCTTGGACCGCGATAGCCCCTGCGGGTCCAGCAAGGAACTCCGTGATCTTGCTCCGCTCAGCATCGCGTCCCGCTAGGAACAGCGCTGGTGGCAACGATGGATTGGTGCTCGACTGGAACCTAAGCCACCACTGCTCCAGCGTCTCGGCATCGTGCGGTCGGCGTCCAAGACGCTCAGAGATCCAGTAATGCACGAGGGGTGTTACTTGAAGCCATCCCTCAAGGTGGTCGGCGTCGAGCACCCTAACGTCCGCGAAGACTTTCTCCTCACGCCGATGATCAGCCCAAGCGTCAGCTCCGGTCCAACGCCTCGGGGTCACGAATACAAACGTGGACTCCCCCGGTATTGCACCTTCGGGATTATCGCGCCGCTTTTCGTAGTCTTCATCGGCCTTTTTCTTGGGGTTGGCCGTTACCCCGAACTCAAACCGCAGAGAGCCCGGTGGAAGGAACTTAACTCCAGCTGAGTCAGCCCTACCATCCCAGCCAGGAGCATAAACGCCGTCTCCGGAGCGGATCGAGATATTCGTGACACCATCGGTTGCCGCCAGAAGACGACGGACGAGTTCCGGAAAGCCATGCTGTCCATCCCTGGTGCCGCCCCAGTGCGCCAACTGCGTACCGTCAACCAGCTCGGGGCCAATCGTGCGTCGTTCCTGCTCAACCGAGCCCACCGTTGAGCCCCGTTGCTTACGCAATCGCTCGACATCTCGCACATCGAAGCGATGAAACCGAGAGCCAGGCACCTTAGCTGTGGGCAAGACCCCGTCCCGTGCCCAATTGCGAATCGTGTTCTCATGCACCGCCAGCCGGCGTGCTGTCTCGCGCACGTTGAGTAGTTCAGGGGCGTTAGAATCTACATCCATGCAATCATCGTACCATGATTGTGGACTTTGTGTACAGCGAGTCGTTTGTGTCGTTTGGAAGGCTAACCGCCGTTAGGACAAAATCGCTCCCCGTGAAGTTGTCGGATCAGGGGCCACGGAGATTTCGAGAGTCTTCCCGCCATCCCCGGTGATCGGGATTCGAACTCGGCTATGACGCTTCGCGGATCGCCTCCGCTGCCCGCCGTCGGGCTTGCCGAGCGACGGGTTCCATGAGGTCCTCAAGGAGTCCATCCAGGTTCGGTCGTCGTACCCGAGACTGCATAGGCTGCGCGAGCGTTTGATTAGGCCCTCGGGAGCGCCCCACGACCGAGCACATCCCGGCTGGCTCAACGAGCGGCTTGGGCCGCCGTTCCTTCTTGGCGGGAGACCCTCTCGGCGAGCGGCGGCTACCACGGACCGCCGTGGTTCGCGGCGCCCGAGATGCAAGACAGCCCGTGACCAACTTCAGGGTCCTGTCAGACGTGCACGACAGGACGGCTTGTGCGAAGTCGGAGAAGTCTGCGTCCTGGGTCCAGACCTCCGTTTCGTTGACAAGCGCTGTCGCTGCTATCCAGGTGTCGTGTATGCGCGGCTTGCGGCCATCAGTGAGCACACTCGCTCGAGCTGCGCATAGGCCGAGGCTGTGCTGTGCGCTCGTCGATCTGCAATGCCCCAGCGAGCGAGCGGATCTCGGTCAGCGTCCGCAGACGCCGCCCGCGCGTGTCCGCGTGGCGGGCCACGAGCACCTCCAGCTCGGCGATAGAGATCGCCGATATCGCGACATCGTCAGGCCGAGACTGCTTGGGCGGTCGTGCCTGCTCGCGCGCGATCAACACGGAGGTGTCGAGGACTGCGCGGGCCAGATCATCCTATCCCTCTCTTCGAGCCTCTGGTGCCCCTCGGACACAGTCTGCCGTGTGCCCATGACAGTGGCGCCGACCGAGGAGTCGATGTGACGCCGTCGGCTATGCGGGATCGGTCCTGCCGCCGCGGCCGCCGCGCTGGCGCGCCCGCGGGCCGCGGCGCCGTACGCGCCCGCGCGAAGCGGGCGCGGACAATGCAGCGGCGGCCAACAGGGCGACGACGGGCAGGGCCACGAGGCCGATGCTGAAGCCGGCGATCATCACGTACGCGAGCAGCCCGACGATCGGGAACCAGACGAACCTGCCGCCCGCACGCGATCCACCTCCCCGCCGCAGGCCAAACGCGACCAGCGCGGTGACGAGCACGGGAATGGCTGCCAGAACGATCACTTTTGTTCCATACTGAGTGACCAGGGTGACGCTGCGACTGCGCGATGCGCTGACCACCGCTCCGTGTGCGCGCTGTCCGGCGCTGCTGCCAAGCGGCAGCAGCGCAACGGCGAGGAATTGAGCAATCGACCAAGCGAACGCTGCGAGCAAGAGTCGCCTGACCGTGCGCGTTGCCTGCTCAGGAAATCGAGTCACCACCTCGAATGGTAGCCGCAGTTGTGCAGGTCGTCCACCCTGCACGCGCCGAGGATCGATGCTCCGATACGAGCGGTCCCAGGGTTAACTACGCAGTGCCTCTGCTTCGCAAGACCGTGGCTAACTACGGATTGACCAGGCGGGCCGAGAACGGTACAATTCTAGTGAGTCGTCTTTAACAGGAGGCATGATCGGACCGGGCGCCAATCCGAGGTCAATCGACATCAGTGACACCGGCGCACGGTAGCTGTGGCTCGGATCGATGGATTGCGTCCCGGCTAAGGTGACGATGCGTCGGGAGCATGCGGGTGTGAATGCTCATACTTTCACGTGCCTAATGCGCTCACGGACGAGGACCGGCGTCGGCCAAGCGGCCGGGCGGACGCGCCTCTGCCAGTAGCTCTAGCCAATCGCCGCCGTTTGGACCGCGGTGGCGGCACCTCTTACACGAAAGGTATCCCGATGCCCAGCAAAGCAAGACCCGCTCCCGAACTCTCGACAAGGGCCCGACGCCGGCTGTCTGCGCCGGTTCACGTCGCGGCCGCTGCGACGCTGGCTATCTGCTGCGCGCCAGCGCTCGCCCAAGCTGCGACCGTGCCGACGACGGTGACGTTTCCGCAGTCTTATCCGCTCGCGCAGGCGCGCACGTATGTAGTGCAGGGAACCTCCACCCCCCAAGGCGGATGTCAGCCTCCCCCGGTGGAAGGCAGGCTTGCGCCCACGCAGCAGGCCCTGGAGATCCGCGAGATCGCCGTTGACACGCAGACGTGCCAGGTGACCATGGAAAGCGGCACGCCCTCGGTGGCCGAGCTGGAAGCCGAAAGCGCGATTGCGCCGAAAACCAGCTCTAGCTCAGCGTCGAGCTCCGCCGTGGCGAGCGCCGCGCGTCACAGGACGCCTCGCGCGCACGCTGCCGACACCTACTACGGAGGCTACGTCTACGCGCGCCAGAAGGACCCGGTCGGAATTGTGGTGACATCCGTTAACGTGACCGCCAATTTCTGGAGCAACGGCTCCTGCACCTATGGCGGCAACCGTGAAGAGAAAGAGACCTGGTACGGCCCGAGCGGATGGATCAGGTTGAACAGCAATTGGCATCAGGGTGTGAGTTGCGCGGACTCCTACAGCAGCCAGTTTGACGAATATTACAACGAAGCATTCCCACCATGCATCCCAGCACCGCTGTATGTCTACTACAACCGCACTGCGATCTTCGGCTATCCAAGCGGTGAACTGAGAGGGTACTGGCCGCTCTACACGAACGGCGCCCCCTGTGGATCGCTCCTGTCCTACGCCGGGTTCCTGACTCGCACTCATTGAGTTCCGCATGAGCGAGCTTGCAGGACACCGCGCCCCGGTCCGCCGGGGCGCGGTGCTCGGCGCGGCGACACTACTCCGCCGGGCTTGTCGATGCACCCGGAGAATCGAAAGCTCGTCAGCTGACGCTCCCCCGCTTGCGCGGAGCCTTCGCATGCAAGGCTCGCCGGCTTACCCGCTGCGTCACCGGCACGGCAGGCGGGTTCACATCCATCCCTCGCGTGGCCCGCACCGGCACCCCGCCACGCCGCCGCCGACGCGACAAATCTCGTCTGCTGCCCGCCTTCGGGATTGCCGAGCGACCGGCTCCATGAGATCCTGGATCAGAGCCTCAAGGTTGGCTTGACGGTTCGGTCGCCGTACCCGACTCCGCATTTCTTTGCGAACAGAGGTGCCGGACTCGGGCCCGCTCGGGGTGGGACGGGAAGCTTCAATCCGGGCCAAGCCGATCGCCGGGCACTCGAGCGCATGCGATCGGATAGGGTCGCCAGACCCGGTCTCGCCGGTCCCGGCTCCCCGTCTGAAAGGCAGTCCAATGCACGCAGTCGTGATCAAAGTCTCTATGAACGACCGGTCCGCCGCGCAGGCTCAGCTGAGCGAGCTTGTACCGCGTGTTTCCGCAATGCCGGGGTTCGTCGCCGCCTATTGGATTGCTCTGTCTCCCAACACGGGTACCGCGATCCACGTGTTCGACTCCGAGGCGTCGGCGCAGGCTCTCCTCGCCCAGGTCGAGTCGGCTCCCGCCGGCGCCGTGACAGCCGACAGCGTCGAGGTTGGCCAGGTCATGGCACACGCCTAGCATCGATGCGCAGGCCAGCCCACGACGCTGCGGGCTGATCTCTGAGGAGTCCACGACCCCGGCCACAAGGCTCGGGCAGGCAGTCGCCATATAGTTACGGCATGGCTGAGGTGGCGAGCGATGTTGTGAGCGAGCACGACCGACAGGAGAGCCACTCGCCCCCGATGCTGCTGGTCGAGCGGTTCTTGGATCTGCTCCGTGCCAAGGACATCGAGGGAGCGGCCGAGCTCTTGGCGGTAGACGTGGAGTACGCAAACGTCGGGCTGCCCACCGTGCATGGGCGTAAGCGTGTTCGGTGGGTCCTCCGGGCCGCACTCCGTTGGGCTGGCGCCGGGTTCGAGGTCTACGTGCACACGATCTCGGCGAACGGATCATCGGTTTTGACCGAGCGCACGGACGTCCTGAAGTTCCGCCGGCTGCGCCTCCAGTTCTGGGTCTGCGGGCGCTTCGACGTTCGCGACGGACAGATCGTGCTCTGGCGCGACTACTTCGACCAGATGAACATCGCGGCTGCGACCGTGCGCGGCCTGCTCGGTACGGTCTTTCCCGTGGCTCGCGCCAAGCCACCCACCACCTGAGCTCATGTACGGTCGGCCCGCGCTATGCGTTGATCGCGGTGGCGATAGCGTCGGCGACAGGCAGCGGGCGACCGGACCCGCCAGGAGCCGGGGCTCCTAGGGCGCGAGGCGGGTGGTGGCCCACTCGTTTCCGTCGCGCTCGTAGAGCAGCCGGTCGTGGAGGCGGTCTCGTGCTTCGCTCCAGAACTCGATCGTGTCCGGGACGACTCGGATCGCGCCCCAGTCCTCCGGACAGGCAGGCGGAGCCTCCATCGTTGCCGCGAGGTGGGCGTGTCGCGCTCGCAGCGTCTGTAGATCGGTGATCGGCTCGCCTTGGCGGGAGACGATGCTCTGGAGTTGGCTCGGGAGGTCCCGCTCGGCAAACAGCTCTCGAGCGAGCTCGCGCTCGGCGAGCGTGGCGATCCCGGTGATGTGCACCTGGCGACCCAGCGACGGCCAATGAAAGAGCAGGGCAACGTGGGGATTGCTCTCCATCTCCCGCGCTTTGCGAGTCCAGAGCGCGCTCGTGAAGAGGAGTGCGTCCCGCTCGATCCGCTTCAAGGAGACGGTCCGTGCAGACGGGCGGCAATCGTCGCCGACTGTCACGAACGCCACCGAGGAGGGCAAAGGAGCGCTCGCCTCGCCGGCATCCTCGATCCAGCGATCGAGCTCCGCGAGCGGATGCGGGGACGGCGGCATCCGCGCAGCCTACGGTGCCGTTGCGCCTGATACAACGCACGTCCCTCGAGGAATGCGATCAGGGCGTGCTTTCCGCCGCGCCGGCGCCGGCCCTCCTGCTCGTAGGTAGTGAACGTCTGGCCTCGGGATGCCCGTTATCACCTGCCGGCGTGCCTCGAGCAGGGGACAGGGCCTCTCTCGGTGAACCGAATCCCACGCCTCCGCGGCACATCCCCGAGACTCTTTCCCCGCAATTTGCGTGATATTTGGCTGTGATTTGGGGTTGCATCGGACTTGTGAGGAGAAGACACTCTGGAGCACTGGGGGCCGGACGGGAGTGGGGATCGAAGGCCGAGGGGCCGGAACCGTCGCGATCATTGAACGATCGCGGGCGCTGACGAGACGATCACAGCATTCCAGCTGGGCCGCAGAATCAACAAGGCCAAAAGGAGGAATGATGAGGAGACTCAGGGCTCTCGGGCTATGCATGGTGGCCGCGCTTGCCATCAGCGCGATCGCCGTTTCGAGCGCGTCCGCGGAAGCGCCCGAATACGGCAGGTGCATCAAAAAGGCGAAAGCCGAAGGCGGCGGCTACTCAAACTCGGGCTGCACGACCTCGGTTGAAACGGGAGCGAAATTCGAATGGGTGGCCGGTCCGGGACCCAAAGCGCACTTCACGTCCGTGGAACGCTTTGTGTTCACCGCGAAATACAACAACTGCATATCGGCGCGCGGTGAAGAACAGATCGCAGAAGAAGATCTGAGTGCAGCGAAAATAGCGAGAGAAAAAGAAGAAATCGGACGGGCCGAAGAACTCGAACACGAAGCCGCCATCCATCAGGCCTCAGCGAATGCCTATCGTGAAAAAGCCGGTCTCACGAAGGAAGGCTGCGAAAAACTGATCGCAGAAGAAAAAGCCAAAGCGCCGGCCGAACTCGAGACGGTGTCCGGCACGCCCATAGTATGCGGCGGCGTGACTAGCGAAGGCGAATACACCGGGCCGAAAACCATCGCCAACCTCGTGACGAGCTTCACCGAATGCACCACGAGCGGCTTCAAATGCACCTCTCCCGGGGCCGAACCGGGTGAAATCGTGACCTCCGCGCTCAACGGCGAACTCGGGGTCATCAAAAAAGAAGCCACCAAAACCAAAGTCGGCATCGATCTCGCTCCGCCTCCTGGCACGGTCGAGACGGAATTCACCTGCGGCGGATTCGTACACGTGGTCGTGACTGGCTCGGTGATTCACGAAGTCAGGGGCAACGTCATGATCCTGACCGAAAATGAATCCTTCGCGCAGAACAAGGGCAAACAGAAACCTGAAAAATTCGAAGGCCTCGAAGCAGACGTTCTCGAGAGCTCGATCGGAGGCGGACCCAACGTGCAGTCCGGGTTGACCCTCCGCGGTTTTCTGACCAACGAAGAAAAGATCGAGGTCAACACGGTCGTCTAGCTGACGCCCGAGCGTCTGGCTGAGGCCGGAGCGTCTGGCTGACGCCGAAGGCCGGCCGTGCGCGTGGTCCCCGATGACCACGCGCACGCGCCGGTCGGACCCACGCGCACGCGCCGGTCGGCCCTCGGCCCTCGGCCGTGGCCGCGACACACCGGCGTGCGCCTCTCGCCCAGAGGCCGCCACGCCGTCCTCCTCTGAGGCGCGGGCGTCGCCGGTGGGCCGCGCATCGCCCCGCCGGGCGGGCGCCGGAGGATGGTCGCGATCGGGATCCGCCCCGAGCGAGCGGGTCCGGTACCGAGCGAGCGGGGTCCGGTATATTCCCGCGTCCGCACAGATCGGCTCCTGCGGGGGCAGTCGATCCGCCGGTCGTTCGCTCGGTCGGTCCAGGGGTCGACATCTTGGCACCTGCTTGTTTGCAGGGGCTGCGTTCCGGGCTGCGCCGTGGTATGCTCGCGCGATCTCGGGGGTCGGCGGAGGGGAGCCCATCAGCCCGCGGGTCTTCACATTACGTTGACGACCATCCAGCTTGATCAGGAGCCTCTGTCGAGGCGAAAGCGAGGACCTAGGAGAATGAGACGCGTAAGGATCGTAGCCGGGCTTGCATCGGTGGTGTGCGCACTCGGCGCATTTGCCGCCCCGGCGCTCGCCAAAAAAGAAAAAAAAGAAGTCGTGTTCGGCAAATTCGTCGCCAGCATCCCTGGGGGCACGATCTCATCTGGCTCGCCGGTGACGGCGGCGGGACACGGCGAACTGACGAGTCTGGACCTAGCAAAAGGTGCGCTCTCGATCACGAACTGCGAAAAGCCGCTGAAGTCGACCGGCAAGGTGGAATCTGAAAGCTCGAACACCTTCCTGCAGATCATCACTTTCGCACGTTGCTTCTCCAAAGTGGGCATCAACCACGAAGTGGTCGAAGAACGGAAAGTCAAGCCCTTCAAGCTGGCCATGGAATTCCATTCCAACCACTCGGTGGTGGCCGGTGAAAGCGCCCCCTCCGAAGTTAAGATCGTCACCCCGAGCACGGTCACGATTCCGGTCGCCAAAGGCGCCGCCTGCGTTGTCGTGATCCCGGCGCAGACGATCCCGACGAAGGCGGAACGCAAACCGGAACTCGAATACGAAGCGGCCAGCTACGAAACGGAAGTCGAAACCGGGCTGAACCCCAAAAAATTCCCGGGTGGCTTCCAGGACAAGCTCAACATCGAAATGGAATTCAACAAGATCGAAGCTTGGTTGAAGCCGGGCGCGCATTGCACATACTCGGGCGGAACCGAAGGAAGATACGACAACGAAGAAGGAACGCCCGCGTACGGCTATGTCGTCTACACGAACGGCACGCTCGAAGCTGAACTCGAAGAAATCACGATCAAGGGCGGCAACCTCGCCTTCGAACCGGCCAAAGAATAAGTCTGGCCGATTCGCCTTCGGTCTGATCTGAACGAACGTCCTCCTAGGACATACGCAGCGCCCACCGGAGCGTGGGGAGCGGAGCCGTCAAGCTGGCGTCCGTTCTCCGCGCTTCGGGTGTCTTGAGAGGCTGTTTCCGAATGAAGGGTTATGTCTCCTGAGCTGGGACTAGTCGTCGGTGTCGGCGACAGTTGGAGGTCAAGTACGGCTCGGCGCAATGGGCGCGATGACCGGCCCCGGCCGCGCCAGGCGGATGAGCGCGCTGGAGAGATGGGCGCCCTGAGGCCACGTCGGCGTAGTTGGCGGCGCCTGCGCCGTCGACGACCAGATGCGCCGCGGCAGGACCACGGCTGGAAGCGAGCCTCCGGCAACGAGTCCTTCCGGGTCCTCAGGCGCTGTCGATCATGGTGAGGAAGTCGGCGAAGGCCCGGTGCGTGCGTGTGGTGTCGCCGGTTGCGTCAAGGTCCATGAGGAGGCCACGGATGACGGCGAGCACGACGGTGGCCAGCTCGGGTCGGCCGAGGCTGCGCATGCCGGCCTCGAGCGGTGCGAGCCAGTCGGTGGTCGCGGTCCGCCGGAAGCCAGGCCAGAGTGGTTCTCCCGCGGTGTCGTGCAGCCGGCTGAACACGCGCAGGTAGGGCTCGCCCTGCGACCCGGAGATCGCCGACCATGCGCGGGCCAGGGTCACCGGGTAGGGCTCGTCGGGTCGCAGGCGTATGAGCTCGGTGAAGGCCTCGACCTGGCGCTGCCGGGCCTGTCCCAGTACCTCGCGGAGCAGTCCGTCACGGGTCTCGAAGTGGTAGATCAGCATCCGGCTCGAGGTGCCCGCGGCGGCCGCCAACGGCCCAAGCCGATCAGGGAGCCCGTGCTCGAGCGCGTAGTCGGTGCACGCGTCGAGAAGCCGCTGCTTGATCTGCGGTTGGCGCTGCCTGCCCATCAGGTCATCTTTTCACGTAACGAACGATACGTCTACTCTTGCTCCAGATCAGATCGAGACACGATGAGGAGGTCATGATGAGGGTCGTCTTCGTGCATGGGGCATGCGTCAAGGACGGATCGTGGTGGTGGCACCGAACCGGTG
>ODAK010002275.1_pt1 | contig 20217 bp, 19 predicted proteins | sample 1539591 | NCBI WGS metagenome assembly ODAK01 (sample SAMEA3539303, study PRJEB22396) | soil metagenome | biome: tundra; feature: field; material: soil | place: USA | collected 2010-05 | depth 0.15 m | reverse complement strand
GGAGTGTCCACTATGTCTCGACACATGCCGTCCACTATCTATTGAACTCGGACACCGTCGCCCGCTCCAAAACGCAGTTCGTAAAATCCTTGACAGCGTGAGTATTCGACGCTGGCGAAAATCATGTCGAAGTGGATTTCTGTCTAATAGATACACCTAATCTCCCAAGATGGCAGCGACACCGTGAAAGGCGCGACGTGCCTCCGAGGCAATTGTCAATTACGCTGTCGCCGGACTCGGCGATGATCTCGTGACGACGTTTGTCGCGTTCATTCCGTCGTTTGCCTGAATGCCCGCGGGTGGTTCGCGATTCGACGAATTTTCGCGCAAACGCTGCTTTCAATAAATTATGACTGAATGGCACGACAGTCATTAGCGCCATCGCGGGGTCAACCATCCCTCGCGCTCAATTGTTCAAGTTCAGCCTGTCGCGGCCATCTCGTGCCACAACCCGCCATTCAGGTTGATGTTATTGCCGTTGGCCTGACCGGGAGCGGAATCTCCGACGTAAGTGTAGAGGGGATGCCCGCTATAGGTGGCCTGCGTCTCGCCACCTGCGCGTTTGATCGTGCCCAGTATTCCGATGACGCCCGGGCCGGCGGTTGGTCTCCCAATCACCGGCGACCAATACACGGAACAGCTCCCGTAGCACGCGGACTTGGTCGGGGTATCGAGGACAAACCAGTAAAGGGTGTAGCCCCGGGCGTTCGTCAGAACTTTGACGTTGTGGATTTTCGTGATCTTCAAGAGTGCTCCGTGCGAGCCGGTGCTTGCTGGTCCCGTAGCCGCGACTGAGATCGCTAACAACGCCCCAGCCGCTATCGTGAGGCCGCCAACCGTCCACCGATCACCCGGGAAACCCGCCGGCCACCTTTCGCGCAGGCCGGTGGCGGAAGTCACCGGCACAACCGCACCGAAGCCGACTGCGAGCGCGGCCAATGCGGCGAAGGCGACAACCTCGATGATTCCAGCCACAATCCCAACGTTGGTACGCACCTCGCGAAATCCAAAGAGTCCGATGCGCAGGGAAAGTAGGTAACCGGCCAGCGTCGAAAGGGAGAATAGAGCACCGGCGGCCGAAGCCAGCCGGCTACCGGTGGCGAGGACGATTACGCCAAGCCCGAACGCAGCGATCAACTGGAGCAGGAACAGCCAACCGATCGTCGGAATCGTCCGGTAGCCGGTCAGGAAGAGATCAAGGTGGATCGCCCCAGTTGCCAGTAGAAGTCCGGCCCCGATCAACCGAAACACGAGGCTCGGCCAGTTCCGTCCTAACCGACGTGCACTCTCCATGACTGCCCTAACGTCCCTTCTCGCCCGGCGAAACTGCCGATTCTCACGATAGGGCTTGCGCGCAACCTATATTCTGTCGAATCGTGCCAGACATCTCAACCAGAGTATGCGTTTTCTCAACCAGAATTGCCATCTTGGCACCGCTCAGAGACCGTTAACGCGCCACCACTTCGCGTCATTCGACGCCAATTTCCGTGCGGCCACCAAGCGGTGCACTCGACTGGAAGCTGACGAAAGAGACCTCTGTAGAGCACGACAATGATGCCTCGGTAATCAGTGGTATTGAAATCGCAGACCCCAATCGCCGATCAGCTTCCCAAGCTGGCAACGCGGGTTCGATCCCCGTCGCCCGCACACCTTCACCCGCTCCAAGGATTGCGATCTCGAAACTCGGGGCGAGGGACTGAGACCGATTTATTAGTAGGTTCTTACCCCCTCACAACGAACTATTCATGACCGACCTTCACACTGATACCAGGCAGTTAGCGCGTGAGAGGAACTTGCGATGGATTGGATCCCAGAACACGAAGACGGTGAGCAGGTGGACCCCACACCTTCAGACACGCCGCGGCCACACTCGCCCCGGCGAATCTTGCGGCTCTTGTCCGCACTCGCGCTGGTACTGGCGATAGGTTCGACCGGCTACTTCCTTGGACGCGCCAATCAGAACTCCACCAGCGCCGTCGCCAAGACAGCAACGACGCACCCACAATTGCCCTCAGTTGGCAACGGCAACTTTGGAAACTTCGGGGGCTTGCCCGACGGACCGACGACGCCGGACGGCAGCGCTGCATCACCGAAAGCCGACCCGGCCGCGGCGAAGATCGCTTCATCGGTTGATTCCGGTTTGGTCGACATCACCACGAAACTTTCCTACCAGCAGAACTCGGCGGCGGGCACGGGCATGATCGTGTCCTCCAACGGCCTCATCCTCACGAATAACCACGTGATCGACGGAGCAACGTCCATCTCGGTTCGCGACGTGGCCACCGGAAAGGTGTACCAAGCGACGGTGGTTGGCTACGACGCGTCGTCCGACGTCGCGGTGCTCCAACTTAAAAACGCCTCGGGTCTAACCACCATCACCACGAACACCAGCGCCGTGACCAAGGGAGAGTCGGTGGTAGGCATCGGCAACGCTGGCGGGGCGAGCGGTACTCCGAGTTACGCCGCGGGCTCGGTGTTGGCCGTAAGTCAATCGATCACGGCGGGTGACGCAGGGAACCCGACGGGCTCCGAAACGCTGACCGGCATGATCGAATTCAACGCGGACATTCAGGCCGGTGATTCCGGTGGAGCGCTCGTGAACGCCAAAGGACAGGTCATCGGCATGGACACTGCGGCATCGGCCAACAACGGTCCGGTATATAACTCCGACAGTTCGACGACCACGCAAGCATTTGCCATACCGATCAGCACCGCTCTCGCGATCGCCACGTCAATCGAACACGGAAGTTCGTCGTCAACGGTACACATCGGTGCCACCGCGTTCCTCGGCATTGAGGCCGATGGAGGATCATCCAGCCCCTTCGGCGGAGTCGGTGGCGCGCCACAGGGCGCGACCAGCGGCGTCACCGTCGCCGGGACCGTCGCTGGTGGCCCCGCCGCAAAGTCAGCGCTGACCGCGGGCGACGTCATCACCTCGGCGAATGGTCAGTCCGTTTCGACGATCACTTCTCTCGACAAAATCTTGCAGACGCTCAAGCCCGGTGACACGGTGAGCGTTGACTACACCAACACCAGCGGTGTTCAGGCGACCCTTCAGCTCGTGCTCGGTTCGGGACCACCTCAATAGCGCGCTACAGAGTCGTTGCGACTTGTCCTGGACTGGTCTTACTTTAGCAACGCGGTCGCACGACGCAAGGAGCGCGATTGGGGATATTCAGGCATCAAGGATTCGGGCAACGTCCTTCAATCGCTCCGGCACGACGTGCCACCACATCCACCGACCCCGTTTCTCGCCAGTGATGAGTCCTGCCTCCACCAGGATCCTGGTGTGGTGCGAAATTGTGGGCTGGCTCTTGCCCAGAGGCTCTTCCAGCGCACAACTGCAGACCTCATCCTGAGAAGCGATGAGTGACAGCATCCGCAGCCGCGCCGGATCGCTGAGCGCGCCGAAGATCTGAGCCATGTCGCTGGCCTCGATCTCGGACATCGCACCGCCTACCAACGAACCGCAGCAAGTGACGACGTCTTCGTCGATGGTGATGGTCTTGCGATGTTGCATTGACTCCATCATACTATTGACACCTGTCAATGTATTGGCTACAGTTCACATTGACGAACATCAATTTCAAGGAGATCGAAGTGTCCAGACTGCAACTCGCCCTCAACGTATCGAACCTCAATGAGTCGGTGGCGTTCTACTCCAAATTCTTCAACACCGAACCGGCGAAGATCCTTCCCGGTTACGCGAACTTCGCCATCACCGAGCCGCCGCTCAAGTTGGTGCTCTTCGAGAACCGTGAAGCTCCTGGCACGATAAATCACCTCGGCATCGAGGTCTTTTCCACCGACGAAGTGGTTGAAGCGACCCAGTACCTCGGCGATCAGGGCTTCGCCACCGAGATCGAGGAGCAGACGACGTGTTGCTTCGCCGTCCAGGACAAAGTGTGGGTGGGTGGACCCGATGGTTCGCGCTGGGAGGTCTATACCGTGCTCGCCGACGCGAACGACGCGTCCTCACCGGCCGGCGACAACACGTGTTGCGCGTCCGAATTGTCGACGGCGCCTGAGTCCGCTCCATGCTGCTAATTGATCAACTTAGTGGGGTCCGCGAACGGTCATGAGCGGCGCCGTCTCAGAACAATCGCGTGACGGCACCACCGGCGCGCCGGTCATCAAGCGGTTGTCGTTCCTCAACCGGTTCCTGCCGGTGTGGATCATTCTGGCGATGGTCGTGGGCATCACTCTGGGCCGGGCACTACCGAGCCTCAACGCCCACCTCAACGCGGTGCAAGTGACGTCGGGCACGTCACTGCCCATATTCATTGGACTGCTGGTGATGATGTATCCGGTGCTGGCCAAGGTCCGCTACGACCGATTGGGCACCGTGACCAGCGACCGACGATTGCTGGTCGCGTCGCTCGTGCTCAACTGGCTGGTCGGCCCGTTGGTCATGTTCACCCTGGCCTGGCTACTGTTACCCGACCTGCCCACCTATCGAACCGGCCTGATCATCGTGGGCCTGGCCCGCTGCATCGCGATGGTGCTGATCTGGAATGACTTGTCGGGAGGAAACGGCGAGGCGGCCGCGGTGCTGGTGGCGATCAACTCGTTGTTCCAGATCGTTGCCTTTGCCCTGCTGGGCTACTTCTACCTGAAGGTGCTGCCCGGCTGGCTCGGTCTCAGCACGCAGGGTCTACATCTGTCGATCGGGCGCATCGCCGAGACCGTCGCCATCTTTCTGGGAATACCGCTCGCCGCGGGCTACCTGACCCGCACGCTGGGCGAACGGGCACGCGGTCGCGAGTGGTACGAGACAAAACTGCTACCTCGCCTCGGTCCCTTCGCGCTCTACGGCCTGCTCTACACCATCGTCATCCTCTTCGCCCTGCAGGGCCACACCATCACTTCTCGGCCCAGCGACGTGGCGCGCATCGCGCTGCCGCTCCTGGGTTATTTCGCCATCATGTGGTTTGGATCCTTCGCCCTCGGCCGAGCCCTCGGTCTGCCCTACGATCGCACCGCGACGCTGGCCTTCACCGCGGCCGGTAACAACTTTGAATTGGCCATCGCGGTGTGCATTGGTGTCTTCGGGGTCACCAGCGGTGAGGCGCTGGCCGGGGTGGTCGGTCCTCTCATTGAGGTGCCCGTGCTGGTGGGCCTCGTCTACGTGTCGCTCTGGGCCAAGCGGCGTTATTACGCGCCGGCTACCGCCGTGGAAGGTGCGCCATGAGTGGCCGCCCGGAAATCCTCTTCCTCTGCGTGCATAACGCCGGACGGTCTCAGATGGCCGCCGCGTTCGCTCGCGAGATGGGAGGAGCCAGCTTCATCGTGCACTCGGCGGGCTCCGATCCCGGAGAGCGTCTCAATCCGGCGGTCGTTTACGCGATGTTGGAGAAGGGCATCGACATCGCACACGAGTCGCCGCACAGATTGAGCGACGAAGCGGGACGAGGCGCCGACGTCATCGTCACGATGGGCTGTGGCGACGCCTGCCCCGTGTACCCGGGCAAGCGGTACCTCGACTGGGAATTACCTGACCCCGCAGGAATGCCGATCGAAGAAGTCCGATCGATTCGAGACGATATCGAACGGCGCGTGCGAAGCCTCATCGACGATCTTCGTTCGTCCAGTTCATAGAAAGAGGGAAGACCATGTCCGACACCCGTCAATTTCTCGATCTCCCGCATGAGGAGCAAAGACGCATCAAGCATTCGCTCGAAGAGCTTCAACGCGAGTTCCACGGAACCTTTGACGACGAGACCATCGAACACTTCCTTGTGGACTCCTACGAGAGACTCGCCGCGAAGGCCAAAGTCAAGAGATTTATTGGAGTAAACGCGGAGCATTTCGCCCGCCAACGACTTCAAGCAATGGCGCAGCTTGAGAGCCCCGAGACGGGTAAGCCGGGAGTGCTGTTCCTTTGCGTCCACAACGCCGGACGCTCTCAAATGGCCGCGGGATGGCTACGCCACATGGCGGGAAATGAAGTGAACGTATTCACCGGAGGTTCTGAACCTGGCGCAGAACTTAATCCAGTGGTTATTGATGTTATGGCCGAGGCCGGAATCAATATCCAAGAAGAGTTCCCGAAGCCGTGGACCGACGAGATTGTCCGAGCTGTTGACCTCGTAATCGCGATGGGTTGCGGCGACGTCTGTCCCATCTATCCGGGCAAGCGCTACCTTGACTGGGAATTGACTGACCCGGCGGGAAAGCCGATCGAAGAAGTCCGCCTGATTCGTGACGACATTGAACAACGCGTGCGTGACCTTCTCAACGAACTTCGTAGGTCAAATTCCTAGAAAGTGGTTTCGAGCAAAAAAGGGCCGAGTCGTACTCCGAACGTTCAAGATTTCTTGACCGTGCAGCCGGTGGTCCCTTGGCCGCATCCTCCCGACACTTTGAAAATGAATCGTTGGTAGGGCACCACGGGATTGCCCACATCGATTTGGATCGACGCGTGAGGAATGAGAGGAGTCGATCGTGGGTTGCCGTCCAGTTGCTTGCCGTTCTCGAACACCACCACCTTTCCTTTGTCGGGGCCTACTTGATTTGGTCCCAAGGGCTGGTTCCAGATGTCAAAGAACTGGCCGAGGGTGAAGCTCTGCTTCGCCGGCGCTTCCACGTGAATGATGCCGTCGGCGACGTGCGTGTGGAGCCAATAGAGACAGTCGTAGAGGCCAACGTCTTTAAATACTCCGGCTGAGTCGTGCACTACCAGTTGGGGCTGGGTTATTCCGATCCCCGCGGGCAATCGCCGCATTTGTCCTTTGACGTAGATCGCCACGTGCACATGAACGTGATACTTCACCGATTCTTTCGCAATGGTTCGACACGTGATGCCGTCAACGCTGCTGCCGTGAAGCGTTGACGATGAACTCGCCAGATCCGGCACGTTGAAAATAAGGACACCCTCGGGACCGCGATGAGAATTTGATGATCCGGCCGAAAGCCATACGGTGAGGCCACCTCCCAGCACGATCAGAATAACGAGGAGGCCGGCGATAACTGGCCACCGCCTTCGACGTACTTGGTCCTCTTCAGTACTCATTGCCCTCCATTAGCCGGCATTCTCGCTCAACGCTAATTCTCAGCGGTCGATCACCACGGGCGGACACTCAACCGAGACGGGGCAAGAGACCGACAGGTAAATGGTACCGAGGTAGTTCTCCGGTCGAGTAGTGACGAACGTCACGAATGGCTCCCCGGGCCCCGAGAGTTAATACCCATACTCCCTATGGGTATAATTCAATGGAGCACCAATACGAGGTCCAACAAAAAAATCTGTACCGACAAGAAGATTAGAAAGGAACACCACGATGCCAACACCTGGTTACGCCGACGACAAGACGGCGGTTCTCGCACGACTGAAAAAGGTGGAGGGTCAGGTCCGAGGCATCCACAAGATGATTGAGGCCGACCGCTACTGCATCGACGTACTCCAACAGATCACGGCGGTCACTCGGGCCCTGCAAGGCGTGGCGCTGCATTTGCTCGATGAGCACATGACGCACTGCGTCGTCAACGCGGTCAAGGCCGGTGGCGCCGAAAAGGAAGCGAAGCTCAAAGAAGCGTCGGCGGCCATTGCTCAGTTAGTGAGGTCATGATCTACTCGGTCACCGTATCTACGATCATGCTCGACGTCGGGCGAAGCCTTCACGAAGGGTTCTTCATGTTTTGGGAGACCCTCTGGGCACTGGTGCTCGGCTTCACCTTGTCCGGTGCCGTCCAGGCGTTCGTTTCCAAGGACCAGATGCGCGCCAAGCTCGGCAACCACCGCCCGGCCGCGGTGGCGCGCGCGTCCGGTTATGGAATGGTGTCGTCCAGTTGCTCCTACGCCGCCTCGGCCATGTCGAAGTCGCTCTTCGTCAAGGGAGCGGACTTCACCAGCTCGATGGTCTTCATGATTGCCTCGACGAACCTCGTGGTCGAACTGGGGATCGTCATGATTGTCCTGCTCGGTTGGCAGTTCGCCGTGGCCGAGTTCGTGGGCGGCCCGATCATGATCGCGTTGCTGGCGATAGGTGGAGGCGTGGTGTTCACCGCACCCGTCGTTGCGCGCGCGCTCAAGCGAGCGCAAGGAGAAACCGACGGGGGCCACGATCACGGAGCCATGACGATGGTCAGCACCGAGCGTCAGGACGAGTTGGCGTCGGAGCCCTTTGGTTCGAAGTTTCGTTCGCCGGCCGCGTGGTCGGACGCCTCCAGCTACGCCGTCGCCGACGCGACGATGCTACGTAGAGAACTTCTGATCGGCTACACCGTCGCCGGTTTCCTCGCCGCACTGGTGCCGGACCACGCGTGGAGCACCCTCTTTCTTCACGGCCACGGCTTCTGGACCAGCGTCGAGAACGCTTTGGTCGGTCCGCTGATCGCGGTGGCCAGTTGGGTCTGCTCGATTGGCAACGTCCCGCTCGCGGCGGCGTTATGGTCGGGCGGCATTTCCTTCGGTGGCGTCATCGCCTTCATCTTCGCCGATTTGATTGCCATGCCGCTCATCCTGATCTACCGAAAGTTCTATGGCTGGGAGCTCACGTTTCGCATCGTGGCCCTGTTCTACGCCATCATCGTGATCGCCGGTTTACTCACGCAAGGCATCTTCAAGATCTTTGGAGGTATCCCTAACCGGCGCCTGTTCAAGGTGTCCGCCGCCCACTTCGAGTGGAACTACACGACGTATTTGAACTTCGTCTTCATTGTTCTCGCGGCCGCGGTGTGGTGGCTCGCGAAGAATCGGACTCGATTCGGCGGTGGCGAGGGCTACGCGATCGACCCGGTGTGCGCGATGCAGGTTCGAGTAGTGGATGCCCCGGCGCAGGCAATGCACCACGGCCGAACAATCCACTTCTGCTCGGACCGCTGCCGAGAGAAGTTCGAAGTTGACCCGGATCGCTACTGCGAAAACGGTCGGCCGGCGGAATCGACGGATAACGCGGACTAACTACGGAACCAAGAAGCGATCGACCCGGTCTGTGGCATGGTGGTTAATCCCGCGTCGACCGCTGACCACCGTTGCCTCAATGGTGTCGACTTCTGGTTTTGCGGTGCCCCTTGCGCCCAGCAGTTCGACGAGAACCCGAGCAAGTTCGTCCATTCGACCTAGTGCGCGCATCTGACGGCCGTGTGACCGCGAAGAATGAACTAGTCACCGGCCCTGAAATCGTGGGCGCACGAGTTCGATGCACGTCACCGGCGAATGGAGCTCGCGTTGGGTGCGACCCCTCTACGCCGCGCCACGAAGACCGAGTGGGGTCGTAGTGTGGATAAAGCATGACTTCGCTTTCCGTACTCGACCTCGCCACGGTAGCGACCGGCTCCACGCCGGCCAAGGCGCTGCGTGAGACGACGGCGATGGCCCAAGTGGTGGAGCGTCTCGGCTACCGCCGACTGTGGGTCGCCGAGCATCACGCCATGGCCGCCATTGCCAGTTCGGCCCCCGCAGTGCTGATCGCCCATCTTGCCAACGCCACGTCCACCCTGCGCATCGGATCCGGTGGCGTCATGCTGCCCAATCACTCGCCCCTGGTAGTCGCCGAACAGTTCGGCACCTTAGAAGCGCTCCATCCGGGCCGGATCGACCTGGGACTCGGCCGGGCCCCGGGGACCGATCCGCACACCACGCGGGCCCTTCGCCGCGACGGCGACCTGCGAGCGGACACCTTCCCCGACGACGTGGTCGAGCTGATCAGTTATCTCCTTCCGCGCGAAGGACCTCCCGCCCACCCCTTCGCCACCCCCGGTAGCGGCTATCTACCGGAGGTCTGGTTGCTCGGCTCGTCCACCTTCAGCGCCCAATTGGCCGCCATGCTGGGACTGCCTTTCTCGTTCGCCTATCACTTCGCGCCCGCACAACTCGATCAGGCCCTCGACATCTACCGATCGACCTTTAGGCCGTCGATCCTGCTCGGGGAGCCCAAAGTCATGGTCGCCGTGTCGGTGCTGTGCGCGGCAACCCCCGACGAGGCCCGGTGGCTCTCGGGATCGACCGCCCTGAACATGCTGCAGCGACTATCCGGAAAAATGGGCCTGCTGCCTTCCCCGCAAGAAGCGGAGTCCTATCCCTTCAGTGCCGCGGAACTGGGGATCGTGGACGAGGCCCTGGCCAGCCACGTCATTGGCGATCCGACCACCGTGCGCCAAGGTCTGATGGAGTTACAACTGCGCACGGGAGCGGATGAACTGATGCTGTCGACCCGGACCCACTCCTACGACGCCCGAATGCGCTCGTTCACCCTGGTGGCCGAGTCATGGGAACTGGCCCCCGTCGAAAGTTAGTCACCTCACTTCGGCGATTCTCCGCGATGAATCACGGGGTGAGCCGTTTGACATCAAATCTCATCCGTGAGAGAATTTTGAATGAAGGTAAGCCTCGTTCGTGATGCCGGGGCCTTCTTAGACCGGACCAGTTTCTTTCGCTCCCAAGTGCCCTATCTCACCCACGTCATGGGTACCGTGGCGACGTCGGTGGCCACGGGACAACGCACCTACCAGAAGATGTCGTGGTGGGTCGTCGAAGACAGCGATGCAGCAGTGTGCGGCATGATGATGCGCACCGCGCCGCACAAACTTGTCCTCTCGCCGATGCCCCGAGAGGCCATTGATCCGGCCGTGGCCGCCGTAGTGGAGAGTGACCGTGAGATACCCGGCCTCTCGGGATCGAAAGAGTTGGCCGAGTCCTTTCTCGTCCAGTTCTTCAGGCTCTCCGACCGTATCGTGCAACCGAGAATTGAACACCGTCTCCTGGTCTACGTGTTGGGCTCGCTAAATCCTCCTCCGCCCTCGATGGGGTCCTTCCGCTCGGGCCAGTTGAGTGACTTCGAACTCCTGCTCACCTGGTGGGCCGGCTTCGCCGACCACACCAATGTTAAGCGACACGGGCTCGAAGAGGGATTACGGGCATCGCTGGTCAGTGGTCGAATCCACCTCTGGATGATCAACGACCGACCGGTCTGCGCCGTGGCGCATTCACCCGTGGTGAACGTGCCGAGCGGACCGGTGGCACGGATTGGCCCGGTGTACACGCCGCCCGAGGAGCGACGAAAGGGATACGCCGGCCAACTGACCGCCGCCGTGTCGTCGGAGTTGATCCAGTGGGGAATCGGTCTGATGCTTTTCTCCGACGCCACCAACGCCACCTCCAACGGCGTGTACGCGCCACTCGGTTACGAGAGGGTTGACGAGATGGTCGAGTGCGTCCTAGAGCCCGTGTAGCGAGGTCACCGTGCGGCCACCAAAGTGGCCGGCCACCCGGTCGTTAGAGGCGAGTAACCAACCGGCCGGCCGATATCGCCGGAGTGAGGTCGGTGGAGGATTTGAAGGCCAGACGATTGGCGGGGGTCGGGCGACTGATGTAGTAACCCTGGGCCAGGTCGCAACCCAGGTCGCCGAGTAGGTCCAGGGTCTCGACGTCTTCAATGCCCTCGGCCACCACGCGAAGACCCATGTCGTGGCCGAGATTGATGGTGGCGCGCACCAATTCCAGGTCCCGACCCTTGCCGTCGGCACCGAGCGCAGTGATGAAGGTACGGTCGAGCTTGAGCTCTCCCACGGCCAGGCTGCTGAGGTAGGCCAGCGAGGTGAATCCCGCCCCGAAGTCGTCGATCGAGACAATGATGCCCATATCGCGCAGCACCTGAATGACGGCCTGCGAGCGCACGAAGTCGGTGATGATGGTGGTTTCGGTGATCTCGATGACCAGGCAATCCGCGCCAAGCCCGTGGCGCTCGAGTAACTCTTCAACCAGGTCCAAGAAGCCGGCCTCGAGCAGGTCCGTGGTAGCGACGTTGACCGAGACCGCCAGCACGCGATCCTCGGCGCGCCACGCCGCGCACTGGGCGAGGGCCTCGTTGAGCACCCAGGTGGTGAGCGGCCACATCAGGCCCGCTTCCTCGGCCAAGGGCAGGAACTTCATCGGTGGGACCAAGCCCAGCTTGGGGTGCGGCCAGCGCACCAGCGCCTCCCCGGCCAGGACCTGACCGGTTCGCAGGTCCAACTGGGGCTGGTAGTGGAGCACGAACGCGCCCTCTTGGACCGCCACGCGCAATTCATCGAGCAAATTGGGCTGGTCTTCGCCCCCGTCGAGGTCTTGATCGTAGAACACGAAGGGCGTGTTGCCCAGTTTGGCCCGGTACATCGCCACGTCGGCGCACCACAGCAAGCCCGGACCGTCCGAGGCGTTGGAAGGAACCAAAGCAATGCCGATGCTCGCCCCGACGCTGGCGTTGATCTTATGCAGGACAAAGGGCTGTTCAATCTCCGCCAGGATTCGCTGAGCCACCACCACGGCCTCGTCGGCGTTGGCGTCCATCAGCACGACGGCCAGCTCGTCGCCGCCCAGTCGCACCACCGACCCGGCGTTACCGACCGCCCTCGTGAGGCGGGGTCCTAACTGACGCAGCAGTTCATCGCCGGCGGGGTGGCCAAAGGAGTCGTTGATCTCCTTGAAGTGGTTGAGGTCGACGAACAGAAAGGCCATTTCGCGCGGCACGGGCGAAGCCATTTGATCGGCGAAGAACATGTCGAGAATGTGAAAGAGCTGGCGTCGATTGCCCAGGCTCGTCAACTCATCGGTGTGGGCTTGGCGGTGTCGCTGCTCGGTGAGAATACGAAGACTGCGCGCCGAAATGGCGAGCCGTACGCCCACCGTGAGCAGGGTCGCCACGGCCAGCCAGAGCGCCACCCGGCTGATGGTGTTAAGGGTTCCCACCACGAGAATGAAGAGACCGCACCCGGCAGCCAGCCCCGGCAAAAAGAAACCGGAGACTTTTTGGGGACGCAGCGGATCGAGCGCGCGCGAGGGCAGCCATACCGACATCGACATGAGCAGGATTGCGGTAGGCCAGGCAATGGCGTTGAAGTTATTGCCGAGATTTCCGTACCGTGTCACCACCGCCGACGACGAGAAGAGGTTGAAGGTGTCGCCAACGACGATGACGCACAGACCGGTGGCCAGCAAGTACCACTGACCGGACCCGCGCCCGGAGAGCAGCACCGTACCGCCGATAACCAACATGAGCATCAAGAGGTCGCCCACCGGATAGGCCATGTTGGTGGCCGTCGCCACATTGCTCCCGCCCGTGAAGTGCATGATGCTGTGGAAGGCAAAGGCCGCGCAGAGGGCCGCGGCTCCCAAACCGGCGACCACCCCGTCGAGCCAATTGGGCCGGGAAAGACGCCCCAGACCCCGCTGCAGCAGCAGCACCGTTGCCACGTAGGCCAGGGGGTAGAAAAGGAGGTAGAAGCCGTCGGCGGCCGATGGCGTAGGGGCGGTCTTTCCGCCCAGTGACTCGAAGGTCAAGAAGAAGTCGCCAATCGACCACGACAGCAGGCTGAAACCAAGAATTAGCGGAACGGCCCGGCCCGGCTTCTTGGCCAGACCCTTGTTGATGCAGAGGACCGACGCCACCATCTCGAAGGCCGCCACCGACCACCCGTCGAGCCATTCCCACTGCTGATCAGGCCGTCGGATAAGCAGCGAGACCAGATAGGCAATGAGCAAGGTCCCCAAAATGGCGTAGGCCAGCCAGGGGTTTCGCGCACGCTCTTCTATGGGCTGCGCCTCGAGCGTAAGTTCGTCGGGAGAATCCATGGAATCAGGCGCTACGTCAACGATCTGTGCGGGCGCGGGAGCGACCGCCGCGCGACCACGTCCCCCGCGACGGCGGTCTTCAATCATGGGCATCATCGCGCGTGCCGCCGCGTTCCATAAATTGCAACGTACCTGGTAAAAGACATGGGAACTAGCATTTCAAGCCATCATCAAATCAACCTCGACAAAAACCCAACAAGGACCCAATTCCGGGCTCCTTACGCGAATGGTGGAAAGTTCAGATTTCGTGCTGCCCGGGGCCGTTACTCCGACGTCGAGGACCAAAACTGGGGCCGGTGCCTTAGTGTGAAAGGAGAAAAGGTTCAGGCCAATCAAGGCCATTGATCCGCGAACCAATTCATTCTTCAAAAACCACGGCCCGCAGTACGATGGCCCTGGCAACGGCCACGATGGATCCACTTTTGGAGCACGAGCGACCAGATCGGCGAATTAATCATGGAGCAACAGTTTTCTCATACCGATAAAACCGGGAAACTGAAAATGGTCAACGTAGCCCGTAAACGGCCCACCAGAAGGCAGGCCCTGGCCAGTTGCGTCGTGTCCACCGTGGCCGATGTGACCACCTTGGGACCCAGCCACACCGGGATCGAGCCGCTGCACGCGGCCCGACTGGCCGGTATTCAGGGGGCCAAGCAGACCGCCAACTTGATTCCCCTCTGTCACCCGCTCAACGTGGACGTGATTCAGGTCGATCTAACCGTAAAGGCCGGGCGAGTAGAGATTACGGCCACGGTAGGCGCCACCCATCGCACCGGCGTCGAAATGGAGGCGCTGACGGCCTGTGCCCTGGCGGCACTGAGCCTCGTAGGCTCACTGTTGAAAACCGATCCTTACGCGCACGTCGATGACTTGGTCCTGCTACGAAAAACCGGCGGCAAATCGGGCGATTGGGGTCGATTAGTGGACAACGCTCGTTAGATTGACCATCGAGGCAATTTTCGGCGCACCAGTGGTTGCGACAGTAAGTAAGCGACGGCAAGATGCCGGGAACGAGATTCGGTGAGAGGGTGCAAAGTCAATGAGTGAACGCAGCGATTCCCCGCATCCGGGTGCGAACGGCCAGGGCGCCGTAGCGGTCGCCGTGTCCGTGCAGCCCCATCGCCGGGGACTGGACGCGCGCGTCGCCACCCGGGCCGACGTCGTCACGGCCACCATGCCGGTCGAGGGCCCTCTGGTTGATCGCTACGGACGAATCCACGATGATCTGCGCATCTCGGTCACCGACCGGTGCAATCTTCGCTGCGTCTATTGCATGCCGGAAGAGGGAATGACCTTTTTGCCCAGATCCGAACTGCTCACGTACGAAGAGATCGCCCGAGTGGCCCGGGTGGCGCGCGATCTCGGCGTGAGGTCCATCCGACTCACCGGCGGCGAACCCCTGGTGCGCAAGGACCTGTGCACGCTGGTCTCGCAGCTCTGCGCGATGGGCTTCGACGACCTGGCCCTTACGACCAACGGCATGCTGCTCGCGCCGCTGGCGCAAAAACTGGCCGACGCCGGACTCAAGAGGGTCAACGTGAGTTGTGACTCGTTGCGGGCGCACCGATTCGAGTCGATTCGCCGTCGCGGGGATTTGGCGACGGTGCTGGGCTCGATGGGCGCGGCCGAAGCGGCCGGCCTAACCCCCCTCAAGGTCAACGTGGTCCTCTTGCGGGGCAACAACGACGACGAAATCCTGGACTTTGCGGCCTTTGCCCGCGAGACCGGTCGCATTGTTCGTTTCATCGAGTTCATGCCCCTGGACGCGCAGGGCCAATGGGACCGGACCCAGTTAATACCGGGTCAGGAAGTCTTTGAGCGCATCTCGAAGGTCTGGCCCTTAGAGGCCGTGGGCGACACGGGTGGCCCGGCGCCGGCCGAACGATTCCGTTTCGTCGACGGAAGCGGCGAGATTGGAATGATTTCCAGCGTTACCCAACCCTTTTGCGGTACCTGCAACCGGCTTCGACTCACCGCCGACGGGTCGTTCCGCAACTGCCTCTTCTCCGACGACGAATACACCGTTCGCGAGGTGCTGCGCCGCGGCGACGCCGACGCCGAGATCGCTCGACTGTTGCGTCGCGCCGTGTGGGCCAAGTTCCCGGGCCACGCCATCAACGAACCGGGCTTCTTGGCGCCGGCGCGCTCGATGTCGATGATCGGCGGCTAGAAAGTAGTCGCCGTGCAGTGCGCGGCGACTACGGTCACGTTGGCAACGTCAGCGCCGGCAGACCGGTGCGGAGCTAGGTAACCTTTGACGGTGAGCGAGTACCGCGTCGGACAAGCCGCCGAACTGCTGGGGGTGAGCGCGGACACCGTGCGCCGATGGGCCGACGCGGGCCGAATCAAGGCCACCGTCGGTCCCGGAGGTCGCCGTTACTTCGACGGCGTTGAACTGGCCCGGTTCGCCATGGAAATCGCCGGCGAACAGAGTGCGGATCAGCCCCGCGCCCAATCGGCGCGTAATCGATTCGTGGGCATCGTCACCAAGGTGGTCAAGGACAAGGTCGTGGCGCAGGTCGAGATTCAGGCCGGTCCCCATCGATTCGTTTCACTGATCACCCGCGAGGCCGCCGATGAGTTGGAGTTGGCCCCGGGAGTAGTGGTCGACGCCGTCGTGAAGGCCACCAACGTGGGAGTGGAGATTCCTTCGCAGTTCTAAAGAAGAAGGCGACCGCGGCCGAAGAGGTGGACGCCCGGCGATCAATGCTCGAAGGCGAAGGGCGCGGGGCCGATTGACTCGGGCGCCGGCCACAGCGAGATCGCCTCGGGCGCCATCTTCACGGAGCACGATGCGCCCACCTCAAGGTCGATGGGCTCGGGCAGGCGAGCCTGCAGCTCCAGGTCGGCGTTGAGGGCCACGAAGAAGTCCACGGCCGTGCCTACGTCGGCGATGTCGGTCACCGTGGCGAGCAGCGCGGTGCCCGAGGGGACGTCGCCCGGTTGCGTCGAGTTCGGCGCTCGAGCGATCATCACCCGTTCGGGTCGAATGCTCCACAGGACCTCGGCGCCGGCCGACGCGTCGCCGGTATCGGTCTCTATCCGCGCTCCGTGGGCGTCGATGAGGCCTGGCGAGACCACGGTCGCCTGGTGCAGATTCGCGATACCCAGCAGTCTCGCCACTTCGGCGGAGGCCGGGCGCGAGAAGACTTCGCGGCTGGTGCCCGACTGCAGCGCGCGGCCGTTGGCGATCACCAGTACTTCGTCGGAAAGGAAGGCGGCCTCTTCCGGGTCGTGCGAAACCAGCACGGTCGCGAGTCCGGTTTCGCGCTGGAGACGGCGCAGTTCTCTACGCAGCTCCAGTCGCACCGGCACGTCCAGCGAGGAAAAGGGCTCGTCGAGCAGCAGGATTTGGGGGGACCGGCACAGCACCTGGGCCAGCGCCACCCGTTGGCGCTGGCCACCGGAGAGTTCCGAGGGGTAACGGTCCTCCAATCCCTCGAGACGCAGATGCTCGAGCCAGTACGCGGCCAACTCGGGCGTCGCACCGGTGGCGAACAAGAGATTTTGCCACACGCTGAGGTGCGGATACAGCGAAAATCCCTGGGCCACGTAGCCCACCCGGCGCCGCTCTACGGCGACGTCGCGCACCGGAAGGTCGCCGTACCAGACGGGCCCGGGCGAGGAGCCATAAAGACCGGCCAGGCATCGCAGTAGCGCGGACTTGCCCGACCCCGAAGGACCGAGTATGGCCAGGTGGCGCCCGCTGGATTCGTGAGCTAGCGCCAGGTGGAAGGATCCCAGTTGGTGGTCGACGGCAAAGCGGACCGGCTGGGACGGCGACGGCCCCGGAGCCTTATGGGTCGCCGCGTGCACGCTCGGGCGCGCGGGGTTCTTGATCTTGACCCGACTGATCATCACCGCTACCACGGCCACGGCGAGCGCCAGGGCGGTGGGCGCCAAGGTGGTGGGCAGTCCACGGCCGCTGAATTGGTTGTAGGTGTAGATGGGAAGGGAGGCCGGGTTGTAGGCGAGGATAACCACCGCGCCGTATTCGCCGAAAGCCCGCAGCCACGAGAGCAGCATGCCGGCACGAATGCCCGGACCGGCCATGGGCACGGCCACCTTGATGAAGCGCGACAGGTCGGAGTGGCCGAGAGTGGCGGCCACGTCCAACAGGCCTTGATCGACCGAGACGAAGGCCGCGCGGGCACTGACGATCAAAAACGGAGCGGAGCAGAACGTCATGGCGATCACGATGCCGGCCATGGAATCGGTGAGGCGCCTATTAAAGAGTTCGCCGAGAAAGGTGTAGGGGCCCACGATGTAGATGAGCACCACCCCGCTCATGATCGGAGGAAGCGCCAAAGGGATCTGCACGATGATGCCCACGACCGAGGCGAGGCGACCCCGGGAACGGGCCAGCAGGTAGGCCAGGGGAACGCCGAACAACGTGGTCAGTCCCAGCGAGATGGTGGCGCAAATGAGCGAAACCCAGAGAGCGGGGAAAAGTCCCGGCGAGTGAAAACCTCGCTGCGGTGCGGCGACGAAACGCACAGCGAACGCCACCAGGGGTAGACCCAGGTAGAGAACCAGCAAGGTGCCCAGCCAGGCCAGCGGACTCCTGGCCAGTTTCGGGAACATCAGGGCGCCGAAGTAGTCGTGGTCGCGGCGGCGCTAGAAGAGGCCGAGACGACTTTGGCCGGAGTAACGGACGTGATGCCGTTAGCTTTCAGGATTTTCTGGCCTGGGGCGCTTAGCAAGAACTTCACGAACGCTTTGGCGGCCGCTTCGTGAGGGGCCTTGTTAAGGATGGCCACGGTGTACTGGGCCGCCAGATCGGTCCCTACCAACGGCACCGTCTTGATGTGCGCGGCCGACGCTTCCACGCCGTAGAAGAATCCGGCGTCAAGTTGACCGGCCTGCAATTCGCCCACCAGGGAAGTCTCGGGAAAGATATTCGAACTCGAACTGGCCAAGGTCGCCAAATTCGGTACGTCGTAGCTGAGCGACACCCCGGTCAGCGCGTCGACCGCCAGCACCCCCTTGGGGTCGGTGGCCGGATCGGTGCGCCCGAGCAGGAATCCGGTGCGGTCCACCACGTTGAACCAAGGGAACCTTTCCAGGGCCTTGGCGAACCTCGACTTGGGGTTGTAGCCGAGCACCAGCGGTGACGTACCGAATTCGTCGTAGGAAGAGACCCAGTTCCCGTTGGCCGCACCTTCCAACGAGGCGTTGACGGCCGGCGACGCGCTGATGAAGACGTCGCCCACCTGAGTCCCGCCGGCGATTTCGGTCGCCAGCGCTGACGATCCGGCCGAAAAACCACTCACCGTATAGCCGGTGGCCTTATGGAACGCGGGGTCGATCTGCTGCTGCATTAGATCGAGAAACGATCCGGCGTACAGCACGTCCACCGGGCCCGAAGCTTTCGTGGCTCCGGTGGCCGAGGAATTCGCCAACGGACCGACCAGCGTTCCCGCGAGTACGAGCGACGTGACGGTCGCCGAAAGGGATAGGCGTCGCAGGGTCCATACCCGATTGGTGGTTCGCTCGATTGAAGAAAGACCTGACATGTTAATTCCCCCAAACCATTAGCAGTATTTGCGGCGACATCTCAACTTCGAGTTCCGTCGAAGCGTACTCACACACCAAAGAGCCTGGCAAGTGCGAGGTAAACATTTTCTCCAAGCACTCGTCCGTTGGTACGACTCGGCTACCAAGCAACCCGCGACAAAACGGCCGGCGGGCCGCGATTCCACGGGTTCTCTCCGAGTGCGCGCGCATTTTGCCAACGTAGGATGCTCTTCGTGGAGTCGACCTCAACCCCGGACTGGGTTTCTGTATCACCGATCCTTCTATCGGCCGCCGACCTGACCGCCTGGGCCACCCGAGCCAACTGTGGAGCGGTCGTTACCTTTTGCGGAACGGTCCGAGACAATTCTCATGACCTGGTCGATATCCAAGCGTTGGAGTACGAGACGAGCGTGGCGATGGCCGAACGGCGAATGCTCGAAATCGTCGCCGAAGCGCGAAACCGCTGGCCGATGCTCGGTGCGGTCGCCATCCATCACCGAATGGGGCGCGTCGAACTCTGTGAAACTGCGGTGGTCGTCGCGGTTTCCTCCCCGCACCGCGAGGAGGCCTTCGACGCCGCGCAGTTCTGCATCGACGCCGTCAAGAACTGCGTGCCCATGTGGAAACGCGAACTGTGGGAGGGCGGCTCCGCCTGGAGCGAGGAGGGCCGAACCATCCTCACGGTTCGAGAAGTGACCGCAAGCAGCCCGAATTCGGGAATGAAGGCCGCGAGGACCACGTGATTAGCGTTAGTGAGGCGCAGACTTTTGTTCTGGAAACCCTCACGCCGCTTTCACCCGTCGATCGAACGCTCGAAGAGGCGCTCGGCTGCGTGGCGGCCGAGCAAATAATTGCCACCGAGCCCGTGCCGGGGTTCAAGAACTCTTCCATGGACGGCTACGCCCTACGAGCGGTCGATACGTCCGAGGGTTCGGTCCGTCTGCGAGTAATCGGCACGGTCTTGGCCGGTGACGCGCCGGATCAACAACTTCACGAGGGCGAAGCGGTTCGCATAATGACCGGAGCTCCCATTCCCGACGGAGCGGACGCGGTCTGCATGATTGAAGAGACCACGGTTGATCCAGACGGACAAACGGTCCTGATAGCCCGAACCATCGACGTTGGTCAGTCGGTGCGTCAACCCGGTGAGG
>ODAK010002274.1_pt1 | contig 20218 bp, 10 predicted proteins | sample 1539591 | NCBI WGS metagenome assembly ODAK01 (sample SAMEA3539303, study PRJEB22396) | soil metagenome | biome: tundra; feature: field; material: soil | place: USA | collected 2010-05 | depth 0.15 m | reverse complement strand
ACGCTGGGTTGCCGTCCTCGCCCATCCACCCGTCCCGTAGGGCCGGTGCGAAACTGAAGACAGGACAGCCCACGTATAAATCGAGCATCTTCATTACTTATGCAGATCTCACTGAAGATGATTATTTCTCCATTTTCGGTACATTCGGTACAACTGAGGGCAGTTTGAAGCGGAATCCACCCGGCGGCCAGTTCCGATGCTGTTGCGACGCAGGCTTTTCATGAACGCGAAGCCACGCGCACATCGTCGGGGTTCAGATCGCGTCGAAGTTCGGTAAAGGCTTGCGTACCGGCCTCGTTCTCCTTTGAGAAGTTGGAAGATCGATCCTGACGGGCTGGATTACGCTATATTTCAAAGTGGCTTAGAATGAGTCGGGCCAGAGAGTCCCTTTGGATCATTCCGGCGCGCACGATATCACTGAACTGCTCGACGATGCCTTGACGGAACTGGCTAAGCTCGACCCACTGCGCAGCCGGGTTGTTGAGATGCGATACTTTGGCGGAATGAGCGTGGAAGAGACGGCAGCGGACGACCGGTCGAGATGACTACCTTGAAACGCCCCGGGGTCTGGTAGCCGCCAAGTACGAATGCGCGACCGGATCGGCCGCTTGAAAGAACGTAAATCATCGCATTTCTACCTGGATCATCATTCCGTTGAGATGGTTGACCGCCCTGCTCGCCAAGTTATGGTCCAGGCTTGGTCTAGGCTGCAACATCGCGTCGTGACAATCCACTTCGATGCCCGAGCGCGGCCTGCCTCCGTGGTGACAGGCGAGGCAGGCACGCGCTTGGGCTTTTCGGAAGCCTACATGGGGCATTTGATGTTTCCTGGTCCGCGGACCAGCACGGTGGAGTCGCACTTGACTATACCGAGGACGTCATTGGCCAGGTAGGTGAGGCGGGAACCGAAGCCCAGTTGCAGGTCGATGGGGTTTGCACCTACCCCCGTGGCCACCCCCGTAACGGGGATGGTTTGACCAAATGTGATGGAACTCCCGTCGTCGAGAGCAATGCCGATCTGCCGGTTGATTGTCGAGGCGATGGAGGCGAAGTTGTCGACCAGGATCTCAGAGCCGCTAAGAAGATTGATCCCGTCGCCTCCATTCCCCTCGACGGTGAGCCTGGTGGCGTCGGGGGCCTGGGAGAACTGGGGATTGTTGAATATGGTCATGACCGACAACTGCTCGAGATGGACGCCGTCGACGCTGTTGCCGCTGGCATGGACCTGGGAGGCGGCGTCGAGATCGAGACCGGATTTAGAGTTGAGGGAGATGCCGTGGATGAAGTTGCCATCGGAGGTGATCGTTCCGCCAAAGTCCACCATGTGAGAACGGGAGACCATGGTGAGTCCGACAGTAAAGTTGCGCGAGGTGTTGAACTGCGACTGGCCATCCACGAATCCCGAGGAATTGGTTCCCAACTGGACGCCGAGCGTGTTGTTGCTTACGGTGAGGTTTGCGGCGATGAGGGTGAGGCTGGAGCCGTTGTTGACATTGATGCCGAAGACGCCGTTGCCCGAGATGGCATAGGAGCCGGTGACGACCAGTGCGGAAGTCGATTCAACGTCGATGCCGTGCAGGCCATTGGCGGTATTGGAGCCGCCGTTGAGTGTGACGCTGGAGTTGGCCTGGGCGACAATGCCGGTTAGAACATTGGCGGTAACGGTATCATTTTTAAGTGTGATTTGCGCGCCGTTTTGAGCCACGATGCCGTTGGCTCCGCCCGTAATGGTGAGGCCTGTCAGTGTGATGCGTTGCGCTCCTGAAATGGTGATGGCGTTCTTGCCCCCTCCGTTGATTGAAGTGGCGCCGCAGGCTACAAGTTGCAGGCCGTTGGTGTTGATGTTGACTGGCCCGGAGCAGGTCCCCTTGATGTTCAGGATGGTGTTGGGGAAGGCAAATGCAGCGGCGTTGGCGAGGGATTCACCGCGGGTGCAATCAACGGTAATGTTGAACTGCGCGAATGCGGGAGTGGCCAGGCTGAGGGTCGACAGGGAAACGGCAAAGGCCAGGAAGGGCTTGCGATGGTTCTGCATGATGGGTCTCCTCACTTGGGGAATCAATGAAGGACCATTGCCGCGGAGACACGCCTGGTGCGCGAAGGTGATATCTGCTCACGGACAGTTGTCAAGGGAATGGGCTGATGAGAATATCTCTCCACCTATATACGCGTCACTTTTGGATGAATTCTTTCATGAGGAGCAAGATTTTTTATGCACGTCGATCGTGGGTCCGTTTCTGCGTGGATTATTTGCAACGGGAAGATCAAACCTTCGGGTGCGGGTAGATTCCGTGTCGCCACAAACCGTGACGACATTTTCGCGGACCTTTTCGAAGAACGTAACATGGGGATTATGTCCGTAGTCCTTGCGGAATCGGCCGATCCATGCCTCAACGGAGATTCCCGAATCGTAAGTAAAGCTCGATGCAGCTTGCCAGATCCCCTGTTGATTCATTACCCTTATCGGCAATAGATATTCATAGGCTGCGTTCAACGAAGAGCATATCAGGAGAAAGAAAGTGGGTATTGGAAGAAGAGTTGGAATAACAGTAATGAGTCTGCTGCCCTGTTGCTTTTCCACGCATGCTTCACCGCAAGCCGCCGCGCACCAGGCAAATGTGCATAACAGCCAAATTTGGATAGGATTGTCTTGCGGTCACGGCTGCCTTTGGCAGTATGGCGCCGCAAATACGAACTCAGTGTATCCGTTCGCACCGCCAACGTTTGAGATCGATGAGAAGCAGATCGCGGCGCAGGTCGATCACTTTGATGCAGTCGGAACTCCGATTCAGCTCAACAACGGAGCTACGGAATATACCTTTGAGGGTCCACTGGCTCTGGACCCCCATTTGAAACTGAACATTCAGTTCCAGGTAAACGACAATACCCCTGTAGTTCGCTTTCGCTATTTGCTCAAGGGCGACCGGCACAATGAGCTCACTGCGGCTGCAGGGGCAAACAGATTAACTTACCTGGAAACTTCTCTCCAGAAGCTACCGGAGGCAGAAGAGGTATCGCTGTCGACATTTGTGGAACTAACGCATAGTTATACGCTTTCGGAAAGGAAGATAGGAGATAGATATTTCGAGGATGGGAGCGCCTTTATGGGACCGATCCTTGCTGCCAGCGATGGACGCGACAGCTTCCTGATCGCCTATGAACACGGCTCGCAGGTTCCGGATGAGTACTTGCACTATCAGCTCGGCCCCAACCGCGGCGTGCGTCTTACAGCCGTCAAGGGAGACTATCTTCCCGGCCAGCCGATAGACGCCAATCATAGTTATCAAACCATATGGATGGAAACCGCCGCTGTGCAAGGCGATATGGATCAACTGGCCTCGGCTTACCGCCGCTTCGCGCTGAACTATATGTCACAGAATATGGGAACGAGAAAACCCTACATTTTCTATAACACATGGAACTTCCAGGAGCGGAATAAGTGGTCCAATGGAAAGCCATATCTGGAGTCGATGAATCAAGACCGCATCCTGAAAGAGATCGAAGTAGCGCACCGGATGGGTATTGATGTCTTTGTGTTGGATACCGGATGGTACGAGAAGACCGGTGACTGGACTCCCAGCAGGCAGCGCTTCCCCGACGGATTGAAGGCGGTGAAGGCCAAGCTCGATGGATACGGCATGAAGCTAGGCCTGTGGTTTGGCCCTATGTCGGCAGCAGTAACCAGCAAGGCCGTTCGCGAACATCCTGAGTGGCGTGTCTCCTGGGATGGAAAGATCGCCGAGCCTCAACCAATATGGGAGACCGAGAACAGCTATTGGATGTGTATGGTGAGCGGATACGCGGATGCCTTCGCGGATGAACTGATCCGTCTGGCAAAAGAGACTGGTGTAAGTTACTTCAAGTGGGACGGCATGAGCGAATATGGATGCAACGACCCGCACCACAATCATGGCGGAGAAGGCAATACTCCCCGAGAACGGGCTCAGTCGTATTCGTTTCAACAAGTCCAGTACATGAACCGAGTAGCAGACAAGGTTGCGGCCGCCGTGCCGGGAGCGATTGTCGACTTCGACGTCACGGAATCCGGCCGCGCCATGGGATTGGGGTTCCTCTCCTCGGGAAAATTCTTCCTCCTCAACAATGGACCCTATTACGAGAACTATGACGTTCCCATTGATGGGAGCAAGTCGAATGTAAACCTGTTCTTCAACCAAGGGCCTGCACGTACATGGGTTATGCGGTCAGCATTGACTTTCGATAAGTGGATTCCTTCTGTCTTGTTTCTCACCCACTTTCTTCCCGACGATCCGCAACAATGGGAGGAGCAAAATGTCGCATCACTTATTCTTGGTCAAAACGGAATCTGGGGGGATCTGCCTAATGTATCAAGCGCAGGTGTTGACTTCATAGGCAGCACAATCGCCAGGTACAAGCAGGTGCGCAATGATATTACCGAGAGCGATCCGGTAGTTACCGGGATTGCTTCTGGCAGTCCCGAGATTCATGAGAAGATTTCCGCCTCGACAGGCCGGGGTGCGGTCGCCATTTTTGCCACTGAAACCGGCTCCTTCCGCTACGTGACAAGTCATAAGGTAGCAAGCGAGCATTGGAACAGCAGTGGTGTGGTGGTTGTGCCAGACGCCGCGGGACGAGCAACGATAGAGGCGCACTTCGACAAACCGGGAGCGAAGATCGTCTTCTTTGGCGTCCAGTAGAGTTCGCCTGCGACACTCGAAGCAGTCGCACTAATTGGCACTGAGCATGCCCTGGACGCGTAACCAATTCGCGAGGAGGCCGGGCCACGATGAGAGAATGGGGTTCGACTGCGCAAGTCCGAACCCATGATCGCCGTGCTGATAAATATGTAACTCCGCCGGAACACCGACACGGCGTAAAGCGAGATAGAAGTTGATGCTGTTTTGCGACGTTACCCATTGATCGTCGTTGGTGTGAACTAGGAATGTGGGAGGAGTTTTTGCTGTGACGCGTCTGTCGTTCGTTAGGTCGTCCCGCGCAGAAGGGTTGGGATGCTCGCCGAGCAGATTCGCGAACGAGCCTTCTGAAGCTCTCCCCGTTGGACCTATCACGGGATAGGTGAGGATCATAAAATCGGGCCGGTTGCTGGCACGCTCAATTGCGTCCCCAGCAACGGGGTTGCCGCCGTCGAAATGAGTGCCCAGCGTGGATGCAAGATGCCCACCGGCGGAGAAACCCCAGACACCGATTCGATGTGGATCGACACTATAGTCTGCGGCGTGACTCCTAATCCAACGCATTGCCCGCGACGCATCGCAAAACTCGATCGGATAATGATACCGAGGCCCCACACGATAGGTAAGCATGAAGGCCGAGATACCGAGGCCATTAAGCCACTTGACGCTGGGCAGGCCTTCCTCGTCCACCGATAGCCTCGAGTACCCGCCACCAGGCAAAACCAAAATGCCCGTGCGGGTCCCGCGCCTGATGTTTTCAGGAGCTGGGAACAAAAACAGCCGAGGCTGATCGCTGGGAGCATTGCCCAGCGCGCCCGGTGCGCCGTCTGCCCATAACAAGACGGACTTGGGCGGTTCAGATTGCTGCGCACAGAGAGATTGCCGGCAAATCGCCAAAAGCAAAATCGCCAGGGTATGCCGGAATGGCAGCATGATTGAATTCCTAATCAAACTTATCGCAGCGAAGATTTCGCCTTTTGAAAGTGGAGGCCCAGGATGCCAGAATCGGAGCCTGCCCTTGCTTATGTTCTGAGATGAGATAAGACGATCATTCCCGCGATTGAAATGGAGAGGCAGGCAGGCCTGCTTGGTTATATAGATTGCCGTCAGGATTATCCTTCCACGCATATCGGACAACCACTGGCTCCTCTATCTCCCCGTTGGAAACAACAACGCATTGGCCATCGATTCGAGCGTCAGCCGGCAAAAACTTTCCCTCCGGGCCGGCAATCTGGAAACCCTTGACGGCCCCGCCCTTCGCTAGAAGGCCACTAGAGTGATCAAACCAGATTCGCAAGGCGTGGTCGTCGCGCGACTGGAATCGAAAGAGCGGACCTGAATATTCGATGGTCTCGTTGTACGCGATGGCTCGAGCCGCCAAGGCCAATCGATGTGCCACATCCTGTTTGTTGGCAAAATGGACGTCTTTCGCATCTCCGATGTCTATCGTGACCGCCATGCCGGTGTTCTTGATAACAAGCGATTGTCTCTGCGCCTCACGAAGTTCTGGCCATCCATCGCCCATGTTTGTTTCAAGGTTGGCCAATTGAACAAAGAGGAATGGGAAATCTCCTTGCGCCCAGTTTCGCCGCCAGTCTCGAATAAGGGCCTGGAATAACCTGGCATAGTGTGGCGCTTGCTCCACACTTCCATTGCTCTCGCCTTGGAACCAGATCACTCCGCGAATGGGAACGTGCGTCAGTGGTGCGATCATCGCGTTGTAGAGGCCTCCTGGCGTGGTACGAGCTACCATGTCGACGTGATTGGGGAAAGCCGGCTCGGGAAGACCTAGTTGGATAGCCAATGCTCTTTTCCGCTTCTCAAATGCTTTCTCTGGAATCAAGTTCGATTCGTCTTGCATCGCGTGTGCCCAAGCTGCGAAGGCTGGCATCAGCGAGCCATCGTCGGAAAGGGCGCGGATACTGGTCCAAGCCTCCGCAGGGGTACCTCCCCAGGTAGAGTCAATGAGGCCGATGGGAACCTTCTGGTCCGCTTGAATGTCCCTTCCAAAAAAGAAGGCCACCGCGGAAAAATGTGCAGCCGTTTCCGGTGAACAGGTGACCCACCTTGTGGTGGGTATAGCGTCCAGCGGGAAAGGCGATGTGACCGGGGCGATGGTCAAAAGCCGGATCTCAGGTAAATTGGCCGATTTCAATTCCTCCGCCGCATTGACAACTCCGCCGGTGTAGAACTCCATATTGGATTGGCCGGAAGCGACCCATACGTCTCCAACCAGCACATCGGACAAACGGATGGAATTGCTCCCATCTATCTCCATGGCGAATGGTCCACCCGCGGGGCCGGGAGGCAGAATCACTTGCCAGCGGCCGAATCTGTCGGGGACCGCGGTTCGTGTCTCGCCGCGAAATGTAACCGCGACCTTTTCATAACCGTCCGAACTGCCCCGAACGATAACAGGAAGGTCCCGCTGCAAAACCATATGGTCTGAATAAATGGAGGACAACCTGACTTCGGCCGATACAACGGACGCGGAAAGCGTCCCTCCGCACACAATCAGGAAGAGTGCCATTTGAAGTTTCATATAGGTTGTATTTGTTGTCCTTTCCTTTGCATTTCCAGCACATATACGTCTGCCGGAAATTGCGAGGCTAGTTCTCGCATCTATCCGGCTCAGAGCGCATTCGCTCGATCACGTTGGTCTCCATTGAAACGTCAATTCGTGTGCGATTCCGGACTGGCTCAAGTGCGTGTCCAATAGTCAGGGCAAGGCTCCACAAGAGGCTGGCGGCAGACCCGCGCCCTCGCAGGCGCCGAACTCGATGTGGAGTTTGTGTTGGCGAAACGGCTTGTGCAGCCAAATGAACATGCCGTTGTCGATATAGACCGCCGAGTCGTATTCGCCACCGTGAATCGGCTGGCCGCCCCAACTTACTTGAGTCACAGGTCCTGGAACAAAGATGCGGAAGTTACCCTTCCGTTCACGATCGGATTCGAAGAGTAGATCGATGGTGCGCATCTTCAGATTGCAGGACCAGGTGTATTTGAGGAATCCACTGCCGGGCAGCGCAACCTGAATGGATGCCGGAGCCGATCCTGCCCAACGGATGGGCAGGTTCGGCGAGATATCCACTTCGTCGAATCCGAAACCGGTGGGAACGATTCCGAACAGTCCTTCGATGATCGCATTCACATGGGCTGCGGCGGAAATTCCATAGCGGTCGCGCCCGTGCGGGTGGCCATCGTGTGTGTACGATTCCCAGCAATCTTGATCTCGCACCTGGGCCTCGCTGCGCCGCAGCACAGCCTCGTAGACGGCGTCGAGCATCCGGCAATGGGACCAGGCGCGGACGCAGTTGTAATACGCCTCCTCCCACGCACCGCCGGGAATATGTGTGAAAGGATCACCGTAATTCGGACTGACCCATGTATAAGTCGGATAGTCCAACGGCATGGGAAATATCTTGTAGTCAAGCAAGACCTTGCGGGCGTATTCCGCCACACGGGCGGCCCGCGACCAATCGCCGCTCACGATGGAGGAGTAATAAGGCGTAACATCCAATTCCCGACTGTCCTCAGATATGCCGTTCACACTGTGATACCAACGGTGCTCCGGTGTCCGGCGCAACAGATAGTAGTACTCCGCAGCGGTGTCGAAGGCCTGGGTCTCAATTGCCTCATGGAATTGAGCGGCCCGCGCGGAAAACCACGAAGCCTCCGGCAGGTTGTGCTTTGCCGCATAACGGCCCATGAGACCAAGAAACTCACAGACCTCCATCGTCGCAACCACAACCACGTCATCTTTACAGTTCTTGACTACCGGAAAATTGAAGGCTTCCCCAACCAGCAACGCCCAAAAGTTATTGGGCATGAGCGGGCCGTTTTCGATCAAGCCATCGCCATTGCGATCGTAGTGCTCCAGAGCCCAACGCGCCATCTGGGTGACGCGATTCCAGTTCCGGCGGACAAAGTCGTCCTGGCCTCCGTAGACAATGTAGTCAGAGAAGTGCTTTACCACTTGAGCCAGATGAATTGCCGTCTGTCCCGTAGGATCCCAGAGGATGTGGCCGTCCTTCGGGTCGGTTTCATCCTGAAAGATTCGTTTGCCCATTTCGTTTGCGAATGCCGGTTCGTCCCCGTACAAATATGCAGCACATTTGGGTCCATAACGAAAGTCGCGCGGGTCATACCCGCCCTGCGGTTGATTCTTGCCGTCTGATACGGCTAACCATCCGTCCTTCCCATAATGCTCGTTGGCAAGTTGACGCATTCTGTTGGTTAGTCTCGCGGATATCCAAAAGGATTCTTCGATCGACTTGTCCGGCGTTGAGACTTTCACCAGAGAACTGAGCCTTGGAGTTGCCTCTTGCAAAGCCCCTGCCCACATCGATGACAGAACCTCGGCGCGTGACGAAGATGCGAGAGCCAAACCCGTAACAGCCGAGGCTGACTGCAAGAACCCTCTCCTCGTGATCCCCAATTCGCCCATTAATGCACACTTGCGCTTTCGTGCATCTACATTGCGCATTCTTAATCTCCAGCCACTATAGTCCGCGAACTTCATGCGAATTTTCACATCCCTTTCTCTCAAACTAGCGCTGTAACTCAACACGCAGTCGACGAGTGCGGTATAAAAGGAAACTCAACAAGTCTCGCTGCGAGCCCTTTCTCTGTTGGCACAGCTCAACGGTACTGCGCTCATTGAGGCGGGTTGATTCATTGCTGGTGTCTTGTCGCGTTGTCGTCATGGACCGCACCGGGAGCCTTCCTTTGAAGTATCAAAGACGAAGCGTTCTGCGCCGGGACTCTGACGATGGTGACTGTGCCGAACCGGTCTTGCAAGGCGATGAAGCACGATGCGAAAACCGGCGAGCGGATGAAATGCGTCTTCACGCACCGCCTTTTCACACCGCGACTACCTTCTTACACCTTCGTGTTTCTCATCACTCCAGTATTGATGCTGCCCTTGTCCTCAAGAAAGGACTTCACCGTGGCGGTATAGGTGTTATCGGCGATCACCGTTCCATACAATGAATGCGTGATCGTGACGCCAGTGGCCAGGTCGCTAAGCTTGTTACGGGCCAGAACGGTATTTCTGCCGTCAGCTCCAATTGAATTCCCGTCGTATTGCGAGCTATAGGTTGCGGCGCTGAGAGCAAGTCCCGGATAGGGCGGGGCCTCAGTCGCATGGGGTATGGGAACAGCATGCGGGTTACCAGAGATGAAGTTATCGAGCATCTCGATGCCGTACGCCATCGTGCCGCAATAAGCTCCCCTCTGGTCGAAGCGGCCTGTGTCGTAACTAATTCCGCCATTTTTGCTTTTCGGGGATACCCCAATCACACGATTGCGCGCGAACCGAGCGAAGTACCCAGGGATGAATAGCCCGGGAGTTCGGACTGTGAACATGAACAGTCCTTCGCAGGCCTTTGTCTCATTCTCTGCCATCACCGAATCGAATGTGTTTCCAAATAGCCACATGCCTTTGGTGCAGTCGATCGCGGTATTTCTGAAGTAAGTTACCTGCTCCAATGGGAGAATCAGAGTGAAGGCACTGGTGGCATTCGGGATAACATCCCATGGAGGTTCAATTTTGATTTGGTTATTTACAGAATCGACTGCGACAACTCTCCGTAGCTGTCCGAGCCCACGGCCGTCGATGATGGCGACTGCCAGACGCCCAAAATAGATCAGTGGGCGACTGAGCGGCATTTGCGGATTGATTGTAAGCGTGGTGTTTGTGGCGGCGGTAACCGCACCGTAATTGAATGCCGCGGACGGCACCTCAACGCAAAGCGCCTCGCCATCGTTGGAGTTGTCGTTGGATGTTAGGCTTCCCACGCCTTCGACAACATTGTTCGCCATATAGACCCGATCACGGGCAAAGAGGCCATGCAGGTCTCCGTCTCCACTCGCGGCACTGTATTGACGGCGTCCGACGATCCGATTGTTTTCGTAGAAGCAATGGGATCCATTGTGCACAACGTTGCCTGTCGAGTACTCGAAGTAATTACGCCTTACCGTCAGATAGTTTGTAATAAGACTGATATAAGGCTGCGCCTGGTAGCCGACGAAGTTGCAGTCTTCGCAAAGTGCCCTCTCCTTGCCGACCCATACGATGCCGATTCCGCGCTGGCCTTTTTTTGCAGTGGGACCCTCGAGCGAGTAGTTGAGATTCACGCTCTTGACGAACATCCCGGTGGCCGTGCGCACAGTCAGGTCTTCCGCGTTGTTATTCTGCTGCCATTGCTCGCCCAACCACATAAACGCGTCGGGGCGTTCACGTGGATTCTTGAGCACAATGCTCAGATGGGCAATGCCCTGACGGCCGGCCGTTGTGCCATCGCCTGCGCTATTCACAAAGTTGCCGCCAACCGCTGTGGAAACCAGCGTTGTCTTGTCCGCTCCGGCTCCAAGCAGAACGATATCCGCAGGCAGTGCAATGCCGGATAACTGGTAGCGGCCTGCCGGAAAGTAGACCACGCCGCCGCCAGCAGATTTGGCAGTGTTCACCACCTTCTGCACTTGTGCGGTAACATCGCGTCCGCCTGCAGTCGGCACCCCACTCTTGCTGACATCGAAGACCCGATGCCAATGAAATTTGCCGGCCCAAGCCACACCCAGACCTAGCGGGTCCTTGCCCACCGGCAGAAGAGTCAAAACCTCATTGTCCGGCAAGCGCCACCATTCCTTGCCATTGATGGAAACCTCGACCCAATAACGTGCAGGAGCAACCTCCGGAGCCTTTATGGCGATCGCATAAGGGTTGTGATGTATCACGTCCGCTGCGAAGTGTTTACCATCTTTATCCACCAAGCGCACTCGCGGCACTCCACGAGCACTAAACTCCGCAGGATCGAAGTTCCGGCCGATAATGCAAATCTGCTGCCCGGCCCATGCTTCAAATTCGGATAGGAAAAGCGGACGAGGCTGATTCATGGGGATAGGTGCGCTATAGCCCACGGAGTTTAGCACCCAAACTCTAAAGGCTCCCGGATCCAACTGCCGCGGCAATTTAGCGACAACAAAATGGCCCTGCTCGTCAGTTTGAACGATCTGCGCAGTCAATGCGTGAGCCGGGGGGAGTGTCCCGCTCTCCGCGCCCGCAGCAACCAGCACCTCAATGCTTGCCGCATCCAGCCACTCACCATTGATAGAGAACAACTGCCCTGGCTTGATTGCATCGGAGACGCGCAATAACACTGGGACTCTTCGGTCGGCTCCCACGACGTTGGCCTTCATTGCTGCAATCGGCTTGTTTCCGCAACCGCTCACAAGAGCCGCAGCTACAAATGCGGTGCTTCCGTTCAGGAATGTGCGCCGAGTCCAGGTGCCGCTGCCATGTTCCTGGCCATCATCGAGAATCCGCTCTGTCACCCAATTCTTCTCGCGTGTCATTTGTCTTTGCACTTTCACATACAATGGCGGGCGGCGAACATATTTGTCCGCGGCCCGGCGGTTAAGGTTGGTTCGCAGCTAGAAGACGATCTTGGCTGCGAGCATCATGCGACGCGGACTATTTAGCTGAGAGGTTACGTAGCCAAAAGTGCCGCTTCCCATATTTTCATCGGGGTTTGAACTGACCATGTGGTTAAACAGGTTCGATGCCTCGGCACGAATCTGCAGCTTGGCGAACTCTGACCACAAACCAATATTCTTCAGCGCCGCCATGTCCCAATTGCTATAGCCGGGGCCACGCAGATTGGATATCAAGGCGGGAACATTGCCTAGTTCTTGATTTACCGGAGTTCTGAATGAACCGGGCTTGAAGAAAGGCGTCATTCCGCCGTCTTTAACATAAACCGCCTCGTGCCCACTTACATGGTTGTTATAGTTCATGTCGTTGAATACGGCCCGCATCCCGCGTCCCTGCTGCATGCTGCCCCAGAAACCGGCGTTGACTCCGCTGATGCCGAGAGGTTCGCCAGACCAGTAGGTGGTAGTGCCGGCGAGGGTCCAGCCGCCAACCACGCTGTCAAGAGCCTGGCCGCCCGGCCCGTTGATGCTATTCAGCAGGCGTCTCCCGTGTCCAAAGGGCAAGTCATAACTGAAGTTAACCAGGAAACGGTGGGTGCGGTCGTTCGGCGCCACGGCATAGATATCGCCCAGACCCAGGCCTGCCTGCGGATATCCGTTGCTGTCGTACGAACCCGTGCCGTATCCACCATAACTCCCACCCCAGTTCGAGAGTGCTCCAGTGTCCTGCATCATCTTGCTCAGGGTGTAACTGGAGAGTAAGCTATAGCCATTGCCAAAGCGATGTTCCGCCTGAACATACCCCTGGAAGTAATTGGATGTGCCGCCACCCTCGCCGTTAACCCAGGCCTGGCCAAACAGTGGGTTATTCAAGTACACCATTCCCAGTGGCGTGGTCGCGCCCGTGTTCGCCCATCCGCCAGGGACATCTCCGTACACTGGATTGTCCACCTGCTTCAGAAGCTTGGTTCCCTCTTTCCCAATCAGGTTGTAGTTGTTGCGCATGATTTCCTTGCCATTGCCGAGAGCCCAAGGCAAGTTGCGGCCCAGGTTGCCGCTTGCATTGAGTTCAAATACCCATGCCTTTGCACCTTCGCCGATTTGCTGCTGCAAGGCGACTTGAAAGGCGTGCTCGTATCCTGCGGAGGTATCGGTTGCCTGGGCCAAATACCATTGACCCAATGCGGTTGTAAGTGCGAGCTGTTCGTTTCCCGCAATGCTCTGCTTTTGATATCCAACTCCGTCAGGCGTCGGGTTCTCAAAGGTCGCATCGTAAGTTAGGCCTTGGTCCTTGGACCCGGTCTGGATGTTCAAGGCGTCGCCGTAGCCGTTGTTCCACATTGCTCCGTTGAGCCACCGGTTTCCGATCACCGACATCCAGTTCAACCCATAGCTCACGCGCACAGTTGTATTTGCAGAAACCTGGTAAGCAACTCCAAGATGGGGCGAGTAATGGTTTGGCAGAATGTCTTGAATGGTTCGTCCTGGATAAGCAGAGCTGCCCATGACGGCGGGGCGGCCATAGAAACCCTTCGTCATCCATAGAGGCTCGGGAACGGCGTCGGTTACTCCAGCTTCGGCCAGGTCCTTTTGCCAGTTAAAAGCCGGGTTCAGACTTACATCCCACTTGTACTTGTCATCCCAGAATACCTGGCGGTTGAAGCGCTCCGTGCGCGGCGGCTCGAAGTCCCAGCGGACACCTGCGCTCACCGTAATTTTGTTGGTCAGCTTGAATGTGTCTTGCCCGAAAACACCATATGCGGTTTGCAGCGAAGCCGGCCCCGCCCACTGGTTGCCGTTGCCCCCATCGATAATTCCCAGCATCATGGTTGCGTAGTTGGAACCGCTGCCGTCGTAGTTGATAGGGTTGAACTGCGTGGGGTCCAGGCCGGACGTAAATTGGACGCCACCACCTGTGTATTGATTGGTGTAATAGCGATGGCCCTGAAATCCGGTTTTGATGTTGTGCCTGCCCATCAGTTTTTGCAGGCTCACTCCGCCATGAAAGTCGGTTTCGTAGGTAAGGGCTCCACCGCCGCCCCCCAGATCGCTCACGTCATTCTGCGTGTAAATGTCGGGTGCTTTCCCGGTTCCCGAGCCCAGGATGGCGCCAACCGCCGAGCCAAAGCCGAATTTGGTATAGTCCACGCTCGACGAAATCGAGTTGTAACCTACTTGACCAAGCGAGCCGTCATTGGGACCGGTATCGCGCACCACACCCACGTATCCTTCCAGAATTGTGGTTGGGTTCAGGTTAAGGACGTGGTGCAGCGCAGCAGCCTTCGCGACCTGGGTGCCGCTCTTTGAATCTCCCATCGGCCCGAACCAAGCCGGGCTGCCGTTGAAATCGTCGTAAGCAGTAATTGTGAAGTAAGAGGAGTTTCGAGGAGACCATATCTGGTCAAAACGCCCCGTCCAACGATTGTTTCGCGATTCATTGATTGCGGTGCCAACATAGTTGTTTTCGTGGTTGGTGCCCACGGCAGCCTTGTTCGGAAGCGGATAGAAAGCACTGTAAGCTTTGGCGATCGCATCGAGCCGGTTGGAAGGAATTACATTCAAAACACCGTTGTACGCGAACTGTTGACGGTGAATCGTACCATCCGGCTGGATCACACCTGTGGTTGGATCGTAAATCTTGGCTGAGATGATCTGACCGTTATACGATACTGTGCTGTTCGAGAAGTCTCCGGTGCGCTCGGCCTCTGTCGGAACGCTCGCAGTGGCCAGGTTGCTGGTGCTGTTTTGCCGGTTCCCTTCATAACTCAGGAAGAAGAAACTCTTGTTATGTCCGTTGTAGATCCACGGAATCCGGACCGGTCCGCCTACCGCGCCGCCAAAAATGTTGTTATGGAAGACGCCTTTCTTCACCTTATAGAGATTGCTGAAGTAGTCGTTGGCGTTGAATAATTGATTCTTTACAAATTCATAGGCCGATCCGTGAAACTGGTTGGCGCCCCCTCGGGTAATGATGGTTACCGCGCCACCGGACAGCCGGCCATATTCGGACGACAAGCCGCTGCTGACTACTTTGAATTCCTGTACAGCCTCGGGCGACGGAATTGAATAAGGAATGTTCTTCGAATACCCTTCCGTCACCGCGATACCGTCGATATAGTATTCACTGCCGGTGGTCCGGCCGCCGGAGATCCTGAAGTCGCTCTCCTGGCCGCCTTGCTGCGTTTGTGGACTCTCAGCGACACCGCTGACTGCGGGAGCCAGATGAGCAAATGCCAGTACGTTCCGGTTATATTGGGGCAGCTCTTCCAGGCGCCGGTTGTCAATCACTTCCCCGGTCTCGGCGTCTTCTGTGCGCAGTAAGGGGGCATCGGCCGTAACGATGACTTCCTCTGAAGCGCCGCCGACCTCCAATACCAGGTCGAGATTGACGCTGTCGTTCACCTGCAAAGTAAGCCCTTCGCGGACCATGGTCTTGAACCGTGTCTTGACTGCGCTCAGGCGGTAGTGGCCCGGCTTCAATGATGGCGCAACATAAAACCCCTCTTCATTGGTGGCAAGATTCCTTGCCGCGCCGTTGTCGATGTTCGTAATTGTGATCTGAACGCCGGGCACCTGGGCGCCCGAGGTGTCGCTCACCTTTCCTGCAAGTTGCGCGTTCTGGCCGAGAACCGCGGAACCGGAAACCGTCAACAGGCCGACGATTAGCAGGAGCCGCCTGCGGATAGCAAAGATACTCATATTCAACTCCTCTTCGATTTGGCTGGCGGTCTCAATCACCGTCCAGGCTTTGTTGCCCCATTCAACCGAGCTAAGCATCTCCACAAAAAGTGGTAGGCGCAACGCTATTTTTCCCAAGCGTCGCAGAAGCGGTTAGCTCGGAATCTGCGTCCCCTCGCTTGCGCAGGCCATTCGTTGGTTGCTGCCGCCGGCCCCGAGGCGCTGAATACCTGATTTGCACCCTGAGAGAGCACCAGAAGAACCGGACTTTTTGGAACACGCAATTTGTAGGCGCTCGGAACAGAACGTGTGAAGGTCTTTAACGGCAGGTTTTCAGGTATGGTACTGCAATGGGCAGGTACTGTACCGAGCAAGATGCTTTGTTATGAGCTACATAGATGAACACGATTCTGCGGTGTATAATTCGCTTACTAAAGCGGAGTTCTGAATGTGGCAAGGTCCAACGGGCAACGACCTCATTTCAGCGGGGGATGACCGCATAACTCTGAGCGAAGCGGAGAAAGAGTCGATTCGCGAGCAGTTGAACAGGCTCTTAGCCAGTCCCTACTTCATTCAGAGCAAGCGGTCCGTCACGTTCCTGCGCTTTATAACCGACCATACTTTGGCCGGAGATACAGAAAAGATCAAGGAACGAATCCTGGGCATCGAGATCTTCGGACGAGATGCTGCTTACGATACCGCTTCCGACCCTGTTGTACGCGTCACGGCGTCAGAGATTCGCAAGAGGGTGGCACAGTACTACCAGGAGTCTGGACATCAAGATGAATTGCAGATCACCTTGCCCTCCGGATCCTATATCCCTCGATTTCACTGGCCAACGGACTCCCGTAATGTGGGTCTGCAATCAACCGGGACCCACGCAGAGGCGCGGCCCGTGGATCCCAGCCTTTTGGATGGAGAAGTCCGGAGTACAGCACACCCAAAGGCACAACTCGTCCAGGTACGAGATTTCGGTCCGGCCTCACCTGACTCTTCCCCTCATCCCGGTGTGAATCCTGAAGCGCCGGTTGTGCATGGCCGTCGCCATTTCGGTTTAGCGAGCGTACTTTTCTCCATCACGGCCGGGCTGCTGCTTGTGGGATCGGTCTTTGTCTGGCGCGGTCTCCATCGTTCCGCGTTCGATTTCTTCTGGCAACCGGTACTGACCACAAGCGATCCGGTGTTGCTTTGTATTGCAGATCAAATTCAAAATTCGGGCTTCGCTTTTCGCGACCCCACCGAGCCTGCCCGCCAGGTCTGGATGAACGATGACCTGAAGAAGAACAGCTACACCACGGTCGCGATTGACGATCTAAACGCAATCATCAAGGTGGCTGCAATTCTACAATCCCGGGGAATGCAATACACCATCAAGGGGCAAGGAGCAACAACTCTAACCGATCTGCGGGCGGGCCCTACTATTTTTGTAGGGGCCTTTGACAATGCATGGACGCTGCGGTTGACTAACTCGTTGCGCTATCATTTTTCTTCCGACGCCTCAATGACGCAGTTTCGTGTCGCCGACAGTATGACACCGACCCAATCCCGCTGGGTTGTCGATCGTTCCTCTCAAATGGCCACAGGCACCTATCACGACTACGCCATCATCGCGCGATTTACCGACAGTACTACCGACAAATATGCCGTCGTGGTGGCGGGAATTGGCCGATGCGCCACGCTTGCGGCGGGAGAGTTCCTCACCAGCACCAGCGCCCTGGCCAAACTTGAACTGGCAGCGAAAGCAGCCGGGGATAAGAAGAACCTGGAATTGGTATTGAGCACCCAGGTTATCGACGGCCAACCCGGCTCTCCGAAGGTTGAGGCCGTCTACTTCTGGTAGCTCTTCCCATAGATTGCACCGCGTGTTTTCGCAAGTGCGTATTGAAATTCCCTTTAACTATAATGGCAGCGAGACTCTCTTGGTTCTTACCGGAGCAAACTCTGGTCTTATAGACGAAGAGTTAGAGCTGAATTGCGGCTTGACTCGTTACATCGTCAGGAGTAACTTGGCCAAAATACAATCTGCACAATAATTGGGATGGTTAAAGGTGAATCGACAACTCCTTGCACTCCTCTTTTCGTCGATCGGAATGTTCGCTACCGTGACTCAGGCGCAGCTCGTCGACGACTTCGCATCGGAGGTGAACCCGATGATCGGCACTAAACCCAGCCCGGCAAATCCAGAGGATCATGCCAACACCTTACCCGGCGCCAGCAGACCGTTCGGTATGCTGTATTGGAGCCCGGACTCGGGTACGGACGTGTTTTATCGCTATGAGAATCCAATCGTGCGCGGCTTCAGCCCAATGCACATCAGCGGCGCGGGCTGTCCTCAACTAGGGGACGCGCCCATGATGATCGTGAAAGGCAGGCTGGACGTTCTTCCGTTTGTTCGTTCTTCTGTGTTTGGCGCCCAAGGTCTGGTGACCTCTGCCTACCGTCATGAGGATGAAGTCACTGAGCCGGGCTACTACAGCGTCGAGTTGGATTCCGGCATCAGGATCGAATTGGCCGCGGCCGAGCGCTCGGGTTTAGCGCAGATACGCCTTCCAGCCGATGGCGACGTGCACACGCTCTTCATTGACCTGAGCCACAACTTGACGACCGTCTACGATGCGGAATTGAACTTGGGCCGGGGTTACATGGCTGGCTCAGTGAGCTCTGGAGGTGGAGGATGCGGCTCCAACGAGCATCATCGCACTTACTTCTCGTATCAGGTGGAAGAGAAGCCCGATAGCGAAGGTATCTTTTCCGAAGCCGGATTCGGAGTCGGCGCCAGTTCCGTCAAAGGGCCCCGAACCGGAGCCTACATGGTGTTTGGGTCAGGAACGCGCACGGTTCATCTCAAGGTTGGCGTCTCATACGTAAGCTCGGCTAATGCGGCACAAAACGCGGCCAGCGAAATTCCCGGTTGGGATTTTGACCGCGTGCGCCAGGATGCGCGAGCCGATTGGAATGAGCACCTCAACCACGTCGAGGTAAAAGGCGGCTCACTGCACGATCGCCGAGCGTTCTACACGGAGCTGTACCATGCCATGATGTTTCCGTCGGTTTTCAATGACGTCAACGGCGAATACATTGGCTTCGACGACAAGGTTCATCAAGTGCAGCCGGGCCGGACACAGTACAGCTTATTTTCCGGCTGGGACATTTACCGCTCGGAGGTGCAATTGCTCGCGATGCTCTTTCCCAAGCGGGCGAGTGACATGGCCCAGTCCCTGGTGCTGGATGCGGAACAAGGAGGTGGATTGCCGATCTGGCCGCTGGCCAACGACGACCAGGCTGCCATGGGCGGCGATCCATCGGACGCGATCCTTGCCAGCTTCTATTCCCTGGGGGCGCGCGACTTCAACGTCCAAGCTGCCTATGCCGCCATGCTGCGAGGCGCCGACGATCCGACGACACGCAGCCGTGGCTACCTGGAGCGTCCTCGCTTGAAGGAATTGCTTCGCCTTGGCTATCTTCCTGACAGCAAGTCGATGTGGGGCTCTGCTTCGGTAACACTTGAGGATCAGACTGCCGACTTCGCCATCGCACAACTTGCTTCCGCGCTGGGAGACAATGCGACTGCGGAGCGTATGCTCGCTCGCGCCGCAAACTGGAAAAAGCTCTTTGATCCTGAAACAAAGCACATTCGCCCACGAATGCAAGACGGCAGCTTCATGCAACCCTTCTCGCCCTCCAGCGATAAGGGATTCATGGAAGGCAACAGTGCTCAGTACACCTGGATGGTGCCCTTTGACCTGAAGGGAGTGATCGATGCGGTGGGTGGTCCGGAGGCTGCCAACAGCCGCCTTGACAAATACTTCAGCGCTTACGCAACGTACAAAAACCTCACCGCAAATTTCTACATTGAAAACGAGCCCTGCTTCGGCAACCCGTGGATATATAACTGGACAGGCCGCCCTTGGCGGGCGCAAGAGGTGGTGCGCAAGACGCTGAGAGACCTCTTCTTCGATGGTCTGGACGGCTTGCCTGGAAACGACGACCTCGGCGCGACTTCTTCATGGGCAGTCTTTGCACAGCTTGGAATCTTTCCAGAGATACCCGGCGTCGGAGGGTTTGCCCTGAACAGCCCGGCATTTGAATCTGTAACACTGAGGCTTGGCGACAGGAAATTTGAGATTCTCGCTCCCGGCGCGCCTCAAAGGATTTATGTCGAGAGTGTAACGCTCGATGGCAAGCCGGTATCCAACTGGATCTGGTGGAACCAGATGGCGAAGATGTCGCGACTGGAATTCAAGCTGTCATCCATGCCGAACAAGGCTGCGGGGGAACAGCCACCATCCTATTCTCCCAAGTAGCTTGAGGCCGTCCCACTCGTCCAGATCAGGTATGCCCCTGAATTACTCTCCGGCAATGGTTATGAAACAGCCTCTAGGTGTGTGTCGGGAATAGATTCCCTTTTACGACAAAAGCGTTTCGATGAATGC
>ODAK010002271.1_pt1 | contig 20226 bp, 19 predicted proteins | sample 1539591 | NCBI WGS metagenome assembly ODAK01 (sample SAMEA3539303, study PRJEB22396) | soil metagenome | biome: tundra; feature: field; material: soil | place: USA | collected 2010-05 | depth 0.15 m | reverse complement strand
ACAGTGATGGGCAGCGGCCCTTGGTCCTTTACGATTACGCCCGGAGGATAATGCCGGTTCCGGGGCCGATGATCGGGTCGCGAAGGTTCGCGCCAGCCGGCATGCTCTAAACCAGACTCGCCGCGCGACGCCGTCGCTAGGCGAGCACCCCGACCAGGAGCCCGCTTCAAATGGCAACTAAACGCGACACAGATCTCTTTCAGGCGCTGCGCGCGGCTGGCCTGCGCAAGAAGGTGGCACACGCCGTCACGGACGCGACTCGCACGACCAAGCCCGGCAAGCAATCCAAACTTCTCGTCCGGACAATCGAGAGCTTGAACACGGCAGCCGCAGAAATCGAGCGACGAGCGGATGTCAAGAAGCGCAGCGGGGCGGCGAAGAAGGCGGCCCAGACTCGCAAGCGCAAAGCGGCTGCGCGCAGCACGGCCGCACGCAAGGCCGCCGAAACCCGCGCAGACACGGGAGCCTGACAAGACGTCGCCCCCGGTCGTCGCTCGCGCACCAGCTTTAGGCGCGTTCCGCGCGCAGGCGGATGAGAGGCGATCGCGTAGACGTCGAGACGATAACGGGGCTCGCCGAAGTGGTCGCTGTGCTCCGAATCGAAGGGCGTCTACGCTGTCGTTCTGGTGCGAGTTGTGCAGCAGGGGCGAGAGCTTGGATGTGGGCAACGTTTGCGGCGCCGATCTTCACCTCGGCCACGATCGGGACGTTCTGTTCCCGGCGTTGACTGTCGGTGACTGCCACATCGACGTCGCGTACTCTCGTTGAGCGGGGAGGCGGCGGCGAACGCTTTCAGCGCCTTATGCGGCCTCGGTAGGGCTCGAGCACGTCTATAAGTGCCAGCACTCCGGCGACGACGCCGAGGATGGTCGTGAGTGTGGTCGAGACAGTCGTGGAGGCTGTCAGGATCATCCAGACTGCGATGATGACGACGGCGATCGACGTGAAGGACTTGGGCATGCGACCGACTATACCCCCGGCCCAGCAGGTTTGCGAGGTCGACCATACGGCATGGTCATCCGGGCTAACGCGATTGCGCGTGTTCCCCGGGAACCGACGCAACTGCGGTGCGTAGACGTTCCCCTGACTGGCGGCTGCGACGGCTTAACCGGGTCGGTCGGTCGCTGGGTGACCGGGCGGCTTCGGTTCGCGGTAGCTGGGTGGGTCGGCTGCTGGGCTCTATCGGCGCCGAAGCGAGAAGGGGCGCGCCCGCGGTGCAACGTCGCTCGTCGAGGTGGTGGACCCGCCCGCCGGGGTTGTCGTCGGTGGCTCGGCCGCGGCCGGTGTCCGCCGAAGGCCTGCGCCGTCATCATCGGCAAGTTGCGGGCGGGATACGAAGCGGCCGCTCGCAAACGCGACCAATGCGATGACGACTGCGCCGAGACCGTAGAAGTAGCCGACGAGCTCGAGCATCTGACGCGTACCGCCTCCCAGCGGCGGGCCAATCGGACCACGGGCGTGCTCCCACGTAAGGCTCACAGCCGGTCCGACAACGAACCACGCTCCGGCGAGCAGGCCGAGCCAGCCGCCGAACGCGCCCGCCCGGCGCGTCACCGCACGGAGCAGCAGCAGCCCGGCGAGCACTGCCACTGCGCCCGGCAGGATGTTGAGCCAGAGACGATCAGCGGTGTAGTGCCACGTCGTGTTCGAGCCGAACGAGTAGTCGAAATAGGGACCGACGAACGGGATCAGCGCCCCCCAGACCCCTAGCAATACGACCAGTAACCCGCTAACAACACCCGTCGAACGAGCTATTCGCACATGCCATCCTTCCCTATCCCCGGTCAGGGTAGCACCTGGTCCCTCAACGCCTTTCGCGAAACGTGCAATTGCGACGGCCCACCTCGACATCACCGGTCTGCAGCGCGGGGCGGTTCCGGTAGGACCCACGCGCCATTCAACGCTCCGCGAGGTCTCCGCGCACACCGCGCGGGAGCGGCTCACCGAAGTCCGGCATCCACGAGTACAGCATCGCCGCCTAAAACCGTGCCCCGATCGAATTTACGCACCCCACAGGTCCGCCGGAACTGATCGCGACGTAGGTCCGCGGAGCGCGCCCGCGGTACTTCGTCGGCACATGACGCCCCAACGCTCTCGTGATCGTGTCGCGACGCACAGCCGTCATCCGATGGATCGCCCACTCGGAGCGCCGCTCGACGAAGTACACGACCGGATTGGACGAGCCGCGAGAGCGCGCCACGGTCGTCTCTCGGCGACTGCTTCGCTCAGAAGCGAGCGCCCGAACGCCAGGCGAAGAGGACCATGGCGGCCACCAAACCCTCAACCACCCTCAGGTTTAGGACCTGAAAAGGACCTCGCGTGCAAAACCGCCCCTCAAGAGCCTCCTCGGCCCACCGCCCGCACTGCCTCAAAACCAGCCCGCACGCAGGACTCTTTAGAAATGGCGAGACCCAGACTCGAACTGGGGACACCACGATTTTCAGGGACCCCGGAGCGGCGCCGTTTGCCGCCGAAAGTCCCCGCAAATCGGCGAGTACGCGATCGAGCGGTGCAGCCCGCCTCCCCGCGGATACCGGCGGTTCCGAGCGGGTTTAGGACCTCACAGCACGGTCGAGGTCCTAAACGCCGCGGCACCCCGGCTGGCACGGGCCAGGTCGCGCGCAGCCGTGCCGCCCACATCGGTTGCTGCGAGCACGTACGTGTGGTCGGTCGCGCCAGCGCTCGGGGCACCGGGCCCGCCTTCTCCAGGCCGCGCCCGAACGACACGACACGACTATTGGCACCCTTCAGGCAGCGCCCGGCTCAGCGCGGCGAGCAGCGCGCGATCAGCCGGCTCGGTTGTGGCCTTCCGAGCTGGCGGCGCGCGATTGCGAGCTCATGACGGAGCACAAGGATCTCCACCTCCTTGCGCTCACCGCAGCGCAACCGCAGCGCGAGCAGCCCAAACACCCCGCACGCCACCCGGTAGACGAACGACAAGATCACGCACATCTGCGCAAGTAGCCCCGACCAAGCACGGCAGGCTACCGGCGCCTGGCCCGTCCGCAAGCCAAGCCCGGAATCGAGTTTTCAAACCCTACGCCCTCCACAGATCACGGCTCTCAGGAGGCCGTCAGCCCGGGGCAAGACAAGCGTAGGTCGAGCCAGGCCGGGACGTTCCTATCGATGTCAAGTCGGCCGGCGGGGGATTCCGACCGGTCCGGCTCACCCGGATGAATCTGAGCTGCTCCCGAAGACCAGGGTGCGGTCTAGCGGAATCTTGCGCCGTCAGGCTGGCGGGTGGATGAGGTTGCGCGCTTCGCGCAGCGCGACGGAGAGCGTCGTGATGTCGTAGGTGCGCGATGTCCGGATGTCCGCGAGCATGCGCGCGCACCGCTCGACGGTTGGTGCGTTGGCGGCGGCCCACGCTTCGATCGCGCGGTCGACGTCCTGCGTGTCGGGCGAGGCCCGCAGGACCTCTGCCGTCAACGCGCGCTGGAGGCCTGAGAGGTCCTCGCGGAGGGCGGCGCGGGCGAGCACTTCCCAGCGGCTGGACCGCGGGAGCTCGATCATGCGATCACGCAGCCAGTGCAGGGCGAAGCGACTGCCGAGTCGGAAGTGTGCCGCTGCCACGTCCGCGGTCGCCCGACCGCTGGCGCGAACCACCTCGACGATGTCCAGCGCCGAGAGCATGGGGCCCATGCCGGCTGCACGCGAGGCGAGCGCCGGCGGAACGTTGCCGTGTGCAAAGCGCGCCGCCAACTCGTCGTAGGCGCGGCGGTCGTCGCCCTCGAGCACGTCTGGCAGCGCCTGTGCGAGCGCTGCCGCCCCGGGGGCAAATAGCTCGATCGTCGCGACGATGTCGATCGGGCGCATCCGGTTGCGTACCAGCCAGCCCGAGGCGCGCTCAACGAGCTTGCGGCCTTCGAGCAGCATCGCGATCTGGGTCTGAGCATCGGCGATGTTGTCCAGCGCCTCGACCTGCTCCGAGAAGCGGCGCAGCTCGAACGCTTCGCGCGCGACGATGTAGGCGCGCGCCACGTGTGCCGGCGTCGCGCCGGTCTCCTCGTCGAGCCGAAATGCGGCACTGACGCCGGCACGGTCCACGAAGTCGTTTGTGACGTGGGTCGCGATGATCTCGCGGCGCAGGCGGTGACGACGCAGCTGCGCGGCGAAGCGCTGCGGGAGCGGAGATGGAAAATAGGCCTCGAGCTCGGTCTCGAGATGTGGATCCTCGGGCAGGTCGGACTCGAGCAGCGCCGCGTGCATCGCGGTCTTGGTGTAGGCAAGCAGAACCGCGAGCTCCGGAGAGGTGAGGCCCTCGTCGCGCAGCCGACGTTCGGCGATCTCCTCATCGTCGGGCAGGAACTCGATCGCGCGCTCGAGCCCGCCGACGTGCTCGAGGTTGCGGATCAGGCGCCCGTGCATGTCGAGCATTTGTGGCGCCTGGCTGGCGGCTAGGCTGAGCGCTTGAGTCTGCGTGTAGCTGTCGCGCAGCACGAGCTCCGCGACGTCGTCGGTCATCTCCGCGAGCAGCTCGTTTCGCTGCTTGGCGGTCAACTCGCCGGCGCTGACGAGCGCGTCGAGCAGGATCTTGATGTTGACCTCGCGATCGGAGCAGTTGACCCCGCCGACATTGTCGATCGCGTCGGTGTTGACGCGTCCGCCGGCGGCGGCGTACTCGATCCGTCCACGCTGGGTGAGGCCGAGGTTGCCGCCCTCGCCGACGACGCGGCAGCGCAGGTCGATGCCGTTGATGCGCACGGCGTCGTCGGCCTTGTCGCCCGCGTCGACGTCGGTCTCCGAGCTCGCCTTGACGTAGGTGCCGATGCCGCCGTTCCAGAGCAAATCGACGGGGGCGCGCAGCAGCGCGCGGATCAGCTCGTCCGGCGCGAGGGACACCTCCTCGATCTGGAGCAAGACGCGCACCTGGGGCGAGCACGGAATGGATTTCGCGGTGCGCAGATGGACGCCGCCGCCCACGGAGATCAACGTCGGGTCGTAGTCGCTCCAGGCCGAGTCCGGGAGCTCGAACAGCCTTTGCCTCTCGGCGTGGCTCGCGGCGGGGTCGGGGTCTGGATCGAGGAACACGTGCTCGTGGTTGAACGCTCCAACCAGCTTGATGTGGGGCGAGAGCAGCATCCCGTTTCCGAACACGTCCCCCGACATGTCGCCGATGCCAACGACCGTGAAGTCGCTGGTCTGGATGTCTCGGCCGAGCTCGCGAAAGTGGCGCTTGATCGACTCCCAGGCGCCGCGCGCCGTGATTCCCATCTTCTTGTGGTCGTAGCCGACGGAGCCGCCCGAGGCGAACGCGTCTCCGAGCCAGAATTTGTGTGCGGCCGCGATTCCGTTGGCGATGTCGGAGAACGCGGCCGTGCCCTTGTCGGCGGCGACCACCAGGTAGGGGTCGTCGTCGTCGTAGCGGACCACCTCTGCGGGCGCAACCAGCTCGCCCTCGACGATGTTGTCGGTGATGTCGAGCAGGCCGCCCACGAAGATGCGGTAGCAGGCGACAACCTCCTCGCGCAGCGCGTCGAGGCCGCCGGCGTGCGGCGCCTGCTTGACGACGAAGCCACCCTTCGCCCCGACCGGCACGATCACCGCGTTCTTGACGGTCTGCGCCTTCATCAGGCCGAGGACCTCGGTGCGGAAGTCCTCGCGGCGGTTCGACCAGCGCAGCCCGCCGCGCGCGACCTTGCCGCCGCGCAGGTGCACGCCCTCGGTTCGCGGCGAGTACACGAAGACCTCGAAGCGCGGACGCGGGTGCGGCAGTAGCGGGAGCTGCGAAGGGTCGAGCTTGAAGGCGAGGGAGGGCTTTGGCGCTCCGTCGCCGCCGGGCTGGAAGTAGTCGGTGCGCGTCATCGCGCGCACGACGGCGAGACAGTCGCGCAGGATGCGGTCCTCGTCGAGGCTCTCGACGGCGTCGATCGTCCGCTCGATCCGCGCCCCGAGCCGCTCCGCCTCGCCGCTGTCGCGATCGCCATCGCGCGGATCGAAACGCGCGCGAAATAGCGCCACGAGCAGCTCGGCGATATCCGGGTGGGTCGTGAGGGCGCGCTGCAGGTAGCCGTCGCTCAGTGACGTTCCCGCCTGACGCAGGTACTTTGTGACCGCGCGCAGGATCGTGACCTCGCGACCGCGCAGGCGCGCCTCGAGCACGAGACGGTTGAGGCTGTCGTTCTCGTAGACGCCGTGCCAGATACCGATGAAGGCTTCCCGGAAGACGTCCAGCACCTGGTCGGCGTCGAAGTCGCCGGCTCGCTGCAAGACGAAGCCGAAGTCGTAGATCCAAAGCGGCGGCGATCCGCGTCGGGAGATCTCGTAGGGGCGCTCGTCGGTGATCCGTACGCCCATGTTCTCGAAGATCGGCAGCACGTCCGAGAGCGAGATCGGCGCATCCGCGCTGAACAGCTTGCAGCGCAGGACGCCTGCCTGCGCTTCCAGCGGTTGGTAGAGACTCATCCCGAGTCCGCCTCGGCTGGCGGTCTCCTCCGCGCGCTCGATGTCGGCCACCGCTGAGCGCGCCACCCAGTCGGCACGGTAGGCTGCAGGGAAGGCGTCGGCGTAGCGACGGTACAGCCCGGTGCCGCGCGGCTCGTCCAACTCGTCGATCAGGGCGTGGTGCAGGTCGTCAGTCCAGGTGCGCGTGACCTCGACGAGCCGCTGCTCGACACGCACCGGCTCGAGCAGCGGCGTGTGCCCCGGCTCGGTGCCGAGCACGTAGTGGATTCGGACAAGCGCGGATTCCGACAGCAGGAGCGACCAATCGCGCACGCTGGCGGCGAACGCTTCGCAGAGGACCGCGGCGATCCGCTCCCGGTTCTCGGTGTTGAAGCGGTCGCGTGGCACGAACACGAGGCACGACACAAAACGCTCGAAGTCATCGCGGCGCACGAACAGGCGCACGCGCTGGCGCTCCCTGATCGCGAGGATGCCCATCGCGATCTCAAACAGCGCGTCCTCGGAGATCTGCAGCAGCTCGTCGCGTGGATAGATCTCGAGTATCTTGAGCAACGCCTTGCGATCGTGGCTGTCGGGGGCGAAGCCGGCGCGCCGGAGCACGTAGGCGACCTTGCCACGCAAGATCGGGACCTGCTCCGCAAGCTGCTTGTAGGCCAGCGCCGTGTAGAGCCCGAGAAAGCGGCGCTCACCGACGACCTGACCGTCTGAGTCGAAGCGCTTGACGCCGACATAGTCGAGATAGGAGGGGTGGTGAACCGTGGCGCGCGAGTTCGCCTTGGTGAGAACGAGCAGGCGCGGCGAGAGCGCAATCGCACGCGCCTTCACCGAGAGCGCCGACCTGCGCGCGCCAATCGCGCCGGACGCGTTGTCGCGCAAGATGCCGAGGCCCGAGCCCTCGACCGAGCGCAGTGCGTAGCTCGAGTCGTCACGCACGAGCTCGTAGTCACGGTATCCGAGAAATGTGAAGTGGCTGTCGTCAAGCCATTCGAGGAAGGCCTGACTCTCGCCGAGTTCCGCCGGTTCGATTGTGGGCGCGGTTTGCGCGAGCGAGGCGGCGATCTCGTGCAGGCGCTGGCGCATCTGCGGCCAGTCCTCGACCGCCGCTCGCACCTGGCTGATCACGTGCGCCAGACTCGCCCGCAGTGCGAGCAGACGGTCTGTCTCGGTCTCGCGGTCGACCTCGATGTGCATGACGGACTCGAGCGTCTCCTCCCGGGTCCTCGCGCCTGGCGCGAGGACCTCGATGAGCTGACCGTCGCCGTTTCGGCGCACGCACAGCACTGGGTGGATCATCAGGTGAATGCCGTAGCCCTGCCGACTCAGCTCCATCGTGATCGAGTTGACCAGGAACGGCATGTCGTCGCTGACGATCTCGATCACCGTGTGCCGCGACTGCCAGCCGTGTTGCTCGAAGTGCGGGTTGTAGAGGCGGATCTTGGCCTCGCCGTGCGCGCGCTGCTGGGCAAAGCTCCACTGCGCGAGCGCGGCGCCGTAGAGGTCGAGCGAGCCGCGGCTGGCGAGGTCCTCCGCCGGCACCCAGCGGTAGTACTGGCGCACAAAGGCTTCGCATTGTGTCGCCTCGTCGGCTGCGAGCCGCTCGCGCACCCACTCGACGACGCCGTCGATCAGGATCGATTCGATCTCATTGAGCCCGCTATCGCTTCGCAGAACATCCATGACAGCGAGGTGATTGAGCGCTCGTGGCGTGACGACGACGCCTTCGAGCCGCGCGCCCACGGGTGCCAGGGTTGTCCCAGGAAGATAGATGCGGCGCGGCGATACCCAGACTCTCCCCAAAACACGGGGATGCCACGCAAAATTGCCGAAGCGCGGCGCTGCTTGCTGCGCGGGGATTCATCGGCCGAGGTGGGGGAGCACGTCGGCCGCGAACAGCTCGACCTCGCGCCCGCGATCCTCGCCCCACAGCTCGAGCACCACCTGGGTGCAGCCCACGTCGCTGTACCCCTCGATCGCCGCCAGACAGTCCGCTGGGGTGCCTGCGATCGGCTCGCACTTGTCGAGGATCTCGTCGCAGACTGCAGCAGCCGCAGCGAAACGCCCGCCACGCCCCATCGCGTCGGCGATCGGCATGATCTCCTGCTGCGAGAGCCCCGCCAGCTCGAGCAGCGCCTCGGCGGACCCCTGGACGTCTATCTCCCGCGGATCGAGCCCCACCTTGGCCGCGCCGTTCGCCATGTTCCGATAACTGTAACGGACGGTGGCTGTCGGACAAACGTGTGTGGGCGGGACAAGCGCCCGGCATGTTGATGGCGTAATCGCCGGTGGTCGGGGCGAATAGCCGCCTGCGGGGCTGTTTCAGGCCGTTGAACAGTGGCGATTCGGTGGTTGTGGAGCTTGAGGACGTTGTGGTCCGCTGCTGCTAATCGCCATTCCGAGCGTGCGGCGGAGCGGCCTCTTCGTTGGAAGCGGTCGATCTTGCGGTTGAACTTCACGTCGGCGAAGACCGGCTCGATCATGCCTTGACGTTTTCGATAGAGCCGGCTGCCTTGCTGGTCGCGAGGACGCGGCGCATCCAGCTGTAGCGTCCGCCGAGCCATCCCGGTCGGGTGGACGTGCGTGCTAGTCGAAGTCGGTGGCGAGCGACGAGTCGGCGTGGTGTTCGAAGGCGCGCGCGATCTGTGCGGGCGTCGTGCGTCCGGCTGAGAGCTCCGGTAGGCCGGTCGAATCGAAGAAGTCTGCGCCGTCGGTCTCACCTGAGGCGCGCGGCGCGCCCGGGCCAAGTGGATCGCAGGCGAATATCGCCTTGTAGATGTATTCGGAGTGCGGCGGATGACCCTGGCGCGCGCGGTCATATAGCGCGATCAGCTTCGTCGCGCGGACGTCAACGCCGGCCTCCTCGCGCGTCTCTCGGACAACTGCCTCACTCGGCGACTCGCCCGGATCGGCCCACCCGCCGGGGAGAGCCCAGCCAGCGTCGCTGCGCTCGCGCACCAGAAGGATCCTTTGCGACACGATGACCGCGGCGCGCACGTCGATCTTTGGCGTCGGGTGCCCAGAATTCGCCGCGAAGAGACCCTCAATCAGCTCCGCGTCCACATCGGTGTGCGCGGCGGCGCAGTCGCCTTCTGCGATGTTGAGAGTGACCGTGGCTACTGTGGGGGTAGTGAAGTGACTCGACCTTCCCCTGCGTCCTGACATCGAGCAGCTTCGCCACCAGGTCAAAGACCTCTCCGCCCAGGCGGGTGGCAGACTCGGCGCGAACTCGTAGGCATCGAGCATATGGACGTCGGAGGTCGGTCTACTTGAGTTCACCCGCAGCAGGAGTAACGTTGTATTCGAGCTGGCCCTGCGGCCAGAATCCCCGGCCAAGCGTGAATGCGACCGACGGCGCGAAGCGCCCACGAGGCGAGGAGCAAAGGCTAACCGGATTGACTGCGGGGCTGGCACACGCCGGCCAGGTTCAGCCCTCTTCCTCCCGTGCGACCCCAGACAGAGGGCCGGAAGGCTGAGGACATGACCAGCACCAAATGGAAGAAGGGCTTGGCCGGGCTCCTGACGGGCGGCGGTGCCATCGCGGCAGTCTTTACGCGCTGCCGCGGGCGTCAACACGCGCACCAGCCACCTGTGACCGAGCCCGAGCCGCACACGACGCCGGCCACCACCCCACACCCGCAAGAGAGCGACGGCTCACCGATTGTGACCGACGGCCACGATCAGGCCAATCCGCTCTCAACCCCTTCGGAGGTGCATGGCGATGCTGATGCAGTTTGATCCGTTCCGCGAGTTTGACCGGTTGGCCGAGCAGGCCATGTCGGGCGCGCGGACGCCGCGAGCGTTTCCGATGGACGCCTACCGCCGCGGCGATGAGTTTGTCGTTTCCTTCGACCTGCCGGGCATGGACCCGGGGAAGATCGACCTTACCGTCGAGCAGAACGTTCTGATGATCAAGGCAGAGCGGCGCTTCGAGGACGAAGCCGGAGACGAGTGGACCGCCGCGGAGCGCCCGTACGGCACGTTTACCCGCCAGCTGTTTCTCGGCGAAACGTTGGACGTCGAACGCCTGGAGGCCAGCTACGAGGCGGGAGTGCTGAAGCTGCGCATCCCGGTCGCGGAGTCGGCCAAGCCCCGCAAGGTACAGATCACTGGAGCTACCGACAAACTGGTGATCGAGGCCCAGACCGCCCCGGCCAGCCCGTAGTTAGTCTCGGGAGCGAAGGCACCTTGGCCGAGCTGCCGCTCGGCCAAGGGTCGGCGTGCCGCGGCGCGGGAATCCGCACGCGCCAGCTCGCATCAGCCTGCGGCGGATCTATGTGCTGTTCTTCATCGAGCTCTCAACCCGCCGCGTGCACCTCGCTGGTTTGACCGAGCACCCGGATGGTCCGTGGACAGCGCAGCAGGCGAGGAACCTTGTGTTCTCGCTCTCTGAGCGCGACAGGCCCCTAGAGTTCTTGGTCCGTGACAACGGCGGCAAGTTCACGGGCGCCTTCGACACGGTGTTGAACACCGAGGGCATCCGCGTGATCCACACGCCGGTCAGGGCGCCGAAGGCGAACGCCGTGGCGGAGCGGTTCGTCGGCACCGTCAGACGCGAGTGCCTCGACTGGATCCTGATCGCCAACCGCCGACACCTACGGCACGTTCTCCGCGAGTTCGTCGACCATTACAACCGACACAGGCCGCACCGCGCGCTCGGCCTCGAGCCCCCCGAACCCGATCAGCCAACACGACCGCTCGCGACATCGAGAGCCACCGCGATCCGCAGACACGACAGGCTCGGTGGCCTCATCCACGAGTATGCAATAGCCGCCTAAACCACGCCCGATCGGATAAAGGCACCCCACAAGCCGCGCGCGCCGGCGCGGAGGGGAGCTCGAAATCACCCGCATCCAGAGAGGCCGAGCCGAAGAACTCACTGAAAGATGTCGCGGCAGCGATCGAGATCTCCGCGACGGGCTGAGCCGCGCTCGATCGAAACGTGGCCGCCTACGCCGCCGTGGCTGAACCGTGCTGGTCATGCCGTCGCCGCGCGACGAGAGCCTCGAGCATGCCGACCGCTACTCGGTTGGCGGCGACCATTTGGCGGCAAGCGCGTCGAGCTCCCGCTCGGCTTGGACGCCGCCGGCGTCGAGCGCGGCGCCGCGGCGACCCGGATCCTGCGCGTTGGGACCGATCGCCGCTAGCGATGCGTCATCGGCAGCGAGTACGTGGACGTCTGACGACCCGAGCGCGGCGCGTTCGCGGTCGAGACATTCGCGGACGTAGTCGGTTCTCGGGATCGGCACGAGGATCACGACGATATCGTGGCCGTCTGCTAGGTCGGCGTTCGTCGGCGAGCGGATGCCACCGTCGACGTACCGGCGACCCGAAAGGATGGCGGCGGGCCAGAGGCCGGGCAACGCGCAACTCGCTGTGACTGCGTCGATCAGGCCCACGCCGCTGTCGCGATCAAAGGTCGCGAGTTCGCCCGCCTGCGCGTCGACGGCGGTGACCACCAGCCGCTGGCGCGGCCAGTCGTGGACCGGCAGCCGGGCGGCGATCACCGCTCGACGCTCGGCCGCGGAGATCGTCGGTCCGAGCGGGTCCATGTTGGCAATCCGCATCAGTGCGGTGCGCGGATCGGGAGCGTCAGTCGTCAGCTGGGCGACCGTCGCGAGGTACGCCTCGCCGTCGAACGGCACCACGATCTCGCTGGTATCCGGGCGTCGCTGGAGAGCGACGGCCTGCGCGAGTGTCCCGGTCGCCACGGCGGTGCCGACGCAGGAGCCGGCTGATGTTCCGACGATCAGGTCGGCCGCGGCGAGGTCCAGTCCGTGGCGGCGAAGCCCGTCGATGACCCCGAGTGTCCAGGCGATCCCGCCGACGCCGCCCCCACCGAGTACGAGTGCCCGTGAGCGTCCAGTGGAAGCGTCAGGCCCGGGCACTGGCCGTTTCGTCGCTGGCGCGATAACGTGGGTCGATGGTGGGAGTGCCGTCCCCGCAGCCCGACGCGGGAGCGATCGTCTACGAGACGGCGGCGCGGCTGCTTGGGAACGTCGAGCGAGTCGTGCTCGGCAAGCGGGAGGAGATCGCGCTCGTGATCGCGGCGATGCTCTCGAGGGGCCACGTGCTGATCGAGGACGTCCCCGGCACGGCGAAGACGATCCTCGCGCGCTCGATTGCGCAGTCGGTCGACGGCGCGACATTCGCACGGATCCAGTGCACACCTGACCTTCAGCCAACCGACGTCACCGGCCTTTCGATCTTCAATCAGGTCACGCGTGAGTTCGAGTTCCGGCCGGGGCCGGTCTTCGCGAACGTCGTGCTGGTGGATGAGACCAACCGCGCGATGCCGCGCACGCAGTCGGCCCTGCTCGAGGCGATGGCGGAGGCGCAGGTCACCGTCGACGGCGTCACGCGGCAGCTGCCGGCGCCGTTCCTCGTCCTCGCGACCGAGAATCCGATCGATCAGGAGGGGACGTTCCCGCTGCCCGAGGCGCAGCTCGACCGCTTCGCGATGCGCACCGGCCTCGGCTATCCGCACGAGGACGAGGAGGTCTCGATCGTGCTCGCCCAGCGCCACGGCCATCCGATCGACGAACTCGATGCCGTGATCGATACCGAAGAGCTGCAGGCTCTGCAACGGGCGGTCGAGCACGTCTACGTCGACGAATTGCTCCTGCGTTGGATCGTCGAGCTCGTGCGCGCGACTCGCAGCGCTGAAGGCGTCGCGATCGGCGCATCGGTTCGCGGCAGCCTGACGCTCGAGCGCACAGCTCGCGCCTGGGCGCTGCTCCAGGGCCGCGAATACGTCGTGCCCGCTGACGTCGAGCGACTGTTCGTCCCGGTCCTCGGCCACCGGATCCTGCTAACCGCGTCCTATTTGGCCGGGACCCGCGCGCTCGGTGGGGAGGAAGCGCTCGCGCAGGTGATGGCGCGCTGCCTGGAGCTCGCGCCGCCACCCGCTTCGGGCTGGGAACCGTGAGCGCCGAGAGCGGCGATCGGCGGACGTTCCCGCTGATCCAGCGCAGGCGGAGGCCGGGCCTCCCTTTCGGCGAGGTCTCGACGCGCCGGCGCGGGCACGGCGTTGAGCGGTTGGGGCATCGGCTGTACGAGCCGGGCGACCCGGTCGCCTGGATCGACTGGTTCGCATCGGCGCGCCTCTCGGCCACGACCGGCACGGACGCGTTCGTCGTGCGCCAGCGCGCCGCCGACGAGGCGCCGCGCGTCGTAGTCGCCGTCGACCGCAGCCCGGCGATGGCTCTCTACCCGCAGCCGTTGCCGTGGCTCGCGAAACGCGGCGCGCTGCGCGAGGCGGTCGCGGCAATCGTCTCGAGCGCCGCCGCCGCGCGCGCAGACACGGCCGCCCTCGACTTCAGCGACGGTGACCCCTGGTGGCTCCCGCCGGGCCGGCGCGGGCGGCCGGGGTTGATCGCCGAGCGCGAGCAGGCGCCGTTCACGGCACCCGCGGATACCCTCGAGCGTGCGCTCGAGTTCCTCGGCCGCCACCGCAGCCAGCTACCCCCCGGCACCTTCGTTTTCCTGCTGTCGGACTTCCTCGCGCCGCCCTCGGCGCAGGCCTGGCAGTCCGCACTCACGCGCGGCTGGGAGATCGTGCCCGTTGTCATCCAGGATCCGGTGTGGGAACGCAGCTTCCCAGACGTCGGCGGCGTCGCTGTGCCGATCGCCGAGCCTCGCGGCGGCGGCGGCGCGCTGGTGCGCTTCAGCCGGCGCGAGGCGCAGGAGCGCCGCGAGGCCAACATGCGCCGCCACGAAAAGCTCCTACGCGACTTCCAGGCGCTCGCGCTTGACCCGGTGCTGATCGGCGCGAGCGAGCCCGAGGAGGTCGACGGAGCGTTCCTCGCCTGGGCCGACGTGCGGCGACGAAGCCGGTGAGAGCGATCAGGCGCACCGCTGCGCTCGTCGCACTCGCCGGCGCCGGGGCGCTGGCTGGGTTGCTGGCGCTGAGCCCAGGTGCAACCGGCACGACCGTAGCGCCCGGAGCGCCGCTCATCGCGCGCGCGCACTTCGATCCATCCGCTCCCGAGTTCGGGGATCGCATCAGCGCCACGATCACGATCGAGATCGATCGCAGACGAGCGGACACGCAGACCGTGCGCCTGAGCTACGACCTCGCGCCACTGCAGCCGATCGGACCGCCGCGCACGATCCGCGTGACACGCGGCGACGTCGAGCTCATGACGATCGCCGTCCCCGTTGCCTGCATCAGCGACGCGTGCCTCGCAGCGCACGGCGTCGCGCAGCTACGCCTCGCTCCGGCGAAGGCCTCGATCGTGACCGCCGCAGGTGTGCGCAGCGTGTCGGTTACCTGGCCGGCACTGGCGGTGCGCGACCGCGTACGCACCGCTGACGTAGACGCCCTCAAGCCTCCGGTGGAAGCCGACGCCTCGCCGCTACCTCCCACCTACCGCACCTCGCCGGCGACGCTCGCGACCATCCTCGACGTCGTGGCGGCGCTCCTTGGCGTGTCGGCGGTCGGGTTGGCTGCCTGGGAGCTGCTACGCGCACGGCGGCGTCGCAGGGCGCCGGAGATAGCGTTGGTGCGGGCGATCCGACTCGCGCGCTCGGCGCAGGCGCTTCCGAGCCCGGAGCGCAGACGCGCGCTCGAGCTGATCGCGCGGGCGCTCGGCCGCGGCGAGCTTCAGAGCCAAGCAACCAGGCTCGCGTGGTCCGAGCCGACGCCCGAGCCCGCCGAGCTCGAGCTCCTGGTGCAGGCCATCGAGCGCGAGAAGACGGTATGAGCGCGGAGATCCCGCTCGCTGACGCGGTCGAGCTGCGCCGTCGCGCTCGGCCGGCGCGACTGCTCACGGCGCTGCTCGCCGCCGCTGCGATCGGCTGCGCGGTGGCGGCGCTGCTCGTTGCGCGCAGCCCGCGCACGCGCACACTCGTGCCGCTCGGCCACAATGCGAACGCCGTCATGGTGCTCGACCTCTCGGCGAGCATTTCGGCCGACACGTTCTCGCGGATCGCCGGGACGCTGCGAACGCTCTCCACGAGTAACGGACACTTCGCGCTGGTCATCTTCTCCGATCTCGCCTATGAGGCGCTGCCGCCCGGCACGCCGGCAGCCGACCTGACGCCGCTGATCCGCTTGTTTACCACGGGTGGCAACCAGGACTCGCCGATCTTTCCGTCCAACCCGTGGACCGACACGTTCACGGGCGGGACGTCGATCTCCTCCGGCATGCAGCTCGCGCTACAGATCGCGCTCGCGCAGCGGCCGCGCCCGACGGTCATCCTCGTCAGCGATCTCGACGACAATCCCGCCGACCTGCCCGCGCTCGCCGGCGTGCTGGCCGAGGACCGTGCCGACAAGGTGCCGGTCCGCCTTGTCGGCCTCAGCCCGGCGCCCGAGGACGTCGCGTTCTTCACCACGGTGCTCGGGGGGGACGCGCGGGTCACGTACGCGCCCACGCTCGACCAGGCGGCGCCGCGGCAGACGACGCCGTTCCCGTGGGCCCTCGCCGCGCTCGCGCTGGTCGCCGCCGTCACGCTCGGCCTGCGCGAGGGCTGGGCGCCCAAGCTCGACTGGAGGGAGTTGTGAACCTGCCGAGGGTCACAGCGACCGTGGCGTTCGCGGTACTCGCCGCGGCGGCCGCCCTGCTCGCGGCGGACCTGCGCGCCTGGCCCGCCGCGATCGAGCGCGGTGACGCCCTCTACGCGCTCGATCCTGCGACCGCACAGTGGTCGGCGCAGACGCGCCTCGGCGGCCTCGCCGCGACGATGCTGGGGACGGGAGGCGACCTCGCCGCGCGCCGCGGCCTACAGCTCTACGACGAGACAATCGCCTTACAGCAGGGAATCCCCTACGAGGAGCAGATCGAGACGACACGCGCCGAGGCGGTGAACGCGCTGTCCACGCCGGCGGTGTCGCGCGACCACTCCGTCGCCTCGCAGGCGCGAACGCTGCAGGGCGTCCTCGCCTTCGACGCGGCGAGCCTCGGAGGCAGCTCCTCGCAGGTCGACGCTGCGATCGCGGACTTCACCGCGGCGCTCGAACTGGACTCCGGCAACACCGCAGCGAAGTTCGACCTCGAACTGCTGCTCCGCCTCGGCCAGGCCCAGCCGTCCGTCTACGGCGCCGCCCACCAGAAGGGCCTCGGACGCACCGCCCACAGGGGCCCGGCCGGTGCGTACGAGGGTCGCCTGGGCGCGGCCGGCGCACCGCCGGGATACGGGTACTGATGACATTCCTGACGCCGCTTGGAGGACTTGTGGCACTCGCGGCGCTGATCCCGCTCGCGGCGTTCGTCGCCGGCCGGCGCAGGGTAGCGGCAGTGCGCAGCGCGCTCGGCCTGATGCCGCCTGCGCGCACCTCGATGGCGCGCCAGGCGGCGGCCGTCGCGGCGATCGCTGTGCTCGGGTTCGCAGCTACCCAGCCTGCTCTCTCCGCCGTGGCCACGGGGCGGACCCGCACGAACGTCGAGGTGCTGTTCGTGCTCGACACCTCGCTCTCGATGGCCGCCTCGGCCTCGGCGAACTCAGCGACCCGGCTCGAACGCGCGGTGGCAGCAGCAGCGCGCCTGCGCGCCGAGATCCCCACCGTGCCATCCGGCATCTCAACGCTCACCGACCGCGTGTTGCCGGACCTGCTCCCGGTCACCGACGTCGCTGCCTTCGACAGGGTGCTCACGCAGGCCGTGGCGATCGAGAATCCGCCGCCGATCCAGACCAACATCGTGCGCGATACCACCTACACGGCGCTCGAGGACATCGGCAGCGGCAACTACTTCGAGCCTGGCGTCACGCGGCGGGTGGTCGTGCTGCTGACCGACGGCGAGAGCCTCCCCATCGACACCGGCCAGATCGCCTCACAGCTGCCGCCAGCCTTCGGCTACCGCTTCCTTGCGATCCGCTTCTGGGCTGCCGACGAGGGCGTCTACGATGCGAACGGCCGAAGGCAGCCCGGCTACCACCCCTACGCGGCCGGAAAGGTCATCCTTGCGCAGCTTGCGGCGTCAATGCGCGGGCGCTCCTACGAGGAGGCCGACCTCGGCGGGGCCCCCGGCTACCTTCACCAGATCGTCGGCACCGGGCGAACGGTGGCGACACGGCGGGTGGCGAGTGTGCGTACGCTCGCGCCGTTCGTTGCCGGCCTCGCGGTCCTGCTGTTGACGCTCGCGCTGGCTCCCGCGCCTTCGGATCTGCGCAGCCGACGCGCCCGGCGGGTGCTGCGCGCCGGCGGCGAAAGCAGAGTCCGCTAGGCGTACCTGATTACGCCCAAACGCCGGGTACCGAGCGTCATCGCACGCATCGGACCCTCAACCACCCTCAGGTTTAGGACCTGAAAAGGACCTCGCGTGCAAAACCGCCCCTCAAGAGCCTCCTCGGCCCACCGCCCGCACTGCCTCAAAACCAGCCCGCACGCAGGACTCTTTAGAAATGGCGAGACCCAGACTCGAACTGGGGACACCACGATTTTCAGTCGTGTGCTCTACCAACTGAGCTATCTCGCCGGACCGTGTCCGACTCTCGCCGGACCACGCCCGCTCACGACCGAACCCGCGTTCGAACCCACCCGAACCCGCGTCCGATCCCGACCGGACCGGGCCCGATGCTACCGGCTCAGCGGCCGCTCTCGCCTGCCGGCCAACCGGCCCGCGGGTCGGGGAGCGGCGTGAGGCGGGACTCGATCTCGGCCCGGCGCGGCTCGAGCCACGGCGGAAGGACGACCTGCCGGCCGAGCTGCGACAACGGCACGTCGTGGGCGAAGCCGGGGCCGTCGTCGGCGATCTCATAGAGCACCCCGCCCGGTTCCCGGAAGTAGATCGAGTGGAAGAAGTGGCGGTCGATTATGGGGGTGCTCCGCACCCCGGCTGTGTTCACGTGCTCGTGCCAGCGCGGATGCTCCGCCACAGTCGTGCCCCAGGCGATGTGATGGATCGACCCGGCGCCCTGGATGAGCCGGCCGTCCGGCGCAGGGTCGAAGGTGATCGTCGCCCCCCGCCGCTCGCCGCGCAGCTCGAGCGTCTCCTCACCGACCACCTCGGCGCCCAGCACATCGACCAGCAGCGCCCGGCTCGCTTCCCCCCGCATGCTGTACGCCCGCACGCCGGCGAAGCCGAGCAGCGCGTGCGCCGGCGGGATCTCGGGATGCTCGGCCCGCAGCGGCTCATCGGGCACGTCCTCGACGACCAGTTCGTGCTCCAGTCCCTCAGGGTCGGCGAAGCGCACCGACTCCGGCTCGACCTCACGTTCGACGCCAAGCGCCCCCAGCCGATCGGCCCAGAACGCCAGCGAGTCCGCCGAGCCCACGCGCGAGAGCACGCGATACGCGCACCCCACGCCAAGCTGGCCGCGCACCGCGCCCGGGTACTCAAAGAACGTCAGATCCGCCCCCGCCGAGCCGTGCTCGTCGGCGTAGAACAGGTGGTAGACGGTCGGGTCGTCCTGGTTGACGGTCTTGGTGACCAGCCGCAACCCCAGCACGCCGGTGTAGAACTCGACGTTGCGCGGAGCATCGCCGGTGATCGCGGTGATGTGGTTGAGTCCTTCGAGGCGCATCTTCAGCGTGGTCCGGCCTCGATCGCGGAGTTGGCGAGCGCGATCATGCTGGCCTTCGACCCGAGAACATACTGCACGCTGTAGAGCACGCCGTGCTGCTCCCACTCGATGCTCGCCGGTGCGCACGAGGCGCCGCAGGAGATCCCCCTGTAGGCGCCGCCGATGCCGTGCGCGAGGGCCACGCGGGTCGCGAAAGCGAGCTTGCCGGGCCCGGCCTGGAAGTCGGCGAAGAAGCAGGCCGTGGAGTCATCGCAGCGAGGCGCATACGCAAGCGCAATGTCATACCCCTTGGCCGTCACGCTTGCCGATCCATACAGCCGCGAGGAGACGTCGTTGCGGATGCTCGACGGCAGCAGCACGGCCACCTTCCCGCTCTTCGCCCTCGCAATCTCAGGCGCCAGCACCGCCGAGACGTTGACCGGCCCACCCGCCGCAAGGCTCGGCACCGCAACCGCCAGACCCGCGATCAGCGCACCCGCGAAGGCGCGTCGCACGAGGCGCGCACGCCGGCGACGCCGCGACCGCGCCGCCTCAAGTTCTTTCGCGGGCGACCGGCAGCAGGTCCCCGACCTCGTCGGCGGCGATCGGGAAGTGACAGGCGGCGAGCGTCCCCTCGCCCATGTCGCTCAGCCGTGGCTCCTCGGTCGAGCAGATCGGCCCCGCCTGGGCGCAGCGCGGGTGGAAGCGACAACCCGACGGCGGGTTGGCGGGGCTCGGCACGTCGCCGCCGAGCAGGTGGCGCTCGCGATGGGCGAGCTCGGGGTCGGCGACCGGGACGGCGGACAGCAGCGCGCCGGTGTAGCGGTGGCGCGGCAGGCTGTAGAGCGAGTCGCTCGGCGCCAGCTCGACGACCTTGCCGAGGTACATCACGGCGACCCGGTCGCACATGTGGCGCACGACTGCGAGGTCGTGGGCGATGAAGATCATCGTCAGGCCGAACTCGCGCTGCAGCTCGCGCAGCAGGTTGAGGATCTGCGCCTGGATCGAGACGTCGAGCGCGGAGACCGGCTCGTCGGCGATGATCAGCTTCGGCTTCAGCGCCAGCGCGCGCGCGACCCCGATCCGCTGACGCTGACCGCCGGAGAACTCGTGCGGGTAGCGGTTGTAGTGCTCGGGGTTCAGGCCGACCCGGTCCATCAGCTCCTGCACGCGCTTCTTGCGCTCGCCCGGGCCGGTCTCCAGCCCGTGGATCACGAACGGATCGGCGATGATCCCGCCGACCGTCTTGCGCGGGTTCAGCGACGAGTAGGGGTCCTGGAAGATCATCTGCATCTCCCGCCTGACCGCCTTCAGCTCCGCGCCTCGAAGGCGGGTGATGTCCCGACCGTCGAAGCGCCCCTCCCCGGCGGTGGCGTCGAG
>ODAK010002270.1_pt1 | contig 20239 bp, 20 predicted proteins | sample 1539591 | NCBI WGS metagenome assembly ODAK01 (sample SAMEA3539303, study PRJEB22396) | soil metagenome | biome: tundra; feature: field; material: soil | place: USA | collected 2010-05 | depth 0.15 m | reverse complement strand
GTCTTTCAGAAACGACCTAAAATGTCATACTCTAACTTATGCAACTAGGTACTAGGGTCGAGGTCCCGACTTTGCAAATAGAGATCGAAAAACTGGTTTACGGTGGGGATGGCCTGGCGCGCATGCCCGCCGATGCCCAGGGTCGCGGCAAGACCGTCTTCGTGCCATTTGTGCTGCCGGGCGAACAGGTCGAGGTCTCAGTCATCGATAGCCGCTCCGGCTTTGCTCGTGCCAAACTCGAAAACGTCTTGACGCCCTCGTCCGATCGGGTCGAGCCCGATTGTCCATACTTTGGCAGCTGCGGTGGCTGCCACTACCAGCACATCAGCTACGAAGCGCAGTTGCGGCAGAAAGCCGAGATTCTGCGGGAGACGCTGCGCCGCACCGCCAAGCTTGAGCTACAGCAGGAAATTCAGCTTCATCCCTCGCTGCCGTGGAACTATCGCAACCGCACCCGCATGCACGTGCGGCACACGCCCGAATTTGCGCTCGGCTTCTACCGTTACAACTCCCATGATGTCCTTCCGGTGGAGGCGTGTCCCATCAGCTCACCCCTGATCAACCAGGCGATCGCTGCAGTGTGGACTCTCGGTCGCAAAAGTGCTGTTCCGGAGTTCCTGCACGGCCTGCAATTCCTTGTCAACCACGATGACACGCAGCTTCTGGTGGAAGCTTACCTCTGGCCCGGGGACAATCCAGCAGAATTGCAGCCGCTGGCCGTGGCATTGCACAGCGCGTTGCCAGAGGTGGTGGGAGTGGCCGTTTCCATGGCCTCATTCATCGAAGATGAGAGCCGGCAACGTGCGCCGCTCACCGCCACTGATTTCGAGATTGCGGCCGCAATCGGCGATGATTCACTGATGTACCACGCTGTGGGGCAACAGTACCAGGTCAGCGGCGGATCGTTCTTCCAGACCAATCGCTATCTGGTTGACACCCTGGCGCAGGTAGTGACCGCGAACGGGGGCGGTCGCGCTGCACTCGATCTCTACGCCGGCATCGGCCTGTTTACCCTGCCGCTGTCTCGTAAGTTCGACCAGGTGCTGGCCGTGGAATCGTCGCAAAATTCGTTCGCCGACCTTCGCCTCAACGTTCCCAGCAACGTGAAATGCATTCGTGCGACCACAGAACGTTTTCTCGCCGAACGCGCCGCCGGGCTGACGCCCGACCTCGTAGTGGTCGATCCACCGCGGGCGGGGCTGGGCGAAAAAACTGCCGCCGCTCTGGGTCGCATGTCCGTCTCCCATGTGACGTACGTCTCATGTGACCCGGCAACCCTCTCTCGCGACCTTCGTCTGCTGCTAGAATCATCTTTTCGGGTCGAGCAGGCGCACCTTGTGGATATGTTCCCGCAGACCTTTCACATGGAAACCGTTCTGCATCTGGCGCGCTGACCCTCGACGACTCGCCCGGAGGACCAATGTACGCGCTCGCCATTCTTCGTTATCGCAAACCGCTGGAAGAAGTTTTGAAGCACGTTGACGCTCACCGCGCCTACTGCCAGGGCCTGAAGCAGGAGAAGCTCCTGATCGCTTCCGGCCCGCTGGTACCGCGCTCTGGGGGCGCCATGCTGCTGCGGGTTCCCGATAACGAGGCTCAGGCGACGCTGGACAGTATCCGCGACAACGATCCTTACACCCGGTTCGGGGTCGCGCAATACGAACTATGGCCCTGGGCCCCTGCTTTTGGCGCGGAGGACCTGGACCGTTTGTAACCACCCAGGTAGCTGAGGTAGCGCGACTGGACGTTCAGTGGCGACAACCTCCTCTTCGACGATCACCGTGCCGGCTTCCGCGCTCGCGGGACCGTTGCTCTATTGCGGCGGTAAGGAGCCGGTCTTCCTTGCAGCCCTCGCTTTTTCCGTAGGAACAATCGCCGCCAACTATCTCTGGCGCTCACCACAATCCTGGCTGACCGCTTGCTTGGTTGCGCTTCTAACCGCTGCATTCTTCTATCGTCGCTCGCCGCAGATCGCTTTTGCCATGGCCATCGCGGCGTTGGCTCCGCTTGGCGGATTTTATCTCCAGGCCCGCGATGCTGCCGCGCCGACTATCGCCGAAAATCTCCAGCCCTTTGCCAATGGCGACAATCAGGTCAATGTCACCGCCTATGTTATGCGCGAGGGATTGGTGCGCGACAGCCCCTATGGCGGTAAGCAGGAGTCGGTGGATGTCGCGGCCGAGCAGCTTCGGCTTGGCGACCGGGCCCTCAAAGCAGACATCGGCATTCGCCTCACGATCTACAGCAAGCAGACGGAGGAGGACGAAGCTCGCGAGGAAGGAGCCGACTCACCGCTTCACGTGTACACCTATGGTCAGCGTTTGCATTTCATCGCGAAGCTACGGCTGCCGCGCAATTATCGCAATCCCGGCGCGATGGACTTGACCGGGTATCTGGCCGCCCAGGGCATTCGCCTGACCGGATCTTCCCGCGCCAGCAGCGTCGAGGTACTGCCCGGTTTCGTGGGCGGCCGCATCGGGTTGTGGAGGAACGCGGCGCGGCGCAGCGTACTGGCGCACATCATGCAGCTCTGGCCCGGCGAACGTGGCGCGCTGATGCAGGCCATGATCATCGGAGGCCGGGCATTCTTCGGACGCGACATCAAGACGGAGTTCCAGCGCACCGGCACCTATCACATCCTCGTGGTATCCGGCATCAACGTAGGCATTCTCGCCTTCGCGGTTTTCTGGGTGCTGCGCAAGCTGCCCTTCGGCGAGACCTGGGCCACCATTCTCACCATTCTGCTTTCGTGGGGATACGCCTTCCTCGCCGACCTCGGCTCACCGATCGTGCGCGCCACCATCACGCTCGGGATTTACCTGGTCACGCGTCTGCTGTTTCGCGAACGGGCCGCGCTCAATGGACTCGGCATTGCTGCCCTGGGGATCTTGCTGGTGAATCCACGAACCTTGTTCGAAGCCAGTTTCCAGCTGACATTTCTTTCTGTGATCGCGGTTGCTGGCATCGCGGTGCCAGTATTGCGGCGCACTGTGTACCCATTTCGCAAAGCTCTCAGCAACCTCGATTCGCCCGCCTATGATTTCGCGCCTCCGACGCGTGCCGCGCAATTTCGATTCGACGTGCGGCTGGCTCGCGCGCTGATTGAGAACATCTCCAACCGGTGGGTTGCGAATGTCGTGGTTGTCGGGCTTACTCGATTTGCCATAGGCGCGGCCGAACTGCTTTTCACCTCCACCGTTATCCAGATCGCGCTGGCGCTGCCGATGGTGTGGTACTTCCACCGCGCCACTACCATGGCGTTGCCCGCCAACGCGCTAGTGATCCCGATCGCCGGGATTCTCTTACCCGCCGCAGTGGTCGCAGTTGGGGCTTCCTACCTGGCCCATTGGCTGGCGTGGTTGCCGGCGCTTATCACTCGCTACGCCCTCGACGCGTTGACCGGCACGATTCATGTGATCGGCCATCTGCGCGTCTCCGAGGTTCGCGTACCCACGCCGGGGTTGCTCGTCTGTTGCGCCGCAGCGGCAGCGTTCGGCCTGGCGCTGCTACTGGCGCGCCGGCGGATGGCCTTGGCTAGCATTGGGCTTGCGGGACTGCTGGTTGCCGCGGTTTGGATGGTGCTGTTTCCTCCAAAACCGCAATGGCAACCCGGAGTGCTTGAGGTCACGGCCATTGATGTGGGCCAGGGCGATTCGCTGCTGTTGATCACTCCCGAGGGCAAGACCCTGCTGATGGATGCTGGCGGCATGCCCGGCAGCGCCCGCTCTGATTTCGATGTTGGCGAAGAAGTAGTGTCGTCGTATCTCTGGTCACGCGGCATTCGCCGGCTCGACGTGGTGGCGATTTCACACGCCCATGCCGACCACATGGGTGGCATGCGTAGCGTGATTGCGAACTTTCAGCCGCGTGAACTGTGGTATGGCGTGGAATCCCCGAGCCGCGGCTTCCTCGACGTCGAACAGGCAGCGCGCTCAAATCATATGGGTCTGAAGCCATACGTCGCCGGTGAATCGTTTGAGTTCGGAAGCGTTCACGTGCGCGTGCTTAATCCTCAGCCGGGATGGCAGCCTCGCGATCCGCCGCAGGATGACGAATCGTTGGCACTGCGCCTGCAGTATGGCGAGAATTCAGTATTGCTAGTGGGCGACTCGCACAAGCGGATCGAGAAGTTCCTGGTGGACGAAGCTCCGCAATCCGATTTGCTCAAGGTGGGACATCACGGCAGCGCGACCTCCAGCTCGCCCGAATTCCTCGCCGCGGTGAAGCCGCGCTACGCCGTGGTTTCGGTAGGCTTCTACAATTCGTTCAAACTGCCCCGGCGGGAGGTGATGGAGCGTTACGCCGACGCGCACATCCCAACCTACCGGACCGACCTGACCGGGGGGTCTCATTTTACCTCGACGGCACGAATATCACGGCTCAGCCGGTTCCTCACTGACGGCCTCGTCTGCGTCGGTGGTGGGATTCCGGCGATACTCCTCGATGGTCTGCAGTGCTTCCTCGGCTTGATCGGGCCGCACCATTACCACCACGCCACCCACGCCGGGCAGGATGTCCTGGGGAGCTTCCCGGTTTTGCATCATAGCGGCAATTCCCGCCGACTCCAGCAAACCGCGCACCACCATCGCCTCTGACTCTTCGTCGGTATCGAAAACCTTGACCAGCTCTTCGTGATCTTTTTCTGGGTCTGACATGGCGCCTCCAATGGTTCAATGCAAATGGTATCCGTTTGCAATGGCTCTTTCCGGCTGAAATTGTGCCGTTTCGGTGTATGATGCCGACCACCGCGTTTCGAGCGCAACGGTGGGGTAAGGTCTGACATCCAAATTGTAGCGGAAAGTGGGCGAGCACGATTTCGGGCAGCCACGATGGCGGCTGTTTCTTTCGAGGAATCTATGGGGTTATCGGAGCACAGGGAAGAGGTTAGACCGCAACTCAGCAGCGAGCAGCAGGAACAGGAAGAAGAACGCCGCAAGCTCCGCCGCTTGCAGGTGATGATGAACATGGTGATGTCGGTCATCAGCCAGGACCAGGACCTTACCGTGGAAGAGGCCGCCGAACTGGTGGCCAACACCAAGCGCGCCGCGCTGGCCATGTTCCCGGACAAGGAGTTCGCCTACGACATCCTCTACAAGCCGCGGCTGCAGCGGCTGATGGCGGAACGCTTCCGCATGCAATGAAGCTACTTGCTGACGCTCGTCAGATAAACCGTCAGGGTACCCCAGAATAGTTTGGCGCGCATCTGCACCGGCAAGTGTTGGGCGTCGTCACTGTACCAAATCCAGATGCGCCCACGATTTTTCAGGATTCCCGAGTCCCCCTCCGGCCCCACACGAATGGTTTGAAATGTCCCGGCCGGAGTTTTTACCTGTTCCTTGCCCTCCACGTGCGCCTGCACGGTCACGGTGTTGCCTCCGTCATTGAGAGGGAACGTATAGTTTGCCCCTTGCAGAAGCGGGAGGCTCGCCACATAAAAAATTCCTGACAGCACGTCGGTCACGCAGCCGGGAATATCGTTCTCGGTTTTCTTCTGCTGGTTGTCTTTCAGGTTGCGTTCCTCCAGCATGGCCTTGCCGCGCGGGTAGTCGTACGAAATCACGGTCTCGCGGCGGTGCGAGCCCTCCTCGGTGTGCTTCAACAGCTTGTACGAGCACAGGCCCTTGGGGTCGAAGTAGGAATTAAAGCGGTCCTGCACACGGTAGAGCAGAGCAACCACGCCGCTGGAGTCAGCAGTGGCGGCGACGTGCTCCTGCGAACCGGAGCGTTCGATGCGGACGGTCGCGACTCCCGCAGTCCAGAAGCGCCATTCGCCTTCGTAGTGCAGCGTCTGTCCATGCGGAAACTCGTAGCCGGGACGCAAGGGCTCGATGTGCGCTGACGCGCCAATTTTTGTTTCTTGCGGCTGCGCGCTGGCATGAGACGCTTGCGCTACGGAAACGGCGGGCGCACTGAGTCCCAGCGATACTGCAACTGCCAACAGGATTGCTAGTGCGGCACTGCTGCGTATGGTCAGATTCACCTTCATCCGTGAAACCACAGGATCTTCGCTACCAGTGCCGCCAGCATGGCCGCGGCGCCCAGCAGGGCATTGTACTCGCGATATTGCCAATATAGCTCGCGCGAAAAGCCGTCCATCATTTGACGAAACAGCAACGTGTGGGGAAGCAGGCTGGGTACACGGCGCGCGTAGTCGTCATAGCCGGGAAATTGTTTTCGCAAGAATGTTTCCTCGCCACGAATGACTGGCACGTAGATGAGTACGAACATCACCAGGACCGCGATGGCCACCCAGAGGTCACGAGCGGCGACGGCGAATCCAATCGCGATGATAATCGAGCCCAGGTAGAGAGGATTGCGCACATAGGCGTAGGGCCCGGTCATGGTCAACTCCTGGTTCTTTTTCACCTGTCCCGAGGCGACGGCGCGAATGAAAATACCCAGCGACGCGATGAGAGCGCCAAGGACCAGGGCTTTCCATGTTGGTTTTGCGCGCCAGAAGTAAAAAATTGCAAACACAAACCCCATCGGTACTCGGATGCGGCGGGCCACCCGGTCCCACGCGATATGCGACTTGGCGGCTTGCCGATCAGCCATGCTGCTCCCCGAGCAACCGATCAGCCGCTTCCATCACCGCTTGCGGCTCAATCGAAACCAGGCCCTCATCGCGACGGTGGGTGTGCGTCGTGTTATACACGCTCTCAGAACTGCGCAGCACCACGTTGGGCGTGCCGAAGGGACCATTACGCTCCGGTCGCGTTGGCCCGAACAATGCAACCACTGGAACGCGCAACGCCGCTGCAAGGTGCATGGGTCCGGTATCCCCGCCAATGAAAAGGCGGGCGCGCCGCGTCAGCGCAATCAGCTCGCCGACCGTACACTTCAGCGGGACGGCCACTCCGCCGCTGGAGTTGCGAACCGCCTCCGCTAGCGCCTCTTCTCCGGGACCATGATTGACTAGCACCGCCATGCCTCGCTCGGCCAGCGCACGAGCCACCCCGCCAAACGACTCCGCCGGCCAGCACTTTGCTCCCCAGCCCGCACCGGGGTTGAGGATCGCCAGCGGCTTGCCGCCAGACATTTCAGATTGGCGATCGGCCCAGGCCTCGATGGTGGGATCAATGGGAAAGGGCGGCTGAACGTATTCCAGGGATTGGCCTGCAAACACAGACGCTAGCGACAGCGCATGCTCGATCACGTGAGACCCTTGCACGTCGACGGCATGGGTGTAAAACATGCGCGCCGGGCCCTCGCGCGGCTGCGACGACCCGATCCGGATCGTGGCGCTGGTGGCACGCGCTGCTAGAGCCGAGCGGATCGCGCCCTGGAGGTCGAGCGCGATGTCGTACTTCCTTGCGCGCACTTCGCGCCGGCACGACTGGATCTCACGCCACGTCTTATCGGAAAACAGCGCCCTCCGCCAACTGGAGAACTTGGCCACATGCACCCAGTCAGCAAGTGGCTTCCGTTCCGAACGCTGAGTCAAGCGCTCCGCACTACTTGCACACAACAATTCCACCCAGCGCTCTTCCACCAACCACCCGACTTGCAGATCCGGCTTGGCGCGGCGCAAGGCGGCAATCGCTGGCATGGCATGAATGATGTCGCCCATTGCGCTCAGTCGCACCACCAGGAGCCGGTCCGTCGCGTCGATGACGGGCCGGTATTCCGTAAGCATGGGAGTCTGCTCCTCCGGCGATACGGGAGTGCTCACCGTGGGTCACGTCCTCCGCTCCAGGATTGCAGTCGCGCAAGGAAGTCAGTTGTGGAATGGTCTTTGGGATCGCCAACAATCTCGATGCGTCCGCCATACGCCAGGACCTCGTCACGCTCAGGGACATTCTCTGGCGTGTAGTCAGTGCCCTTGGCCTGCACGTCAGGGCGGATCTCGCGAATCAAGGCGCGCACGTCAGGCTCGTCAAACAGGACCACAGCATCCACGTCAGTCAGTGCGGCGATGATCTCCGCGCGCTCCGCAGCCGGCATCAGCGGGCGGCCTGGGCCCTTGAGCCGGGAGACGCTTTGGTCCGAATTCATCGCTACCACCAGCTTTCCGCCGAGCGCCTTCGCGCCGCGCAGATAGCGGATGTGCCCAACGTGCAACAGGTCAAAGCAGCCATTGGCCAACACGATCGGCTGGCCGCTGTGCCGCCACTCTGCCACGCGGTCACGCAAAGCATCGCGCGAAAGGATTTTTTGTGTGCAGTCGTTCACGAAGATGTAGTTGCGGAATACTGGTCGATGGCAGCCAGCAATTCCTGGTTCGACACCGTGGCCGTGCCGCGCTTCATCACCACGATGCCGCCGGCGAAGTTAGCCAGCCGCGTTGCCGAAGCCGTGTCGGCCCCGGCTGCGAGCGCCGCGGTGAAGGTCGCGATTACGGTATCTCCGGCTCCGGTCACATCCACTACCTGATCGGAGCCATATATGGGCAGGACCAGCGGCGGCGCATCTTTCTCGAAGGCAACCATGCCATGGCGGCCGCGCGTGATCACCAGCGACTCCAGTGCCAGCTCCTTGATCAGCCGCTCGCCGGCGCAAAACAGTTTCTGGTTGTCATGGCCAATCTTGATGCCCAACGCCTCTTCCACCTCCGGCTCATTGGGCGTGGCCGCCGTAGCACCCTCGTAGTCGAGCATGCGATAGCGCGAATCGAGAGTGACCGGCTTGTTGGCCAGGCAGCGGTTCGACTTGATGAAGTTGAGCAGCCGGGGTGTGGCCGCACCGTATCCGTAGTCGGAAATCAGAAAGGCATCCGACGCGCTCGCATACTCGCGCGCCGCATTCACCAGGTTCAAAAGCACGGGATGCAATTCGTCCAGTGGTTCCGGTTCGCGGTCCAGGCGGACCACCTGCTGGCGGCTGGTGTGCGACATGCCGGCAAGGATGCGACTCTTGGTGGTGGTGGTATGGTGCTTCACCCGCTCGATGCCGCTGGTGGGAATTCTCTTCTCGTGCAATCTTTCCAGCAGCAGGCTGCCAACCTCGTCATCGCCTACCACTCCGACCGGCAGCACATTGACGCCCAGGGAAGCCAGGTTCATCACCGCGTTGCCGCCGCCGCCGGGAACCACGGTCCGCTCGCGATGCTTCAGGATCAGCACTGGCGCTTCGCGTGACACCCGCGCGATTTCGCCAAAGATGAATTCGTCGGCTACTAAATCGACGAGCGCGGTAACCGAAACGTCGCCGAACGACTGGACGATCTTCTTCCAGCGCTCCGTATCTCTTAGGTGTCTGGTCATGAACTCAAATGAACGCCTGGTGCTTAGAGCAGGCCCGGAGTGGCCCGAGCGCCGAGCAACGCTTGATTGTCTCACGCGGACCGCTGCATTCGCTCCCTCACCGTGGCCAGTATGAACTCCAGGACGGCTGGCGCATTGTGCAACCGCATCCTCACTGGAACAACATGAATCGGTTGCAGCGCTTCAAGATGCGCATCAAGATTGACCGCGTCTTTTTCCGTGGTGACGAATGCCGTCGCGCCATGCTGCTTGCGCAGTCGCAGAAGTTGGCCGATATCCTCAATCGAGTACCGATGATGATCGCGAAAGCTGCGGGTGCCGGCCAGCGTAACTCCCGCCGCCCGCAATTGGCCAATAAAGTTCTGCGGACGCGCGATGCCGCAAAATGCCAGACATGGTTCCTTGGTCTGAGGAGCGACGATGTCGCGGGTCACTCTCCACACCTGTTGAGACCCGAGCCGTAGTCCATCCACCGGCATGTCGTTGGTCAGTACGACCGCATCGGCGCGCGTCAATGAAGAGAGCGGCTCGCGCAGCCGACCGGTTGGCAGCAGCGAATCCTGCGCGTCAGTGGGCGTGGCCAGCACAATGTCAAATTCGCGCGCCAGCCGGCGATGCTGGAAGCCATCGTCAAGCAGGTGCAACCGTGGACCAAACTTCTCCTCGCTCAATTGCCCGGCAGCGTGGCGGTCCGAGCCGATAATGACGGATACTCCCAACTTCCGCGCGATCAGCAGCGGCTCATCGCCATATTCGCGTGCGCATCCTTTCGGATCGACCGGCACCACCTCCGGGGTGAGGCGCCGGTAGCCCCGCGACAGAACATCGAAAGGAACGTGATGCTGTTTCAGCAACTCGCCCAGCAAAATAACAAACGGCGTCTTGCCTGAACCTCCAACTGCGAGATTGCCGATGCTCACCACTGGCCCTTGCAGGTGGCTGAGGACCAGCGCCCTGTGGTCGTAAAGTTCATTGCGCGCGCGCACCACCAAGCCATAGAGTGCCGCGAGCGGATTCACGCGCGTCGCTCCGAGGTGATTTCCGCCCGGCTCAGAGCGCCCTGCTCCGATAACAACTCCAGCAGGGCGCTCACAGTCCGCTCGGTTGCTCCGCGCTGCGAGCGCATGACCTCGAAGGCTCGGCGACCGAGCGCTGCACGTTCTTCGTGGTTCTCCAGCAATTGCAGCACGGTCGCGGTCAACGACTGTGGAGTGATCACGCGCAAAGCATCAGCATCGCGAAAGACATCGATAATTTCGCGGAAATTCTCCGTGTACGGTCCAACCAGAATCGGCGTTCCGAACTGCGCCGCTTCCAGCACATTGTGTCCGCCCCGCGGCACCAGGCTGCCGCCAACAAACGCCACCTCGGCAAACTCATACAGGCTGGCCAACTCGCCAATGCTGTCGAGCAGGAAAACGCCTCCCCCGATCGGCATCGCTTCCTTCCAATGCGAGCGCCTCTGGTAACGCAGGCCGGATAATTCCAGCAGCGACGCAACCACATCGAACCGCTCGGGATGCCGCGGCGCCAGCACCAACACCGCCTTGGGATAGCGCGACAACACCTGCCGGAACATCTCGAGCAGCATGGGCTCTTCGCCATCGAGAGTGCTGCCCGCCACCAGCAACGGACCGTTCTCTTCACGCTTCATAATGTCGAATGCCGCTGCAATCGGCGGCCTGAGCGGCGGCTTCACTTCGAACTTCAAATTTCCGCTGACCTGTACCCGCTCGGCGGGGGCTCCCATCCGAATCAGCCGCCGTGCGTCTTCCTCGCTTTGTGCCAGGAAGAGCTGCACGTTTTGCATTACTCGCCGTAGCAACTTCTGGAATCGCAGATAACGCGGTAGTGAGCGGTTAGAAACGCGCGCGTTCACCACGGCCACCGCCGCGCCCGAGAGCCGCGTCCAACGCAGCAGGTTGGGCCAGAATTCACTTTCCGCCAACACCAGCAGCTTGGGACGTAGCGCCCGCAAGTACGCGCGCACCGCAAAAGGCAAATCGACGGGAAAATAAAAAACGTTGCCTTCGCCGAAGCGCTCCCGCGCCAGTTTCTGCCCCGTGTCCGTTGTGGTAGAAACCACGATACGCCAGGCCGGTAACTGCGTCTTCAACTCGCCGATGACTCGCGATATCGCCAGCACCTCGCCGACGGAGACAGCGTGGATCCAAATCGTGTTAGCCGCGACCTGATTGCGCAGCCGGTCGGGGACCTTGCCCAGCCGCTCGCCCAGGCCGGCGCGGTACTTGCCGTGGCGCAGCATCTCCAGCAGCCACCAGGGCGCGCTCACCACCAGCGCCAATAGCAGGAGAATGCTGTACAGGGAATACACGCTGCGATTGTAATTGCGCCAGAACGATCATCCAAACCGGAGTCAAGTTGAGCGCAGCCGGTCGATAGCGGATAATCCCGCTATGCCCTCCCCACGTCGCTTCTTCCTTTGCATAGCTACCCTGACCATCGTGTTCTCATCCGCGGCGCTTTGGGGCGTCAAGGACTTCGTTCCTCCCAAGGCCAGTAACGCAAGTGCCTATCCTTGCAAGGACGCCCACCCCACCGAACACGTCACCGCTGCCGTGGATGTGTACAACAGCTCTCCGAAGGCTGACATCTTTATCACGCACTTCAGCGACGAGGGAATACTACCCGTGTTCCTGATCATCACCAATGACGGCGACCAACCGATCGTCGTGAATAACATGCAAGCGGAGATGGTGACGGCCCGTCGCATCAAGCTGGAAGCGCTCGACGTGGACGACGTCTTGCGCCGCGTGGCGCATATCAAGGGGAACAGCACCAACCCCAGTCCGCACGCCGGCCCCATTCCGCTTCCCGGAGGAACCAAGAACAAGAAGGCGCAGCAGCAGTATGACGAACTCACGCGCGCGAAATTCACCGCTGCGGCGGTCGAGCCACATTCCACTCAGTCAGGCTTCCTGTTCTTCGACGTGCAGGGCGTGAGCCAACCAGTGGACAGTGCGCACATCTATCTCACTCGCATCCGCGACAGTAATGGCAACGAGTTGATGTACTTCGAGATTCCGCTGACTCCTTCGAATGCCTCGGCACCCGGCGGACGGTGAGAAACAACTCAAACCGCGAATCAGAGCGGATTTCGCGGATATTTTTTGAACTTCAAGAAGCTGCTGATCGGAGCAATCTGACTTTCAGGTTCTGTCGCGAATCGGCTGTGCACCTGCCCGTTATAATCAACCATCATGGCTACCACGCCGGAAGCCCCTGTCGCAGCGCAGTCCAAGTACGAGCCGGTAATCGGACTGGAAGTCCACGTCCAGCTCATGACCCGCACCAAGATCTTCTGCGGCTGCTCGACCCAGTTTGGCGATCCGCCAAACACCAACGTCTGCCCGGTGTGTCTCGGGTTACCCGGCCCGTTACCGGTGTTGAATCAGCAAGCAGTGGAATTTGCCGTGCTGGCCGCCACCGCGCTCAACTGCGAAATCAACCAGACGTCAATCTTCGCCCGCAAGAACTATTTCTATCCCGACCTGCCCAAGGGCTATCAGATCTCGCAGTATGACAAGCCGCTGGCCGAACATGGCTACATTGAAATCAAAAGCGCGACCGGCCCCAAGAAGATCGGCATCACGCGCGTGCACTTGGAAGAAGATGCTGGCAAGAGCCTCCACGATGGCCTTCCCGATAGCGGTGAGTGGACTTCGATTGATCTGAACCGCTCCGGAGTACCGCTGATTGAGATTGTCAGCGAGCCCGACATTGCTTCGCCCGACGAAGCCCACGAATACCTCACGCGGTTGAAGGAGATCATCCTCTACACCGGCGTCAGCGACTGCAACATGGAAGAAGGCTCGCTGCGTTGCGACGCCAACGTCAGCATCCGGCCGCGCGGCGAAACCAGGTTTGGCACCAAGGCGGAAGTGAAAAACGTCAACTCCTTCCGTTTCATTCGCCATGCGCTGGAATACGAGATCGAGCGCCACCAACAGGTGCTCGAGTCCGGCGGCAAGATCGTACAGGAGACACGCCTGTACAACCCCGCTGAGGGTAAGACCTACAGCATGCGCTCCAAGGAGCAGGCGCACGACTACCGCTATTTCCCCGAGCCCGACTTGCTGCCGCTGGTGGTGGATGAAAAATGGCGCAACCAGATCACAGACAAGTTACCCGAACTGCCCGCCGCTCGGCGCGCACGCATGGTTGTGCAATATGGCATAACCGAGTACGACGCGACCACCCTCACCGGCACGCGCTCGCTGGCCGATCAATTTGAAGAGGCCGCGAGGGCCGCAAAAATTCCCAAGCGCGCTTCCAACCTGGTGCAGAGTGAACTGCTCGGCCGGCTGAAAGCTGCCGGGCTGGAGATCGAGCAGTCACCGATTTCGATGAAGGGCGTTGCCATGTCGGCTGACTTGGTCGAGAGCGGCGCCATCAGCGGCAAGATGCTCAAAGACCTGTACGATCTGGCTTTCGAGCGCGGCGAGGACTTCCCCGCGATCTACGAGAAGGAGAAACCACAGCAGCTTACGGATACCGCCGCCATCGAGAAGATCATCGACGAGGTGATCGCGGCCAATCCGAGACAGTTGGAGCAGTACCGCGCCGGCAAGAAGACCGTGATCGGCTTCTTCGTCGGTCAGGTCATGAAGGCATCCAAGGGACAGGCTAATCCGGCGCTGGTCAACGAGCTGCTGGCCAAGAAGCTGGAATAGTCCACAAGCCCCCCACCAACCTTATTTCGGCTGTTCCAGCGACACCGACAAATGTTTGTGCGCGGTGATCGAGAAGTACGCAGAATTTGTTACCCTGTTAGCTTCCATGAGATTGCGGCTTTATTGGCTGAGCGGGAGTTTGGTCCTGATCGCGGCATTGTCCGGGTGCGGAACTCCCGGCGCGCCGCAACCGCCGTCGTTGCAACTGGCGCGTCCGGTTGACGACTTGACCGCCTCACGCAAGGGCAACCGCGTGGAACTCGACTGGACCCTGCAGCGCAAGAATACCGACCGCACCCTGGTCAAGCATCTGCCCGCAATCCATATCTGCCGTCGCGAAGGCACTGGATTAATGAGCACCTGTGCGGTGGTGGCCGAAGTTCCTCCGCTCCAGCATCAGCCGCAGCCGAAAATGAAGCAGGAAGAGGAACCGGCGATTCGGATGCAGTATCTGGATTCTCTGCCGCCACAGTTGGGGCAGGAAAACCCTGCGGCCTTCGTTACCTATGCGGTGGAGGAGATCAATTCTCACGGACGCAGTGCCGGGCTCTCCAATCAAGTGCCGATACCGGTAGCTCCGACCATCGCTCCCCCCAACGATTTGTTGGCTCAGGTCAGTGGAGAAGGCGTGAGTATCTCCTGGACCGGCCCTGCTCCGCCTGCGGCGCCCGCCGGTCTGAGCTACCGCTACCGCATCATGCGGAGGCCAGTTGGCGCCCCCGCCTATACCGTATTGGCCGATGTTGAACCTGCGGCCACGGGATCTTATCTTGACAAGACCTTTGGGTGGGAGCAGAAGTACGAATATCGCATCACCACCCTCAGCCAGGTCGATTCGCATGGTATTAACACCGCGGTCGAGGGCGATGATTCGCAACCGGTCGAGGTCTTCACGCGTGATATTTATCCACCGGCCCAGCCCGCTGGACTGCAGGCGGTCTTCTCCAGCGTGGGCCAGAAGCCATTCATCGACCTCACCTGGGCCCCGAATCTGGAAAGCGACCTTGCGGGATACAACATCTTCCGGCGCGTCGAGGGCGCACAGTTTGAGAAGCTGAACAAGCAATTGGTGCAGACCTCGTCCTTCCGTGACGAGAATGTCGGGCCCGGCAAGAAATATATTTACTCCGTTTCTGCCGTGGATCTGCGGGGCAACGAGAGCCAACGCTCTGCAGAGGCCAGTGAAACAGCCCCTGACAAGTGATCTTCATCGAGGTTCTATGTCCTACTGCCGATTTCAATACCAGAATGTCACCCCCTATGGGCTCATCGAGAGCGTAGGCGGCGTCGAAACCATCACGCGCACCAGGGCGACAGCTCCGCACTCCTGGTCTGAGTTTGAGGACGCTGAACGCAGCGATCTGCCCGTGAGCGAAATGCGCCTGCTGTCGCCGGTGAAACCGTCGAAGGTGGTTTGCATCGGCCGCAACTATCGCGAACACGCGATCGAGCTGAACCACCCGATTCCCACCGAGCCTTTGATCTTTCTGAAGCCGCCTTCCTCCGTCATCGCCACCGGCGATGAAATTCGCCGGCCCAACACCCTTTCGCAACGCGTGGACCACGAAGGCGAGCTGGGAGTGGTGATCGGCAAGCGCTGCTACCGCTTGCGCGAAGGGGATGACGTGCGACCTTACGTACTTGGCTACACCTGCGTGAACGACGTGACCGCGCGCGACCTGCAGCAAAAAGATGGTCAGTGGACTCGGGCCAAGGGGTTCGACACCTTTTGCCCTGTTGGCCCGGTTGTAGCCGAAGACCTCGATCCGTGGAAGGGCCTAAGCGTTCAAACCCGCGTGAATGGCCAAATGCGGCAGAATGGGACCACCTTGGACTTCCTCTTCCCGCTCGACGTACTCATTCACTTCATTTCGCAAGTGATGACTCTTGAACCCGGGGATCTAATCGCCACGGGAACTCCCGCTGGCGTGGGCCCGCTACAGGCGGGAGACTCCGTCGAGGTCACTGTGGAGGGCGTCGGTACGCTGAAGAATCCCGTGCTGAACCTCGAATAAGGTCGCCTGCTTGCACGCCCTTCTACCCCTTGCCGGGTGCAATCAGCGCCGTCGCGCAGGACGAACCCAGGACCGTGGAGATTTTTCGATTCCCCTGCGGCGTCCCATGCGATTATCTTGAGGGCAAGAGTCCGCAAAGGTTTCGCGGCCCCAGCCATGAATGCACTCTACCTGTATCCCGTCCTCGCCTTCGGGGCCGTTGCCGCCATCGTTGGCTACGTCCTGCTCTCACGGGGGAACAAAAAGCCTGCTGAGCAGCTTGAACGCGAGCGCAGGATCCAGCTCACGTTGGCTGGCCGGATCATCGACGGCAACGTCATCAATGTACTGGAACTGGAGGAGAGTGAACCTGCCCAGCAGATGATTCTCCTGGTCTACAAGTACGATGTTGCTGGCGTGACCTACGAGGCATCGCAGGACGTCACCCATCTGCGGCAATTCATCGACCTGTATTCCTGCCGCCTGGGTTTGCCGGCTTCCGTCAAATATGATCCCCACAATCCGGGAGATTCGGTGGTAATTTCCGAAACCTGGTCCGGACTACGCAAGTCGCCTATTCGAGCGCCTGCCCGTGCCGTCACCGATTCCAGTAGTTTCATCTAACTTTTGGGTGGCATGGCGTCTGTCTATAAGAGGACCCTTGGCGCGCGAGAACCTTCGTAGCCGGGTCTCGGCTCTCGAATTGCTACAATAGAAGCTTATGCATAGCCTGCCGTTACCGATGGCCGCTTTCGTGGCGGGATTGCTCTCGTTTCTTTCGCCTTGCGTGCTTCCGCTTGTACCGGGCTATGTGTCGCTGATCTCGGGAGCCACCGTGGAGGACCTGCAGTCGTCTGACCGGCGCATGCTCCGGACCGTCATGCTGCACTCCATTACCTTCGTGCTGGGGTTCAGCGTGGTGTTCATTGCCTTGGGGGCGGTTGCGACCAGCGTCGGACAATTCGCCAATGAGTATCATAGTTTGCTGACGAAAATTGCTGGCATCATTGTCATCATTTTCGGGCTGCATCTAACAGGCCTGCTGAAAATCAAGGCACTTTACGCCGATAAGCGCCTGCACAACATGAAGGGCAGTTCCAGCGTGGCGGGTTCCTTCCTGGTGGGCTTTGCCTTTGCCTTCGGATGGACCCCGTGCATCGGTCCCATCCTCGCCGCTATTTTGCTGTTGGCGGAAACCCAGGACACGGTGCTGAAAGGAATTCTGCTGCTGGCCATCTATTCGCTCGGCTTGGCCGTACCCTTTCTGTTGACTTCTTTGGGAATAGACCGTTTTTTGGCGTTCTACGGGCGCTTCCGTCGGCACCTACATACCGTGGAAGTCATCAGCGGCGTGCTCCTGATTGCTGTGGGTGTGCTTATCTTTGTGAATCATTTGAAATGGCTCTCAGGTTATCTTTCGTTCCTCAACCGGTTTGCGTTGTAAAGGTGCTTTTTTGTGAAACGTAATGCCTTGGTGTTCGTGGTTCTGGTGGGGGCCATCATTGGGATGCTCGCCGCCGGCAAGTACCTGGATCGTGCCCGCAAGCATGGACCCATCAAAATGGTGGGCGATGTCAAAGGGATACAGGCACCCGATTTCGACCTGGCCACATTGGACGGACGTCGAGTAAAGCTTTCCGACTTCCGTGGCAAAGCCGTGCTGCTGAATTTCTGGGCGACGTGGTGTCCGCCTTGCAAAATCGAGATGCCGTGGTTTGAGGAGCTGCAGAAGCAATACGGCAAGGATGGCCTGGTGGTTCTTGGCGTGGCGATGGACGACACCGAACCTCCCAAGATTGCACAGTTTGCGCATGAGATGGGCGTGAACTATCAAGTGCTGCTGGGCACTGACCAGGTTTCAGACGATTACGGCAATGTGCAATACCTTCCGACCACTTTCTACCTGGATCGCAACGGAACCATTGTGGACAAAGCGGCCGGACTGTTCAGCCATGAAGAGATCGAGAAAGACGTCAAGAAAATTCTGGCGAGTGGCTACAACCCTGGGGCCGCCCAGACCAGCCGCGCAGCCGTCGCGAACACCCCCGCATCCACGACACCCGCGGTGAAGGGCGCCGAATGACGAAGGCCGCAGGAACCGTAGCGACGGTTGTATTTTTCCTTGCTACTCTTGGCCTGGCCCAGGCACCGGGCGACAAACAGCCTTTCGTGACCATGGCACCGATGGGAAATGTGCAACTACGGCCGGGCGCCAGCACCAGCGTTGACATTGACTTTCGGGTTGGTTCCGAGTTTCACATCAATTCCCACCAACCCAAGGCCGACTACTTGATTCCAACGGCCCTCAAGTTGAATGCACGGGAGCAGTTCACCGTGGCTGATTTGAAGTATCCCGCAGGAGAGGAAATGGCGTTTGCTTTCTCCCCCAACGAGAAGCTGAGCGTCTATAGCGGAGACTTCAGCATCAAAGCTGTCTTGAAAGCGCCGGCCAACGCCGCTGCCGGCAGCTATCCGGTGAATGGCGAATTGCGATTCCAAGCGTGCGACCATAGCGCCTGTTATCCGCCACGCTCGATTCCCGTCCAGTTCCAGGTGACCGTGGTCAAAAAGTAGCATTCGCTTTTCGCCTTTCGCCAGGCCCTCACGTAGCTGCGAAAGGTGCTTCACTTTCCTGCTCCTCGTGCCAAGCGACTCCGCTAAAGGCAGCGCCGCTGAGTGGATCATGGAATCAAGATGAAGATAACCACGGCGGCACGGACATCACAGAGAAAAACTTGTTCTTAGAAACACCTCCGTGTCCTCTGTGTCTCCGTGGTAGATACTTTTCGCTGGAGTGTCTATAGCTCCGTCGCCTTCTTCAGGCGCGCCACCGTTCGCTCTTGTCCCAGGTTCGCCATCACTGCGAACAAGCTTGGAGCAACACCCTGTCCGGTGAGCGCGACCCGCGCTGCATTAATCAGCAGGCCGGCCCTCACGTTCTTCTCGGCAGCAAAGTCGCGTAGCACCTTCTCAGTGCTCGCCTCAGAGAAGACGGTTTCCTGCTCGTAACGCGAAGCCAGGTCCACCAGCATTTCGCGTACCGCATCGTCTTTCAGGAACTTCTGCACCGCGGCGGGATCAACGTCAAAGCTGTCACTGAAGTACGCACGGAACAGCGTTGCGAAATCCTTCAGATTGCGCGCCCGCGGCTTTACCAAGTCAACCGTGGCGGCCATCGCGCCGCGGCTGGCTTGGAACGGAATGAGGTCAGCTTTCCTCCATTCCTCTTCGATCAGCGGCAACAACTGCACTGCCGGACAGACCCGCATGTACTCGGAGTTGAACCAGTCAAGCTTGCCGCGATCGAAAACGGCGTTCGACTTTGCGATGCCGCTGAGGTCGAAGAGGTCAATGAGATGGCGGTCATCCATGATCTCTTTCGAGGAGTCGGGCGGCGTCCATCCCAGCAGCGCCAGAAAATTGCGGAAGGCCTCCGGCACGATGCCTTCCTCCTTGTAAGCAATCACGCTGGTGGCGCCATGGCGCTTGCTGAGCCGCGTCTTGTCGGGGCCGAGAATGAGCGGCACATGCGCAAATACCGGCAGCGGCTCACCCAGCGCCTGGTAGAGCATCACCTGCTTGGGCGTGTTGGAAAGATGGTCTGCGCCGCGAAGAATGTGCGTCATGCGCATGTCAATGTCGTCCACCACCACGCTGAGGTGGTAGGTGGGAACCCCGTCGGAGCGCAGCAGGACGAAATCCTCGAGTTCGGCGTTGGCAAATTCCACGCGTCCGAAGACGGTATCGTCGAAGAAGGTGCTTCCGCTTTCCGGCACGGCGAATCGGATAGCGGCGGGTTCGCCGGCATCGCGGCGCGCCTTGGCTTGTTCTGGCGGGATGGTGCGGCACTTTCGGTTGTACTGCGGGTCGCCGCCCTTGGCTTGCGCCAGGGCGCGCCGCTGTTCTAGCTCTTCCTTCGTGCAAAAGCAGTAATATCCGTCGCCGCTGTCGACCAGACGCCGCGCGGCCTCACCGTACAAATCCATACGTTGCGACTGGAAGTACGGCCCCTCGTCCCAATCGATGCCCAGCCAGCGCAGCCCGACAAGGATGCCCTCCACCATCTCGGCGGTCGAGCGCTCGAAGTCGGTATCCTCGATGCGGAGGATGAGCGTGCCTCCGTAATGCCGCGCGAACAGCCAGTTGAAGAGCGCGGTGCGCGCCCCGCCGACGTGCAGATAACCGGTGGGCGACGGCGCAAAGCGGAGGCGGGGAGTGCTTGCTGACGATGAACTAGAGGTCATGATTATTCGATGCTGGAACGCACGATCGCCAATGCGGTTCCGCTTGGTTCGAGTGCAGTCTCAGCGGGTCAGTCCGTCCCAGAAATCAAAGATCTCAGCACCAA
>ODAK010002268.1_pt1 | contig 20244 bp, 23 predicted proteins | sample 1539591 | NCBI WGS metagenome assembly ODAK01 (sample SAMEA3539303, study PRJEB22396) | soil metagenome | biome: tundra; feature: field; material: soil | place: USA | collected 2010-05 | depth 0.15 m | reverse complement strand
AGATCGAGCGCAACCTCCATGACGGCGCGCAGCAGCACCTGGTGGCGATGGCGGTGAACGTCCGACTGGCCCGCCAGCTCGCCGAGCGCGATCCCGAGGCCTCGGGCAAGATCCTCGACCAACTCGGCGAGGGCATCCAAGAGGCCGTCCAGGAGCTGCGCGCCCTGGCGCACGGCATCTCCCCGCCACTGCTGATCGACCGCGGCATCGCCGAGGCGCTGCGCTCCGCGGCGGGGCGCGCCGCCTTGCCGACCGAGGTCGACGCCGAGGGACTCGAGCGTTACTCGCCGGAACGGGAGTCCGCGGTCTACTTCTGCTGTCTCGAGGCGTTGCAGAACGCGGGCAAGCACGCCGGGGATGGCGCGGCGGCCTTCGTGCGGGTATGGCAGGACGACACCCACCTCAATTTCGAGGTGCGCGACACCGGCGCAGGGTTCGACTCCAAGGGCACCCTCGCCAGTGGTGCGGGCTTCGTGAACATGAGCGACCGGGTGGGGGCGATCGGCGGCACGGTGAGCGTGACGAGCGCGCCGGGCGAGGGAACGACCATCGAGGGGCACATCCCCCTCAGCAGCTGAGCAACTCGGCAGCTGAGCAACTCGGCAGCTGGGAAACTCAGCAGCTGGACTCTGTGGCGCTCAGCTGTTGAAGCAGTCCTTCTGCTCCCCCGACCACATGTCGACGAGGACGTCCGGCCCGAACTGCTCCTTGTGGACGTATCCGAGCGCGCCGCACGTGCGGGCGTCGGCGGGAAGGTCCTCGGCGTCATAGGTCGACAGGAGGATGACCTTGGTCTCGGGATGCTCGGCGATGATGCGCCGGGTGGCCTCGATCCCCGAGATGCCGTCCATGTTGATGTCCATGAGGATGAGATCGGGGTGGAGCGCGGCGACCTGTTCGACGGCTTCCTCGCCCGACTTGGCCTCCCCCACCACCTCGAACCCGGAGGTGACCCCGACCACAGAGCGCGCCGCCATGCGGAACGGCATCTGGTCGTCGACGATCATCACGGCGGTTGCTCGGTCAGCCACGTTCCCATCCTCGCAGCCCGCCGGGACGTGGCACAGGCTGACAGCACGAACGGGCCGGTGGTGGCAGCACCCCCCGAGGACGCCGAGGCCGACGAGCCAAGACCGACGAGACGGTCAAGTCTCTTGGACCGACAGAAAGAGGAGCACCGCCTTCACCCGGCGATGGACGTCGGGCTCCTGAGAGAGTGCGAGCTTCGAGAAGATCGAGTTGATGTGCTTCTCCACGGCCCGCTCCGACAAGACGAGCGACGCGGCCACGGCGGCGTTGTTCTTTCCCTGGGCCATCTCCGAGAGGATCTCCCTCTCGCGTGAGGTGAGGCGGTGCAGCGGCGAGTCCGCCGGCTTGGCCCTCGCCGCCACCAGGGCGTCGACCACCTCGGGGTCGATCACCGATCCCCCCGCGGCCACCTCGCGGATGGCGCCTGCCAACTGGCCGATGTCCGAGACCCGCTCCTTGAGGAGATAGGCACGGCCCCTGGACCCGCCTTCGAGGAAGGCCAGGGCGTAGGCGGGCTCGGAGTACTGGCTGAGGACCACCACACCCAGGTCGGGGTGGCTCTCACGCAGGACCTCGGCGGCCCGGATGCCCTCGTCGGTCCCCGTGGGCGGCATGCGGATGTCGGTCACGACCACGTCCGGGGTCTGGGATTCGACCGCGGCGATGAGGGCGTCGTAGTCCTCGCACACCCCCACCACCTCGAGGTCGGGCTCGGTCTCCACCAGGGTCCGGACTCCCTCGCGCACGAGGTAGTTGTCCTCCGCCAGCACGATCCGCACCGCCATGGCCCCGCACTGTAGGCCAGTGGGCTGGCCCGACACGCCGGCGGGCTCAGGGAGCCGGCGCCGTCCGAAGGTCGATGACCATGCCCTCGACGGCCCCGTCGACAGGGACCGGGTCCCCCGCGTGGGAGGCCACCACCGCGTCGATGTCGTCGTCGGTGCGAGGCGGGTCGTGGTGGTAGAGGAGCACGCGTCGGGCACCGGCCTGTTGCGCGAGGCGAACGGCGTAGCCCGATGACGAGTGCCCGAAGCTCGCCCGGGTGGGCAATTCCTCGTCGAGGTACTGGGCGTCGTGGATGAGGAGGTCGCAGTGACGGGCGAGGGTCATCGCCGCGTCGTGGTACTCCCCGAGCCCGTCGGGCCCGGGCCCGAGCGCGGTCGGGCAGTGGTCGGACAGGTACGCGACCGAAGCTGTGGCGTCCGAGACGCGAAAGCCGAGGGTGCGGCCCCCCTTGTGGGGGATCTCGAGGGCCAGCACGGTGAAGCCCTCGATCTGGCACGGCGTGTCGGGCTCGAGCCCGAGGAAGCGCCAGGTGCCGCGCAGCTCGGCCGGGGTGATCGGGAAGTGCGGGGGTGACATGACCCGGCGGAGCACCTCCTCGGCGTCGCCCTGAGCCGGCATGTACAGGTCGGTCCGGCTGTCGGGCCTGTCGGCGGCGGCGAAGAAGGGAAGGCCCTGGGTGTGGTCCCAGTGGAGGTGCCCGAGGACGATCGATCCGGCGAAGGGATGGTCGCCGAGCAACCCCGTGACCCGGCGGATCCCGGTGCCGGCGTCGAGAACCAGACTCGGCCGCTCACCGTCGTGGCTCAGTGCCACACACGACGTGTGGCCTCCGTAGCGGACGTGGGCGGACCCGGGGGCTGCGGTGGATCCCCGAGCCCCGCAGACGGTCACCCTCATGCCGGCCGCCGGGCGCGCCGCGCATCGATGGCGCGACGGGCGCGCATGGACCTCGCCGGGCACGTCATGGAGTGATTTGGCCACGTGGCGGCGTCGCGGGTCAAATGTGACGCTTGGTGTGTGGAGGGGGATGGTGGCGCCACCCTGGGCGCCACCCGGCTCAATCGTTGGCGCTGACCTCGGCCAAGAGGTCGGCGAACTTCTTCCGGGCGGCTTCGTGCCGGGTGGGCACGTGCTCGGTGGGGACCTCGGCCGGGGTGTAGCGCTTCAGGACCTGGCGGGCCACGGTGACCTTGTGGACCTCGTCGGGGCCGTCGTAGATGCGCGCCGCGCGCGCGGCCCGGTACATGTGCTCGAGGGGCATGTCGGTGGAGAAGCCCAACGACCCGTGCGCCTGGATGGCGCGGTCGATCACGTTGTAGAGCACACCGGCGCCGTAGTACTTGATCATGGCGATCTCGACGCGCGCCGCGGGGGCGCCTTCGCGGTCCATCTTCCACGCGGCGTGCAGGGTCATGAGCCGAGCCGCGGTCATCTCGGCCATGGAGTCGGCCACCCAGCTCTGGACCATCTGCTTGTCGGCGAGGAGAGACCCGTGGAGATGACGCGACACGGCTCGCTCGCAGAGCATGTCGAAGGCGCGCTGGGACTGGCCCAGCCAGCGCATGCAGTGGTGGATGCGGCCCGGGCCCAGCCGCATCTGGGCCAGGCGGAAGCCGTCCCCCTCGTTGCCGACGAGGTTCTCGACCGGCACGCGGACGTCGCGGTAGATGATCTCTGAATGGCCTCCGAACTTCCCGAACTGGGGCAAGGGGTGCTCCATGGTGGACACGTCGCGGACGATGTCGACCCCGGGCGTGGCGGTGGGGACGAGGACCATCGAGCACCCTGCGTAGGGATGGACGTCGGGATTGGTCACACACATGACGATGAGGAAGTCGGCGACCGAACCGTTGGAAGTGAACCATTTGTGGCCGTTGATCACCCACTCCTCGCCGTCGCGCACCGCGGTGGTGGCGATGAGGGTGGGGTCCGCGCCCGCGCCGGGCTCGGTCATGGAGAAGGCGCTGCGGAGCTTTCCCTCCAACAGCGGTTCGAGCCATTGGGTGCGCTGCTCCTCGCGCCCGTTGGCCTCGATGCCCACCGCCAGGAGCTCGGCGTTGCCCGAGTCCGGCGCGTTGTTGCCGAAGACCACCGGCGCCAAGAAGCAGCGCCCGAGCACCTCGTGGAGCAGGCCCAGCCGGACCTGGCCGAAGCCCATGCCCCCGAGCTCGGGAGGCATGTGGGCCGCCCACAGACCCTGGCGCTTCACCTCGTCCTGGAGGGGGCGGATGACCCGGAGGAGGTCGTCGTACTCGAGGTCCATGGTCTCGAGGGGAAGGATCTCCTCGTCGACGAAGGCGCGCGCCCAGACCAGCTTGGCCTCGTACTCGGGTTCGGTCTCGAAGTCCCACGCCACTTGGATGCCTCCTGTGTTCGAGCCCCTGTTGTCGAGTCGCGGGGGCCGGCCGCTACCGTGTGCCGGTGCCAGCCGACGCCACCGCTGCCCCCACGCGTAGCACCGTCTCCCTGCGAGCGCCCGTCGAGCCCTGCCCGGTGCAGCTCCCGGCGCCGCTGAGCGCGGCCGAGGCGAGGACTCGGATCGCCGCGGCGGGGGTGGCCCTGCTCGACGAGCACCGGCTTCTGCGGCCCGAGGAGTTGGGGAGCCTCGCCGTGGTGCCCGACGAGTCGGTGATGGGGTTGGCGTCGTTGGCACACGAGGTACGGCTCGCCTGGTGCGGGCCCACCGTCGAGGTGGAGGGGATCCTGTCGGCGAAGACCGGAGGGTGTCCCGAGGACTGCCACTTCTGCTCGCAGTCGTCACGCTTCGACACGCCGGTGAAGGCCACTGCCTTCCTCGACACCGACGAGGTCCTGCGCGCCGCGGCGGAGACCGCGGCCCTGGGGGCGTCGGAATTCTGCATCGTCCTGGCCGTGCGCGGGCCCGACGAGCGGATCATGGCCCGTCTGCTCGAGCTCGTGCCCCTGGTGCGCGAGCGGACCGGGCTCAACGTGGCCGTGTCCGCCGGCATCCTCACCGACGACCAGGCCCGACGCCTGGCCGCCGGGGGCGTGCACCGCTACAACCACAACGTCGAGACGGCCCGGTCGTACTTCCCCAGTGTCGTCACCACTCACGGGTGGGACGAGCGGGCCGAGACGTGCCGACTGGTTCGGGACCACGGCATGGAGCTGTGCTGCGGGGCATTGGTGGGCATGGGCGAGAGCGACGCGCAACGCATCGAGCTGCTCCTGCAACTGCGCGAGCTCGATCCGACCGAGGTGCCCGTCAACTTCTTGAACCCCCGCCCCGGCACCCCCTTGGGGGAGCGGCCCGTGGTGGGAGCCTGGGACGCCATCCGTTGGATCGCGCTGTTCCGGTTGGCTCTCCCCAACGTCATCCTGCGCTACGCGGGCGGCCGCGAGGTGACGTTGCGCGACCTCCAGGCCATGGGGATGACCGCAGGGATCAACGCGCTGATCGTCGGCAATTACCTGACGACGTTGGGGCGATCACCCCAAGAGGACCTGCGCATGCTCGAGGACCTCCGTATGCCCCTCGGGGCGCTCACCGCCGCCCTGTAGTCAATCGAGCCGGTGACGTGGTCGCATCACCCGAGCCGCCAGTTCCCAAGGGTGGCCCAGGACTCGGCTCGCGCCATGATCTCGACGATCACCGGTGACTTCGCCTCGGCGTAATAGTTGACGTCGCGCCAGCGCCGGCCGGCGAGGCGACGCTTGGTGTCCTCGTAGAGCCTGCGATCTGCTTCGTCGACGCGCAACCAGTCCCGGAACAACACGTGCCGTCGTTCGTCGTCGGACCCCGAAGCCCACACGTGGACATAGACGTCGTGGCCTTGGGTCCGGAACATGCGGTGCCGGGTCTCGCGCACCCGCAGCTCGTACCCCAGCTCCTCCAGAGCAGGCTCGAAGCTGCGGTCGTCCTCGGGATCGTCCACCGTGACCTGGATGTCGACGATCGGCTTGGCCGCCAGGCCCGGGACCGAGGTCGACCCCACGTGATCGATCCGTCGGGCTCTCGCTCCGAGGGCCGCGCCGATGGCGGCCCGATGACGCTCGAAGACCGCCGGCCAGCGAGGGTCGGGCTCGGCCAGGACCACGAGCCGTTCCTCGCGGCCCCCCACCAACGTCGCGTCGAGGACCCCGTCGAGATGATCGCTGTCGATGGTTCCGCCATCGGGGCCGTCGCCGGCGGGGTCGTGCATCAGACCATCTTCGCTCACGCCCCTATCCTCGGGGCGGCGGCGGAGACGGGCTCTGTCGCATCACCAGGAGGCGGCACATGGCTCGGGCTCTCATCACGGGATGCTCCACCGGATTCGGGCGGGCGACCGCCGTGGAGCTCAAGAAGCGAGGCTACGAGGTGGTGGCCACGGCGCGACGTCCCGAGACGATCGCCGACATCGACGCCGATGGGCATCTCGCCCTCGACGTCACCGACGACGCCTCGGTGGCCAAAGCCGTGGCGGCGGCGGGAACGATCGACGTGCTCGTCAACAACGCCGGCATCGGGATCGGCGGGCCCATCGAGCTCGTGCCCATGGCCGAGGTGCGCCGGGTCTTCGAGACCAACACGTTCGGCCCGCTGCGCATGATGCAGGCCGTGCTTCCCCAGATGCGGGCGAGGGGCGCGGGCACGATCGTGAACGTGTCCTCGGTGTCGGGCCGGGTCTCGGCGCCGCTGTCGGGCTTCTATGCGGCGTCGAAGTTCGCGCTCGAGGCCATGTCCGAAGCCCTGCACATCGAGGGCGGGCACTTCGGGATCCGGACCATCGTGATCGAGCCCGGGTTCTTCAAGACCAACATCTCGGAGTCCCATCACGACTTCGGCGTCGATGCGGCCCCCTATGACGAGCTCGACGAGATCATGGGGAAGCTCGAAGCTGAGCTCGGCCGGGCCGCCGCGCCGGGGCCCGAGGTGGTCGCCACCGCCATCGCCGACGCACTCGAGTCACCGGGCTCGGCGTGGCGCGTCCCGGTGGGGACCGACGCCGAGATGGTGATCGGGGCCCGGGCCACGATGGACGACGCCGCCTTCGAGAAGGCCATGCGCGAGGTGCTCAAGCTCGACTGGTGACGACGACGCCCTCCCAGGGCTCGAGATCGAGCGCGTCGCCGGTGGGTGACGCGTCCCGACCCGGGTGGGTGCCGAGGACGACGGTGCCGGTGCCCGTGGGCAGCGCCGTCCGGCGCGCCTCGGCGGACAGGTTGAGCGCCACGATCGTCTCGGTGCCCCGCTGCCACGCCCATGCTCCGTCTGGCGTCGGGAGCGCCCGGTAGTCCCCACCGAGCAGGTCGGGGGATCGCCGGCGCAGCGCGATGACGTCGTGCACGAAATGCAGTACCGAACCGGGCTCGGCGCGTTGGCCCGCCACGTGCACGGGAGCGTCGGCCATGGGGATCCACGGCGTGACCCCCGCCGAGGTGAAGCCGGCATTGGGCCCGTCGTCCCACTGCATGGGCGTGCGCTCGGGGTCACGACCCGGGTAATACGGCCAGAAACGCAATCCCACCGGGTCGAGCAGCTCGTCTTTGTCGAACTCGCGGTCGGTGAGACCGATCTCGTCGCCCTGGAAGAGCACCGGCGTGCCTCGCAGGGTCAAGAGCATGAGCAGCGCCAGGCGCACCTTGGCGGGGTCGCCCTCACACCACCGGCTGGCCAGGCGCGAGACGTCGTGGTTCGAGCCCGTCCACACCGGCCACGCTGCGGACGGAAGGAGGGCCTCGGTGCGCGCCACGATGTCGGCCAGCGCGGGGGCCTCGAAGGGCGCCTCGATGAAAGGAAAGTTGAATCCCATGTGCAGCTCGTCGTCACCCGATCCGTAGTAGGTGGCGAGATTCTCGAGGGTGTCGACATTGGTCTCCCCCAGAAGCACCCGGGGCGGCGAGTAGTCGGCCGAGATCCTTCGCCACCGGCGCAGGATCTCGTGGGCCTCGGGTCGGTTGCCGTTGTAGAGGGGACGCTGGCCGAACATCTGCATGATGAAGGGGTCGTCCTCGGTGGCGGGTGGGTTGTCGCGCAAGGCGGCGTCCTTGATCATCATGTTGCAGACGTCGATACGGAAGCCGGCCACGCCGCGGTCCCACCAGAAGCGCAGGATGGCGTCGAAGGCGTCTCGGACCCCGTCGTTCCACCAGTTGAGGTCGGGCTGCTCGGGGAGGAAGTTGTGCAGGTAGTACTGCCCCGATGCCTCGTCGAGGCTCCACGCCGGGCCACCGAAGCTGCCCACCCAGTTGTTGGGGGGCGAGCCGTCGGGCTTGGCGTCGGCCCAGACGTACCAGTCACGCCGTGTCGAGTCGACCGAGGAACGCGACTCGACGAACCACGCATGGTGGTCGCTCGTGTGGTTGGGAACGAGATCGAGGAGCACCCTGATGCCGAGACGCCCCGCCTCGGCGATCACCTCGACGAGATCGTCGATGGTCCCGTACTCGGGGAGCACGGCGCCGTAGTCGGCGACGTCATATCCCCAGTCGGCGTTGGGCGAGGGCATGACCGGGCTCAGCCAGACACCGTCCACGCCCAACCAGGCCAGATGGTCGAGGCGACCGAGCAAGCCCGGCAGGTCGCCCACGCCGTCGTCGTTGCTGTCGGCGAACGAGCGCACGTAGACCTGGTAGAGCACGGCGCGGCGCCACCAGTCGGTGTCTGGCGGCGGCGGTGCACCGGGACGGGTTGGGGGCAACGTGATCCTCCGGGTCGGCGTCAGTGTTGCGGCGGTCAGGCGTGCGGGACGTCGGTCTTGCAGATGTCAGTGGTCTGGAGTGTGAGTCGGATCAGCCGGTCAGCGGGCTGGCGGCCTGGCCGGGTTGCTCGGCCGCCCGCCAGCAGTACCAGGCGACGGCGGAACGGTAGGGCCGGAACGCGTCCCCGAGGGGTTCGAGCTCTTTGGCGCTCGGCATGGGGATGGCCCACGCCACGCCGAAGCCCTTGCGCACCCCCAGGTCACCGACGGGCCAGATGTCGAGGCGACGCAGCTGGAACATGAGGAACATCTCCGCCGTCCAGCGCCCGATGCCGCGCACCGTCGTCAGACGCGCGATCACCTCCTCGTCGCCTTCGCGGGCCAGGCCGCGAGGGTCGAGCACCACCGTGCCGTCGAGGACCTTGGCGGCCAGGTCGCACACCGACGCCGCCTTGTTGCCCGACATGCCCGCGGCGCGCAGCTCCTCGGGCGCCAGGGCGAGCATCGCCTCGGGGGTGACCTCTCCGCCCAGGGCGGCCACCAGGCGTCGGTGGATGGTCGAAGCGGCCGCTCCCGCCAGCTGCTGGAACACGATCGATTGAACCAGGGCCGCGAAGTGGGTGTCGTCGGGCTTGGACAGCCGGGGAAGGCCGTAGGCGTCGACGAGCCCTGCCACGACCCGGTCGCGATCGGCCAGAAGGCGCGCCGCGGCGGAAAGGGTGCGGGGACGGCGAACCTCGGCGCCACCGGTGTCAGGCATCGTCGGCGCGGGCGGTGAGTTGGCGGCGGACGTCGAGAAGGTGGTGACGGACTTCGTGGAGGGTGTGGACCGCCACCCAGCGCAGCGACCGTTCGAGCGCCGACGGAAAATTGTAGACGACGAGGCGTTGCCAATCAGCGTCGTCGAGTCGGGCCAGGACGTTTCTGAACAAGGTGGCGGCGTCGGTCATCTGCCGGGCCACGTCACCGGGTTCTTGGTCGATGTAGCCGTCGTGCTCGACCCGATCGTCGCGGCCCATGGGCTCGAACGACGGTGTGTCGATGCACCGCGCCGCGAGCACGCGCTCGCGTTGCACGAGTAGGACGTCTCGCATGTGACAGCCGTATTCGAGGGGCGACCAGATGTCGGGCTGCGTGCGGTGCCGGAGGTCGGGCCCGCCGGCGCGCAGGAGACCCACGAACTGCGAGACACCGACGACGATGGCCGGACCGGCGGACTCCGCATCGGCGAGGTCGTACTCGAAACCGCACTGGGCACATTGGTCCATGTCGCCCACTTATCGAAGCGACTGGGCCTCGAACTCGACCACGGCGTCGTCAAGGGGGAGGATCACCTCAGGGCGCAGGTACTGATGGGACTCGGCCTCGAGACGGACCGCGGTCCCCCAGGCGGTGAACCCGATGGCGTGGTTGGCGAACCCCATGGGGCCCTCCGAGACCTGAACGGCGACGATGCCCTGGGCACCCATGTCGAGCGCGGAGCGCTGCATGTGCTCCATGCCCGCTTCGCGCGCCGCGTACATCGCCTCGGTGAAGTTGGTCAGCTCGACGTTCTGCGAGGACTGGCGCATCGTCGTCCCCATCGAACGCCGGGGCGCGTAGACGAAGCTCGCCCCGAAGGCGAGTCCGATGGGCGCCCAGCCCGCGTTGTGCAGCAACGTGAAGTCGCGCGCCTAGAGGTCCGAGACGAAGGCCCAGTTCCGGTCCTTGCCCCGCACGGGTCGCACCGCCGTCCCGGTGAGCTCCACGTCGACGTGATGGCGCTGCACCTCGACCTCGACACGCACACCCACCACGCCGTGGCCCCGGACGTGGGAGCACTGCTCCCCGAGGGTCTTGGCCGCGGCGCGCACAGCCTGGTTGTGCGCGTCGGACGCCGGGGCGATCTCGCCCGACCCCCATGTCCACACCATGGGCGGGATCGAGACGACCGATGCGCCGAAGACGACGTCGACGGCCTCCCACCCGATGCTGTGCAGGAGCAGGCCCTCGTCGACCGAGAGATCCGAGGTCACGGCCCGGCCGGGCGGGTCATGGGCGGGTTTGCCCAGGGAGTCCGCGGCGAGTCGCATCTCGGCGCGCAGGTCGATCGGTTCGGTCACGACAACCGCACCGTCGGACGGGGGGCGTCCATGGGGTCGAAGTCCTTGAACCGGCGGACCCGGGTGCCCCGCAGCGCGCACTCGATGACCTCGTCACCCTGGGCCAGGCTCTGGGTGTTGGCGACGATCAGCGCCCCTTGCAGCGTGTCGTTGCCGAGCTGGCTCCGGACGTGCTCGCGCGCCAGGGAACGAGCCGCCATGTGTGCCCGGGAGAGCTGCTCGACCTCCGACACCGGCAGATAGTTGCCGCCGAATCTCGAGAGCGTGCCCTCCATCAGCATCTCGGTGACGCAGTACGCCCACACCCGCACCGACGCCAGGGCGGCGACCACCGACACCGGCATATAGCCCGCTTCGACGAGCTTGGCCAGACGCTGGCCCGCCAGATACGTCGTCCACGGCGAGGCACCGGGCGCAGCGTCGGCGCCCTCGACCACCACGGCGGTGCCCAGGATGTGGAACTCGGTGACGTTCATGTCGGCGAGGTGGCGCGTGGTGTCGACGACGCCGATGACGCCGTGCGCGCGGAGCTCCTGAGCCTCTTCGACCATGCGCGAGTACGCGGCACCGAAGCCCTGCGCCCACGCCGCTTCGACCCAGGGCTGCTGGTAGTTCTGGCCCCAGATGCGATGCTCGTTGGAATAGGCGAAGCCGCCGTGCGGGCAGCTGTAGCTCTCGGAGTACACGCCCTGGGGCGCGTCGCCACCGAAACCGAACGGCGTCATGCCGCGCATGTACTGCGACCCCGCTCCGTACCAGCCCCACTGCATCACACAGAAGCCCTGGACCAGTCCGACCGGGCGTAGCCCCATCTCGAGACACGCCGCGAAGTCCGGGACGGTCAGTCCCGAGGAGAACGACCCGCTCGCCAGTCGCCGGCCGGCGGCCTCGGGGAGATCGCCCTGGGGGCCGGTCGCGCCCGGGTCGGGAGCGACGTCGCCGGTGCCGGGGGGGCCCGATGCCACCATCAGTTGTCGAGGGAGATCACGGTGATGGGCTTGGGCAAGGTCACGTCACCGGCCGATTTCGTCACGGCCGTGCCGAGCGACAGGAACTCGATGGTGTGTGAGCCCCACTGGTGCGACTTCTCCTCGAGCCGGACACCGACGATCCCGGTGGCCCCGAGCGTGTTGGCTTCGTCCTGCATGCGCGTCATGGCCAGCTCGCGGGCCTCGTAGAGCGCCTGGGTGAAATTGGGGAGCTCGACGTTCTGACCCACGGTGCCCAACGTCTGGCCGATGCCGCGATGGGCGATGTGAAAGACACAGGTGCCCATCACGAGCCCCTGGGGCACGTACCCGGTCTGCATGATCGTCCAGAAGTCCTGGCCCGACAGGTCCGAGGTGAAGGGCTTGCCGAGCTTGTTGCGGTGCGAGGTGCCGTCTTCAGCCTTCACCGCGGTGCCCACGGCGATGAACTCGGCCGCGTCACGACCCCACTCGTAGTAGTTGACGTCGAGGCGCACACCCACCACGCCATCGGCGCCCAACTGGTCGGCCTCTTCCTCCATCCGGGTCATGGCCAGTTCGCGCGCGTTGTACATGGCCTCGGTCAGCTTGATGAGCTCCTGGCTCTTGCTCCAGCGCCGGGCCTGGATCCCGGTGTGGTAGATCGACGAGCCCATGACGAAGCCCAGGGGGTGAAAACCCGCCTCTTTGATGAGGAGGAACTCGTTGACCGAGAGGTCGGACGTGAACAGACCTTGCTCGAGCTCTTCGAGCCGGTGGCCCGCCTCCTTGGGGAGGTCCTGGGGCTGGGTCATGACGAACCTCCGATGACGATTCTCTCGAGCGCCTGACGGGCACCTTCGCTGTGGGCGGCTTCTTGCTGCAACGCGCTCAGAAGCTTCTTCAACCAGCTGTCGAGATCGACAGCTTCGCTTCGGATCCGGATCCCCCCCGAGGAATGCGCCACCGAGCATCGCACCGAAGCGCCTTCGACCTGGGCCCGCATGACGTCGTCGCCCAGTGTCACCTCGAGGGCCTTCACCTCGTCGGACTTGCGAAAGCGCCCACCGGCGCGGTCGACGACGACCCTCGGCCCGAGGACCTCAGAGAGCTGCCCGGCGAGGACCTTCAACATGATGTGCACGTCGGTCGCGTTGGATTGCAACATCGAGGCGGCCATGTCGAGGTCCAAGGCATCGTCGGTGTCACTCATGTCGGCCTCCTGCGCCGTGAGCCGTCGTCACGGACTGCAGATCGAAGACGGCGGGTCTCCCCCACCTTAGGAGGGTCCCGTTGCGCGAAAGGCGAGACTCGGCACCGGGCCAGGCTACGCCCGACCGTCATGGGCAAGGCGGGCGGGGACCGGCGGCGAGGGCCCGGGGCGGGCTGGCAACGCCCGATCGCCGCGGTGCCCATACCAGGGCATTCCATTCCCCGAGAACGGCGCAGGGTATGTGACTACGGTGAGACCATCGCCGACGGGGCCATCCGCCGCGAGGGTTGAGGGGGAATCATGAAGACTCGTCGAAGGATCCTGTTCGGGTTGGTGGCCTTTGCCTTGCCGGTCACCGGATTTGCCATATTCGGGACGCCAACCATGTTTGCCGGCGCGTCGGCACCGGCCTTTCCCGTGGCATGCAAGATCACCGCCACGGTGACCTTTGCTCCCGCGCTCACCCAGGCCGGGACCCACACCACCAACCCGGCCGCGGTGACCACTGTCACCGTCTCGGCCGGACACCTGGCGACGTGTCTGTCCGCGGCTCCGACCGAGGCGCCCGGGCACGGCACCCTTCCGACCATCACGTTTAAGATCCCGGCCACCAAGCTGGCGCCGAGGAGCTACGCCACGGGGTACTGCCCGGCGTTCGCCGGAACCTCCACCTTGAAGGCCCTCAAGGGCCTGAAGCTCGATGTGACGTGGACCGGAGGTGCGGCGGGAAGCTCCGACTTCACCACCAAGAAGGCCACCCCGGCCACGAACAAGGAATCCGAAGTCGGCTTCGTCCTCGCCGGCAAGGAGGTCTTCGGCTCCTACCAGGAGAAGTCGCTCAACCAGATCACGGTGTTCGTCGACGCGGCCGACTCGGCCATCTTGACCACCGGCTGCTCGGGGGCCCAGACGGTGAGCTCGGCGACCTTCGACAACTCCAACAGCGTCGCAATTCTCTAACCGGACTGACCGCCGGCACCGGACCCTCTTCCTGGTCTTTTTGGAGACGGTCCGGGGCTTGGGTTAGTTCTCCGCCGCCGGGCCGCCCCAGGCGTCGGAGACCCCACTTCAGTCGGCGCGCTGCGGTGCCGACAGGTATGGGAGGTCCGAGAAACCGACCACGCCGGGGGAACGCCATGGGCGCTCGAGTCCACCTGAATGTTCCACACGCGGCGGAGACCGCACGATTGTTGACCCGTAATCGTCGCTGGGGCGTCTACTACCGGTCACTGGTCGGCGACAGCGCCGGTCGTCTGGAATTCCGTCAGATCGACCCGGACATGCTGAGGGCCGACGAGGTGGACCCGACCGACGCCGACGCCGTGGTCAACCACATCGAGCAGAGGCTCCACGCGGCAGGATACGACACCGTCCGGAGGCCCCCCGAAGGGGAGCCGATCGCCGCGACCTGGGACATCCAGCGCCGCGGCGCCGCCTGAGAGCCGTCTCAGCTCTCCCCGTCGGGCTCGTCGGTGAACTCGAGTAACGGGCTCCCCGGGAGGTAGTCGAGAGGCACGTGGCCCGGGCGGCGGTAGTGCTGGACCAGGAACACGTTCGACGCCGCTTCTTCCTCGTCGACCACCCCGCACAGCGAGATGTCTCGGGCGTCGGAGAAGACATCGCTCCAGGCGCCGTCCCCCACCTCGATGTCTTCGTATTGTTCCAACGAGACGCGGGCCACCAGGCAATAGACACAGTCGGGCGCCTTCCCCACCCGCCGGCCCACCATGCAGTGGTCCGGCCCGTCGTCGATCACGTAGACGGCGTCGTCGCCGTCGCCCCACCTGCGTCGGATGCGACCTTCGTCTCCGGGATCCAGACGCCGATGGGAGTGCATGCGGGTGCCCATGGCCAGCAAGGGCGCGGCCGAGATCTCGTCCTCGCCGGGCGGAAGCTCGGGACCAGGGGGGCGCTCGGCGTCGCTCGTGTCGCCGGCGGTAGCCATCTCCGCATCGTCGGTGCCCGCACCTTGTTCGCCGGCTTCCTCGCTGTCCATGGCGGGCTCCTCCCCTGGGGTACCCCGCCAACCCTGCTCGGCCGGCGCCGGTCGGGTCCACCTCGGAAGCCGGACCTGTCGGCCCCGGGCCGTTTCGATCTACGTTCCCCGTGATGGGTGTCCCCGAATGACGACGGAGGTCGACGCCATCCCCGGGTTCTGTCCCGGCTGCGGCCGCCCCTCCGGGGAGTGCTCGGGATGCGGACGAGAGCTCGACCCGCCCCGGTTCTGTCGGACCTGTGGGCGCCGCATGGCCGTCACGGTCACCCCGACGGGCTACGTCGCTCGCTGCCGTGACCACGGCGTGAAGGGTGCCGGCTGAGCATCGCCCCGCACCGTGGGAGAATCGAGCCATGGACCGGATCGGCGTCGTCGACACCATGTTCGCCCGCTACGACATGGGGGCCGAAGCCGTGGACGAGCTCAAGCAATGTCCGGGCTTCGGGGATCGCTTCGAAGTGCTGCGCCGGACGGTGCCGGGCTTCAAGGACCTCGGCGTGGCGTGCAAAAAGCTCATCGAAGAGGAGCGCTGCGCCATCGTGGTGGCGCTCGGGATGCCCGGCAAGGCCGCCATCGACCAGGTCTGCGCGCACGAGGCGTCGCAAGGCATCATGCTCGCCCAACTGCTGACGAGCACCCACGTCCTCGAGGTCTTCGTCCACGAGAACGAGGAAGAAGACCCGGCGCGCCTGGCCGCGGTGTGCGTGGACCGGGCCCGCAAGCACGCTCGCAATGCGTACTGGATGTTGTACGAGCCCGACCAGCTCACCCGGCGCGCCGGCCAGGGTGTGCGCCAGGGATATGGCGACGCCGGGCCCATCGCACCGTCACAACCCTGATCAGCCGAGCCCGAGGCCGAAGTCCTCGGCCCGCACCCGGCCCGCCCCGCGCTCGGGTCCCGGCGCCATCTCCATGCCCCGGGCCGCCAGCAACCGCTCGAGCTCGCCCCCATGGCGCGCGATCTCTCGACCGCCGACGACATGACGCCGCTCCCCCACGCCCCGGCGCTCGATGCGATCCACGTGCGCCTCGGTGGGTGGCATCGACTCGAGGAGCCGGTCGGCGGCATCCTCCACCGCGGCGGCGGGCGCGCCGCGCGCCAGTGAGCCGCACCATGCCTGCACCACGTCTCGCCGGCTGACGGTCTCCCCCCGACGGGCCAGGACACCGGCGACGACCTCGCCGTGGGCGGGATCGAGCCCCGGTCCACCCCGGCGCGGCACCCGGTCGACCACGGCACCGAGATCGTCGGGCCCGAGACCCAACGCCTCGGCCCGTGACTCCCACTCCGGGCGGAGGTCTTCGATCGAACGATGGGGATCGCGTTCGGGCCGGGTGGCGTGCGATGCGATGGCGCGAGCTCTCGGGCTCCCGAGCCCTCGTCCCGCCACGTGCTCGGCGATGGCCGCGGCACGCTGGGAGAAGGCCAGGCGGGCCTCGGTGCCGATACCCGACACATCGGCGCGTCCATGGCGCAGCGGCTCCCATGCCACACCCAACCGGGTGGTGAGCTCGTGGCGGAGTTGCGAATGGTAGAGCGCATCGGCGGCCGGCCTGTGTGCGTACAGACCTCGACCGTCGAGGGCGCTGAAGCTGCCGTCGGGGCCGCGACCCAAATTGGCCATCACCACGTGACTGTGGAGATGGGGGTCCAGGGCGCGACTGACCCGGTGCACGAACCCGGCCGACGCCACCGCTTGGGCCTCCATCGGCACGAGTCGGCCGAGAGACCGACGACGGACCGCCACGGCGCGGCGTTCCACGTAGTCGAGGGCGGCGTCGACCGCAGCCACGTGCGCGGCGTGGACGTCGGCGGCCACCTCGGGTGGGCCCAAGGCGTGGAGCATGCTCACCGACTTCGGCGCGCAGAAGCTGAGGTCGAAACCGGCCACCGTGACCCGGTCGTGGGATCGACCCAGACGCCGCGAGGTCACCGGGTCGTCGCCGCGGAGCACCGCCCCGAGCGCGTCGCCGTCGACCTCTCCTCGCAACGCCAGCGCGGCCGCCCCCGTGCCCAGCCAGACACCGGGGGCTTCGATGCCGGTGCCGGCACCGTTGCCCGCCACCTCGAGGTAGTAGGCGTGCCCACCCTTGCGCACCTTGGCCACCCGCAGCACCCGGACCTCCCGGGTACCGCTCCGGCACGATGCCGCACGGTCCCCGGTGGTCACCGTGACCGGCGCACCTCGACGACGACCTCGCCGCCGACCTCGCGCTGCGAGGGTCGGGGCATCTTGGACTCAGGTCGGGGCGCCGCCGCGGTAGCGGGCCAACAACTGGCGCGCCGCTTGGCGCCCGGTCTCGGCCAGCTCGGGTGGGTCGAGCACCTCGGCATGCGGACCCAGTCGGAGCAACAAGCGTCCGAACCACACCGTGCTCGCCACCGCCAAGGTGACGCCGGTCCGTCCGTCGGGCAAGGGCTCGGACGACGAATTGAGCAGCGCCTCGGTGATCCACACGGCGTCGCCATCCACGGCGAGATGGGCCACGGTGGCCTCGGGCCCGGGGACGAACGCCTCGGAGCTAGGCGCCAGGTCCTCGCCGGGACCCGGAGCGTGGTCGTCTCCGTGGTGAGCAGCGGGCTCTCCTGTCAGCCGGGCCTCAGACACCCGGTCGACGCGGAAACGTCGCATGCCGGCCGCGTTGTGGCAGTACCCGTCGAGATACCAGTGACCCTCGATCAGCCGCACCGACACCGGGTCGACGATCCGCGTCGACTCCCGGTCGCTCGAGGCCGAGTAGTAGTGCAATTCGAGTTGTCTCGCGCCATCTGACGCCTCGCGGATCACGGCCAGGTGTGCCGGCTCGCGCAGGTCGACACGAAGCAGGCCGCGACCCCCGAGCACGGCTTCGAGTTTCACCAGAGCCCGCCCGAGCGCTCCGTCCGGGTCGGCGCCGGGCACGGCCAAGATGGCACGGGCCGACGCGGCGAGAGCGAACCCCTCGGCCGCGGTCAGACGCCGGGGGCGCGCCAGTTCGGTGCCGAGATCGGCGATCACCTCTTGGTCGTCGACGATGATCTCCATGAGCTGGTCGGGTGAGTACGGGGGCAGGCCGCAGCACGCGGCGAGCTCGAGGTCGGCGATGAGCTCGTCGGCGTCGAGGCCGAAACGCTCGGAGAGCTCTGACACCGTGGCCCGACCCTGGCGCGCCAGCCACGTCAGCACCGCCAGGAGTCGCAACAACCGCGACCCGGCATCGGCGCGCGTCGTCACGCCGGCCCCGCCACTGCCTCGAGCCACGACACCACGCCGGCGCGAACCTCGTCGGGGCCGATGACCACGGCGTGGTCGCCGAGCTCGAAGAGCCATGACCGCAACGCGGCGATGTTCGTCACCTCGAGATGCAGCACGACCGATCCGTCGTCGTGGCGACGATCCAGTGCCGACTCTCCCACCTCGTCGAGCACCAGGCCGGCCAGCGCGGCGTCCACGCCGACCGCAACAGTGACGAGGGCACCCTCACCGATGCGCCACGGAACGTCGGGGAGCGCCGCGTCGGGGTCGAACCCGTCGGGCAAGACCGCCGAGCCCGGCGCCCCCGCCGAGGCGTCGCCGTCCATGCGATCCACCCGGAACGTGCGGGGCGCGGCGCGGTCGAGATCGTGTCCCACCAGGTACCACCACCCGCCGTGGAACCGAAGCTGAGCGGGATCGACCCGGCGTCTCTCGCCCCGGTAGTCGAAGCTCACCGTGGCACGCGCCCGGAGCGCGCCGTGGAGCACGGGAAGAGCCGGCAGCGCCGGGAGCTCGGCCACCGGTCGCGCCCCGGCCGACGCCGGAAGGCCCAGGCGCCACAATGCATCTCGACCACTAGGATCGCCGAGGTGGACCCCGGCAACCGCGAGGTTCAGGGCCGCTTGCTCGTCCGCCGCCAGATCGAGGTCGGGCAAGTAGTAGTCCTCGGGACGGATGACGTACCCGACCTGCTCGGGGCCGTCGATGGGAACCTCGGTGACCTCGATACCGCCGTCGCGCAGCGTGCGCTTGTCGCGCTCGAAGGCCTGGCGCCGCGCCTCACCCTCCTGCGCCGGATACCCGGGCACCTCGGACGCGATCTCACGCAACGATTTCGGCCGATTGTCGCGCAGGAGCACCAACACCAGGTCGGTGAGCCGCTCGAGCCTGTCCACCATGGGCGAGAGCGTAGGCGGCGCCACCCGCGTGCCCGACGGCCGCATCGTCACCACGCCGGTTCGACACCATGAGCGTGTCCGTGCTCGGGGCAACTGCCGTCACTTCGGGTCGAACCCGGCTCGGCGATCCCTGGACACCGCACCTTCACCTGGTGGCCTGGCTCGTCATCGCCGCGCTCGCGCTCGGCTACGGCTTCGCGGTCCGTGACCTCGCAAGGCGATCGGGGACCGGCTCCCTTCCCACCCGGCGCCAGCTCTGGTCCCTGACGGGCGCCATCGTCGCCCTGGTGCTGGCTCTCACCTGGCCGCTCGCCGATCTGGCGGCCCATTGGTCACTGACCGCCCTGGTCGTCCAGCGCCTCCTCCTCACCCTGGCGGCCGCCCCGCTCCTGCTTCTCGCCATGCCCGCCCCGCTCTTGGCGGCACTCACCCGACCGGCCCCCGTCGACAGGTGTCTCGAGGTGCTCACCCGTCCCGTGGTGGCCGTGGTGACGTTCACCGTCGTGGCGGTGGGGACCCTCGTGACCCCCGCCGTGGCCGCCCAGGCATCGTCACCGTGGTGGCGCGCCTTCACCGACGTGGTGCTCCTCCTGGCGGGCGCGGTCTTGTGGGGACCTGTCCTGCGCCACATCCCGGGCACCCACCGGACGACCCCGGTGGCCGTGACCGCTTATCTGTTCATTGCGTCGGTCATCCCGACATTCCCGGCCATCATCTACGTGTTCTCCCGTCACCCGCTCTACGACGCCTTTCGCCACGTCCACGTCGCCTTCGGGATCTCGCCCCTCGTCGACCAACAATTGGCCGGCGTGGTGGCCAAGGTGGCCACGCTTCCGGTGCTGTGGAGCGCGGCGTGGGTCTCTCTTATGCGCGCCCAGCGCGTCGAGGACGCCGCCGCCGACGGCGGGGACGACAGCGGTGAGCCGCTCACGTGGGCGGAAGTCGAGCGACAACTCGAGCGCGTGGCGCGCTCTGAACGCAAGGAACAGGTGCGGGAGGCCCGCCGACGTCATGCCTGGACGGGTCCGCGCCCCGTCACGCTGCGGTGGGCCGACCCCCGCGCAGCCGACGATCACGAACCTGGCGATCGGTCCGATGCGTCGGAGGACACGAGACCGTTCGAGGGACCGGCGTCAACCGAGGACTGACGGGGGATTCCGGGACCCGGCCCGGACAGGGGCCCCGAGGGCGAGATGGCGGAAGCGCACCGGCTCCTTCTCGAGCACGAAGGTCGCCAGCAGCTTGTTCTGCGGCGTCGAGACCACGACGATGGCGAAGTGCCCCACCCCCGACCTCGGCATCTTCCCCGCGGGCAGACTCACCTGGCTGAGGCGGAAGTCGCCCCCGTATGCCACCAGGCACCGGTTGTGCAACGGCGTCGACGAGCGCGCC
>ODAK010002267.1_pt1 | contig 20254 bp, 10 predicted proteins | sample 1539591 | NCBI WGS metagenome assembly ODAK01 (sample SAMEA3539303, study PRJEB22396) | soil metagenome | biome: tundra; feature: field; material: soil | place: USA | collected 2010-05 | depth 0.15 m | reverse complement strand
GTCGTGTACGGCAACTCGCAGCGCTTCGGCGTGCCGCTCGGCTACGGCGGCCCCCACGCCGCGTTTTTCGCGACGAAGGCACAGCACGTCCGGCAGGCGCCGGGGCGCATCATCGGCGTGTCGGTCGACGCGCACGGCAACCGCGCCTACCGCATGGCGCTGCAGACGCGCGAGCAGCACATCCGGCGCGAGAAGGCGACCTCCAACATCTGCACGGCGCAGGCGCTCCTGGCGAACATCGCCGGCTTCTACGCTGTGTACCATGGCCCCAAGGGGATCACGGCGATCGCGCGCCGCGTGCGCGGCTGCGCCAAGCTCCTCGAGCGAGAGCTCGGCAAGATCGGCTTCCGGCAGCTGAACGATCAGTTCTTCGACACGCCGCGCTTTGAAGTGCCGGGCGGCGTCGGCAGCGTCGGACGCATCCTCAAGGCGGCGATGGCGGCGCGGATCAATCTCGGCTACCGGCGCGACGGCACGATTCACGTCGCGCTCGACGAGACGGTCGGTGTCGGCGACATCGAAGCCATCGTTGATGTGTTTGCCGCCGGCACGATCGCGGCGACGCCCGTGTCCGCGGGCCCCGTCCGTGTCGACCCGGCGACGATCGAGAACATCGACGTCAGCTATCCACGCGGCCTCGCGCGGACGTCGCGGTTCCTCGCGCACCCGGTGTTCAACACGCATCATTCCGAAACGCAGATGATGCGCTACATCCGCGGCCTCGAGCGGAAAGACGTCGGCCTGGATACCTCGATGATTCCACTCGGCTCCTGCACGATGAAGCTGAACGCGGCGTCAGAGATGCTGCCGATCACCTGGCCCGAGTTCTCGAGCCTCCATCCCTTCGTGCCGATCGATCAGGCCGAGGGGTATCAGCAGATCTTCCGCGAGCTCGAAGCGATGCTCTGCGAGATCACCGGCTTTGCGGCCGTGTCGCTCCAGCCGAACTCCGGCGCGCAGGGCGAATTCGCCGGGCTGATGGTGATCCGCGCGTACCATCGCGAGCGGGGAGGGGCGCCACGCGACGTCGTGCTCATCCCCGCCTCGGCGCACGGCACCAATCCCGCCAGCGCCGTCATGGCCGGCATGCGCGTCGTCGTCGTCGCGAGCACGAGCGAGGGGAATATCGACGTCGAGGATCTGCGCGTGAAGGCGGACGCGAACAAAGACCGGCTGGCCGCCTTGATGGTGACGTACCCGTCGACGCACGGCGTGTTCGAAGAAGCGATCCAGGACGTCTGCGCCATCGTGCACCAGCACGGCGGGCAGGTATACATGGACGGCGCGAACATGAACGCGCAGGTCGGGCTGACGAGCCCCGCGGCGATCGGCGCCGACGTGTGTCACATCAACCTGCACAAGACGTTCAGCATTCCGCACGGCGGCGGCGGGCCGGGCATGGGGCCGATTGGCGTCGCGGCGCACCTGGCGCCGTATCTGCCGGGCCATCCGATCGTGAAGACCGGCGGCACGCACGCGATCCACGCGCTCGCGGCGGCGCCGTGGAGCAGCGCGAGCATTCTGCTGATCTCGTACGGCTACATGAAGATGCTCGGCGGCGACGGCATGGCCAACGCGACGCGCTACGCCATTCTGAACGCGAACTACATCAAGTCGCGTCTCGAGCCGCACTTTCCGGTGCTGTACACGCGGCCGAACGGCCGCGTCGCGCACGAGCTGATCTTCGACCTGCGGCCGTTGAAGCAGGCGAGCGGCATCGAGGAAACCGACGTCGCCAAGCGCCTCATGGATTACGGCTTCCACGCGCCGACCGTCTCGTTCCCGGTGGCCGGGACGGTGATGATCGAGCCGACTGAAAGCGAGCCGAAGGACGAGCTCGATCGCTTCTGCGATGCGATGATCGCGATCCGCGGCGAGATTCAGACCGTGATTGACGGGAAGGCCGATCGGAAAGACAACGTGCTGAAGAACGCGCCGCACACGGCGGCGGCGGTGGCGGCCGACGAGTGGCCGCACCCGTATTCGCGCGAGCAGGCGGCGTATCCGCTGCCGTTTGTCCGCGCGGCCAAGTTCTGGCCGAGCGTCGGGCGCATCGACAACCCGTACGGCGACCGGAACCTTATGTGCTCGTGCCCGCCGGTTGAGGCGTTCGCGTAAGCGCCTGCGCCTTCCTCCGGAGGCCCTCGAGCAGCGCCTGCGTCACGGGGCCTGGCCGCCCCGATCCAATCTTCCGATCGTCCACCTGCACGATCGGCACGACCTCGCGTGTGGTGCTGGTGAGAAACGCTTCGTCGGCGCCAAAGAGATCCTCGTCGCGGAGCACGGCGTCGCGGACGCTGATGCCCACGTCGGCACCCACCTCGAAGAGAAACTCGCGCGTGATGCCCGGCAGCAGCCCGGACTCGATGGTCGGCGTCAGCGCCACGCCGTTCTTCACGACGAACAGATTCGACTGCGTGCACTCGGCGAGCTCGCCGCGGTAGTTCCGCATCACGCCTTCGTAGCCGCCGCGCCGGAACGCCTCCTGCATCGCCAGCGCGTTGTTCAGCAGGTTGTTCGACTTGATCAGCGGGTTCACCGACCCGGGATGGTTCCGGACGATGGGCACGAGCGCCACGGTGACGCCCTTCTCGAACACCTCGCGTGGCGGCGCGACGTGCGGCTTCACAATCACGACGACCGACGACGTGGGACACGCGGCCGGGTCGTACGACAGCTCGCCGACGCCGCGCGTGATGAGAATCCGGATGTACGCCTCGCGGTCCGGCCCCTCGCCCAGGCCCGCGGCGTGCATCGTGTCGCGGAACCGCCGCGCAATCTCGGCGTCGCCGAGGGGCACGGGCAGCGTGAGCATCGCGGACGAGGTCCGCAGCCGCCGCATGTGCCGGTCGAAGAGGAACGGCTGGCCGTTGTAGGTACGGAGCGTCTCGTAGACGCCTTCGCCGTACAGAAATCCGTGGTCGAACACCGAGATGACGGCGTGTTCCTGGTCGGACACGCGCCCGTTGACGTTGACTATGGCAGCCATCGGAGCGAGCGTACCTCCTGTGCTATTCTCGCGCAAGATGCGCGTGCTCAATTCCGCCCAAATGCGCGAGGCCGATCGGCGCACGATCGAGGAAATCGGCATCCCGTCCCTCGTCCTGATGGAGAACGCCGGGCGCCAGGTCGTCGCGGCGATGGAGGCGATGTACACCGACCTCAGCGATCGGCAGGTCGCCGTCCTCTGCGGCCGGGGCAATAACGGCGGCGACGGCTTCGTCGTGGCCCGGACGCTCCTGCAGCGCGGCGTCGACGTCTCGGTGTTCCTCATCGGCAACGTGAGCGAGGTCCGCGGCGACGCGCGGATCAACATGGAGATTCTCGGCCGCCTCGGCCTGACGACCGTCGAGATCGCCGACAGCCAGGCGTGGGAACTGCACTTTTCCGAAGTCACCGACTGCACGCTCATCGTCGACGCGATTTTCGGCACCGGCCTCAACGCGCCGCTCTCCGGCCTGATCGAAAGCGTGGTGGCCGACGTCAACGCGTCGGGCATCGCGGTGGTCGCGGTCGATCTGCCGTCCGGGCTGTCGGCCGATTCGGCGGAGCCGATCGGCGACTCGATCGAGGCCGGCCTGACGGTGACGCTGGCGGCGCCCAAGCTCCCGCTCGTCCTGCCGCCGGGGGAAACGCGCGCCGGCGACGTCGTGATCGCCGACATCGGGATCCCGTCGGACATTCTGGACACGGTGGACGGCCCGCGCGTCGAGCTGCTCACACGCGCGTCGATGCGCGAGCTGATCACGCCGCGCACGCCCGACAGCCACAAGGGCGACTACGGCCGCGTCCTCATCATCGCCGGCTCGCGCGGGAAAACAGGCGCCGCGCACCTCGCCGCCGTCGGCGCGCTGCGATCGGGCGCCGGGCTGGTGACGGTCGCCACCCCCTCCAGCTGCCAGGCCGTGGTCGCCACGATGGGCCCGGAATACATGACCGAGGCGCTCGACGAGGCCGCCGGAGATCCCGACGAGCCTGGGGAGGATGGCGGCCTCGATCCGGACAACGTCGATGGCGTGCTCGAAATCGCCGGCGACGTGATCGCGCTCGGGCCGGGCCTCGGGCGGGCGCCGTCCACGCGCGAGTTCATCCGAACGCTCGTCGATCGCGCGACGATGCCGCTCGTCGTCGATGCGGATGGCCTGAACGCGTTCAGCGACGCCCCGGAGAAGCTCGCGGGGCGCGAGGGGCGCGACGTCATCATCACGCCGCATCCGGGCGAGATGGCGCGCCTGGTCGGGATGTCGACCGATGAAGTGCAGGCGAGCCGTCTCGAGATCGCCCGCAACTTCGCGGTCGCGCATCACGTCTACGTCGTGCTCAAAGGACACCGCACGCTGATCGCGACCCCCGACGACAAGATCTTCATCAACCCCACCGGGAACCCAGGCATGGCGACCGGCGGCACCGGCGACGTGCTGACGGGCATGATCGCCGCGTGGCTGGCGCAGCTGCTCGATGCCGAGGCCGCGTGCAAGCTCGCCGTCTATCTGCACGGCATGGCGGGGGATCTCGCCGAGGCCGACGAAGGGGAAGTGGCGATGACGTCGGCCGATGTCGCCGGCCATATCGGCGACGCGATCCTCGAGCTGACCGCGCGCAAGCGCGTCGAGCGCAATACCACGTAGTCACGACGATCAACGCGGAACCCGCAGAACACGCAGAGAATGCGTACGTAGTGACAACTCTCATCACGCATTCCGAAGCGGAAACCGGCGCCGCCGGCCGCGCGCTGGCGCCGGGGCTTTCACCGGGGTCTGTCGTCTTATTGTTCGGCGACCTCGGGGCGGGGAAGACCGCGTTCGTGCGCGGCCTCGCGGAAGGGCTGGGAATCGATCCGGCCGAGGTCAGCAGCCCGACCTTCACGCTACTGCAGGAATACCGCGGGGGGCGGATCCCGCTCTTTCACGCCGATCTCTATCGACTGAATGACGCGCGGGAAGTTGAGGACCTGGGCCTCGAGGAACTGGCCGCCGACGGCGTGCTGGCGATTGAGTGGCCGGAGAAGCTTCCGAGGAGGCCGTCCGGGTCGATCCGCGTCAGAATCGAGGACGCCGGCGACGAGACACGCACGATCCACATCACCCCATCACCAACTCACCCCATCACCACTTCACCGACTCACTCCGACCGATAGTTCGGCGCTTCTTTCGTGATCGCCACGTCATGCACGTGGCCCTCGCGGAACCCGGCCGGCGTGATGCGAATCAGCTTCGCGTCGTGCTGCAGCTCGCTGATGTTCGCGCAGCCGCAATAGCCCATCCCCGCGCGCAACCCGCCCACCAGCTGGTGCACCATCGCCGCCACGCTGCCTTTGTGGGCGACCCGCCCCTCGATCCCCTCGGGCACCAGTTTTTCTCCCGACGCCGAACCGGCGCTCTCGAGATCGAAGTCGTCCTGGAAATAGCGGTCGCGGCTGCCGGCGCGCATGCCGCCGATCGACCCCATGCCGCGGTACTCCTTGAAGCTGCGGCCCTGATACAGAATCAGCTCGCCGGGGCTCTCGTCGGTCCCCGCAAACAGATTCCCGATCATCGTCGTGCTCGCGCCGACGGCCAGCGCCTTGGTGATGTCGCCCGAGAAGCGAATGCCGCCGTCGGCAATCACCGGGACGTTGTGCGATTCGGCGGCGCGCGCGCAGTCCATGATCGCCGTGATCATCGGCACGCCGATGCCGGCGACGATGCGCGTCGTGCAGATCGAGCCGGCGCCGATGCCGACCTTGACGGCGTCCACGCCCTCGGCGATGAGCGCGTGCGTCCCCTCCGCCGTGGCGACGTTGCCGGCGACGAGATCGACGGCGGGAAAACGGCTCCGCACGCGGCGGACCATGTCGAGGACGCCCTGCGAGTGTCCGTGCGCCGTGTCGATCACGAGGACGTCCACGTTGGCCGCCACGAGCGCCTCGGCGCGCTCCATGGTGTCCCGCGCCACGCCGATCGCCGCGCCGCAGCGCAGACGGCCCAGCGAGTCCTTCGAGGCGTTGGGATACTTGACGGCCTTCTGAATGTCCTTGACCGTGATGAGCCCCTTCAGCCGGAACTCGCGATCGACGACGAGCAGTTTCTCCACCTTGTGCTGGTGCAAAATCTCGCGCGCCGCATCGAGCGTCGTGCCGACCGGCACCGTAATCAGGTGCTCGCGCGTCATGACGTCGGCGATCGCCCGGTTCACGTTGGTTTCGAACCGCAGATCGCGGTTGGTCAGGATCCCGACCAGCCGCCCTTCCTTGCTGCCATCTTCGGTGATCGGCACACCGGAGATGCGGTACTTCTGCATGAGATCGAGCGCTTCGTAGATCTTGTTCGTGGGGGAGAGGGTGATGGGATTGACGATCATCCCGCTCTCGGACCGCTTGACGCGATCGACTTCAGAGGCCTGCTCTTCGATCGACAGGTTCTTGTGGATGACGCCCAGGGCGCCGTGCTGCGCCATCGCGATCGCGAGCAGCGACTCGGTCACGGTGTCCATCGCCGCGCTCACGAGCGGCACGTTCAGGCGAATCTTGCGCGTGAGCTGCGTGCTCACGTCCACTTGATTGGGCACCACGGTTGAATGCCGGGGAACCAGGAGGATGTCGTCGAAGGTGAGCGCCGTCTGGAGCTCGCCGCCGGCGCCGCGAGGCCGAACGTCTTTCAGATCGTCCAGCGCCTTGATCTCGCTCATTGGGTTGCTCCGTGGCACTTTTTGTACTTCTTGCCGCTACCGCAGGGACACGGATCGTTGCGCCCGACTTTCGGCTGATCGTGACGCACCGTCTTGACGGCGGCGTCGTCGCCGCCGACGCGCGGCGGCTGCTTCTGCTGGCGGCCACCGAACGCCGGATTCTGCGCCGCGCCGCCAAAGGCGGGCGTGGGCTCGCCGCCGCCGCCCGTCAGCGTCAGCGGCGCGCGCGGACGCCGGACCGGACGCGCCACCGGCTCGCTGCCGTCACCCAGCACCGGCCGCAGCCACCACATGTAGCGGACGATTTCCTCGTCCACGCGGGCTTTCATCGCCTGGAAGAGCTCGAAGCTTTCCTTCTTGTACTCGACGAGCGGATCGCGCTGGCCGTACCCGCGCAGCCCGATGCCTTCCTTCAGATGGTCGAGGCTGTAGAGATGATCCTTCCACTGCGCGTCGACGATCTGCAGCATGATGTCGCGCTCGACGCGCTGCAGCACGTCGCGGCCGACGAGCTTCTCTTTCTCCTCGTACTGCGCCACGATGGCGGTCCAGAGCGTGTCGCGGATCTCGTCCGACGTGCGGTCCGAGAAATCGAGCTTCTCGAGCTGCTCGGTGTCGAACGCGAAGATCCGGACCGCCTCGCGCTTCAGCGCGTCGAGATCCCACTGCTCGAAGTCGGCCTCGCGGGCCGCGTACGTCTCGACGATGGCGTCGAGCTGATCCTCGGCGAGCGCCATCAGGTACTCGCGCGTGCCGACGAAGGTCCCTTCCTCGTCGAGTTGGATCTTGCCCTCGAGGATCTCACGACGCTGCGCGTAGACGTTCTCGCGCTGCTTGTTCATCACATCGTCGTATTCGAGGAGATGTTTGCGGACGGAGAAGTTCTGCGCCTCAACCTGTTTTTGCGCGCGCTCGATCGCCTTGCTGACCATGCCGTGCTCGATCGGGACGCCTTCCTCCATCCCGAGCTTCTGCATGAAGCCGGCGATGCGGTCGGACCCGAAGATCCGCATCAGGTCGTCTTCAAGCGAGAGGTAGAAGCGCGATGAGCCCGGGTCCCCCTGACGGCCGGCGCGGCCGCGCAACTGGTTGTCGATGCGTCGCGCCTCGTGGCGCTCGGTGGCGAGGATATGGAGGCCGTTCAGCGCGACCACTTCGTCGTGCTCGGCGTCGCACTGCGCCTTGAAGTGATCGAAGATGCGCTGATACGCCGCCTTCGGCACGCGGTAGAACGCATCGAGGTGAAAAAAATAAATGAATTGCTCGTCTTCGACGAAGCGCTCTTCGCCCTTCGGCAGCCGCTCGGCGATCTCTTCGGCGAGGCACTGCTGCCGCGCCATGAACTCGGGGTTGCCGCCAAGGAGAATATCTGTCCCGCGGCCGGCCATGTTGGTGGCGATCGTGACGGAACCCTTGCGGCCCGCCTGCGCGACGAACTCGGCTTCCTGCGCGTGATACCTCGCGTTGAGGACGACGTGCTTGTCGGCGCCGCCACCGGTCGTCGTACCGCGCTTGAGACCGCGCCGGTCGAGCAGCGTGGAGAGCTTCTCGGACTTCTCGATCGAGACGGTGCCGACCAGGACGGGCCGTCCCACCTTGTGCTCCTCGACAATCTCGGTGACGATCGCATCCCACTTCTCGGTCTCGGTCCGATACACGAGATCGGGGTTCTCGACGCGGCGCAGCACGCGGTTCGGCGGGATGATGACGACGTCGAGGTTGTAGATCTTGGCGAACTCTTCGGCCTCGGTGTCCGCGGTGCCCGTCATGCCGGCGAGCTTCTTGTACTTGCGGAAGTAGTTCTGGAAGGTGACGGTGGCGAGCGTCTGGTTCTCGCGCTCGATCTTGACCTTCTCCTTGGCCTCGACCGCCTGGTGCAGGCCATCGCTCCAGCGGCGCCCCGGCATCAGCCTCCCCGTGAACTCGTCGACGATGATGACCTCGCCGTCCTTCACCATGTAGTCCACGTCCCGGCTGAACAGGGCGTGGGCGCGGAGCGCCTGGTTGATGTGATGCAGCAGCGGCATGTTCGCCGGATCGTAGAGCCCGCCGGGCTGGAGCCGGTGCGTCAGCATCTGCTCGGCCTTCTGCATGCCGGTCTCGGTGAGCGTCACGGTCTTGTGCTTTTCGTCCTTGATGTAGTCGCCGGTCGCTTCGAGCGCTTCGCGATCCTCGGCTTTGGTATCGCCGCGCACGACCGCGCCGGGCTTCAGCCTGGGGATGATGCGATCGACCTCGTAATAGAGATCGGTCGACTCTTCGGCCGGCCCTGAGATGATGAGCGGCGTCCGCGCTTCATCGATCAAGATGCTGTCCACCTCGTCGACGATCGCGAAGTGATGGCCGCGCTGGACGTAGTGCGCGAGCTCGAACTTCATGTTGTCGCGCAGATAGTCGAAGCCGAACTCGTTGTTGGTGCCGTAGGTGATGTCGGCGGCGTAGGCGACCTGACGCTCGGCATCGTTCAGGTCGTGCTGAATCACGCCGACCGTCATGCCGAGGAAGCGGAAGATCTTGCCCATCCACTCCGAGTCGCGGCGGGCCAGGTAGTCGTTGACGGTGACGATGTGGACGCCCTTGCCTTCGAGCGCGTTGAGATAGGCCGGCAGCGTCGCGACCAAGGTCTTTCCTTCGCCGGTTTTCATCTCGGCGATCTTGCCCTGGTGCAGCACCGCGCCGCCGATGAGCTGCACGTCGAAGTGCCGCATGTTCAGCACGCGGCGGCCCGCCTCGCGGACGACCGCGAACGCCTCGATCATCAGATCGTCGGTCGTCTCACCGGCCGCGACCCGCTGCCGGAACTCGGCCGTCTTCGCACGCAGCCCTTCGTCGCCGAGCGCCTGGGTCTGCGGCTCGAGCGCGTTGACCTCGCCGACGAGCGGACGCAGCCGCTTCAGTTCGCGATCGTTTTGGGTGCCGACGACCTTGGCAAGAAGTGTTTGAAGCATCTAAGGAGCGGGGGCGGCGTGCCCTGGGTATCCAACGATTGTAGCAGACCCGCCGGCCTAACGGCCGGCGCCGCTACCTGTCCGCGGGCTGGGTGAGGAGCTGAAGCGGGTTGATCAGGCGGTCGTTGACCAGAATCTCGTAGTGCAGATGCGACCCGGTCGATCGTCCTGTCGAGCCGACCAGGCCGATGATGTCGCCGCGCTTCACCGACGCGCCGGGTTTCACCTCGAAGGCGCTGAGGTGGCCGTAGCGGGTCTGCAGACCGAAGCCGTGGTCGAGGAGGATCATGTTGCCGTAGTCGCCGGTAAAGGCGGCCGTTTCGACGACGCCGTCGGCGGTCGCGTAGACCGGTTGCCCTTTTTCCGTGGAGATGTCGAGGCCCTGATGGAAGCCGTGCTCGCCGGTGAACGGGTCGCTTCTGCCGCCGAATTGGCCGGTGAGCCAGCCGTGCGCCGGCCAGATGGACGGCGTGGCGGCCGCGAGCGCCTCGCGGCGCTCGACGTTCTTGCGCACGTAGCTCAGCCGACTCTCCAGGCCCTGGAGCACATCCTTGAGGACGCCGAACGTGTCTTCGGGCGACGAGAGGGCGGTCGTGACCATGCTCGACAGCGCGGCATTCGGCTGCGTGCCGCCGGCGGCCCGCGTCTTCACGATGGCCGGCAGCTTCTGCATCGCCTGCGCTTCGGCGGGATCGAGCGACGCGCGCGCGCCGAGATCGTCAATGACACCTTCGAGCGACTGGATCTGCGTCGTCAGCTCGCCGGTGGCGGCGCGGTAGCTGCTGTTCTCGACCTGCAGCAGGGTGTTGCGGGCGTGGAGCTGTTCGATCTCGCCGAGCGCGCTCCAGCGGGCGCCCAGGCCGATCAGCACCGGGATCATGAGCACCGCGGCAACGCCGACCAGCATGGGTCGCAGGCGGATCGTCGCACGGCGCACCACGCCGCTCGAGCGATCCGCGATCAACACCGTGTAACGTCTGGCGCGCATGGCTACAGAGATTCCGTTCTCTTCAAGAGGTGTTCAAAAGGGGATAGACGCGGATATGTCCACGCCGAGCTTGTGCACTGTATCACATGGTGTATCGAGGCCCAAGGCACAAGTGGATAGAGCGAACATTCAGCGAAACAGCGGCATGCCTCTTTACTTACAGCTATAAAAAGAAAAGGGCCGGAGCGATGACTCGCCCCGGCCCTCCCGGGAATCGATGGGTTCCCCTTCCTGTTATTGGAACGTGTAGCGGAAGCTCAGCATCATGACGTAGACATCCGAGGTGCCGGCCGACGTCTGAAGCGGGCTCGTGATCAGATTGCCGTTAACCGACTGCAGGTTGTAGGTGAGCCGCCCCTGAGCGTCGGCCGAGGGGCTCGTCAGAATCGCGTTGTTGACGAGCCGCTGGCCGACACCCCAACTGTGGTTCAGCAGATTGCCGAAGTTGGTGATGTCGAGGCGGATCTGCCCCGAGTGCCGCTTTCCAGCGATGCTGTGGAACACGTCCTGCGCCAGGCTGAAGTCCACGCGGTTGACGACTGGCAGAAACACCGCGTTGCGTCCGGCGTACTGACCACGGTGGCTGCTCAAGTAGCTGTCGGCCCCGATCAACTGGTCGAAGGCCGTGGCCTGATCCGCCGCCGTATAGGTGTGGGTCACGCCGGTCGAGTCTTTCACCGACAACGCCTTGAAGTTCATCTCCGAGGTGTTATTCGGGATGTAGATCAGGTCGTTGCCCGACACACCGTCACCGTTGGCGTCGCCCGAGAAGACGTAGCTGGTGTTGCCGTTGGTGTGGCCGTCGTAGAACACCGACACGGTGGTTGCACCCAACTTGAAGTACTGGATGGTGTAGTTCGCCTGGAGGAAGATGCGTTTCCCGGGCGAGTTGACCGAGTACGCCAGCGCCGGGTTGTTGGGGTCGAAGGTGATCGGATTTGCCGACCCCCAAGAGCTTCCAGCCGTCGACGAAGGCTCGACCATGCTCTTCGACACGCCGTAGCTGAAGCCACCCTTGAATCCGAAGCCGTGGGTTAGCTGCTTCCCAAGTGCACCTGAGAAGAGCCACGACCGGTTCTGGCTCTGGTCCTTGATGACGTAGGCCGCGGTGATCTGGTTACCGACGGCGTTGTTGAGACGCTGGTAGCATGGACCCACTTGGCCTGTCGACGCACACGCCGGGAGCGCGACTGTAATCCCCGGGGCTGGCGCCGCTCCTGCTGCCGTCGCGGCCCACCGCGGTCGGTTGTCGACTCCAACGTAGTTGCCTTCAGCTGCCGGCAGGTTCGCGTTGATGTACACCGGATCGTTCAGGTCGCGGTTGTAGATGTAGTCAAGCGTGCCGACCAGGCCCCAAGGCAGCCTGCGATCAACGCCGATGTTGCTGCGCCACGTCTGCGGGAAGCGGAAGCTCTGGTCCGTCACGTCGAGCTCGTAGCTGGCCGCCGTGCCGCCAGTCGGCGCCGGCTTGTACTTGTCCGGATTCGGGTTGAACGGGAAGGCGGTCGTGTTATTGGTTTGGCTGAATCCGTACAGCACGCCCGTGTTGCCGATCTGATTCGAGATCCAGACGTACGGCGGCTTGCCGCTGAACAAGCCCGAGCCGCCGCGCACCTGCGTCCTCTGATCGCCGCTCACGTCCCAGTTGAGGCCAACGCGCGGCGACCAATACGGGGTGCTGGACGGGAGCTGACCGGTGTTGTACTTGACGGGCGATCCATTCTGATCCCGGAAAGTCAGCGTGTCGGCCACCGGGTTGTCGAACGCCGTGTTGCCGAACTTCGGCACATCAACGCGCAAGCCGTAGGTCACCGTCATGTTCGACCGCGGCCTCCACTCGTCCTGGACGTAAGCGCCGGCGTACAGCACGTCGAGCGGCTGGAGTGGTGGGGTGGTTTTACCAGGCTGCAGGAGGTACTTGACCTGGAAGATGTTCAGGGCCACCGGTGACACCGTCCGGTTCGGGTTCGCGAGATACCCGTTCGCGTCGGTATAGAAGTCAGCGAGCGTGTTGTACGAGTACGAGCTCTGGAGGCCGAAGTAGAACGAGTTGTCCGAGTGGAACTTCTCGATGTTGCCACCGAATGTGATCGAGTGGTTCTTCGCGAACTTCGTCACGCTGTCCTGCAACTGGAACGTGTGGTAGTAGAGCAGGTTGTACGGCGTGAACGGTTCGGACCCGAACGAGGTGGACGCGCTGCCCGCGCCGTCGCCGATCACGACGAACGGGAACAGGCTGATCTGCGCGCGGCTCTCGTCCTGCTTCGTGTAGCCGATGAGCAGGTTGTTCGTGTAGCCGCCGAACATCGAGTTCCACTCACCCACGCCCGACTTGAGGTTCTCGAGGATCGAGTAGTTCGAGTTGGCGAACGTCAGGAACTGGGTCGTGAGCGTCGGTCGGCTCGTGCCGAGCGACGACGACCCCGACTGGTTGACGGGGCTGCTCGAGTCGAGCTGGTTGTACCGGAACGTGATCTTGTTCGAGCCGCTCAGGTTGTAGTCGCCCTTCAGCATCCACGGCTTGGCGGGCGTGATCTTCGGGATGTTGTCGAACGGGCCCGTATCGTAGTTGAAGTTCGTCTTGAGGTACGAACTGAGTGCCGTCATGTCGGAGGTCAAGACGCGGGTGACGTTGCCGCCGACGGAAACGCCGCCGGGGTTCGACTGAAACGTCGTCAGGGGACGCGTGTCGTTCTGCTTCTCGTACGCGCCGAACGCAAACAGCTTGTTCTTGACAATCGGGCCGCCCGCCCACACGCCCGTCACGGACGTGTCGAACGTCCCGGGGTTGAACGCCTGGCCCGCGGCGTTGGTCCCGACGTAGGACTGGTTGCGCTGGCGGTGATAGACCGATGCGGTGATGCTGTTGGTGCCGCTGCGCGTGACGGTGTTGACGCCGGCGCCCGTGAAGTTGCCCTGGCGGACGTCGTACGGCGCGACGCTCACCTGCACCTGCTCGATGGCCTCGAGCGAAATCGGCGCGACGCCGGTGCGGTCGCCAATTCCGCCCGTCGTCACGCCCAGGCCGAACGAGTTGTTGAAGTACGAGCCGTCAACCGTCATGTTGTTGGCGCGGTTGTCCTGGCCCGCGAACGTGCCGCTGCCGCCGTACTGGGGGCTGAGGCGCGTGACGTCCGTAATGCGCCCTGAGATCGTCGGCAGCGACGACAGATCCTCGCGGAGCACGGCCGTGGCCGCGCCCGTGCGGCCCGAGCTGAACACCGGGTCGGCCGAACCCACGACCGTGACCGTCTCGGCAATGCTGGCGACTTTCAGCGCGAAGGCGAAGTCCTGCGTGACGCCGAGCGAGACGCTGACGTCGTTCAGCACTTCCGTGATGAAACCGGCGAGCTTGGCCGTCACGGTGTACGGTCCGCCGACGCGCATGCCCGGCAGGAAGAAACGACCGTCAGACTGCGTGACGCCTTCGTATGTGGTGCCCGATGGTTGGTGAACCGCCACGACGGACACACCCGGCACGACGCCGCCCTGAGCATCTTTCACGACGCCCGTGATAGAGCCCGTGGTGACGCCCTGGGCGAATGCCGTCTGCGCGCCCAGAACGAGCGCGACGAGCGCCACCAGCGTTCCAACCGCGCACATGCGGCGCGACCAGCGCAAGGAATCCATCACGTGTCTCCTGTCCAAAAGGGGTTTAAAAGAGGCGTGATCCAGAATGTCTTGCCATTTGGTCACCCTGGGCCGCAGGTTATACCTCAACCTCCCCAGGTACGGCAATGTTCCGTCCGACGCGCTTCAGGCCGCTCTGGAGATCGCCAGCTCGATCCGGATGCATCACAGCATCCGGAACTGGAGCGACTCGGCGATGTGGTCGGCGCCGATCGTCGTGGCGCCGGCGAGGTCGGCGATCGTGCGCGCGACCTTGCGCACCCGGTCGTAGCCGCGCGCGCTGAGCGTCACGCGCGCGACCGCCACCGCCAGCATCCGCGCCGCGGCCCGGTCCATCGTGCAGTGGCGCGCCATCAGCGCGGGCGTCAGGTCCGCGTTGGCGCGGACTCGATCCGCGGCATAGCGCTCCCGCTGGCGCTCGCGCGCCGCAACGACCCGCGCGCGCACGGCCGCCGACGGCTCACCCGCAGCCGTCTCGCCCAGCGCGTCGGGCGGCAGCGCCGGCACTTCGACGGTGAGGTCGAGGCGGTCGCGCAGCGGGCCGGACAAACGGTCGCGATACCGCGCGATCTGCTGCGGCGTGCACCGGCACTCGCGCACGACGTCGCCGAGAAACCCGCACGGGCACGGGTTCATCGCGCCGACGAGCATGAATCGGGCGGGGAAGACCGCCGTGCGCGCCGCACGCGCGATGGTGACCGCGCCTTCCTCGAGCGGTTGCCGCAGCACCTCGAGCACGTGCCGGCTGAATTCGAGCATCTCGTCGAGAAACAGCACGCCGTGATGCGCCAGGCTCACTTCGCCTGGCCGCGGCTGGGATCCGCCGCCGACGAGCGCGGCGTCGGAAATCGTATGGTGAGGCGCCCGAAACGGCCGCGCGGCGAGCAGGCCCGCGCCGGCCGGCAGGAGCCCGGCGACCGAGTGCACCGCCGTCGCCTCGAGCGCTTCATCGAAGGTGAATGGTGGCAGGATCCCCGCCACCCGTCTCGCCATCATCGTCTTTCCGGCGCCTGGCGGGCCGACGAGCAGCAGGTTGTGCGCCCCGGCTGACGCGATCTCGAGCGCGCGGCGCGCCAGCAGTTGCCCGCGGACGTCGGCGAGATCCGGAATGTCGCCCAGCGTCTGTGTGTCCGGGAACGACAGCGGCGCCGGAATGCCCCGTGCCGCACCCGGCTCGTTCAGCGCGCGGACGGCATCGGCCAGCGACGACACGGGAAAGACGTCGAGGCCGGCCACGATCGCCGCTTCGCCCGCGTTGGCCGCCGGCAGCAGGATGCCGGCGAGCCCTTCGCGCCGGGCGGCGGCGGCAATCGGCAGCACGCCGTGCGTCGCATGAATGGATCCGTCCAGCGAGAGCTCACCGAGGATCACGAGATCGGCGATCTGGCGCCGCTGGACGCTGCCTTGCGCGGCGAGAACGCCGAGGGCGATCGGCAAATCGAACGCCGCACCCGCCTTACGGACGTCGGCCGGCGCGAGGTTGACGACGATCCGGTGGGCGGGGAACTCGAAACCGGAGTTGCGGATGGCGCTCCTGACGCGATCGCGGCTCTCGCGGACGCTGGCGTCGGGCAGGCCGACCATCGTGAAGCCGGGCAAGCCGAACGACACGTCGACTTCGACGTGGACAGGGCAGGCCTCCACGCCGAAGAGGGCGGCGGTCCGGAGCCGGGCGAGCACGGCAAAGCGGGTGCAAGACGCGCCGCCGGACGGACTTGCGGGGTTTCCTCAGGTTTTCGCGGCATCGGCGCGGCAAGGTGGCCGATTCTGCCACGCAGACGGTGCACACGTATGCAACACTGGACAAGGCCACCGTCGACGCCGATACGGTAACTACACTATTCTTAGCGCCTTGGCCGGACCACAGTCCTGCCATGCTTTACGGAGAATCCCATGCTGGACGCCTTCAAGAACATCACCGGCGGCAAGAGCAAGCTCGTGCAGCAGCAGCGCGCTGAACTCGAGCTGCTCATCGCCACGGCGCGCGAGGAACGGGGCGCGCTGAGCGCCATGCTCACCGCCCTGACGGCGCGCAGCGCGAAGCTGACGCCCATCGGCAAATCGTTGGAGCAGGTCAGCGACAAGGCGGCCAGCGTCGCGACGCGTCTCGACGACATCACCAAGCGGCTCGGCACGCTCGACGATCGGACGCGCGACCTCGACGAGGTCGACAAGCGCATCGGCATGCTGAAGGATGCCGCCAGCCAGGCGGAGCAGATGACGCAGAAGGCGATCGGGCAGGACGGGGAGCTGCAGAAGCACCGCGAAGCCGTGCAGCAGCTCTCGTCGCAGGCGCTGCAGACGCAGGCGAGCCTCGACACGCTCAAGAAAGAGCGCGCGGCGCTCGAAGAGCTGCGCGGCCAGCTGCGCGAGGCGCAGAACGACGTCAAGCAGTCGCTCGGCCAGGCGGCGGCGCTCAAGGGCGAGTTCGATCAAATCCGATCGATCGGGACCGCGCTGACGCAGGACTACACCAAGATCCGCGACACCTCACGCGAAGCGCGCGAGGACACGGACGCGGCGATGGCGACGATTAAGGACGTGGAAAAGAAGCTCGGCCCGCTCGCGCAGCTCCACGAGCTCAGCCAGAGCACCGAGGAGCGGCTGACGTCGCTCAATGCCCTCGCCGAACACGTGTCGCACAAGGCGAAGGCGCTCGAAAGCCAGCAGCAATCGGTCGAGCACGCCGTCGTCCAGGCCAACCGCGTCAACGAGATGGTGTGGTCGATGGACGTGCAGATCGCGAAGCTGAACGAGGGCATGAAGCAGGCCGCGAAGGCCGAAGACACGATCGGCCGGATCGAGAAGCTCTCGCAGGACACCACGATCCACCTCGACGCCGCCACCAAGACGCGCCAGGAAGCGGAGCGCGCGACCGGCAAGCTCACCAAGGACGCCGGCGCGCTGCTCGATGCGGTGCGGAACCAGGTGGATACGCTCACGATCAGGAAGAAGGAGTTCGAGGCGTTCGACGAGCGCGTCCGCGCGCTGACCGCGGCGGTCCGCGACGGCGAAACGCGCATGGACACCCTGTCGGCGAAGGACAAGAACCTCATCGCGCTGACGCAGAAGGTCGACGCGCTCTCCAAACGCTTCGAGACGCTCTTTGCGCAGTCCGACGATCTGACGAAGAAGCAGCTCTCGCTCGAGACGCTGCACGAACGTCTGACACAGGTCGACGATCTGGCGAAGAAGACGTCCTGGCAGATGGACTCGCTCAAGCAGAGCCGGGCGGATCTCGACGTGCTCCGCAAGGAAGTGCAGGAGTTCTACAAGTCGCACGCCGAGATTGCGCAGCTGCGCGATCGCCTCGGCTCGGATCGGCTGGCGCTCGAGGCCTTCGGCGAGCGGATGACGGCGCTGTCGACGCGCGCGCCCGAGCTCGAAGCCAAGATGGACGCGATCCTCGGCAAGATGACGCTGGTCGAAGAGGGCACGCAGAAGGCGACCCGGCTGCACGAATCGGTGGCCGAGCTGGATGCCCAGATCTCGCGCGTCAGCGCGCGGGTGCCGTTCGTCGAGAAGCTCGAAGGGCGACTGGACGGTCTCAACCAGTTGAACGCCGACGTCGACCAGAAGCTCGCGCAGCAGCTCGCGCGGCGCGCCGAGCTCGACACGCTCAAGGCGTCCTGCGATGGCCTGGCCGAGCAGATGGTGGACGCGCAGCACAAGCTCGAGTCGGTCCGTCAGCTGCAGCAGCGGCTCGTGCCGCTCGTCGCCGAGCTGAATGCGCTGCGGACCGCGATCGGCACGGCGCACGAGCGGATCAACGGCGTCAAGTTCGACGAGGCCACCGTCGCCGATCAGGAGAAGCGCTTCGCCGAGCTCGTCGTCGCCAGCAAGATCGTGGCGACCGAGGTCGCGGAACGCACGCGGCAGATGCAGGCGCTATCCGAAGAGCTGGCGCGTTCGACCGGCCTCAAGGACGAGATGCTCGCCGAGCTCGATCGCGTGCACAGCCGGCAGCGCGACACCGTGGGCCAGATCCAGGCGTTGGACGATCAGCTCGGACGCGCCGAGAAGATGTTCAAGCAGCTCGAGCAGCGGCGGGCGCAGGTCGCGTTCGGCGAGAAGAAGCTGGCTGCCGTTGAGACGCGGCTCGCCGACATCAAGCAGGTCGCCGACGAGCTGGACAAGAGCATTCAGGCCATCGCGAGCCGCGAACAGCTCGTCAACGCCGTGAAGGCCGAAGTCCAGACCGTGCACGAGATCAGCGCCCGCAGCAAGGCGGACCTGGCGCACGTCACGGAGCATCGCGGCGAGGTCGCCGCGCTCAAGACCCGCGTCGACGAGCTGCTGTCGCTCATCGGCCAGACCGACGACCGCATCGCCTCAATCGATGCACGGCGCAAGGTGGTCGACGAAGTGCAGAACAAGGCGAACGCGATCGTCCATCTCCTGGACGACGTGCGGATCAATCTCGAGTCGCTGGGCGAGCAGAAGGTGGTCGTCGATCACGTGGCCGAGAAGGTCGCCCAGCTCGAGTTCATGCTGCAGGAGGCGCGGAACACGCTGCGCACGCTGCAGCAGGAGCGCGAAATCGCCGAGCGGATCGAGCAGAACATCAAGCAGCTGCGCGCGAAGACCGGGCCGTCCGACGAGAGCAAGAAGAGCGCGTAGGAGTACGGGACTATCGCGGACTCAGCTTCAGACTGACCGATACCTTTTGACCCTCGGTCAGCGTCACCCTCGTCGCGTCGCGCGAGAGGGACTCGAGCAGCGCGGGATCCTGCCAGCCTCCCACAAGATCACCGGGCTGCAGCCAATCGATCGCCGCGATGAAATAATCTCCCGGCGGCATCCCTTGCACGGTGAAGAGCCCGCCCGGCCCCAGGCGCCACAGCGAAAAGAACCGCGACCCCTCGTACCAGCGATCCCGATCAGAAGAGAAGATCAGCGCGGCGCCGCTTGTGATCGACCGGCCGGCCGCGTCGGTCACGGTGCCGTCAACCGTGGTCACCTGATTCGTGAGAGTGACATCGACGTCCTTCAGTGATTGCTCCCTGGTGCCGAACGGCAGCGGCGTCTCGGCGACGTCGACGCCGTTCGCGATCACCGATTTCATCGCCCAGCCGGCGGGCACGCCTAACGCCCGCAGACGGCCGAGGCCATTCGCGTACTTGATCTCGAACGTCCCGTCCCGTCGGACGTCGGTCTGCGGCGGCTGTCCCTTGAACGGCACGAGATCGGGATCGGCGGGGACGAACGCGATGCCGACGCTCGTTTGCTCCGGCGGATTCGCCCCTTCGAAGCTGACGCGTCCGCTGATTGTCGACCCTGCCGTGGTCTGGACGGTGAGGCCGCCCACGTCCGCGCCGTTCACCTCGACCATCTGCCAGCCGATTTCCTGACCCCTGAACCCGTTCAGCACGTACTCGCCTGGCGGGATGTGCTGGAACTCGAACGTGCCGTCGCGTTCCGTGCGCGCGCTGAAAGAATCCGACGCCACGGCGCTCGAACGGCGGCTGACGCGCATCTCGATGCCGCCCTGAAACGGCTGGCCGTCGGCGTCGATGGTCCTGCCTGACACGCTCGCCGTTCGCACCGGCGTCAGCGCGAAGTCGACGTTCGTCACCTCCTGCGAGACACCGACCGTCACGGGTTGTGCCTCGCCAGGATTCGACGTGCCCGGAAAATACGTTGCTGCGTAGCCGGGGAGGTCCTGACTACCAGCGTGGCCGACATCCGCGCTCACGATATAGCTGCCCGGCTGCAGGCCATAGATGCGGAAGCGCCCCTGATCGTTCGTTTTTGGCGACACCGAACCCGCGCCCACGAGTTGTCGGCGCCCTGCGGTGAACGCGATCTTCAAGGCGCGGACGTTGACGCCCTCGACTGGATCCCCGTTCTCGTCGACGATGTGGCCGACGATGGCGCCGTGGCGGGGGAGGGTGATGTCGACGTGCTCCTTGGTTTCTCCTTGGCCGAGCGTGAACACCTGGTCGAGGCCGATCGCCATGGCGGCGGCGATGCCTGTGTCGGTCTGCGGGTCATTGCCTTGCCGCCCGTAAACACACGTGAC
>ODAK010002266.1_pt1 | contig 20259 bp, 21 predicted proteins | sample 1539591 | NCBI WGS metagenome assembly ODAK01 (sample SAMEA3539303, study PRJEB22396) | soil metagenome | biome: tundra; feature: field; material: soil | place: USA | collected 2010-05 | depth 0.15 m | reverse complement strand
CGAGATTGGTCAGTGACTGGAGTTCAGACGTGTGCTCTTCCGATCTCTTTCCGACGCGGTGCGCGAAACTTTTCTCGGACTGTTTGACGCCGATGTAGCGGTGCGAGAGCCCGCTCCGCTTTCCAAACTGACCATCGGATTAAAATGTGGCGGCTCCGACGGATTTTCCGGCATCTCCGCGAATCCTGCGATCGGTTATGTTGCCGATCTGCTCGCGGCGCTTGGCGGCCGCGGAATTCTTTCCGAATTTCCCGAGCTTTGCGGCGTTGAACAAGAGCTGATCAATCGCTGCGTTGATGAAAATGTCTCCAATCGTTTTGTGCAACTGATGCGCGACTACGCCGCTCGCGCGAAAGCTGTTCGCTCCGGCTTTGAGATGAATCCTTCGCCCGGAAATATCCGCGATGGCCTGGTCACAGACGCGATGAAGTCCGCGGGTGCCGCGAAAAAAGGCGGAACATCTCCTGTGACCGCTGTCCTCGACTATCCCGAATATTCCAGCGTGTCCGGTTTGAATCTTCAGTGCACTCCGGGAAACGATGTGGAATGCGTCACAGCTCAGGTCGGCGCCGGCGCGAATGTCGTTCTATTTACTACCGGACTCGGAACTCCGACGGGAAATCCCGTTGCGCCGGTGGTGAAACTTTCCACGAATTCCGCGCTGCTGCAAAAAATGTCCGACATTATTGACGTGAACACCGGCGGAATTATTTCCGGCGACTCGACAATCGAACAGATGGGCGAATCCATTCTCGAGTTTGTGATCGACGTTGCGAGCGGCTCGGTTCGGACGAAGGCCGAGCTAGGTTTGCAGGAAGATTTCATTCCGTGGAAGAGAGGTGTTTCGCTCTAAGTGCGAGTCGAGAGTCCACAGTTGAGAGCCGAGAGTTAGACCTCCTTCCAAAACCACGATCGGAGCCCGTGCGGAAAAGCCCTGGGTTCGGCGAACCCGGGCTACACGAGCAAATCCAAACGAACGGCTGCCACCCTCAAGTGTCGTTAGCATATGAAATGTCCGCTTTATTAGCAGTTGAAATGTCCGCTTTTCAGAGGCGGCATGGGGTAGACCTCGGGCGCGGAGGTGGGCGCGATGGGTTACTCCAGGGCGGCGATGGAGCGGGCGATGAAAGTACAGGATATTATTTTGCGGGCGATTAGTAAGCAGATGCATTGGTTTCAGGCGGCGCAGATTCTGGGCGTGAGTCCGCGGCAACTCCGGCGGCTCTACGAACGGTACCAGCAGTTTGGTTACGACGGGTTTTACGACCGGCGAACCGGTCAGCCGAGTCCGAAACAACTTCCGCTGGCGGTGGTCGAGAAGGTGCTCGCGCTGTATCGCGAGAAGTATTCCGATTTCAGCGTGAAGCATTTTCACGAGAAGCTGCAGGAAGAGCACGGGATTACCCTCAGCTACACCTGGGTGAAGCTGGCGGCGTTCTTGCCAATCGGCGAAACAGCGGAATTTCGTATTGTGAAGGACAAGATGATTCTTCGAGTGCCTGAAGCTAACGGCAAAGAAAAAGATTACATTGTTGTATCGATGACCCAGCGAATGGAAAGAGCCGAGGCCAAAGCGGATCGGAAGGCCGGCAACTAAGTTTTTACATTGCGGGAAAATATTCGGAAACGTTGAAAGGCCTCTTCTGCGGAGGCCTTTCTTTTTTCCGAAGATATTATTTTTCGGAAGAGCCCGTCGGTTTTGATGCGACGGGGCGGCGGCGCGCTTTGACGGTGATGTTTAGCTCGTCGTTGCGGGGATTTGTGAAGCGCATTAACACGCGGCCTTCGCTGTCGAGTGAGATGATGGCGGGTGTATCGAGCGATGTGAGCATCCAGCCGGCGGGAAGAGTTACGAGATTTAACGGGCGGCCGAGAGTGCGTTTCCAGACGAGCTCGTCTTTGTCCATCGTGTAGCCAATGGGATCGGTGTAGGTTTCTTCGACGCGGATGCGGACGGATTGTCCTTCGGCAATGGGCTGATCGAGATCGCCCTGTACAACGACTGAATCGGGGTCGGTGGGCGTGGGATAATATTTCAGATCGTTTACTTCTTTGCCCTTCACTGTGTAGGTCTTCAGTTCTTTTCCTGTGTCCGCGTTAAACATTTTGGAGTCAGGGTTTACGGCGCTGCCTGCGCGGACGAAACTGTGGGCGTATTTTTGGCCGACGCGGGTGAGAGTGAAATCGTGCGAGATGCGGAATTGATGAGTGCTGGGGTCGAGCAGCCAGTATGTGATTTCGCGGTCTTGTTCGGCGCGATGGAATTGGGCGTTCGCGGCAATGCCCAGGATAAAAATGGCGGCGATGATCGGTGCGCAGGCTAGAAGGCGCCGGAAATTCATGGGAGCCTCCGCGCGATGATTTTTACGGGCAACTGATCGTCGCGATCATTTAGGAAGCTGAGATGCACGCGGCCGTCGGAATCTGTGCTGACGATTGCAGGCGAAGCGCTGGCGATTAATTCCCATCCTTGCGGAAGGACGACGGTGTTGCGCTTGATGCCGAGCGGGCGGTCGAAAACGAGCAGGCCATCCTTTATATAGTAGGAAGGGGCGTCGGCGTAAGTTTTGAAGATGCGAATGCGAGTTTGTCCACCCTTCGGGACCGGGCCGGGCAGAGTGACTTTCAGGAAGAGATCGTCGTCTGCCGCGCGCGAAGAAACTTCGCCGGTGGTTTTCGCGTCCTTGCCGGTTACAGTTTCAAATTTCAAATCTTTGCCGGTGCTGCGCTCGATCACACGTTCTTTGGTGGCCGTGGAGCCGGGACGAATGGGATTGAAGAAATAATGAGCGCCTTCGCGGGTGACGGTCACGTCATAGGTGATGGCGAACTGGTGCGTATCTGGCGGCAGGAGTTCGTAGAGAGTGAATTCGTCCGCGGCGAAGGCGGGGAGGCAAATGCTGAGAACTGCGAGAGTCAGGAATAGTTTGCGCATATTTGCTGGCGAGGCGGAGTTTATCACGAAGGCGCGCGTGGCTGCGTTCTACTGGGGCTCCTTTGCGGCGATGGTGCCGATGTTGGCGATGGCTGCGCCCTTCGTCATTGTGGGAACGGCGCAGATGTAGAGGACGACTCCTGCGACGGGGGCGCGGGCTTCTTGCACGATGTTGCCGATGTAGTCGGTGACGTAGCCGATTTTCATTCCGGCGGCGACGTAGGTTCCGCGTTTTACTTCTGGATAAAAAATGCCGGGCTGGTCGCCGGAAACGGTGACTACTTTTTCAATCCAGACTGGATTTTGAACGAAGGGCGCGGCGCCGGGCAACATCTTCAGATAGCGCATGATGTTCTCGCTGCCGTAGACGAGAGAATCCACGTCGCGCGGCTCGACTGTGCCGGCGTATCCGGCTTCGGCGATGGCCGCCGGCTTGCCGCGAGTGAGCGCGGTATTGCTGAGGTAGCGAGAGGCGGCGGGGTCGCGTGGAAAATCAGTTTGAATAATGATGTGATCGAGGCCGAAGGCTAATGCGAGGTCGCGCGAGATTCGGTCAACCCTTTCATTTCCCGAAATTGTGTAGTAGCTGTACGGGCGAAGGTCTTCGTCTAGATCGCCGCCGTGGAGATCGATCAAGTAATCGCACTTGTCGACGACTTGCTGAGTGATTAGGAAAGATACGCGGTCGGTTTGCGTGCCGTCCATTTTGCCGGGATAAAAGCGGTTCATGCTCTTGTTGTCGATGGGATTTACGTGCGGAACTTTTTGTTCGAAGGATTGGATGTTCACCAGCGGAACCAGAATTACGGTGCCGGAAATTCTTGTGGCGTCGAGCTTAGCGATTAGGCGCTCGACGGCGATGATGGAGGCGTATTCGGTGCCGTGCGCACCGGAAACGATTGCGAGGACCGGGCCGGGTTTTGTGCCGCGGAAAATTACGACGGGGATGTGAGTTGCGGCGTCGATGCCCGGAGGGACGTCAATGAAGCCGGTGGCTTTTTGTCCGGGGGCGGCGCTGGCTGTGCCTACTGTGAAATTGGATTGTTGGGCGCGGGTTGGAGCGGCGAAAATTGTGGCGACGATTATGATTATTGTTTGAAGCGGGATTTGGCGACGGCGTGTCATTTTGCCTCCAGTGAATTGCGGGCAGGCTAACTTGGCGTGGGCGGGTAGGTCAAGCACTCTTCTTTGGGTCCCATGATGCGGGGCAGTTTGGACGAGGGTGCAAAACGGAAGGTGGGCGGCAAGTTCTGATAGAATCGGCGGCATAAGGCGAATGCGCGCGTCGAAGTTGGAATTGCGCTGCACATATTAATGATAGTTTTGCGAATGGGGATAAGGTGCTGGCAAATATGACGGGTAAAGCTGCGGCGGCCGTATCGGCAGAAGTGCGGCACGATTGGACATTGGCGGAAATTGGCGAGATTTATTCGTTGCCGATGCCGGAACTGGTGCTCCGAGCACAACAGGTGCACCGATCGTTTCACGCGCCGGATCAGGTGCAGACGTGTCGATTGCTTTCGATCAAGACGGGCGGATGTCCGGAAGATTGCGGGTATTGTCCGCAGAGCGCGCACTATTCAACGGGATTGGAGCGCGAGACACTGATGGATCCGAATTTTGTGATTGCGGCGGCGAAGCGCGCGCGTGCGGAGGGAGTAACGAGATTTTGTTTGGGCGCGGCGTGGCGAGAGGCTCCGGAAGGAAAAGAATTTGAGAACGTGTTGACGATGGTGCGCGGAATTGGGGCAGAGGGATTGGAAGTTTGCTGCACGCTGGGAATGTTGACGGAAGAGCAGGCGATGCGGTTAGGGCAAGCGGGGCTGACGGCATACAACCACAATCTGGATACGTCGCCAGAATTTTACGGGCAAATTATTACCACGCGCGTTTACGAGGATAGGCTGCGAACTCTGGCGGCGGTGCGCAAAGCGGGAGTGACGGTTTGTTGCGGCGGAATTGTGGGGATGGGCGAATCGGAAAGCGACCGGCTGGGATTGTTGCAGCAACTGGCGAGTTTGAATCCGCAACCGGAAAGCGTGCCAATTAATATGTTGGTGCGCGTGGAAGGAACGCCGCTGGCGGAACAGGCTCCGCTGGATTCGTTGGTGATGGTGCGAATGATCGCGACGGCGCGAATTTTGATGCCGCGGTCGATGGTTCGGCTGGCGGCGGGGCGGCAACAAATGTCGCGCGAGGCGGTAGTGCTTTGTTTCATGGCAGGAGCGAATTCGATTTTCGTTGGCGAGAAATTGTTGACGACGCCGAATCCCGGGCCGGACGAAGACACGCAACTACTAGAAGAGTTGGGGCTGCGGCCGATGGAGTCTCATGCGGGATGAGGACGCGAGACTGCAGCGCGCGGATTTTGCTGCGCGGCCGGTGCGCGATTGCGCGGATTTAAATACTTCTTCTGATTCCAAATTGGTGCGCGCGCTAGGAAAAGATTTGCGCGAAATTGCGGCGCGCGGGCAACTGCGTACACTGGAAATTCCTGCTGGAATTAATCTCTGCTCAAATGATTATTTAGCGCTGGCGGCGAACCCTGCGCTGCGTGAGGCGGTGATTGATGCCGTCGCGCGGGCGGAGCGCGTTGGCTCAACTGGATCGCGATTGTTGGCAGGAAATGCGTGCGAATGGGAAGAGTTGGAGCGGGAGTTTGCTGATTTTGCGGGGACGGACGCGGCGCTGTACTTTACTTCTGGCTATGCGGCGAACGTTGGTCTGTTGAGCGCGGTGATGGGACGCGGTGATATTGTTTTTTCGGATGCGGCGAATCACGCAAGTTTAATTGATGGCGCACGAATTTCCGGCGCGAAGAAAGTTGTGTTTCCGCATGGCGATCTGGAGGCGCTGGAATTGGCATTACACGATCACGTAAACCAGCCGGGACGCAAACTGGTTGCGACGGAGAGCGTGTTCAGCATGGATGGAGATTTGGCTCCGCTGCGCGAGATGGCGACGCTGGCGAAGCGTTATGGGGCCGAAGTGGTTGTGGATGAAGCGCACGCGACGGGAGTGTTTGGCCCGGAAGGGCGCGGACGCGTGGCTGAGCTTGGATTGGAATCTGAAATATTTGCAGTGGTGCATATGTGTGGAAAGGCGCTGGCGAGCGCGGGGGCGTTTGTGTGCGGCGGGGCCACATTGAAGAGTTATTTGATTAACCGGGCGCGGACATTTTTGTTTAATACGGCGCTGCCTCCGTACTTCGCGGGGCAGATTCGCGCTGCGCTAAGTCTTGCGCGTCGCGCTGAGGCCGAGCGTGCGCGGCTGAAGACGATCACGGCGAAATTACGCGAGAATTTGCGCGGGGGCGGGTGGGATACGGGCAAGAGCACATCGCAAATTGTGCCGGTAATGCTGGGGGGAAATGATGTCGCGATGCGATTCGCAGCGGAGTTGGGGCGCGATGGATTTGCGGTTCGCGCAATACGTCCGCCGACGGTGCCGGAAGGAAGTGCGCGGTTGAGGCTTTCGTTGACGTGCGCGTTGAAGGACGAGGAGCTTGTAAGATTAGTGCAGGCGATGGCGCGCGCGCGGGAACATATGATCGCGGATACGCATGAGCAGGCATTTTCCGCGGGTCGAGCGTGAGCGGACGCTAGTTAGGATTTATGGCGCAACAATACTTTGTTACCGGAACGGACACGGGCGTTGGGAAGACTGTGCTTTCGGCGCTGCTGTGCGCGGCGCTGGACGCTTCGTACTGGAAGCCGATACAGACTGGCACTGATGTGGATTCGGACAGCCGGACGGTTGGGCTGCTGGCAGGCTTGACGCCCGACAAAATTGTGCCGGAGGCATATCAATTTGCGCCGGCGATCTCGCCGCATCTGGCTGCGCGGCAAGCGGGAATGCGGATTGAGCTGGCAAGAATAAAATTGCCTGCGGGCCTGGGCGATGCGCCGATTATTGTTGAAGGTGCGGGCGGCGTGCTGGTGCCAGTAAATGAACGCGATTTGATGGTGGACATGATGCGGCACCTGAGATTGCCGGCGCTGCTGGCGGCGCGAAGTTCGCTGGGAACAATTAATCACACGATGCTTTCGCTGGCGGCGCTGCGCAATGCGAGGGTTGCGGTGGCCGGCGTGGTGATGATTGGCGCGCCGAACGCGGAGAACCGCGCAGCGATTGAGGAATATGGCAAAGCGCGCATCGTTGGAGAAATCCCTTGGATGGCCGAATTGAATCGCGGCGTGCTGACGGAAATATTTACGACGCGGTTCGATCAGGAACTGTTCATGCCTTTGGCGCGCGCTACTGCGCAGTCTTGAGAACTCCACATTCGTAGGAACCGTTCACACGTGAAACCTGCTGCCGCAAAACGCGAAACTGCCGCCGTGGATGTGGACGCGCTGCTCATTTGGCATCCGTTCACGCGCGGCGGCAGCGATGCGGAGCTGCCACGAATTGTGCGCGGCGAATGCGCGTGGCTTTTTACGGATGACGGGCGGCGGATTCTGGATGCAATTTCTTCGTGGTGGGTGAATTTGCACGGGCACGCGCATCCACGAATTGCGAATGCGATTGCCGAACAGGCGCGGCGGCTGGAACACGTGTTGCTGGCGGGATTCATGCACGAGCCGGTGGAGGAATTGGCGGAGGAATTGCGACGGGTGGTTCCCGCCGAGCTGAAGCATGTGTTTTTTTCTGATGATGGATCGACGGCGGTGGAAGTCGCGTTGAAAATGGCCGTGCAGTATTGGCGGAATGTCGGACGAACTGAGAAGAGCGAAATTGTTGCGCTTGAACATGCGTACCACGGAGACACGGCCGGCGCGATGTCTGTTAGCGACGATTCGACTTTTACCGCGGCGTTCGGCGGGATGCGTTTTCCAGTGCATCGCGTGCACTCGGCGTATTGTTATCGTTGTCCGGTCGGATTGACGCGCGAATCGTGCCACATAGAATGCGCTGATTCGCTGGAAAAACTTTTGGTTGAGCACGGGGATCAGATTGCGGCGGTGATTGTGGAGCCGTTGCTGCAGGGCGCGGGCGGGATGATCGTGCACCCGGTGGAATTTCTCCAGCGCGTGCGCAAGCTGACTGTGGAACATGATGTGTTGTTGATTGCGGATGAAGTACTTACGGGGTTTGGTCGATGCGGCGCGATGTTTGCGAGCGAACTTGCGGGCGTGTCCCCGGACGTGATGTGCGTTTCAAAAGGAATCACCGGCGGATTTCTGGCGCTGGGCGCAACGCTGGTGACGGAGCGAATATTTGAAGCGTTTGCTGGTGACGATCCTGTGCGCACGTTCTGGCACGGACATTCCTATACGGGGAATCCGATTGCATGTGCGGCAGCAGTGGCGAATCTGGAGATATTTCGCACGGAACCAGTGTTTGAACGCATCGCCGGAATTGCGGCGATTCATGCTGCGAGGTTGCCGGCGTTTTTACGGAATGCGGCGGTGGGTGACGTGAGAACGATTGGCACGATCGCGGCGATTGAGCTGCGCGCCGGCGATGCCGGATATCTTTCGGAGTTGCGTCCCAAACTGTATGAATATTTCTTGAAGCGCGACATTTTGCTGCGTCCCCTGGGAAATGTGATTTACATTTTGCCGCCGTACTGCATTGAGGCGGAGGATCTTCACCGTGTGTATGACGTGATTGAAGAAGCGATTGGAAGCGTGAGTTGAATCTGGAACATTTACAGCATTGGCTCGCCGTCACACTGGGCGCAGTCGGCGGGCTAGGATTATTCGTAATCGCGTTTCTAGATTCATCGGTGTTGCCACTTCCCATCTTTAACGACTTGATAGTGATTGACCTTTCCGCCCGAACTCCGGCGCGTATGCCGTACTACGCATTGATGGCCACGGCAGGGTCGGTGCTGGGATGCGTGCTGTTGTTCTTTATTGCCAAAAAAGGAGGAGAAGCTTATTTCGGAAAGTACGCTGGCCCGCGATCCGATCGGATTCGGAGTTGGGTTCAGAACAATGAATTCCTGACGGTGCTTGTCGGGGCGCTGTTGCCGCCTCCAGCGCCGTTCAAGCTCGTGGTTATCGGCGCAGGAGCATTTAATACTTCACTTCGTAGTTTTGTTCTTGCCCTGACAATCGCGCGTGCTGTTCGCTATTTCGGATTGGGGTATCTGGCGATTCGATATGGAGACCAGGCGGCGCAATTTGTGCAACAGCATAAACTGTCGATGAGTCTGGTGATGCTGGGAGCTGTGTTGTTTTCCTATTTGATTGTGCGATTCGCGTTCCGGCCGCGGCAATCGGCAACGTAAGTGAGCGCTCCGGTGGCTGTGGGAAGTGGCTGCGTGCGTTGGCCAGCGCGCTCACGGTAAACAATATCTCTACTTCTGAAACAAATCTCCGAATTTCAATTCTTCGTGAATCACGTGAGCGCGACCGTCCACGTCAATGACGGCCGACATCGAATGGCCGGGCGGCGAGCCGGTTTCAAATCGCATGTCGGTTATCTCCACGTGAAAGCCGCGGTCGGTACGTTCGACTCGTGCGCGAGGGAATCGCGCGAAGCTCAGAAAAAGCGCTGCGGTGTTGGATGCGCGAGCGGCGTCGAGAGCTGGTGATTCTTCAGGTTTGTAGAACGGCTTGGCGGCGAAGGGATCGTAGTTTCCAATGATGACGGGGACATCCACACGCAGCAGCGTAGATTCCGTGATGATTACGCCCGCCCAATGGAACGGCGAGGGAGATCCCGGAAGTGCGCCTACGGCCAGGGGCGGAGCTCCATTGTAGAGACGGGAATTCATCAGCGTGAGGGCGCGATCGTGGACAATGTAGCGGGCGCCAACGTAAGCAAACACCAACGCAATTGCGAGCGCCGCGCTGACCACGCCCTTGGTCTTTCGTTGTGCGCCGATTTCTTCACCGACCAGACGGAAAAGCATGGGCAGTAGAATCCCTGCCGCGAGGATTAGCAAAATTATTAAGTCGAATTGGACGACGAGATCCCACGCGAGCCATTTTTGGTTAAATGGCCAGAAAAGTTTCACTCCGTAGCTGTTGGTGAGATCGAGCAGGACGTGAAATGCGGCGCCGACCGAGCAGACGAATAGCGCGCGCGGAAAGTTCAGTGGCGATGACGGATGTTTGCGCGCGGCGATTGTGAAACAGAGGGCGGTAATAATTGCGATCGCAGCGGTTCCGAGAAGTGAATGAGTAAAAGTGCGATGGCCTTGGAGGAATGCTCGCGGACCTGGCAGTGCCGTGAGCCAGTCGAGGTCGGCGGCAACGCCTGAGACGATTAGCATGGGCGTCGCGAGGCGCGTAATTTTATTCAGGCCGGCGCGGCTTGTGGCGATGCTGACTACGACGTGTGTGAGCGGGTCCATTTGTCTGAGCGCGTTTGGTGAGCGCCCAGTTTGTCACAGCCTTGGTGAAGTGGCGAGGCTTCGCTCAAATTTACCTGGGTGTGGTTTGCTGTGCGTAAAAATGAGAGGGAACGACGAGCGTTATCGCGTCCGGCACGATTGAAAATGTGACCGGTAATGATTCGCTGGCTTCGCCATCGACTTGCGCGTAGATGGTATGGGCGCCCAGGGCTTCGCAGCGCAGCGAATTTGTCTTTATGAAATGAACGTCTTTCAGGCGGTGAAGTTTTCCCAACCAACAGGCAGGAAGATAAATCAGGTATCGCCACGCACTTTGCGAACAGAACAGCGCGAGTTCAAATTCTTCGGCGAAAAGATCCGCGCCGGTGGTAATTCGGAACGGGCCTCCGTAATGTTTTGTGCGGCCAACGATTACTAGAGTTGCGAGAATATCTTCTTCGGCTGTGGTAGCGCGGAATTGCGGGAACTTGTATCGCAGAAGTTGCTTCGCGCCTTCCATCCAATACGCGAGTACGCCGGTGCGCTGTTTCACGCTTGGGTTCAGGGCGTGAACTAGCGCGCCATCGGCGCCAGCGCCTGCTACGACGAGAAAATAGCGTGGGGCTTCAGCTGGCGCATTTGGCGTTGATGAAGCGGCGCCCTGAGTGATGACTCCGAGCGCGATGCGTGTGGGAATCCCGCGTGAGATTAGCGCGGCGGCGCGCGGGATATTCCTGGGGATGCGCAGCTCTTTGGCGAGAATGTTGGCGGTTCCGGCAGGCAGCAGTGCAATAGGAACGTTGCTGCCGGGCATTCCGTTCACCACTTCGTTTAGCGTGCCGTCACCGCCGCAGGCGATGATTAGTTGAGTGCCTTCGGCAATTGCGCGAGCGGCGATTTCTCCGGCGTGGCCGGGCGCGGAGGTGGGACGCAGGTTCGCGTCAATGCCTGACGCAGCGAGGATTTGGCGCGCTTCTTCGAGGTGTTTTAGGCGGCTGGATTTTCCGCCACCTGAAACAGGATTGAAGATGATTGAGGCTGTCGCAATTCCTTCGAGCATTCTGGATGTGGGTCTCGCAGCCCTTTCCGCGTGGAAGGTCGCGCGCATTGTATAATACCGCGCCGCACCGGCGGCTCGTATTCGCGAGGACTGTATGGCATTGAGCAAGTCTGCTGCCAAAGTGTTAGCCGAAAAACTGCGCAAGCAAATCCGCGGCCACGAGTATCTATATTACGTGTCTGACGCGCCGAAGATTTTGGATGCGGAATTTGACCGGTTGATGGAACGGCTGAAGAAGATTGAGGTGGAATTTCCTGATCTGGTGACTGCGGATTCACCTTCGCAACGCGTGGGCGGCGCGCCGCGCGACGGATTTCAGACGGTGCGCCACGCGCGCCCGATGATGAGTCTGGATAATGCGTTTTCAGTGGAGGCGGTGACGGAGTTCGATCGGCGCGCTCACGAATTATCCGGGCGTGAAAAGATTGAGTACACCGTGGAGCACAAGTTCGACGGGTTGAGCATTGCGTTGCTGTATGAAAATGGCGCACTGGTGCGCGGAGTTACGCGCGGAGATGGAACGACCGGCGAAGATGTGACGCCGAACGTGCGAACGATCCGGTCAGTCCCGTTGAGCGTGGATCTGAAGGTGCTGCGCAAGCTGGGAATGAGCGCGGATTTCGAGGTGCGCGGCGAAATTATTATGCCGCGCAAGGCGTTTGAGGCGCTGAACCGTCAACAGGAAGAGGAAGGCGGGAAGATTTTTGTGAACGCGCGGAATACTGCGGCGGGCGCGGTGCGCGTGCTGGATCCGCAGATTACTGCAAAGCGGCGATTGGATTTCTACGCTTACTATTTATTCGCGAAACCGGCTGCGAATTCCGGCAAGCCGGTCAAACGACATTCACAGACACTTGAGGCGCTGACGAAACTTGGATTTAAAGTGTGCGCGCAATGGAAGGTGTGCCCGACGCTGGATTGCGTTTTGAAGTATTGCGAAGCGTGGGATTCGAAGCGAGAAAAACTGCCTTACGAAATTGACGGCATCGTGATTAAGGTTGACGAATTTGCGATGCAGGACGAGCTGGGATTTACGGCGAAAGCTCCGCGCTGGGCGATTGCGTATAAATGGCCGGCGCGGCAGGAGACGACGGTCGTCAACGACATTATTGTGCAGGTCGGGCGCACCGGAGCACTGACTCCGGTGGCAATGCTGCACCCGGTGCAAGTTGGTGGCGTGACGGTTAGCCGATCGACCTTGCATAACATGGATGAAATTGCGCGGTTGGAATTGCAAATTGGCGACACCGTTTTGATTGAGCGCGCGGGAGAAGTGATTCCGAAGGTGGTGCGCGTTGTAGAAGAAGGGAAGGGCCGGCGCCCATTTGTGGTGCCGGAAAAATGTCCAGAGTGCGGCAGCCGAATTCATAAAAATCCGAATGAAGTTGCGTATCGCTGTGTGAATGCGTCATGTCCGGCGAAGCGGAAGGAATCGCTGGTGCATTTCGCGGGGCGGCACGCGATGAACATTGACGGGCTGGGCGAAAAAATTGTGGATCAGCTTGTGAATGAAGGCATGGTGAAAGATGTGGCGGACCTTTACACGCTGAAACTGGAGCCTCTGGCAGCGCTGGAGCGAAGCGGAGAAAAATCTGCGCAAAATTTGCTGGATGAAATTGAAGCGAGCAAGAAGGCCGGATTGGCGCGGTTGATATACGCGCTGGGAATTCGATTTGTTGGCGAGCGGACTGGGCAATTACTTGCGGAACACTTTAGCGATTTGGACGCGGTCGCGCATGCCACTGAAGAACAATTGACGGAAGTTGGCGAGGTGGGACCGAAAGTGACGGCGAGCATCGCGGAATTTTTTTCGGAGAAGGCGAATCGGGAGTTAATCGCGAAGCTGCGGAAAGCAGGGTTGAAACTTACCGGCGAAAAGAAAAAGCTGGCGGAGGATCGTCTGCATGGCCGGACGTTCGTCTTTACGGGAGCGCTGGCTAACATTTCACGCGAACAGGGAGCTGAGCTAGTTGCGCGATACGGCGGGAAGAATGTGGGATCGGTGAGCAAGAATACGGATTACGTGGTGGTGGGAAGCGATCCGGGGTCGAAGTTTGATAAGGCGAAGGAGTTGGGCGTCACGATTTTGGATGAGGTGGGGTTTGAGAGGTTGATTGCGACCGGAGTGCCGAAAGAGAGAGAACCTATCGCGAAAGTGTCGAAGGGGAAAGCCAAGAAGGTGGTGGATGCGAAAGATGGAGCTGCTAGAAAGGGCGGCGGTGGAGCAGGGAAGCGGAAGGCCGGCGGTGGGACGTTGAAATTGTTTGAGTAGGCGTGCGCGAGATTCGGCAGTGCGTTTGGGCGATTTGTGATGGTGGGCGGAAATACCTCAGGGCTGCGAAAGCGCCTTGAGCTACACGAGCCCAAAGCTACATGAGGCGTTGGTACCGAAGCCGAATCAGACCAATTCGAGCATGCGGTCGATGGAGCGCTTGGCTTTGAGGGCGATTTCGGCGGGAACTGTTACCTGTGGGGACATTTTCTCCATTGCGTTGATGATGTTGTCGAGCGTAATTGTTTTCATGAACGCGCAGATTGCATCAGGATTTACGGGGCGAAAAGTTTTGCCGGGATTTTGATCGCGCAGGCGGTGCAGAATTCCCACTTCGGTGCCGACGGCGAATTCCGTGGCGGGTGATTCCTGAACGTGGCGCAACATTCCTTCCGTTGAGAAAAACTGCGTACGTTCCTTCGGCAACGTTCCGTCCAGAACTTTCACCATGCACGCGCTGACGCATCCGCATTCCGGATGAATCAGCAACTCGATATCCGGATAATCTTCCATCATCCGTTCGACCTGCTGCGGATCAATCAGGTTGTGAACATGACAGTAGCCGGGATACGCAATGATGTTGGCGCGTCCGGTTTGGCGCGCTACCACGGACGCGAGAAATTTATCCGGCAGCATCAGGATTTGCTTATCGAGCGGAATGGAATTCACCACTTTTGTGGCGTTCGAGGAAGTACAGCAGTAATCAGCTTCTGCTTTGACTTCGGCGGAGGTATTAATGTATGCGACGACGACCGCATCGGGATAGCTGGCCTTCCACTCGCGCAATTCGTCCGCCGTGACGCTTGCCGCCAAGGAGCATCCGGCGCGAAGGTCGGGCAACAAAACAGTTTTATCTGGACAGAGAATCGCGGCCGTTTCGGCCATGAAATGCACGCCGCAAAAAACAATTACGTCTGCGCCGGTACGCGCGGCGGCTTGCGAAAGGCCCAGCGAATCGCCGACAAAATCGGCGACGTCCTGCACTTCGTCGCGCTGATAGTTGTGCGCGAGCACAACTGCCTTCCTGGTGGCCTTCAGCGCGCGAATACGGTCTTGCTTGCGGCGAATTTCTTCGGGCGAATCGAGAAGGTCCTCGATGATGGGAAGCGAGTAGCGCTCCTCAAACGGTAGTCGTGCGATAGTGGTGGCCGAACTTTTCATAGAAATTTCGCTTCGCTGCCGATTTCTATTTTCTGAACGGCTTCAACTTCCAATTTGCATCGCAGATCCAGCGCTTTACAGGAATGCGTCAACGCGCCGACGGAAATGGCGTCCACTCCGGAATCCGCATAGGCCGCGAGGCCCGCTTCGGAAATTCCGCCGCTCACTTCAACCAGAATATCGTCCCAGAGCCCTTCGGCACGGAGGGCGGCAATAATCCGGCCAGCCTCGTCCGCTGTCCTATTATCCAACATAACGAGGCATGGATACGACTCCGAGTCCGCATCCGAGCGCCTTAGGGTCCGAAAAGCTTGGCCGGCGGCCATCGCTCCAGCTAATCCGGTAACTTCTACTTCGATAAATGCGGCACGGTGACGCTCGGCCCATGCCCAATTCAGGGCAATTGGGATGGCGTCGGACTCGTCAGGCGCGAACAATCTTAAATGATTCGTCTTAATGAGGATAGCATCTCCCAGCCCCAGCCGGTGAGTGCCGCCACCGCCCAGATGCGCAGCGCGCTTATCCAGCAAGCCCCAGGGCGTTTTGCGAGTGGCAACAATATGTGCATTGGGGGGCGCGGAGGCTCTGCGGCCACGGACGATATTTTGCAGGCGCTGCGTCATGGTGGCGATGCCGCTCATCCGCTGCAACAGATTCAGGCCGACGCGCTCCAGCGAAAGTAGGCGGTCGCTATCGCCTTCCAGCCTCAAAAACGCCTGCCCGGGCATTACGGATTGGCCATCCGCACCGGCGCGTTCGACAGCCAGACCGAAATTCGTGAAATACCAGACTGCTTCGTCAATTCCGGCGAGAACTCCCGGCTCATTCGCGATAATTTGCGCGACGGCATTTTTTTTGCCTGCGGATAGAGCAGCACTAGTAATGTCCACCGGATCGCGGTCGGCGTGCAAAAGTTCTTCGGTGAACGCACGGACCATTCTGAAATACTCCGGATTCGCGAGTGTCAGCGTGTCTCCACGAAATAGGGCGGACTTGAGGCGGGTTTGACGGCTGCTGCGATCCAGACGGTTCAAATGATCCTCGCGAATCAGCTAGTCTATCGGAAAATACGCTGGTACCTTGGGCTCAGTTCGCGCTGATGTACCCTATTAGACTAACTTAGCGTGATATACGATGCAATGACGGAGCTATTTGCGGGGGCACTTGTGCGAGAGCGCGACGTGAAGTCCCACTATCGGACAGGGCTGCTCGAGCAAATTAGCCGTAACCCAGCTAAATCTATGCCGTCTAATGACTTAGCGCGATGCCGAAAGGCCAGTTCCTTGCATCACTATTAAGTTGAAGCGAGACGGAATTCCATGAGCATTGCTACCACAGTTTCGGTGCCGGTACGAATTCTGATTGCCGATGACCAGCCGCACGTCGGCGAGGCGCTTCGGCTCGCTCTGCGCGATGAGGGATTTCACATCGAACTGGCGGGATCGCCTTCGGCGGTGCTGACGGCGGTTGCCGCCGATAAATTTGATCTGGCGCTGTTGGATATGAATTATGCGCGCGATACGACGTCGGGCCGCGAGGGCATCGAATTGATTGAGCAGCTTCGCGTGATGGATTCCGACATGGCGATTGTGGTGATGACGGCGTGGGGCAGCGTGGAAATTGCCGTGGAAGCATTGCAGCGCGGCGCCGGAGATTTTATTCAGAAACCGTGGGACAACGCTACGCTGCGGAGAGTCTTGCATACGCAACTTGCGCTGGGGCGCGCGCGCCGCGTGGCGCGTAAACAGTCGCGTCAGGACGAGCGCGAGTGGGCGGAGGCGAAGGAAATTCAAAAGGGCATGTTGCCGCGAATGTTGCCGGAGCTGGCGGGATTCGACTTAGCCGCGGCGTATCGTCCTGCGCGAGAACTTGCCGGAGATTATTACGCCGTGCTTCCGCTGGATGCGAAGTGCGCGCTGGTTTGCATCGGAGATGTGGCGGGGAAGGGAATGCCCGCCGCGCTAGTGATGTCCAATCTTCAAGCGGCGGTGAAGGCTTATGCCGGTGAGGGATGCACTCCGGTAGGATTGTGCCAGCGCGTGAATCGCATCCTTTGCGAGAACGTTGAGCCGGGAAGGTTTGTCACATTTTTTTGCGGCGTGCTGGATACCGAGACATTTTCATTCAGATACGTAAACGCCGGGCACAATCCACCGCTTCTGGCGCGTCCGAACGGCAGCGTGCTGCGGCTGGCCGATGGCGGGCCGGTGCTGGGCGAATTTCCGGATTGGTCGGCGGCGCAAGGACAGATCACGCTTGGCTCGGGCGACCGGTTGGCGTTTTATACGGATGGAATTACTGAAGCATCCGACGCCGATGGCCAGGAATTTGGCGAAACCCGCTTAGCAGATTTAATGGCGAGGAATCGCGGCGCTGGCGCGGGGGAATTGCATGCTTGCTTGATGGCCGAGGCTGCGCGATTTGCGGGCGGGACGTTTACGGATGACGCGACTTTGTTGGTGATTGCTGCGATTTAGAAAATTGTGCGGCCTCGAAGTATTACCTGCCGGAAGAACATACCGCGATAGCCGTCGTTAGTGCTTTGGCTTTGGTGCGCCGGCCGGCTCCGGGATCGCGTATGTCTGAATTACTCCGCCTGAATCGACGACAAGTTTTTGGCCCGTAGGTGAAAGACCCATTCCCCAAATCTGCTTGAACTGATGATTGACGTTTGTCAGCTTGTAAATCATCCAGTCGCAAGGCAGATTCGGTTGTTGGCACTGCAATTCAGGACGGTCAGCGCGCAGGCCGGACGGAATATCGAAGAATTCAACGTAGTCGGGGAACACGGCCGGAAGAAATGCGGCGGAAAGGTCGGCGGGGACTTTCAAGCCTTCACGTTGCGCTGGTGCGTTCAACACGACGGCAAATCTCTGGCCGTTTGCCGAAGGCCGGACGGGTCTTCCCAATGCCGCAATCCAATCAGTAGTCGCGTGGCTCTCGTGCGAATGTTTTGCCGGAACGTCAAAGAACGTTTTTTGGAATTTCAACGCGGCCTTTTCGCCTTTTCTAATTCCGCTCAGATCCAAAAGCCCTATCGAGGCATCGAAGTGGACGACAAGCATATCGTTACTGATGAACTCCGGCGTCCAACAACTTTTAACAGAAACCGTATCGCAAAGAATTCCCTTGCGGTCTCCTCGCTCCAGAATCAATTCCACTCTCGCGTACGGATCCGCATTCTGCGGCTACATCTTGTCATGGTAGTGGACGTCCGGATGAGGATCGCGGATTTCGCCGTTCAAATCGAAAGTATCGCGCGTATCCGTTGCCGCGACGCCGTCGTCTGAAACGCTGAAACCAAGAAGCGTGGAACACGTGTCCGGCGCGGCATCCAGTGCGTCCATGAGAACGCGAAGGCACAGCAGCGAATTCTTATGGCGAATGCGAACTTCAAGGATCTGGCCGCTGGGAGATTCCGCAATTTCTTTCAGAGACGATTCTGGAAGTTGCAGCGGCGGCAGCGGAATTTCTTTCACCGGCTTCCAATCGGCGGAATAAAGAACAATATGTTCCGTGGAAAAGAATAGGAAACTTCCGTCATAGCGCGGGAAATTCCGATTTTTAGATCGTCGCCCGTCCACTCAAAAGTTTTCAGGACAGATCCGTTGGCGGCGTCTAAGAAAATGGCGTGCAACCGATATGGACGGCGGTGATTCGGATCGTCGCGCTTTTGAAGACCCGCGGCGGGCTCGTCAGTTATGAATGTTGCGGCCACAACGTCATCGCTCAAGAAATCAACCGTGTTGAATGATCCCAGGCCGCGCTGCCACTGGAGCGCGCGATTGCCGGCGGGGAATCCCATCGTGTGAAGATCCACGCGCCAAAGCGGCTGATCGCTTAGCGCCTGGGTGGCGTAGATTTTCGCTTCCAACTTGGGATCGGTCAATCCGGGACGGTAAGGCTCTTGCTGGTGGGGCAGAACGGAGGTGGCGCTCACTCCGCTGTAGGCTGCATGTGTGATCGCAAAACAACTTACACAGACGAAGAACGCAAGAAGTGTACGCAGCATCGGGCTGGAAATCGTCCGCATCAGCGTATTACAACTGAAATTAGCTGGTCTGGCAATAGTGCATGGCATCGCGCGACAGATCATCACCTCGGGGCCAGAAATTTTAGCGAGGTGCTATGATGCGTTCGCGGGGGCGACATCACGTGAAGGCTGTCGGCTTCTTCAAAGATCGCAATGAAAATGTTTTTGCCGCGCTGCGCATTGGTGTTGGCATTTTCTTTCTGGTTTTCGGTGAGTATAAAGTTTTTGGGACGCAGTTTACTTTGGGCCGCGGGTTTCAAGCGTGGATTAATCGGTTCATTGCGCATGGCGCGTATCCGTTTATGGTGCCGGTGCTGCGGAATTTCGTGCTGCCGCACGGTACGGCGATAGCTTTTCTGGTGGCTTACGGAGAATTTGCGATTGGATTGGCGCTTGCGTTCGGCGTACTGACGCGCACCGCTAGTTTCTGGGGATTGCTGTTGATGGTGGCGATGATATTTTCGTCGGACTCCCCAGGTGCGGGCGCGGCGTTCTGGCAATATTTTGGAGCGTCGCTTAGCCACTCGGTATTTGCGATGTGTTTTCTGGCGTTTATTTTTGGCGACGCGGATTTGGCGCTGGCGATTTGGCCGCGCGCAACGCGTCTGCAATCTTCCTAGCGAAAACCTGAATTGTCTTGCGTAAATCAGCTCGCGCGGCCGATTTTCTTATCGTGCAGAATTTCGTGCGCGGCATTGTAGCCTGGCGCGCCCATCACTCCGCCGCCGGGATGCGTGCCTGAGCCGCACATATAAAGTCCGCGAACGGGAGTGCGATATTGCGCCCAGCCGGGAACGGGACGCAGAAAGAAAAGCTGGCCGAGGCTCATTTCGCCGTGAAAAATATTTCCGCCAGTGAGTCCGTAGATTTCTTCAAGGTCGAGCGGCGAAAGCACCTGGCGGTGACGCACCAAACTTTTGAATCCCGACGCGTATTCTTCGATTAGATCCATCACGCGATCCGCGTAGGCTTCCTTCACGTCGTGCCAATTCGCGTTGCGCAATTGGTAGGGCGTGTACTGCAGGAAAATTCCCATGATGTGTTTGCCCGGCGGCGCGATGGAATCGTCGTAGGTGGTGGGAATGGTCATTTCGATGAGCGGACGCGATGACGGCTGGCCATATTTCGATTCGTCCCAGGCGCGTTCGACGTAATCCATGCTGGGGCAAATGTGCATGGTGGTTTTGTGATGCGGCTGAAGCTGGCTGCCGGGAATCGCGGTGAAGTTTGGCAGACCATCGAGCGCGAGATTAATTTTCATCGAGCAGCCTTGCATAGCGATGCCGCGCACCGCGCTCACAAATTCCGGGGGCAGATGCGCTTCGCCGACGAGGCCGAGAAATGTGCGCTTGGGATCCGCGCAGGAGACGACGGTGCGCGCACGAATTTCTTCGCCGTTCGTAAGAACCGCGCCGAAGGCGCGCGGGCCTGCGGCGCCTTGCTCAATCAGAATGTGATCGACCGGCGAGTTCGTGGAAATTTCAGCGCCTGCTGCGCGCGCGGCGCCCGC
>ODAK010002265.1_pt1 | contig 20261 bp, 19 predicted proteins | sample 1539591 | NCBI WGS metagenome assembly ODAK01 (sample SAMEA3539303, study PRJEB22396) | soil metagenome | biome: tundra; feature: field; material: soil | place: USA | collected 2010-05 | depth 0.15 m | reverse complement strand
GCCATGAACCCGGCGGCACGGGATACTCCGTCCACGTAGAGCCATCAGGCGATACCGCGACCTCTGGCGTGTCACCGAGCGCGATCCACCGACCATTGGCGAAGTCGACGGCGGACCAACTCCCCACGGGCGAGGGAGCTGACGCGACATTCCAGACGCTCAACGTTGACGATCCCATAGCGCCTGGTACAGGCAACGCGACCAAACTGACCGCTGCAATCAAAGTCGCGATCGCGGCCGAAACCCCGAGTCGAGAGGCTGGGGGTCTCCTCAAAAGTCTGCCTTCCGCTTGTTCCGCAACTCTCGCATCACCACCGCACACATCTCCCGACGGCTTCCCAACAACTCCTCAAATAGAGCGTGGGCACCCCTGCCCGTCGATTGAAGGAAAGAGGCGTCGTTCGCGGGCTCTGACGTCGGCTTGCACCTTCTACGGACGGTCGTCTCGCTCGGCGACGTCACACGTCACGGTCGTTCCGTGACGTTGCTCCGACGCCGACCGAGAAATCGACGCAGCTTGGCTCGACGCCCCTGCCAATTTGGTCTAGTGATACGTCTTGATGTGTCCCGAACGATTGGTCAACTGGACCGGTACCGGCTCGCCGGCTCGAATGCCCACGGCGACATCTGACGGAGTCCTCAGCGCAAGTGAGTTGTATCGAGAGGGAGCAAAACTGCCGTCCACGGACCGCAGCAGAACTCGGGACATTGGGGGGAACCCAAACAAAAGTACGGCAACACCAAGGGATAAAAGGAGCCTACTAGAACCAGGGCCGACGATCCTAGGCATCACTTGAGACTAGTTCTCGAGGTCGGGTTTGGATATGTCGGCTGTGAGATTGCGCGCGGCCACAAAAACTTCCTCGACTCCGAACGGGCCTTTCGAAATCTCAAGTTAACACTAGGAACCGGCCAGTCGGGCCACGATTGGCGCGAAGATCTCCATTGACTCGCCCGGCACCACCACGTTGCTGAAGCCCCACTTCTCGCGACGCTCGAGCAGGCGCTCACAGAGTTCGTCCTCTGTACCGATGAGCAGAATGGGGAGGTCGAGTGCCCCCTCCCCTGGGAAGCCGAGCATCGTCGCGCTGCGGAGGGCGATGCGACGGCTGCTCACCACCATGACGGCGAATGCTGCGATCTGAAGCTCGAGCGAACCGAAACGGTCACCCGCCGCCTCGCGAATCCAGCCCAAGCAACGATCGTAATGATCGAAGGTGGCTTGGCTCGCCACGTCGCCACCTTTCTCCCCCGAGGCCAAGCTCGTGTTCACCCCCACGGTGTCCGCCTGCTCTGCCGCCACCGTGAGTATTCGCTTGCTCCCACCCCCAACGATGACGCCGGGGGCCGAGGTCGGGCGGGGATCGCAGTGGGCGCCGCGCACGGAATAGTGAGTGCCCTCGAACGTCGCTTCCCCCTCTTTCCACAGCGCTCTCATGATCGTGAGGCTCTCGGCCAGTCGCTCCACCCGCACACCCGGATTGTCGTACTCGATCCCCGTTTCCTCATAGTCACTGCGGAGCCACCCCGCTCCGAGACCCACCTCGATCCGTCCCTCTGCTGCCAGTCCGAGAGAGGCGATCTCCTTGGCGAGTACCACCGGGTTGCGCAGGTCGTTGTTCAACACGAGCGTCCCGACATGGAGCGTCGTGGTCGCCTCGGCGGCGACGGTGGCAGCGACCAGGGGCCCGAACTGGGCATCGAAGTGGTCCGTGACGTAAAGCGCCGAGTAACCGAACTCCTCGGCCATGCGGGCGCGGTCTCTCCAGGCGGACATCGTCGGGGCGACCGAAGAGTGCAGAGCGAATCGAAACGGGAGCATGTTCTCTGGAGCCTCCAATGGCTGTTATGAAGGCCCGGGACGCGAACGGAATGTCTCGCAAAACTAGCCCCCTCCCCCAGATATGCTAGGCGGCGTGCCAGAAAACGCAAGGACCGTGGGCAAGGATACCGAGCCGAGTGACATAGCGAAGGTCCTGCGCGAAGACGGTTGCGTGATCATCTCGGACCTCGCTTCTGCCGAAATGATGGATCAGATTAGGGCCGAGTTGGAGCCGCAAATCGCCGCCACTAGGGGCGGGGACACCGAGTTCTTGGGTCACGCAACCCGACGCGTCGGCGCACTCATCGCCCGCTCGCCGAGCGCGCGTTCGCTGGTCACCCACCCCACCATCTTGAACACGCTCGACCTCGCTCTCGGCGACCACGGAAGTACGTTCCAGATCGACCTGACCCAACTCGTGGATATCGGCCCTGGTGAACCGGGTCAGATGATCCATCGAGACCACTGGTCGTTCGACCGCTTCCCGTTCCCGAGAGGCTTTGAGGCGGAGATCGCCACGATGTGGGCAGTTACCGACTTCACCGAAGTGATGGGTGCCACTCGGGTAGTCGTGGGTAGCCACCTTTGGGAGGACGAACCCTCGGAGGTGGACCCGGCTCTGACCACTGGTGCCGTCATGAGCAAAGGCTCGGTCCTGCTCTATGTCGGGTCCATCTATCACGGGGGCGGCGCCAACAAATCCGACGTCCGCCGGATTGGGATGAACATTGGTTACTCGCTGGGGTGGCTCCGTCAGGAGGAGAACCAGTACCTTGCCTGCCCGCCAGAGATCGCCCGTTCACTCCCGGAAGGACTTCTCAGGCTGATGGGGTACCAGCGCGGCGCGGTCGGCCTTGGTTACGTCGATGATATGAGAGAGCCGCTGGACTGGCTGTACGGCCTCCCCTCGGTGCAGACGGATTACTACGCGTACCGGCGCAGCGCTCGCTCGCTTCTCAAGCGAACCGAGCCGTACACTCCGTCCCCGAACTAGTTCAACGATTCATTTTTAGTTGGTGATTGCTTCAAGCGCGACGCGACCTCGACGCACCTTCTCGAGGATGTTCTCGGCGGAGGCGCTCCAAACGAAGAGCTTGGGATCGTCGTTGTGGGCTTTGAGGTTGTCTCGATCGCGTTCATGAACTCGGGCACTGAGGGAAAGACGCGGCGTCGGATTGCCTTGTCGGTGACCTCTCGGAACCACCGCTCGACAAGGTTGAGCCCCGAGCTCGACGTGGGCATCAAGTGTAGGTGGAAGCGAGACCATCCAGACCTCGCGACAACCCGAAGTGAACAGTCCGATTGGCAGTTGGAGAGAGTCAATTGTTCGTCGGTGGAACAGAGAACATAACTGGGGGAGCTACCCTCGCGACTGGCGATGCAACCACTACTTAGAGGGTGCGCCAGTAACATATTCTCAAAGAAACTTTGATCGAGCGAAGGGAGGGTTCACGATGATCGAACGGAAACTCGTGACTAGACTCGGGCGCGCAGGAGGAGGCGCGATCTCGGTGACAGAAGTGGTCAAACGCCAATATCGCACCGGTTCATGAGCGACATCGACGCAACAATCAGAGAAGTGCTCGATACACACGGCCGCTTGCCGGTCTCCGCGCTCAGCTTGAGTGAGAGTGACGATCTCTTTTTGACGGGACTCACCTCTCACGCCAGTGTGAACGTGATGTTGGCGTTGGAGGACGCATTCGACATCGAGTTCCCAGACGCCCTCCTGAGAAAAAGTACGTTCGAATCCATAGCGGCAATTCGAGATGCGCTGGTTTCGTTGGGTGTTGTTGTTTCTCCTGGCTAACTAAGAACGCGATTCTCAATCAGGTCGACGAGACTTACGTGTCAATGATTGATGAACTTCAGTGTCAAAGGTGTCCCGTGACGAAGGACGAGAATGTCCCGGCCGTTGGGGTAGATGTTGAACAAGCGGCAGAGCGTCGAACCGTCGCGGTACTTTCCTTCGCAGTGGTGCCTATTTTCGTTTGTTGAAGAGAACGGTCAGGGCAAAAGCGCCGTGGGGTCGTTGCTCGTCTCGTTGAAGTTGGGCGGGGAATCTCTACCGGAAAATTGGCCATTCCACCATTGAATGCCTCCAACTCTGGTTGCGAACGCGATGAGCTCTCGGCCTCGCGCCGCGAAAGGCATCATTTTTCGGTGTCGCCGGCGGAACTACGTGAACAGCTTTCTGCTATCAGGTGGGAACTGAAGGCTGCGCCGAGACTGGGTGAAACGGCCTTAGGCCCGCCGCCGACAGTAATCGGGATTCGTCCAACGTGTTTGACCTATTCAGCGGCATCGTGGTGACAAATTCGATTCGGTCAGGCAGCATATTCTCGGGGATCAGTTGGCTGGCGGCGCGTCGGAGGTCGACGGCGGAGAGCTTTGTTTCGGTGGTGACGAAGGCGACGATACCTAGTTCGCCCTCACGATCGAAGGTCAAGCAGGCTGCCGCGACGACTCCGCCTAGCTTGTTCATCGACACGCTCAGTTCGACGAGCGATATACGCACGCCGCTACGTTTGACTACTCGGTCAGCGCGATCCACGTACACGTAGTTCCCAAGCTCGTCACGGTAGACGAGATCGCCCGTACGATACAGCGTCTCGTTGGGTACGACGTCGCTGCGCATCACTTCTCTCGTGAGATCCGGATCCGCCCAGTAGCCGTCCATGAGCTGAACGCCACCGATGTACAACTCCCCGGTCCGGTTCGCCGCTTCTATTGCCCGTCCGTCGTCGTCCACGAGAACGAAGGAGACGCCCAGATGTGGGCGTCCAATCGATTCCGTGCCGGCTTCGATCATGTCTGGTGTCAGTTCCACGTGCGTGACCGCAATCGTGGTCTCGGTCGGTCCATAGCGATTGAACACTCGGATCGTCGGCGCGTGTGACCATAGCGTTCGAAGGTCGGCGACGGAACTCGCCTCACCACCGAGAGCGATGATCTCGAGCGTGGAGTCACTGAGATTGGACACTTGCGGGCTGGCGAGCAGCAATCGCAGATAGCTGGGTGTGAATCCCGAATAGGTGATCTTCTCCTTCTCGACGGTGTTGAAGAACGTTCGAGGGAACAACAGCGCGTCTCGGGCCCGCATGATGACCGTGCCGCCCGAGACCAGGGTTGGGAACAAATTGGCGTACGAGCCGTCGAAGTGGAACGGTGAGACGCAAAGCGTCCTCGTAGCTCGACTAAGACCAAGCGCGTTCGCCGTCGATCGCACCGCGGCGGCGAAGGCCGCGTTACCGATCTGCACTCCCTTTGGCGTTCCCGTTGTTCCCGACGTGTAGATCATGTAGGCCGCTCGAGAAGCGGCCTCAATCACTTGCACCGGTTCCCGTTCTTCTTCGAGAAGAAGATCCATAGGCACCGCTGTCGCGTCGCCCAGAGAGGCGGGGAGTTGATGGTCGTCTCGGGACGACGTGACGACGAGAACTGGCGCACAATCGGCCACGACCGTCGCTAAGCGAGACAAGGGATCGGTGACCGCCAAGGGGACGAAGACGGCTCCGACCCACAGGCTGGCCAACGCCGCGACGATGAAGTCAACTGAGTTGGGGATGAGGAGGGCGACGCGTTCGCCCTCGCTAACTCCTCGAGCACTCAGTCCGGCGCCGAGTCGAGCTACTTCGTCGATCAACTGGGCGTAACTCAACTCACGATCGAGATCCGTGGCGGCGGAATGATCAGGATGGAAATGAGCCCGATCGATGATGTCATGGAGCACGCTGGGGCTCGTCAACGCCGTTCCTTCACTCAGATTCAAACCTGGGCACCGCGGAGCAATTTGCCAGGAAGTTGTTCGGTCGCGACCCCGTCTTCGAACGTCACCGATCCACGCTTGATCGTGTAGCGGTACCCGCTGGCCGACTGCAAGAGGCGTCGTCCGCCTGCGGGAAGATCCGTGACGATTCGCGGTGACGCGCAGGCGAGCCCTTCAAAGTCGATGATGTTGAGATCGGCGAGTAGCCCGGGAGCGATGAGACCTCGGTCGAGCCATCCGAAGTGCGACGCCGGCCGACGGGTCATCTGATGTACTACTGACTCGAGAGGTATCCGCGTCTCGTCGACTCGATCACGAGCCCACAACGTCATGAAGCTCGTGGTCATGCTCGCGTCACAGATCGCGCCGCAGTGCGCACCACCGTCCGAGAGCCCGAACATCGCCACGGGCGAAGTGATCATCTCGCGGACAGCGTCAAGGTTGCCGTGGACGAAGTTGAACAAGGGTGTGTAAATGAGCTGGCGTCCCTCTCGTTGCAACTGCACGTCGTAGGCGTACTCTCGCGGATCGACCCCCAATCGCCGCGCCGTTGCGCCAAGAGATTGGCTCGCGTCGAGGTCGTAGTTGACCGGTTCGCTGAGGACAAACATCTCGTCGAAGCGACCAAAGAAGGCGTGCCCCGCGAAGGCGTCCTCGCCGGACGTCAAGGTGGCGTGAGCCTGAAGAATCTGTTGGCGAAGATCAGGTCGCTGTAGCGCGACGACCCGCTCAGCGAGAGGCAGGTTAGCAATACGTGCGTACGCCCGAACTGGAGTGAACACGTTGTTTGACGCCTGGAGACCGAGCAGCACCCCGATGGGCCTGGGTGCGACTTGAGCTTTGACGTCGAGTCCCTCGAGTTGCAGGGACGCCGCCAACGCCATGAGATCGCGCCATCGCTCGGGGGCCTCGAAGTCCTGCTGAACGGTGAAACTCACCGGGCGTTGGCTGGCGCGAGCGACGTCGGCCATCAGCGAAAACTCCGAGGCGGCGAAGTCCTCGTCCGTCGTGCGATAGCTGTCAGAGACGAGCTGAAAGACGCCCCGCCCCTTTGTTCTAAGAACCGACGCCAGCGCCTGCAACTCTGGCTCTCGAGCACGCAGTGTTCCGAGGTTCTCGCCTCGACTGGTTCGGTGCCGCTCGGTGCGCGACGTGGAGATACCGAGGGCGCCAGCCTCAAGTCCTTCACCGAGAAGGCGCGCCATTTCGACGAGTTCACCTTCGGTGGGTTCTTCGAGCGGATCCCCGCCGCGTTCACCCATGACGTAGGCGCGCAGTGCCGCGTGCGGGACGTGCGTGGCCACGTCAATTGTGCGCTCTTGACGCTCGAGTGCGTCGAAGTACTCGGGGAACGACTCCCAATCCCAGCGAAGCCCTTCGTGCAACGCGGTACCGGGGATATCCTCGACGCCTTCCATCATCTCAATCAGTTCGTCGTGAAAGCCAGGGGCAACGGGGGCGAAGCCCACGCCGCAGTTGCCCATGGCGACGGTCGTCACGCCGTGGTGTGAAGAGGGCGCCAGCCACGGATCCCACGTCGCCTGGCCGTCGTAGTGCGTGTGAGGATCGATGAATCCCGGCGTCACCACGTGTCCGTCGGCGTCGATCTCGCGACGACCCCGCCCGACGTCATCGCCCACAGCAACGATCCGATCGTCCTTTATCGCGACGTCGCATCGCCGCGACGAGTTGCCGGTACCGTCAATGACAACACCGTTTCGAATTACCAGATCGGCACTCATCAAAGCAGTACTTTCATTCAGCCACCCATCGCCCAGCGTCGTATCGCCCTGCGCGACTCAGTCAATTCCTGGTACGCGGCGTCGGAGAGCGTCACGTTCGATGCGCCGCAGTTCTCTTTTAGATGCTCGAGCGACGACGTGCCCGGAATGGGCAGCATGACCGACGAGCGGCGAAGGAGCCACGCCAGGCAGATCTGGGGCACCGTGGCCCCGAGTTCTGACGCGGCCCCTTCGAGCGGTCCGCCGGCTGCGGAGAGTTTGCCGCTGCCCAGCGGAAACCACGGAATGAAGCCGATCTGGTGTTGTTCGCAGTAGTCGACGACGTCGTCGGCCTCGCGTTGGGCAATGTTGTAGAGGTTCTGCACACTGACGAGCGGGACGATTCGCCTCGCTGCTTCAATCTGAGTCACGCTCACCTCCGAAAGCCCCACTTCACGGACCTTGCCCTCGTCTCGCAGCGCCTTTAAGAGGCCGAACTGCTCGTCGGCGTCGACGCGAGGGTCAACCCGGTGCAGTTGGAAGAGATCGATCTGTTCGAGGCCGAGCCGCCGGAGACTCCCTTCACACTGCTGACGCAGGTAATCGGGTCGCCCGCACTCCTCCCACTGGCCCGGACCGGACCTGGTGAATCCGGCCTTGGTGGCTATGGTCAGCGTGTCCGGGTATGGGTGCAGAGCCTCGCGAATGAGCCCCTCGGCGACGTTCGGACCATAGGAGTCGGCCGTGTCAATCAGATTGACACCGAGTTCGACGCTGCGGCGCAATACTGCAATGGCGCCATCGTGATCACTCGGTGGACCCCACACGCCGGCACCGGTGAGCTGCATCGTCCCGAAACCGAGGCGCCGCACGTTCAAGACGCCCAACTGAATCGTCCCGTCACCCACCATTAGCCTTCTCCTCCTCGGATTCACCTGCAGGGGCTCGCGTTTGATGACGAAACAAGAATCCAGGTCACGTCATTGTACCTCTCGCGATAGCGCCACCTCGGCGCGATCCGGCACCGTCGCGGCGGCGTAATCTAGTTTTTACTGCGTGAACGAAGAAGAGACCGCGCGGACCATGAAGTTGTGGCGTCTTCTGGCGAGGGCACACACGGTGACGGCGGATTCGTGGCTCGCCGGGGCTGGACCGAGCGAGGAACGATGAGCGAATTCGCCATTGTCGGACTGGGCTCCTGGGGGCTCTGTGTTCTAGAGCGCGCGGTAAATCGGGCACGACATATCGAGTCTTCCGTTCGGGTGCACGTCGTTGAACCTGGCCAACTCGGCGGGGGGGTCTACTCTGCAGCGCAGCCAGACTATTTGATCTTGAACAACCCATGCGGTCAGCTCTCCCTCTACGCCGCTCCCGACCACGACGAGGATCCCGCCTACGCCGTGGGCCTGTACGAGTGGGCGATCGGCCAGGGATATCGCCGCGTGGGCTACGAGTACAAGATCGGCTCCACTGGTGAGACGATCTTGGCTACCGACTATCTTCCGCGACGGCTCATGGGCGAGTATCTGGCCTGGTTCTACGAGGCGCTGATCGCTGACGCACCGAAGAATCTCGAGATCGTACGTCACCACGCCGCCGTCACCGACATCACGCCCGAGATCGGGGGCCGCGAGACGGTGTGGCTCGACAACGGCACCCAGATCAGAGTGGACCACGTGGTGTTGACCTCGGGACACACGTTCAACGAAGAGCGCGTCGGCAACTCGGGTGAGGTGCACTACCTGCGACCGTATCCCGTTGATTACTTCGACTCGGCGGTGGCGCCGGACGAGCCGATCGCCATCGCCGGAATGGGTTTGGTGGGCTACGACCTCGTCACAGCGCTTACCATCGGACGCGGCGGCACGTATGAAGACGTCGGCGATCGCATGCGATACGGGCCTAGCGGTCGCGAGCCCGAAATCTATTTCTACTCAAGGTCCGGCCTTCCCTACTGCGCAAAATCGGCACACGGAGTCGATCCGACCGGTGACTATCAGCCGATCGTCTGTACGCCCGAAGCTTTCAAGGAGATGACCAATCCATCGGGTTCGCCGTTGCGACGACGAGTGGACTTTCGAAACGATCTACTGCCACTGCTGTTCGCAGAGATGCAGGTTCGTTACTACTTTCACGCCGCGTTTCTACGTGGCGGCCCGTCGGCGGCGTCGCTCGTTCGAGATCAGCTTAAGTCGAGTTGGGTAGCCGGAACCTTCGCTCGAGCGGTGGATCGTTTGGAACCAATGTACGGTCCCTTTGACCCAGTCAGTGTTGTCTTCGCCGACGCCGGGGCGCGTTTTGCTTCGAGCGACGCCTACCAATCCCACGTGTACCAAATGATTGAGACGGACCTTAATCAAGCGTTAGCTATAGGCGGCAGTCCGGTGAAGGCCGCCCAAGAGGTGACGAGAATCCTTCGAGACCAGATGCGCTCATCGATCGAGTACGGGGGACTCTCGATGCAGTCGTTCATCGACTTCCAGTCCAATGTCCGAGGTCGAATCAACCGCCTCGAAGCCGGTCCACCGCCGATCCGTTCGCAACAGCTCCTGGGCCTGCTCGACGCCGGCGTGGTCAGTGTGCCCTTTGGACCGGATCCGGACGTGTTGGCGACGGACGATGGCGCTGTCACCATACGGTCGACGAGGCTCGCACAGTCAATGGAAGCCACGGTCAATCACGTCGTACGCGGGCATCTGGATCTCCCGTCGTTGGCGCGATCCAGTTCGCCGCTTTTGAGTCGCCTCTACACGAGAGGTCGTCTCACGCAGTTCAGTTACGGAGACACATCGGTCGGTAGCGTCGCAATCGGTGAGGACTTCCACCCCTACGACGCCGAGGGTCGAATCCAGACGAGTCTCTCGCTACTCGGCGTCCTGACGGAAGGGGTTCGCTACTTCACGCACTATTTGCCCTCGCCGCGGAGCCGCCTAAGAGCCGTCTACGACGCGCAGGCCACGGTGGAAGCAATCATCGATTGACGCAGGAGTAGCAATGCTTAGCCGGTCGCCGCGGCCAGCGCCTGGTCAATGTCATCAATGAGATCGTCCACGTGCTCGAGTCCAATCGAAAGTCGGATGGTCTCTGGCCGTATTCCCGCCGCGAGCAACTCACTTTCGCTGAGTTGACGGTGCGTTGTCGACGCTGGATGAATGACAAGTGACTTGGCGTCACCCAAGTTCAGCAGCCGCTTGAATAGCTGCACCGAATCGAAGAAAGCTAATCCTACTTCGAAACCGCCCGATACGCCAAAGGTGATGATCGAAGGTACGCGTCCCTTCAAGTATTTCTGGACCAGATGGTGATACGGGTTATCCGGGAATCCCGCAAAGCTCACCCACTCGGCGCGGGGATCGTCAGCTAGATAGGCAGCCACGGCACGTGCGTTGGCCTCATGACGTTCGAGACGGATGGCCAACGTTTCAAGCCCTTGCAGGAGTTGGAAGGCATTGAACGGCGAGAGCGTCGCACCAGTGTTGCGAAGTTGAATGGATCGAGCCCGAACAACAAAGGGCCTCTCCGGGAAATCCCGAGCGAAGACGACGTCGTGGAACGCAATCTCGGGTTGGTTGAACGTCGGGAATCGCTCCGCGTGTTCTGCCCACGGGAAGCTTCCGCCGTCGACGATCGCGCCACCAAGGGTCGTGCCATGTCCGCCGATGAATTTTGTCAGTGAGTGAACGACGACGTCGGCGCCGTGATGAAAGGGTTTCAGCATTAGGGGCGTGGCGACGGTGTTGTCCACGATGAGGGGTACACCGGCACGGTGCGCGACGTCGGCGACGGCCTCAAGATCCACGACGTTGCCCGCGGGATTGCCGATCGACTCGACGAAAACGCAACAGGTTCGCTCATCGATCAACGCTCCGATCGATTCGGCCTGGTCGTCGGCAGCGAAGCGCGCCTCGATACCCAGGGTCGAGAGCACGTGGGCGAAGTAGGTGTACGTCGCGCCGTACAGCTGGGGAGCTACAACGAAGTTCGACCCGGCGGTGGCCACCGTGAGGATCGCGTAACTGACCGCCGCCATGCCCGACGCCACGACGAGGGCGCCCTTTCCGTCCTCTAAGGCGGCGATGCGCTTTTCTAACACGTCGTTCGTGGGGTTGTTGATCCGGTTGTAGTGGAAGCCTGGTATCGCCAAGTCCATAATCGAGTTGGCGTGTTCCGCGTCAATGAAGTCGTGGGCGACGGTCAAATAGATGGGCACCGCGACTGCGCGCGTGTCGTCGGCCTGGTAGCCAGCGTGGATGGCGATGGTCTCGTCGTGCATGGTCAGCCCCTTCCTTGATCGACGCTAGTCAACCAGTTGGCGTAGAAGCACTTGGCCATCGAGCGCCACGGCCACGGGGCCCGGGCACCAACCTCGTCAAAGGGATAGCGGTCAATGAGGGGTGGATCTCGCTCACCCTCAATGATCTCGTGATGCGTACGTTCAAGTAGTCCCCAGTCCTCCGGCGACACGCAGTGATAGGGAAGGTAGGGCGAGTCGTCACGTTCGTGGTGCACAAATCTTTCAGCGTCGCGACGATACTCGCGAAGCAGACTCGAGGGATCGTATTCGGGATGGCCCTGGACGAGAACCAGTTGGCGCCCGTCCTCTTCTCGTGACGCCACGCCCCAGCCCGTGGTCTCGGCGTGGATGACGACGTCGTAACCGGCGTGCTCAAGAGCCTCTCGAGGCACCGAGTTCCAGCGCGAGTGAGGAAGGAGGATCTCCGGTTCGAGTCCCACGGTGAGTGGTTGGCTAACGTCAACGTGTTGTGAAAAGACACCGGTGCACTTCGTCGGCAGGCGGATCCGGGCGATGTCGTCAAAGACGGTGAGCGCCGCGTGAGCCGATAGGCACGACAAGAGCATCGACCTGACATGTTCTCGGGCCCACGAGAGCAGTTCGACAAGATCGGCCCAGTAGAGCTCGTCTTGGATACGCGCTTCGATCGGGTTCGATCCCGTGACAATCAAGAGGTCAGGCGGGTCGAGATAAATGTCGGTTAAGGAGAGGTACTGCTCGCCGATCCGCGTCGACGTTTGTTCTCCCCGCGGCACGCCAAGCATGGTGTATCGACGCACTTCAATTGCGTCGGACCCTGAACCTTCCTCGAGCAGTCCAAGGTACTGGCGTTCGGTCGCGTCGAACGCGCCATCGGGCATGTTGTTCACCAATGCACAAGTCAAGTGTGGCGAACTGCCACTGCTATCGGCTGAGGAGTCGCTACGCGCCGCGGCCTTAGCCAGGCGCACCGTCACCCGTCGCGGATCACGTTGGCGTACGTGACCGTTACCTGATGGCGAAGCAGTCGATTTACGGCTTGCAACTCGTCATAGTCGCGGGCAGATCCGACCACGGCCATGATGTGATTGCGCGATCCGTCCTTCCAATCAAGGACGGCCCCTGGGCCCTGGTGCACGGTAATGGTGTCCACTCCTGGATGGTCACTCACGGCATCAATACCGCTGATCGTCGCCACCGTGGCCGACACGGGGGGCGGTTGCAAGAAGAACCTGTAGCCGATGCGCTCGGTGGCGACGGGACCTTGGACGTGAACCGCTTCTCCCAGCGCCAGACGCAGGGTTATCTCTACCAGTGCGACTCCGGCCGCACGATCGAGCATCTCGGGAACGCCACCGCCGACGCGTCCGTTGACCTCGATGACCCGGGGTCCGTCGGGCGTGAACTTGATCTCCGTGTGGAGGCAGCCCGACGTCACGGCGAGCGCCTCGATGGCCGATGACGCAAGACCCAGCACGGCCACCTGGTCGGTCTCGCTCAGGGCGGCTGGTATGAAGAAGCCAGTCTCTCGGAAGTTGTCCGCGAGTGGAAAACGGCCGGTCACGGCCAGGTGGCAGATGGCTCCTCGCGCGACAACGCTTTCGACGGAAACGTAGTCAGCGTAGGGTCCGCCCGCGCGCGAGGGATCGTCGGCGAGATACGCCTCGAGGACCATGACGGGTCGCCCGGGTCCCAGGCTTCGGAGAGACTGGATCAGGCGAACTTCGTCCTCCACGAAGAAGGTGTAGCGGCTACCCTGGGCCGAACGTGGCTTCAAGACTGCGGGCCAGCCGACCTCTGACTCGATAGCGGCAAGTTCTCCCTCGGACTGGTCCTGAGTAATAACGAAGCAAGACGGAATGGCGAGGCCAGCATCTTTCAACACCCGCCGCTGATCAGCCTTATCGGTCAGTGCAACCGAGGTGGCCAGAGAGTGAAAAGGAAGACCGAGTGCCTCGGCTACTTGTGCGAACGTCGCCATATTTGCATCCAGGTACGTGACAATCCCATCGGGTCTGTACGGCGGCGAGAGTTCCTCGAGGATCTGATCGACCCGGAGTCCATCGATGTTCACCACTGGCCCGAAGCGATTCAGAAGCTCCGTCATCTCTTGCATCTCAGGGACTGATCCGTCGATCATCCACAGCAACTCGCAGACGCCAGCGGCCGCCTCGGTAAGTTGCATTACCGGTACGCATCGAGAACCGTAGCCCACGGCCACCAAGGGCCGCTTCTCGCTGGTCAATTCGTCGACCGTGTCCCTGGCCATCAACCGGATGTTATCGTTGAACCGGGCGTTCTTTTGAGGACTGACACCAGTTGCGGGGCACGAAGAGTTCGCTCTTTAGCGATAAAGAGGGAGGACGCAAGAGAATGCCCGTAGAAATCATCGGGATGGTGGGCACTCGGGACGCCTCGGAAATCAAGGGTCCTCTGGTCGACGGCCCCGTCGTCGACTGGATGGACGGCCCCGTCATAGACCCCGACTATCTGGTCGCTATCTCGCAGGCTCACGACGAAGGGGACTTCGATCGCGTTTTGGTGGGATATGGCGCCGTCGCACCAGAGGCTTGGGCCGTCGCCAGCACCGTGTTGAACCGCACGAAGAAACTGAAAGTGCTGGTGGCCCAACGACCTGGTTTCATCCAGCCCGTCGTACTCGCTCGAATGGCGGCCACTCTCGATCACCTCACGGGGGGTGGGAGGATCGCCATCCACTTCATCACCGGCGGTGATGAGGCGGATCAGCGACGAGAGGGCGACTTCGTCCCCCACGACACCCGCTATCGGCGCACCCGCGAAATGATGGCGATCGCGCGCCGACTCTGGCGCGAGGAGACGCCCTTTGACTTCGAGGGAGAGTTCTACCGCTACGAGAGTGCGTTTAGCTCGGTGAAGCCGGTCTCTCCAGGGGGCATTCCCTTCTACTTCGCTGGAGCATCGGCGCCCGCCATCGACGTCGGCGCCGCCGAAGCTGATGTCTACGCATTTTGGGGCGAGCCACGAGACCAGGTGGCGGCTCGAATGGAGACCATCAGCAACGCCGCAGCGAAAGTCGGCCGTACCCTGCGCTACAGCCTCTCGCTTCGACCAATCATCGCCGATACTGAAGAGGAGGCGTGGGGAAAAGCGGAGTGGATCGCTGCGGAGACTGCGGCACGGATCGAAATGGCGAAGGAACGCATGAAGGGCCACCAAGACACGTACCAGGGGCTCGGCGGCAAGCGTAACGCCACCTTCTCCGTCGATCGTAAGACGAATGGTACGACGTCCGTTGGCCGCAAGCGGCTTATTCAAATGTCCGCCGACCAAGATATTTATGACGAGCGACTTTGGATGAAGGTGGCCAATCTCACCGGCGCTGCAGGGAACTCAACCGCGCTCGTGGGTACGCACGAGCAGGTCGCAGAAGCCATGCTGCGTTACTACGACATCGGCATCACCACGCTGCTGCTCAAGGGTTTCGACCCACTGGCCGACGCGATCGAATTCGGCGAGCGTCTGGTTCCTCTGCTTCGCGAGGGCGCGGCGTCGCGTGACGCCGTTGCGGCACGATGACCATGAGTCAACTCACCAAAGCGTGCGACGCTGTGGCCCACTTGTCTTTGAACCCGTTCGAAGAGTCGTGGCCTGACCAAATGAAAAACCGGCTGTCCTCGCCCAACAAAATCACCCCTTTAGAATCCTGATGACGATGTTGGCAGGTGCGGAGCAGGTTCACGAGGAGAGTCTCTGGTTTGGCTCCACTGATCGACCACTCTTCGGTCGGTTGACGACCCCCGTCGGCGAAACGTCCATGGGTGGCGTTCTGTTGTCGGCACCTATAGGTCAAGAGTCGCGACTCGCTCGACGCGCGCTTCGAAGTCTCGCCATCTTTTTGGCCATCGACGGATACGTATCGCTCCGTTTTGACCACTTTGGTACAGGCGACTCGAGTGGGTCAGTGGATGATGACGAGCTCGATCGTGCGTGGGTCGAGGGAGTCGATCAAGGTGTTGCACTTTTGCGTTCGCTCGGAAGCACCTCGGTCTCGGCGGTTGGCATGCGAATGGGCGCGACGATCGTTGGGACGGCCGCCTCAGCGTACGACTTGGGACTTTCGTCGTTCGCGATGTGGGATCCCTGCGAATCAGGGCGCGCCTACGTGCGAGAACTGAGTGCTCTCGGAGCGCTACGGCAAGACGTCATCGCGACTGAGTTGGGCGAATCGACCAAGATGTTGGAGTACGCCTTGAGTGATGAAGCCGCGAGTCGATTGAATCAGTTCAGTCTGATTGAGTCCACGCCTCGACCATTGGCCGAGCGAGTGCTTGTGGTGGTTCGCGAAGATCGAACTGTTTCGAGCAAGTTCCGAGCGCGGTGGGATTCCGAGCACGTCGATTGGGCTTCGACCACAGAACAGGGACCCCTGTTGGAGACGCAGCTACCTTCCTCGGTGCAGCCAGCATCCACCATTTCGCAGATTCGTACGTGGCTGACGGCCCCTACATCACTCCTGGCGTCGTTTTCGAATCCGCCACGTTCGCGCGACGCCGTGGTGATGAAGGGATCAAACACGTTCCCGGTGCGAGAGAGTGTGGTGGAGATAGGACCTCGCAAAATGTTCGGTGTCGTGAGCGAACCCGTGGATGACGCGCAGGGTCCATTAATTGTGATGGTCAATGGCGTGAACGAGGATCACATCGGACCGGCACGACTATGGGTTGAACTCTCGCGGCGATGGGCGGGCTCGGGCTTACGCTGCGTTCGATTCGACTTGAGTGAACTGGGCGAGAGCCCCTGGTTACCAAGTCAACCCGATCGGCCCGTGTTCGACAAGACTCGGTCTCAGGAGATTGGCGACGCCGTGCGAGCCCTCAATCCAGCGAATCCGGCCGACTCGGTGTTGGTCGGATACTGTTCTGGAGGGCAGTTGGCCCTTGAAGTGGCGTCGGAACTTAAGACCCGCGGCGTGTGTGCAATCAACCCTCAAGTGGGCGTCGGTGTCTTTCGAAACGTAGACCGCCTGAAGAAGTCCGATCGAGAATCTATTCAATCGGTTGTGCGACGTGTCGAGAACCTGCTCAAACGTCATCGGTGGGTTCACAAGATGATTCGAAAGATTTCGTGGTTGGTGCGCTCGTCGGCTTACCCGCCAAAAGCAAGTTCGGCGCTGGTCAAAAGCCATTCGGAGATGCTTTTATTGCTAAGCCCGGAGGATCTTTCGCCCTATCGACGGGTTCCGGTCCTCGGCGCGGTCGTGCGTCGTCGACTAGTTTCGTCGAAACACCGTCACGTCGAGATAGTCCCCGGAATGGATCACGCCATTCTCAGTACCCTCGGCAGGGGTCGCGCTGTCGCCATCCTCGATCGGCACGTCATTGAGACATTTACTGGCGCCGCGCCGCAGTCGGACCCTGCCCGAACTGCAGTTGACGGTTCGTGAGTGCGAAGCACTCGTTCATGCGCACCAATTTGTACGACGACCGCGTTCATAGCTGACAGAACTGGCTGTAGCCGTCACCATCGAAGTGAAGTCTTCGGTATTCGAGCCAGAGGAGTTGCAAGTACACGTCCTTTCGGGAGAGTTCCTTCTTCATCGCGTCGCAGTTGGGCTGGGGGTAGATCGACAACACGATGGAGGTATGACGCCAAGGGCCGTGAATCTCTCTTCGAGGTACGACGCAACCGCCATGTCAGGTGCTTACTCAGTTGGATGTTCTTCGCCCTAAGTATTTCATTGAGATCAGCGGCCGCCAACGTCGAAGGGACCGCTTTCGTCACGACTCCACACCAAGCAGCGACGCGAACAGCAGGCTGACGTTCCGCGTCGATATCCCTTCAGGCACTTTGAGCGCAACTTAATAACAATCTGTCAATCATGTCGTCGCACCGGCACGGGACGACCTCGCAGAATCCTTAGCGAGAGCGTGAGTCCGAACGTGAATCATGCGGCGAGTTCCATCCGCCCAAGTCGCGTCGCACCAATCAAGGGGCCCCAAGTATTTATGGCGAGCTACGGCTATGCACCGGTTTTCGGACCGTAGGCACGCTCTCGCGCTTTCGACGCGCACTTCAACAGACGTTGCCTCTCGCGGAGAAAATGACGCGGGTCGCTCGTCTGTCTAGTTCTTCTTCTGCTTCTTCTTTTTCTTCTTCTTGTGGCCAGAGCTCTTCTCACGGCTCTCAGATTTTGGTGTCTTCAGAGCGAAGGGAGAAAGCTCAAAGACGACCGATCCGACATTCGCTGGCTCTTCCGCATGGGCTTCTCGTCCCGACGGACCCGTCTGTTCTTCTTGGGCTTCCTCCGACTCTTGAGATTCCTCCGACTCCGCCACCTCCGCCGCTTCCGGCGTTACGACGGTCGATATCGACTCGAATCCTTCTCGAGGTATCGTGAGCCTCTCGTTGGGCGTTCTTGACTCCGCCCGATCAGGGACTTCGATCGCCGATGGCAATTCCTCGGAGCTCTCCGTCTTTTCTTTTCCGTCTTGAGGATTCGACATGACACGCTCCAACGAGGAACGTACGGCGGCCACGCAGGTCGCGCCGTAGAGGGCCAGGAGCTCCTCGATGGAAATGTCCAAGAACCCCGCGAGAGCGGGAAAGACGTCGACGGACGGGCGCTGGGCGTCCCGCTCGTAGGAACTGTACGTTGTACGGCTCATGCCAATCTTGTCGGCGGCCTGTCCCTTCGCGAGCCCGAGCACGCGGCGCTTCTCCATCAGGGCGCTTCCAATTGTCGCCGCGCTCAAGCGTTCACCTCTCTCCGCACGCTTAACGTAGGATCTGCGGTGCGCGATATCTCAAAGGCGATACTAGGTCGGAGCGTCCCAAGGAATCCTCAAAAAATCCCGGCCTACGAAAGCCTCCGTTGGTACCCCTTCGCCGTAGCTCAGTCACCTGGGAAAAGTGACGCCGACCCCACCCCGACGGCCTCTCGCCACGGTCAGGATCGCGTGCTCTCCCTCGGCCTAGCCGCGTACGTCCTCGCGATCGCAGCCTTCTCGCCCGCGCCGTCGTGGGATACGTCACGGCTGGCCTCCACGCCCTTTGGCTCGTACGGCTTCAGCGAGCACGCCAGCTCTGCCCCGGACGGTCAACTACTGGTGTAGCTGAACACCGCGCGAGAATGCCGCGCGCGAGGCAGGATCAGCTCGGATCAATCTTATGGGCGGCCCAAGCGTCGCTCACGATGACTTCGAGGTCCGAGCGCTCAAGTTGCCAACCCAGGAGTTCGCGAGCGCGCTCGTTGCTCGCGATCGCCGCCGCTGGATCTCCGGGACGGCGCTCGGTGAAGCGAACTTCGAAGTCGACACCGGTAACTCGTTGCACGGTTTCGACGACCTGGCGATTCGAGTAGCCGACGCCAGAACCGAGATTGAGGATGAGCTCGGAGTGAACGTCGAGGGCGGAGATTGCCAGCACGTGGGCTTGAGCGAGGTCGCTCACGTGGATGTAGTCACGAATACACGTTCCGTCGGGTGTCGGATAGTCGTCGCCGTAGATGTCGAGATGGCTTCGATGACCAGCGGCAACGTCCAACGCTTTGGGAATGAGGTGAATCTCTGGCCGATGGCGTTCGGGGTGCGCAATCGTCCCCCCCGCGGCATTGAAGTAACGCAACACCGCAGCACGCACGCCCTCGCGAACTTCAAGGACCTGGCGAGGGCGATGGTGGTTGACGGCGCGATGAACGTCTGGCTTGACAACAACGATAACTACATTCAATCACCCAATGAGAACTTGGCCCGTGAGTTCATGGAGCTCATGACGCTCGGCGTGAACAAGTTCACGCAACATGACGTCACCGCGGCGGCCCGCGCCCTGACGGGCTACTCGACCGACCAATCGAATGGCAACGTCACTTTTAACGCGAAACAGCACTTCTCCAAACCGCTGACCATCCTTGGAACGACGTCGAAGCTCAACGCCGAGAGTCTCGCGTCGCTGATCGTGTCGAAGCACGAAAATACCAAGTTCATCACGGACCGCATGTGGTTTCGATTCGTCTCAGGCTCGACCACGCCACCGGCATCGCTCGCGGGAAGTTTCGCTGATCGCGATATCTCGTCCCTCGTGAGTGCGCTGGTTCATTCCTCGGCGTGGAGTAATCCGGCAAACTCACTGGTGAAATCACCGGTTGAATGGTTCGTCGGGGCGTGCCGAGCTTTAAAGGTACGGCCCTCGACTTTGAATCCGGAGAACACGAAATGGGAACTACAACAGATGGGCCAGAATCCATTCAATCCGCCCAACGTAGGCGGCTGGCCCTTCGGTCAGGCGTGGCTCAGCGGCGTCGCGTACCAGTATCGATTTCAATTGGCACAAAGCATTGTCCCGAGTGCTGATCTCGCGCCGCTCTCGGTGCCCAAATCTAAGATGGTGCAGGCGTGCGCCGATTGGCTGGGTGTCCCCGAGTGGTCGAGGCGAACCGCGAGCACGCTCGCGGCGGCGACCGGGACCCCGTCGGAGCTGGCTCTCGCCGCGCTGCTCAGCCCGGAGTACATGGTGAGCGCATGATTGACTGCGAATTTGTACTACATGTATAAGGGCTCATTCAAGAACTTCTTCCTCGCGAAGACCACCCACCGCCTTCTCAAGGTCATAGCAGTGGCAGTCTCGTCCTGCCTTCTTGTGGCGATGGTAAGTATTGACGCATCCGCGTCGGGATTTGGAAGTAGAGACTCGAACTCG